>Ga0207691_10000512_pt1 | contig 38493 bp, 32 predicted proteins | sample KBSM13metaG_FD_184327 | JGI IMG/M metagenome (GOLD analysis project Ga0207691, IMG submission 184327) | Miscanthus rhizosphere microbial communities from Kellogg Biological Station, Michigan, USA - KBS M1-3 metaG (SPAdes) (version 2) | ecosystem: Host-associated > Plants > Roots > Rhizosphere >...
TGCCAGCGCGCTCAGCAGGTTGAGCACTCCTGTCAGAAAACCGGGCAGCGGTCCCAGTGCCGCTTCGACGTAGGCGTAAGGGCCTCCGCTGGTCGACACGCGACTACCCGCCTCGGCGAAGCACGTCACACTCAACGCCATGATGAATGCGCAGATCAGGTACGCAAGGATCGCGGACGGGCCCAGTTGCGCAGCCACGACGGCAGGTAGCACGAAGATGCCGCTCCCGACGGTGTAATTGAAAATGACGGCGGCAAGCTGGCGGACACCCAGCTCACGCGACAGCAATTCGTCAGGGGCTTTCACATTCTGGCTCGGAGCTCTCGTCTCGAAGGTCATGGGCCGAAGACTGTACACTGGACCAAGGCGGTCCGCCGCCGAAAGGTGCGAAGATGCAGCGTACGCGACGGAAGAATGGGAATCGAGAGACACTGAAGCAGCCATGATCGTCCGCGACTGGCGTGATGCCGATCCTTCAGACACACAAGTGCTCTACGCACGCGAACAGGAGTATTGGGTTCGCGAGCTGGCGTGGGATGCGTCGACCGCGTGGCGGGAGATCGAGCAGGCGCGAGTCACGTGGGGTCTGCCCGGATTTCTCGCGATCGATACTGACCGCACATTGCGAGGTTGGGCCTACTTTCTTCCCGAGGGAGAAACGGTCCATCTCGGTGGTGTCGTCGCAGACACGCCGGAGGGTACGAAAGTGCTGCTCGATGCCTGTCTGGAGTCCGCGCTACGGCCGCCGCGGCCCGCCCGCGTTTCGTGTTTTCTGCCGATTCGCGCGGAAGCGTTCGAGGAAGTGCTGCGCGAGCGCGGCTTTACGTGCGAGCACTATCGCTATCTGAGTCGGCCGATCTCCAAGGGGGACGACACGGCCGAGGGCGATGGCTGGAATGCGAGCGATCTCCTGCCGGCGGCGGCGCTGCTCCGCGAGTCGTACGGGATCGAGGGCAAGCACTTTGCGCCGCGCGGCACGCCGGAGGAATGGGAGCAGTACGTGCGAAGCCTGGTGGAACGTCCCGGCTGTGGCGTCATCGAACCGGCGATCACGCGTGTCGTCCGCAACGGGACGAATCTGCAGGCGCTGGTGCTGGCGACCCGGATCGCGCCCGGCACCCTCCATCTGCCGCAGGTCGCCGTGCACCCGACGCGTCGTCGTCAGGGCCTGGGCCAACGCCTCGTGGAGGAAGCCTGCCGATCAGCCGCCGCGCGCGGCGTGAAACAGGCGACGCTGCTGGTCGCGGAGAGCAACGCCAACGCGCGGGCACTCTACGAGAAGATGGGATTCACTGATACATCCGCGTTCCTGGCGGGAACGCTGGTGCTGTAGTCAGGTGTCAGGCAGTGAATCGTGAATCTGGAAGGTGTCAGGCAGTGAATCGTGAACACACCGGGAGTGTCGGGTAATTAATCGATTGAAGATTTCACCGTTCACTGCCTGACACCAAAAGACCTGCCTCACGAGCGTTCACGATTCACTGCCTGACACCGGCCATTCATCGAACGACCTCACCCGTTCACTGCCTGACACCAAAAGACCTGCCTCACGAGCGTTCACGATTCACTGCCTGACACCGGCCGTTCATCGAACGACCTCCACCGAACCGGGTCCGGTAATTCGCGCCTTGAGGCCGCGGCGGCTCGATGGGACGGCCACGCGGATCAGATCGCCCACTTGACCGCTGTCTGACGCGCGACCAACGCCCGTGACCTGGGTCGCACCGGTCGACAGACTAACTTTGACTTTATCCCCTGACTTGACGACAGGAGGAACGACCACGGTAGAGGTGGTCAGAATCTCTCCCGCGCCGAGGGCGCGACGCGCCGGCGCTCCGACGATTTCGGCCATCGTCGGCAGCCGTTCCAACAACATCCCCTCGAGTTCGGCCTCAACCAATTCGATCGCATCCGCGTCGATGTTTTCCCGGTGGGCAACGGCGTGACTCGAACGAACCGCTGTTCCTGTCACAGTGAGCTTGGCGACGACCGACCCCACACGCGTATCGCCCACGGCGAGTATGAAGCGGATTGGTCGCCCGAGCCTGGAGCCGGGTTCGGGAAGAGCAACGAGCGGTTCACACTCGGCGACGGTGACGCTGTCGCATCGCTCGCCTGTACGAGTCAGCTCGATCACGGCGACGCGCACGTTGCCCATGCGCTCCTGAACGGCGCGCTCAATGGCAACTGCCACCCGGCCCGTCAACGCGAGATTGAGAGCAATGACATGCCACATCACCGATCTCCGAGCCAGATTTTGATCTGGCTGCAGCATCTCGAGCAACAAAGGTGCCCGCGTACAACTTCGCGCGATTGCCTGGAACCCCACGCTCGCAGTACGAGCGATGAGATCGGCTAGCCGACAGCGCTGGACGGACAGCCGGCCAGCAAGTCCGAAGCAAGAACGGGTCGTTCAGGCTCTTGTCGGCAGAACCGCCTCGAGATGGGCGAGCCCCCTCCAGGCGGCGCGGACCGGCGAATCGATGCTCGCGCAGCCCGTGATCATCACGACGTACACCGACGGATTTGCGTCGCAGTCCGCGTTGAGGACCTCGAAACCGATCGGCGGAGGCAGGTGGAGCTCTGCGATGATCACGACAAATTGCCCCGGATCTCGCGCGATTACGGCGATCGCAGCGCGCCCGTCTGCGCCGCGAAGACGTCGAAGCCCTGACCGCGACAGCACTCCGAAAGAAGTTCCCTCGCCCGGACCTCGTCGTCTACAATGAGCGCTTCCCTTTGGGCAGCTGCACTGATGCCATCCGAGTTGCTCCCCTGCCTCGGCAACAACACTGTCGGCGTGTCGATCCATCGACAAACCGGCTGGGCACTTCAAAAAACGTTAACCAACTCCGGGGATCTTCCCACTCGGAGAATCTGTCGGGTATGTCGGACTGCCGACGATCCGACGATAACTTGACGTAGATCACCTATGAGCCAACGCGCACTGCCCTCCATCCTCGTCGTTGAAGATGACCTCGATCTTCGTCAGACCATCGTGGCCAGTCTGGAAGCCAACGGTTTTGCGGCGGCGCAGGCCGCTGACGCCGCGGATGCGATCGAGCGGCTCCGGTCTTTTGCTTACGATGGACTCGTCGTCGACCTCCGGCTGCCCGACGCCGATGGGATGACGGTACTGGACGAAGCGCTCGACCGCTATCCCGAAATCCGGGCGGTCGTGATGACGGGGTTCGGCGGTGTGGCAGAAGCGGTAGCCGCGATCAAGCGTGGCGCTGTCGACTTCCTCATCAAGCCGTTCCAGCTGTCGCAGCTCTCCCGCGTCCTGCATGCGGGGCTCGAGCAGCAGCGACTGCGGGAAGAGAACGCCGAATTGAAGGCGCAGCTCAAAGGCAAGTTCAGATTCGAGAACATTATCGGCCGGCACAGCACGATGCAGGCCCTCTTCACGACACTCGAACTGGTGTCGCCGATGAACAGCACGGTCTTGATTCACGGCGAGACGGGCACCGGTAAGGAGTTGATTGCCCGCACGATTCATCACAACAGCCCGCGCGCCAACGAACGATTCGTCGCCTTCAACGCAGCGGCGATCCCCGAATCGCTGGCCGAAGCGGAGCTCTTCGGACACGTGAAGGGTGCCTTCACCGGCGCGATAGCCTCGCGCGCCGGCCGGTTCGAGCTGGCGCATCGCGGCACGTTGTTCATCGACGAAGTCGCGTCGATGTCGCTCCCCCTGCAGGCGAAGCTGCTGCGCGCGCTGCAGGAACGTGAAATCGAGCGCGTCGGCGAATCGAGACCGTTGCGTCTCGATATTCGCGTGATCGCGGCGACCAACACAGACCTGCGCAAGCTCGTGAAAGAGGGAACCTTCCGCGAAGATTTGTTCTACCGTCTCAATGTGATTCCCGTGACGCTGCCTTCGCTGCGGCAACGCCGCGAGGACATCCCGCTCCTCGCGCAGCACTTCGTGCGGAAGTCGTGCACCGATAACAACATTGTGGTGAAGACGGTCACGCAGGATGCGCTGCGTGCGCTGATGGCATACGACTGGCCCGGCAACATCCGTCAGTTCGAGAACGCCGTGGAGCACGCGGTCGCGATGGCGGCAGCGAAGTCAGAGATCGGACCGGAAGCGCTCCCCGACGATGTCCGCGAACGCGCGGGATCGATGCTGGTGCCGACGGTGGCGATTCCTGACGAGGGCTTGAACTTCACCTCGCTCGTGTCACAACTCGAACGTGAGTTGATCCTGCGCTGCCTCGAGAAGACCGGTGGCAACAAGCGTCAGGCCGCACGTCTGCTCAACTTGAGCCGCACGACGTTCATCGACAAGCTGCACCGTCTGAATCTCGAACGCGGCGCAGCGTAGCGTAGTAGCGGCGAGTCTTCAGACTCGCCGTCGATTCAGGCGTGTCTCAAGACCCGCCTCTACGTGATTCAACTCGCCGCCGGCAGGCGCATCTCGAAACAGGCGCCAGCCTCCCGCGTCAGCAGCGTCAGCGTGCCCCCGCATTGTTCGACCGCCAGGCGCGCCGCTGACAATCCCAACCCGCTCGCCTCTTCGCGCGGCCGCGTCGTGAAGAAGGAGTCGAACAACTGCTCCGCCGCGGCGCCCTCCACTCCGGGACCATTGTCAGATACCCGTAGTACTACGTAGCCTGGCGCCTCCTCGAGCTGCAGTCGAATCGCACCACCGTTCTGCCCCGCCAGTGCTTGCTCGGCGTTAACGATTAGATTGAGGACAGCCAGTTGCAGCAGCCCGTCATTACCCTTGACGAGAAACCGGCCACTTGTCGGCACATCGACGGCGATCGTGAGACGCGCGCGCCCGATTGCAAACGCACGAAGCGCTGCCGATCGATTGGCGACCTCGCGCAGATTCGTGGTGACTGTCACATCGATCTTCTGTCGCGCGAAGAGCAACACTTCCTGAAGGGCGGTTGCGGCGCGGGCGTTCTGCACGGCTATGCGCTGAAGCCCTTCGGCGACCGAGGCCGGCAGTCCCGGTGTGATTTGCAGGAGTTCTGCCGTACCACCGATGACTTGCAGGGCGTTGTTGACCTCGTGGGCCACCCCGGCCAGCAGGCGCGCCACAGTGGCGGCGCGGTTGAGCGTCAGCAGGTCGGTCGCGCCGGGTGTCCCGGCAAATTGATTCGACATTCGCCTAAACCTTCCTCCTGCATCGCCGATTACGAGGCTGACCAGTGGAGCGGCCATCGAGCACAGTCGAGGGACGCGCCTGACAGCCTGCTCAGGATATCAACACGCTGGGCGCAAACGGGCCGGTGGACGTGATCATCACCGGCTGGAACATGCCGGAGATGAGCGGCATCGATTTCATCCGCAGCGTTCGTTCGAGCCCGAGACTAAAGACACGCCGATGCTGCACGCGACTTGATTGAACGACGCGTGGCCGGCCGATCTCGATCGCCGCGCGCCGGGATTGTTTCAGGTCGCCCGAGAAATCGTCGCCGGAGGGCACGACAAATCCGTCACGTAGGCGAGGTCTCGTTCTTTAGTTTAGAGACCCGCCGAGTCTACAAAACCGGACTGGGCCTACGAACCATTGTTCGCTCGTCGGGCGGGTCTTGCTTTGGAGACCCGCCGCACCTGTACACTTGATCCCATGCAATTGCAGTCCGCCCGCCTCTGTCTGGATTGCGACGAAGTGCACGACGGGCAGCGATGCCCGCACTGCGCGTCAGAGACGTTTGCGTACATCACCCGCTGGGTGCCGGTCCCCGATAGACCCGATCGACCCGATCGACCCGATCGACCCGATCGAGTCGATCGCTCCGATCGACCGCAGACACCTGCACGGACGCCAGAGCCATCGAGCCCGGAAACTCTGGGCGCCTATCGCGAGATGCTGCTGCCCGACCAGCAGGGAAGCGGAAAGTGGAAGACGATCCGGCGCGGCGCGGTCGGCCTGGCATTGTTCGGGATTGCTGGATGGCTGTGGCGGCAAAATCGGTCAGGCGACGAGCCCGACCAGACCACCGGCGACGAACCATCCCAGCAGCAACGGACATAGACCGCGGTGGTGGCCTTACCGTGATTTCTCACGCCAGCGTCACGGAAGCGCACCGATTCGCGCAGACCCGGGCGTCGATTACGTGGCGCGTCAACGCGGAGCGGATCGTGCTGCTCGGCTGGGCGCGCGCGATCCTGCTCCAGTTGGCGCATCCGCTCGTCGCCGCTGGGGTCTTCGATCACAGCGGTTTTCGAGGCACGCCGTACGCCGCCGCATCGCGTCTGTATCACACCGTTCATGCGATGCTGTCACTGACTTTTGGCGACGACGTGGCGCGCCAGAGGACGCTCGATACAATCCGCGGCATTCATCGCCGCGTCAATGGCGTGTTGCCAGAATCGACAGGGTGTTACCCGTCAGGGACGAGATACTCCGCGGAAGATCCGGATCTCGTCTTGTGGGTGCACGCGACCCTCATCGAGTCGGTCCTCCTGGTTTACGAGCAGCTCGTGGCACCGCTCACGACGGCCGAACGAGACGAGTATTGTGCCGAGGCGTATCCGATCGCGGTCGCGCTCGCCGCGCGCGAGGACGAGGTGCCAAGGACGTGGTCCGATCTGCTCGCCTATCTCGAGCGGATGTACTCGTCACAGGCGATCGCCGTGGGAGCGCAAGGACGAAAGTTGGCGAGCGCGGTGTTGTCACCGTCTGGCGGGTGGCTCGTGGCACCCGCTACCTGGATCAACCGGACGATCACCATTGGCCTGCTCCCGTCCCAGGTGCGCGAGCAGTACGGGATGACATGGACCGCACGCCACGAGCGCACGGTTACACGGCTCGTGTCGGCGCTGCGCCTGACGCGACGAGTGCTTCCTGACGCCATTGCACTATGGCCTGATGCCCGGAGGTAGAGGTATGTCACTGCACATCGGAATCGTCGCCTGCTCCGCCGAAGGCGCGGCCCTGTGCTACCGCACGATTTGCGTCGAGGGGGCGCATCTCCTCGGGAGGCACGATCACCCCGAGGTTTCGATGCATACGCATTCGCTCGCGAAGTACATGAAGTGCGTCGACCGTGGCGACTGGATGGGCGTGGCCGAGCTGATGCTCTCGTCGGCTCACAAACTCGCGCGCGTGGGGGCCGACTTCCTGGTCTGCCCCGACAACACTATTCATCAGGCATTCAGCCACGTCGCGCCGAGATCCCCGTTGCCTTGGCTGAACATCGCGGAGGTCGTCGCCGATCATGCCGTCGAGCGCGGCTTTCGCCGCCTCGGCCTGACAGGGACACAGTCGCTCGTCGAGAGCGAGGTCTATCCGGAAACGCTTGCCGCTCGCGACGTGGAGTGCGTGCGCGCGAACGCAACTGAGCGTGCGGGGATCAATCGCATCATCCTCGAGGAATTGGTGAACGGCGTCTTCACCACCGAGGCCGTGACCTACTTTCAGGGCGTGATCGAGCGCATGAAACGCGAGGGCTGCGATGCCGTCATCCTCGGCTGCACCGAGATTCCGCTCATCATGAATGATGCGAACTCCCCGCTGCCGACGCTCGATTCGACGCGTCTGCTTGCGCGCGCCGCGCTCCATCGCGCCGTGGCACCCGCGACGCTGGGAACGGGGTTCTAGGCTGGTGGTATCAGAGTCGGACCAGGAAGCGTCTCGAGGAACGAGAGCGACCGAGATTAGCTGGCGATCTTCGGATCCGGGTGGCGTTCAAGGTGTGGATACTGACTCAGGTTCTTCGCCGTCAGTTCGATTGGCGAGACTGTCGACGGCAACGACTTCGGAAAGGCCGTCGGGTCTGTTTCTGCGCATGGGTGCAGCGTGCCTCGCTGCCGCACTTTAAGGCGTAGCTCCTCGACCCACCAGTTCCAATTCGTCCCCTCGAGATCGCCCTCGGTGCTCACAGTGCAACGGAGCATATTTACGACGAAGATTTCGGCGTCGGTGGCAACCCACTTATGCGGCAAGGTGTTGTTCGGGCATTCAATTCGCCATCGTCGCCATTGACCAGATCTCGGCTCGAGGATGTGTGCGTGAAATGATGCCTGCATAACGCACATTGTTGTTCAAAAGAAGTTGGAACAGTGGCTCGCCAACCATGGCTCGCGCGGATGGTTGGCAGGAGCGAGCGGAGGTTGGTGCGGAAGCGGGGACTCGAACCCCGATGGCCTTGCGGCCACTAGCTCCTGAGGCTAGCGCGTCTGCCAATTCCGCCACTTCCGCAGGCTGAAATCTCGAAGGTCCGGGTGGGCCGGACACGACGACACGTGAAAGGCAGGAACATCGAAGTATAACATGCGCATGTTGATGCTCCTGCGCGCGGCCGCCATCGTCCTGCTTGCGGTGTGGGCGTGGCGCCGCCGCTCCCTCACACTCTGGATCCTGGTCGGTATGGCGGCCGGCGCGGAACTCGGTCACGACTATCCCGCGCTCGCGACGAACCTCCGCGTGCTCGCCCAGATCTTCCTGCGCCTCATCCGCACCATCGTCGCGCCGCTGCTCTTCGCAACACTGGTCGTCGGGATTGCCGGGCACTCGAATCTCCGGCAGGTGGGACGGATGGGCGTGAAAGCACTCGTCTACTTCGAGGTCGTCACAACGCTTGCACTGCTGATCGGATGGGGCGCCATCACCGTGAGTCGCGCAGGCGTTGGCGTCACGCTGCCCGCGGCGGTCGAGAGGACACAGATCCAGCAGCCGGGACAACGCAGCTGGCAGGACATCGTGCTCGACGTATTCCCCGAGAACATTGCCAAGTCGATCGCCGACGCAGAGATGCTGCAGGTCGTCGTCTTCAGCGTGATCTTTGGAGTCGCGCTCGCGCTCATCCCCGACGACAAACGCCGGCCGATGCTCGCATTTGCAGAGAGCCTCGCCGAAACGATGTTCCGTTTCACGCGGATCGTGATGCTGATGGCGCCGATCGGCGTCGGGGCGGCGATTGCCTACACTGTTGGACAGCTGGGCCTGGGCATCCTCGTCAATCTGTTTCAGCTGCTCGCCACGTTCTACGTGGCCGTGGCGATCTTCGTGATCATCGTGCTGCTGCCGGTGGCCTACCTCGCGAAGGTTCCGATTCGCCGCTTCGCCCAGGCCGTCGCCGAACCGATCTCGATCGCGTTTGCCACGACGAGCTCGGAAGCGGCACTGCCACGCGCGATGGAAGCGATGGAACGCCTCGGCGTGCCGCGGCCGATTGTGGCGTTCGTGATGCCGACCGGCTACAGCTTCAATCTCGATGGCAGCACGTTGTATCTCTCGCTGGCGGCAATCTTCGTGGCGCAAGCGTCAGGGATCGATCTGCCCGTGGGCCAGCAGTTTGTCCTGCTGCTCACGCTGATGCTGTCGAGTAAGGGTGTCGCTGGTGTTCCGCGTGGCGCACTCGTGATCCTGCTCGGAACGGTGTCGTCCTTCGGCCTGCCCGCCGAACCGGTCTTCGTCATCCTCGGCATCGACGCCGTTCTCGACATGCTTCGCACCTCGCTCAACGTGCTCGGCAACTGTCTCGCGACCGTCGTCATCGCGCGCTGGGAAGGAGAGTTTCCGCCAAAAGAAACGTCAACTCCCAACTCCCAACTCCCAACTCCCAAGGTCCACACGGCCTAGACACTCACACTCACTGAACTGCGGCAATTCTTGGATGGCTGCACTCTATAATTCACATTAGATGGACTACGAACTCATCGCCGTGATCGGTCTTGTGGTCGCGGCCTTCGTCATCTCGACCAGGCTGCACAGCCGCTCGTGGCCGGGGCGTCCGGGCTGGCAATACCAGCGCGTCTTCTCAGTGGGATTTGGCGGACTGCTCTTTCTCGTCGCTGGCCTCATCGGCTGGGACCTCACATACAGCCACGGCTGGTTCCAGGGCACCCGGTGGGTGGACAGCCCGGTCTGGTGGCAGGTCACACTTGGAACCGGCTTGTTGCTGCTAGCTGGCTACTGGGCGCGACGCGTGCCGCCGGTCGTCAGACGGCATCGCCACACTTGAGCCTTTCTGCAACACGACGAGTGTTACGCTGAGTGCATGACCGAGGGCCTGGCCTACAGCATCTTCACCGTGGCCTTCATGGGCGGACTCACGGGGTTTGCACTCGTGATGCTCGTCGTCGCTGCGCTGTTGATACGCCGGAATCGGACTACGCGTTAGAAGTCACCGTGCCTCGAGATCGATCTCGAGCGTCTGATCAGCGTCGATACGTACGTCACGAACGACGTCGCGATGACCCGGGGCGGACACGACCAATCGATAGCGTCCCCTGGGCACACGGTCCAACACGATCGTTCCGCTGTCATTTGCGACGCCGTCGCTGACCGGTCTTCCGCTATTGACCTCGACGACCTTGGCCTCGACCTTGGCCGCCGTCTTGGCATCAAAGGCGAGTATACGAATCGTTAAACGAACCGGTGCGGATGCCGGTGCCGGAGGACGCGGCGGCGCTTTCGCCTGATCCGGCGGCCCCGGAGACGGCGGCACTGGTGACGGTGGTTGTGGCGCTGGCGGTGTGGGCGTCGGGTTACTTGGCGAACCAACGGACGCTGGTGGCGTCTCACCGGGAGACGACTGGCCGCCGAGCCAAAATCGGGTACCAACGACGAAAAGCACGATGCCCGCGGCGATCGAACCGATGATGCGCCACGATGCGCCCGACCGACCCGACGATCTGGATGCGCGTGGCTGTGGTTGCGATTTCGCCACCGGTATCTTCATGGTCCCCGTGTCGGGGTCGCGCGAGGAACCGGGGGCCATCGGGACCGGCGAAATCGCTGCCGGACTCGGCTGGAGCGGCTCGATCATCGAGGTATCGACTGACGGGCCACGCGACGACGGGCGCCGTGGTTGGATCCGCTCGAAGTGAATTGCGCTGAGTGCCGCGGGAGGGAGGTCGCCTCGCGACGGTAGCGGGTCGTCCCAGTAGACCGGCCGGATAAACGAGGCGCGCTGGAGGCTCAACGCGTACTGCCACTCGTGTCGTACGTGCGGCGAGGCGAGCGCGTTCCACGACCAGAACAGCTGAAATACGTCGGCGCGCCTAATCAAATCCTCGAGCGCCGTCTGCCAGCGTTCACCTGCTCGCAAATCGATCACATCGCGCAGATAGCGATCGCCCATTGCGCGCGCGTAGTCGGAGAACTCTGCGACGACCGCCTCGTCAAGGTGCGAATACGACGCGAAGATGTTCCGGTAGCGGCGGGCGATGTCACGGACCGTCTCGCGTGAATTCGAGTCCGTTCCAATCTTGAAGATCAAGCCGACTTCGGCGATGACGAGCGAGCCGAGATACACCGAGAGACGGCCGCGGATGGTTTCCTTCGACGAGACCGCGTCCGCTCTGATCCGGAACTCCTCGCGGTGAACACTTTCCTTCCACGTGAACCGGCGTGAGGGGGGGTTGAATGTGATCCCCTCTGCATGTGGGACCAGTGTCAGTTCCCCATCGCGAGGAACCGACTCCAGGCTGTCAACCGTCTGCCGGCCGTGTGCCTCGAGAGTACCGAGGATCGCCTCTGCCTGCCGCTCGACTTCCTCGAGCGGGTGCGGCTCATCAGGGCCGGCATCGGCGCGCGGCTCGCTCAAATGCGCGAAGACCAGCATCGTGTCCCACACTGCCGGCGCCAGCACTTTGGGCCTGAAGACAGTAAATTGAACGTTCTCGTCGAGCAGCGGGTTGACCTCCTCCGATCGAGACATCGTTTGCGCGCTCGGCGCCGGCAGGACAACCGTCGCGTGCGCATCGTCGGGTTCGTCGGGATAATGGTCAAGTCGAGCGCGCGACAGCTCCTGCCTCATCTCGTGTGCGTCCTGATACCGGTCGCCGGGATTGCGCTCGAGTGCGCGCATCACAATCCTTACGAGCGCCGGATCCACGTCCGGGACTCTCTCCTCCAGCGGCACAGGACCGGCTGTGAGCACGCGATGGTACGCGGCGTGAAAATCACCAGGGAACGGCGGCTGCTGGGCGATGACCTCGTATAGCACGATACCCACAGCGAAGAGGTCGCTTCGCTTGTCGACCGTCTCACCGAGCAACTGCTCCGGCGAAAGATAGCTGTAGTTACCAACGATCGTCGCGGGCACGTTGCGTGGAGTCGAGAACCCGAATACCTTCACGACCCCCTGCCGGTCGATCAGGATGTTGTCGGGTTTGATGTCACCGTGGACGATGCCCGCATCGTGCGCGCTGGCAAGTCCGGCGCACAGGTCTTCGACGATTTTCAGACCTGTTGCGAGCTTCAAAGGTGGTGTGCGGGCCAGACGGTGCCTGAGCGTCTCGCCGTCGATGTATTCCATCGCCAGAAAGGGGTGACCCTCGTGTTCGCCAATCTGGTACACGCTCAAGATGTTCGGGTGCTGGAGCCTTACTAGCGTGCGGGCCTCAATGGCAAAGCGTTCACGGAATTCCCGGTCGTCGGAGTACTCCTCCTTGAACAGCTTGATGACAACCAGGCGATCTAACTCCGGCTCCCTTGCCAGATACAGCGACGTCATTCCACCCTTGCTGAGGGGCCGCTGAATCTCGTACCGACCGATATGTGCCGGAAGCATTCGCGGGGACCTGGCGTGCATGCTACAGGAGAGACAGGCACGGAAAAAGTTAACTAAGACGCGCCTCTACGCCATTGCGGACGCACAGCGTGTGCAATGAAACCACTCAGGGGCAACGAAGGCGACCACACCCATCGCGATGATGACGAGAGCAATCGAGAAGACCGCGATTCTCATGGCTCTTCGCCCACGGACACGACGGCTCACGTCAGCCGAGTCAGATCAAATGCGTGATGTTCGGCTCGACGCCGAGCAGTGCCTTGCCGTAAACCTCGAGATTCACCTGCCACTCCGTGATTGCGTGATGGCTCGCGGTGTGCACGTCACGCCACAAACGCTGCAGGCGATTGGAATCAGCGAGGCTCGACGTGCCATGCGCGGCGACGAGCACTTCGACCGCCTCGCGGCAGTACTTCGCGACGAGCGCCGTGTCGATGCGGACCCTTGCGCGCTCGGTCAGATCCATGTGACGTCGCTCCTCAGCGGCGCGATCGAGATCATCAGCTGCCCGTTGGGCATGCAGCGTGGCCGTATCGATCTTCATCGCGGCTTCGGCCACCTGCATCTGAAAGCCACTCGATTCGGCCTGCAGCGGGAAATTGGTATGCGTGATGCCGCGCGATCGCGACTTCGCGATGGTGTGTTCGAGCGCAGCGCGCGCCACACCGATCTGCGAGCCGGCCAGGATCAGCACCGTCACCGGAACCAGATCGACCCGGTAGATGACTTCATCCTTGAACTCGGTACGATACGTGCCGGCGAATGCCTGGGGATACGGCAGGAACCGGTGCTCAGGCACGAACACGTCTTTGGCCACGATCGTGTTGCTGCCGGTGCCCTTCATGCCGACCATGAACCAGGTGTCCTCGATCGTCAGCTGGTTCATCGGCATGAGCGACAGACCGAAGTTGGCCATCTCACCGCGCTCGTTCTTCATATGGATGCCGCAGGCGCCCCACTGCGCGTGGAGCGATCCCGACGCCCATGGCCACCGGCCATTCACGCGCCATCCGCCGTCGACCGGAGTGGCCTCGCCGTTTGGCGCCAGTGAGCCCGCTGCCCACGCGTCAGGATTCGACTCCCAGACGTCGCTCTGCGCGCGCTCGGGAAAGAGCGCCGCCAGCCAGGCACATACATTGATGAGGCTCGCGACCCATGCGGTCGAGCCGCAGCCTCGACCGAGCTCGCTCATCACGTCGATGTAGGTGCGGACCGACGTCTGATACCCACCGAAACGCCGCGGCACCATCAGCGCGCACAGGCCGGTTTCCTTCAGCGCCTGGACGACCTCGTCAGGCAGTCGTCTCTGCCCGTCGGTTTTCTCGGCGTTCCGTTCGAGGAGAGGTCGTAGAGAAGCCGCGCGGGCAATCAGCGTTGCGGCGTCTGGCACGTCGGACATCGTGGTCACGCAGCCTCCTTACGCTCGGGATTGTAGCCGCATCGGCAAGGCGCGCGCCGGTTGGCGCAGAGGTCTGCAAGCCCGATCTAGGGAATGAGGCGGGAGCCGGTCACGAATCGGCGATAGTTGCCAAAGGTCTGCGAGATGCGAACGCGCGGGCTTCCTGAATTCCTGACGATCGTCGTGGTATCGATGCTCGACGGAAGCAGCAAGCTTTCTTCGGGATCGGTGAATGCGACTCGACGGTACCTGATAGAGCTGTCGGCGCGCTCGATCGTCATGTATGGCGACCCGCCGGCGCGCTGCTGTGCGGCGGGCACCGCGATATCCACCAGTCCGGTGATGCCTTCATCGAGCCGTAGAATCTCGGCGGTTTCGGGATCGGCCCAGATGCGGCCACGCGCGCGACCCGGAAGGTCGATGCTGACGCACTCCTTCCGCCACTCGACCTTTGGCGTTTCGGGCTTCACCGATCGATAGTCGATCATCATTGCAGCCCGGCCGTCGACGCGCCCCAGCCCAGCCGCCTTGAAAATGAACTTCTCGCGACGGTCTGCGAGTAAGAACGCCAGCGGTTCCGGGGACGTGCTTCGCGGATCGAGGCACTCTGGTTCCTGATCGGGCTTGGGTGGGCGTCCGTTGATCGTGAGCAACTGCCTCGTTACCTTCGCGGGCACATCGTCGTCCGAATCCGGGTTCCACTCCACCCGGAGCTCGTAGGTCAAGCGGCGAGGGAATCCTTCTGCTCTCAAGTCGAGGGCAAGGGGTTGAATCGCCACACTCTCGTCGACGACGAGGCTCTGCGCGCGGGCGTAGTAACGCTCGACGTAATCACCCACGCGAGCGACAGACGTATCTGGAGACACCGATTGTCCGAGGGCGCCAGTGCCGGACACGGTAATGACGGCGGCCCAGACCGCGTAACGAAGATTCGACATCGAGGGTCGAGACAACGTGGACACGGCGGAATGTGCTACTTTACCCGCCTTCCCGGCCGAAGGCATAACTAGCTGGAAACGAAATACCTGAACAAGAACCAGGATCAGAGACCGAAGGCGGGCGCCCAAAGACGGGAGTCCGAAAACAGGAGGAAATCCAGATGCGAAGGATGCGACATGTTCTTGCGGCGACAGCATTTGCCGCACTGGGAACGCTTGTGGCGTTCGCCCAGGCGCCTCAGCAGCCCGCTGGCGGCGGGCGCGGTGGCGCTGCGGGACCCGCCTCGTTCTTCATCACGAGTGTCGGCAAAGGCGACGGTGCCAATTATGGCGGCATCGCCGGAGCCGACGCCTACTGTGCACAAATGGCAAAGGGTGGTGGACTCGAGACGCCTGCCGGGCGTACCTGGCGCGCTTATCTCAGTCAGCCTGCAGCTGGTGGTCAGCCGGCCGTGAATGCGCGCGATCGCATCGGCGCTGGTCCCTGGTTCAACGCGCGCGGCCAGCTCATTGCCAACAACGTGGCCGATCTCCACGGCGATGTGCAGCGCGATCGCAACAGCATCAACAAGACGTTCGCCCTCACCGAGAAGGGCGGGGTTGTGAATGGGGTCGGCGACATGCCGAACCAGCATGACATCCTGACCGGTTCGGACTCTACGGGCCGCGCCATTGCTGGTGACATGGACACGACCTGCAGCAACTACTCGAGCAACGGCGACGGCAAAGGCAGCGTGATGCTCGGGCACAGTGACCGTACCGGCGGCGGCAACTCGTCATGGAACTCGGCGCACGGATCGCGTGGCTGCAGCCAGCCGAATCTCGTGGCGACGGGCGGCGCGGGCCTGCTGTACTGCTTCGCGGCGAATTGAAAACTTGGAAGAAAGGCGGGTCGAAAGACCCGCCTCTCCACGAGCACACTACTCTCAAGGAAGGCGGGTCTGTAAGCGCCTGCCTCTACGCAAACGGCCAACTCGTGGAGTTGACTAGCTGTCTTCGACCTGCCAGTCTGCAGGCGGCTGCGGCCCTAGCTTGATGTGGGCAATATCCGGATCGCCGTCCGCCCTGTCCGAACCCGTCGTCGTCTTCCGGTCTTTCGCATCCTGACGACGCGCGGCCTTCTGCTGGCGCCGCTCGATGAGGGCTTTCTCGCGTTCGCGTTTCGCAGCGGTGGGTCTGGCGTTTCTGGCCATGCGACGTCACCAGCATACACCATCGGACCGGACGTCGCGACAGTGTTAGCATGCAGGTTTCGCGTGCGAGACCACCAGCAGGAACCAGCCATCCACTTGCGCCTGGCCGAACCCGGGTTGCGCCAAACGGCGCGCGGACGCGCAGTCGACGGAGACCAGCAATCTTGACCGTATTTCCTGACCGCATCAATCGTATCGAGGCGTTAGCCCGCGATCTGTGGTGGAGCTGGACGCCACCCGCGCGGCAAGTCTTCCGACAGCTCGACTATGCGCTCTGGCGGATCACAGCGCACAACCCGGTAAGAATGCTGCAACTGATCACGCCCGAAGCGCTCGAACGGGCAATGTCCCATCCCGAGTGGCTCGCCAACTACGACGCCGCTGTGGCCCGCCTTGACGCCTTGCGCTCCTCGCGCGCGACATGGTGTCACCGCGAGCATCCCGAGCTCGCCCAGAAACAAATTGCCTACTTCTCCGCGGAGTTCGCGCTGCATCAATCGCTGCCGATCTATGCCGGCGGCCTGGGAGCGCTGGCTGGCGATCATTGCAAGGAGGCGAGCGATCTCGGACTGCCGCTCATTGGCGTCGGTTTCATGTATCCGCAGGGCTATTTTCATCAGAGCCTGACTGCCGATGGATGGCAGCAGGAGGTCTACGAAAAGCTGAATTGGACGAGCGCACCAGTCGAACCGGCGATCACGCCGGACGGCAAGCCGTGTATCACCGCTGTCCCACTCGGCAACCGGACAGTCCTCGTCGCGGTCTGGCGAGTGCGCCTCGGGCGAGTGGTGCTCTACCTGCTCGATACCGATCTTGAAGAAAACGCCCCATGGGACCGAGATTTGTCCGCGCGCCTGTATGGTGGCGACCGCGAGACGCGAGTCCAGCAGGAAATCATCCTCGGGGTCGGCGGCGTTCGCGTGCTGAAGGCCATGGGCTACAAGCCCGCCGTGTACCACCTCAACGAAGGCCACGCGGCCTTCGTGGTGCTGCAGCGCATCCGCGATCTCTGTGAGGCGGGCGCGAACTTCGAAAGCGCCCTCGCCGAAGTTCGTAGCACCACGGTCTTCACCACGCACACACCCGTTGCGGCGGGACACGATGCGTTTCCGTTCCATCTGGTCGAAACGCATCTGGCCGGCGCCTGGGGTGACCTCGGTGGATACCGCGAGCAGTTTCTCGCATTGGGTCACCACGACAACGGCGGCGGCCCGATGTTCAATATGACGGCGCTCGCGATGCGCGCCAGCGGCGCCATCAATGGCGTCAGCCGCCTGCACTGTGAGGTGACCAAGCGGATGTGGCAGCCGATCTGGCCGGGCGTCCCCGTCGAACGGGTGCCGATCCGCTCGATCACCAACGGCGTGCACGTCTCGACGTGGATGTCGTCCGAGATCGCCGCGTTGCTCGAGCGGCATCTGGGCCAGAACTGGCTCGACTCACACGACGACCCGGCGGTGATCGATCGCGTCATGGACATCCCGGACGAAGAGTTGTGGGCGGCGCGGCAGGCGCTGCGGTCGTTCCTGTCGAATTTCATCCGCGAGCGTGCGCGCGCCCGATGGACGCACGAACATGTGAGCGCGGCGAGGATCGTCGCCGCCGCGACGCTTTTCGATCAGAACACGCTCACGATTGGGTTCGCCAGACGCTTTACCAGCTACAAGCGTTCCGAGCTCGTGTTCACGGACGCCGATCGCCTCGCGAAAATTCTGAACGCGCCGGGCCGCGCGGTGCAGATCGTGTTCGCCGGTAAAGCACATCCTGCCGATGAAGTCGGCAAGCATCAGCTGCAGCAGATCTTCCGCCGTGCGCTCGACCCCAAGTTCGGCGGCAGGATCGGGTTCGTCGATGATTACGATCTTCACGTCGCGCACTTCCTCGTCCAGGGGTGTGACGTGTGGATGAACAACCCGCGCAAACCGATGGAAGCCAGCGGCACGAGCGGGATGAAGGCCGCCATCAACGGAACCCCGCATCTGTCGATCGGAGACGGCTGGTGGGCCGAAGGATTCACTGGCGAGAACGGATGGCTCATCGAGGGGCGTGCCGACTCCAACGACCAGGGGGCGGAGGATTGGGCCGACGCGCAGGCGTTGTACACCCTGATCGAGGAGCAACTCGTCCCGACCTTCTACGAACGCGACAGTCGAGGCATCCCACGCGAATGGCTACAGATCGTCAAGCAGTCGATTCGAACCGTGCTGCCAGGATTCAGCGCGCGCCGGATGGTGAAGGATTACGTGCGCGAGATGTATTTGCCCGCCGTCCGCCGCGAAACACTCGCCTTCTAGTGAGCAGATATAATTAGGGGATGGCGCCGCGAAAATCGAACCTCGCCAAGACGAAGTGCGCCCTCTGTGAGGCGAAAGAAGTCTCGGAGCCGCGCGGCGAGGAACGCTACTGCCGCGACTGCTGGGAAAAGAAGATCGCCGTTGAAGAGATCGTCGCGCGGGAGTTCGCGCTCAAGCGCTACATCCGTGCCCACAGCGCCGAGAAGTACCTGATCTATCACTCGACCATCAAGCGTCCCTGCGGCCAGATCCTGGTCGTTGACGACGGGTACGATCTGTTTTTGTCAGTGATCCTGTATCCGAACTTCGGATGGGACGAGCCCGCCTACCATCTCGATGGCGACCCGGAAGGGCGCACGTTTGCTGAGATTCTTGTGGACGTCGTGGCAACCGAGGTCATCGAGCCGTGGGGCGGTGGAAAGTGGCACCTCGAGATATTCCGATCCGTGAACCCCGAGCCGGAAGACTGGAACGGGGAGATGTAGCTATAATGCCCGCGCTTACTCAAGAAGTCGCTTGTGTTTGGTGATGTAGCGAACGCGGATCCTCGTGGACCGGCCGTCCTGGCAGCCGGACGTTGGCCGGAGGCAATAAAAAACACAAAGCGAGCTGCAGGGTAAGGGAGGTCAGCCATGAACCGTCCTGGAAATCTTCTTCTCGTACTCGCCGGCGTGACGCTCGCCGCGGCGGTCGCATCGGCTGGGCAAGCTAAGCCGGCGGTAACGCCTCCGGCTGCGGAGACGCAAAAACCCAACGACGAAGGCGCGCCGAAAAAGCTCGTGCCTCCGGTCCGCGGCGAAGCCACCATCGGCTACCTGAAGCCGGTGAGCAAGCGCGAAGGCAACATGATCGTGACAACGATCAAGATCAAGAACCTGTCCAACGGCGCAATCGCGGGGCTGAAGGTGGATGAGTTCTGGTACGACAAGGCGGGCGATCCGGTGACGGGCTCGCAGCCGTTCAGATACCGCAAACCGCTGCAGCCGGGCGAAGTGATCGAAGTGGTGCTGAAGGTGCCGACCAATCCCAAGATGGATCGGAATCAGTACAAGTTCGAACACGCCAACGGCACGATCAAGACGACGCTTCTGCCGAAGCTATAAGTGTCAGGCGGGTCTGAAGACCCGCCTCTGCGTCTTAAGTTGGTGCTGAAGACCCGCCTCTACGTGTTAGATGGCCGGGTCTCATAATGCGCCTGCCTCTGCTCCGTCGGTCACGAGCACATTCGATCGGCGATTCCCGCGGCAACAGGAATGCGCCATAGGCGTCCGGTTGCCGCGTGCCAGATGGCAACCAGCCACAGGATCACTCCCGCAACCCAAATCAACCCCGTCGCCCAGACCCAGAACCTGAACGCGTTCGGCATGAACAGGAGCGACGTCGCGGCAAGGGCTGACAGGATCGTCACGACCAGCGCAATCGCGCCAAACACGACGCACGACTGCGCCGCGTGAAAGCGCACGTACAAATCGCGACGTTCGAGGAACCAGATCAGGACGCCAGTCACCCACCACCCCGAATACGCGAGTGGCGCCGCCACACGTCCCGGCAGGTTAAGCGAAATGGGGTCGGGAGTCATTTGTTGAGGACACTCCTGAAACGGATTCTCGGCATCTAGACTGTCCTGATCAAATGACTCCCGACCCCATTTATCGCCAGAAGTTGATTGTCGCGGTGATGAGGAGGCCATTCACGAAGTCGATGCCGAACGCGCCGACGAGCGGCACGACCAGATACGCCTTCGGCGCGGGTCCGTAGCGTTCGACCAGCGCTCCCATGTTGGCCATGGCGTTCGCCGTGGTCCCCAGCATGAACCCACAAAATCCGCCGGCCATGACGACGGAGTCGTAGTCAGACCCCATCAGGCGCGGGACGACCCACACGCAGAGCGCCGCGACCAGTGCAACTTGCATGGCAAGAATGACAAAGAGCGGAACGACAACCCCGGCGAGCTCCCACAGCCTGAGCGTCATCAGCGCCATCACGAGAAACAATGTCAGCGCCACCTCTCCCAGATCGTCCATCGTCTTCTGCGAGATACCGATCACCCTGGTCCAGTCGTCGAGGTTGCGTATGCACGCCGCGACGATCATGGCGCCGATGTACGCGGGAAGCCGCAGTCCCATGCTCTCGATGCCGGAACTGACCCACGCACCCGCGCCCACTGACACGGTCAGCAGCACAAGGTGCTTGACGAGCGCGTAGGCCTCCACGTCCTCACCGACCGGCGCCGACGTCGGCGGTTCGGCCGTCCGGTCCTCCACCAGGTTCGTCACTCGCTCTCTCGCAGCCTCGCTTGGTATCCATCGGGGTCGCTGTCGCAATAAGTACGTCGCGATAGGTCCACCCAGTAGACCGCCGGCGATGATGCCAGCCATTGCTGCCGATACCGCCAGCGTCGCAGCCCCTTGCACGCCCGCCTGCTCGAACAGCGGTGCAAACGCCAGGCCGGTCGCGGGCCCGCCAGTCAGCGTCGTCGAACCCGCGAGCACACCCATCAGCGGATGCTCACCAAGGAGAATTGCGGTAGCGCCGCCGACGACGTTCTGCAGGAACGCCGCGACGGATGCAACGACCATCATGATCGCCACGAGTGGGCCGCCGCGCTTCAACACGAGGACGCTGGCGCCGAATCCAATCGATGCGAAGAAGCTGTTTTGCAGCGGCGTCTGCAGGGTGGTGTCGAAGGTCGGGGCCGGCAGCCCGAAGGCGTGCAGGAGCGCAAATAACGCTGCGACCGGCAAGCCGCCGACGACCGGCGCCGGAATGTTGTAGCGAGCGAGGAACAGCACTTGCCGCTTCAGGCCGTATCCGACGAACAACATCAGGCCGGCAAAGGCGACGGTCTGGATCAGATCTAGACGCATCGCCCTCGTTCACACGGGTCAGCGCACCCTGATCTGGATCTCACGAGTCGCGACGGTGTCCTGGTTTGCGCGCGAGCGCCCTTCCACATGAATGACGTACAGGCCTGGTTCCACGGACTCGAGAGGCAATCGGGCTTGGAAGCCGTACCCGCCGTTGCTCCCTTGCAACTCAGTCGAGGACCGCTCGTCACTGACCTGCTGCACCACGCGGCCACCCTCCGCACGCAGTTCGGCTTTGAAGTCCAGCATGTGCGCGGCGCTGCCGCGCGCGTTCTCATAGAATTCCGCAAAGAGCACGAGCAGATCACCCTTCTCGAACTCCCGTGTCGCCGTCGGCGGACCGGGGAGGAAATCCCCCAGCGGATCCTTCGGCTTGATCGTGGGCGCCTGCCCTGCTGAAGCGGCAGTCAGCGACACGCCGCTCATCGTGAACGCTTCCTTGCTGAAGTCCGGCACCTCGAGGTCGTAGACGACGCTGCCGGCCTTGCCGGACTTACTACCTGCGGCGACCCGTATCTGATACCGCCCGGGCGGCAAATTCGCTTGTGAAAGAACGCGAAGACCACGCGCTTTCGCGCGTTCGTAGGTGTCTGGCTTCAACGTGAGCGTGGCCGTCTGACGTTCGCCCGGAAAAACCTTCCCCTGAGTGTTCACGGAGGTGAATGCCACATCGACCTGCTCGTTGAACGTTCCGCCGTTCTGGACAAAGTCGAAGTTCCGAATGTCGATCTCGAATACCAGGGCCACGGCCGCATTCGGTGCCTGCCCTTTATAGGGCGCCGCGAACACCTTCATCGGCACGCCGGCCATCGGCAATGGGCTGCCAAGCGCCTCTGTCACCGCAACCGGGAGAGCCGTGGGTGAGTTCGACGCGTTCGGCTGCGATGGCGCGCGGCCGCGGGCTTCGTAATATCCCGTGCGGTTCCGCACACGCAGGCCGGGCCGCTTCACGCGCACTTCGAGCTTTCGGTAGCGTCCGTTGCGGCGATCGTTGGTCGAGTAGAACCCGAGCATGTAGTAGCTGCTGTTCTCGCTCACGATGCGATCGAAGGCGCCGTTGAGATCGTTGCGGTTCACGGCGGCAAAACCGCCGGTACTATCCGCCAGCACACGCAGGCTGTCCTGTGACAGCCGCATCTCGTTCGCGATCGATCGCGAATCGGCATCGCCCACCGTCCCCGCGACTTCGATCAGGTCGCCTTCGGCATTCATCAATCCCCGTGGATCGATGGTGTAGATGGTGACGTTGCCGCGTGTAGCGGCCGCAATGGCGTCGTGGGTATCGAGCAACACCGACGAGGCCGTCGACCCGAGTTGTCCGACGGCTTCGTAAATGTCGTAGTCGACCCCTTCACCAATCAGCAGCATGGATTTGCGGCGTCCATGGACACCGGCCATGAATTCGGCGAGCTTGCGAACGTTGTTCGCCATCTGGCGGGCACGAAACGCCCGATCCATCTGGTCGATGTCATCGCCAGGCGCGAGCTGCTGGGTTGCTGGATCGACTCGCGCGCCCTCGATGCGCGTGAGCGTGGCCGACCGCAGTTTGCGTCCGCTGAACTTGTTAATCGCATTGACCAGCAGCCGCGGGTTATTCGTGAAGTCCTGGCCGTCCCCGGAGCGGCCCGTGAACACGACGGCCGCCAGGTCGTTGGTGCCGAAGTTGTTCTCGATGAACCTCGTCGCAGCCGCCTTCACCCGTGGTGAGCGGGTCACGTCGGTGTGCAGATCGTCGAGCACGAGCAGGTAGATGCGCCCTTCGATGTGATCGTTGGTCTGCACGTCGGGTTGGACCGGGCCAGAGGCAAACAGGGGGCGTTCGGCGCGCTCGATCGGGATATTGACCAGGGCGAACGTCGCGACATCCTGTTTCTTGCCGTCCTCGAACAGCTCGAAGTCGTCTTTCGTCAGGTTCGCGATCGGCTTTCCATCAGCATCAGTGACGAGGGCGTCCACTTCGACGTAGTTGACCTCCACCCGGAACGTAACCGGCGGCTGATCAACTGGCGTTTGTTGCGCAGGCTGCTGCGCTTGCGGCGGCGGCGCGGGCGCTTGTGACACCGGCTGCTGTTGTGCAGCGAGCAAACCGCCGCTGAGGGCCGCGAGAGTCAAGGCGAACGCAAGTCGCTGTGTCATAGGTGGTAAGTGCAGGCTGGCACCTCAGATTATAGGACCGGGCTCGGGATCGGGGCTCGGGATTCGAGATCCGGGGCTCGGGACTCGGCGTTCGGGATCCGCGATCCGGCCTTTGGGGCCGTATCGGCGTCGAAAGACTGGTGCAGTTAATGCCGAGTCCGGGTCCCCGATCCCGGATCGCGAGTCCGGACTTAGAATCTCCTGATGGCCTTTGATCTGGGTGCAATTCAAGAAGGTCTGCGAAAGGCCCGATTGGATGGATGGCTGCTGTACGACTTTCATGGGTCGAACCCCATCGCGGCGCGGCTGGCTGGGCTGACCACCGGCACGCACATGACGACCCGGCGGTGGTATTACCTCATTCCCGCGAATGGTCGACCACGCGGACTGGTCCACGCCATCGAGCGCAACAATCTCGACGCGCTCCCTGGAGAGCGCGTGGTCTACGCCGGCCGGCAGCAGCTGGAAGCCGGCTTGACGCAACTGCTTGCCGGGCTGAAAACCGTGGCCATGGAATACTCGCCGATGTGCGCGATACCCTACCTGTCACGTGTCGACGCCGGCACAGTGGAGATGATCAGGGCGCGCGGCGTGGAAATCGTTTCGTCCGGGGATCTCGTCCAACAGTTCGAAGCCGGATGGACGACTGTCCAACTGGCGACACATCGCGCCGCATCGGAGTCGCTTTATCGCATCAAGGACCGCGCGTTCGGCGTAGCATTTGATGCTGTAACACATGGGCGCGCGCTCACGGAATACCAGCTTCAACAGCAGATGGTGAAGTGGTTCGAGGAAGAGGGACTGGTCACCGATTCCCCGCCGGTCGTGGCTGTCGGTGGCAGCGCCGGCAATCCCCACTACCTGCCGACGGCTGAACAGTGCAGGGCTGTGGTCGCAGACGAAGTGCTCCTGCTGGACCTTTGGGGAAAGAAGCAGGATGCAGGCGCAGTGTTTGCAGACATCACGTGGGTCGCGGTGACATCAAAACGCGTGCCCGACGAGGTTTCGCGCGCATTTCGCGCGGTGGCTGACGCGCGTGACGCAGCGATTGGTCTTGTCGTCGATGCAGCCCAGGCGGGACGCGACCTGCGCGGGTGGGAAGTGGATGAGGCAGCTCGTGCCGTGCTGCACAGTCAAGGCTACGGCGACCGAATCGTGCATCGCACCGGTCATAGCCTCGGGGAGTCGGTGCATGGGAACGGCGTCCACATGGACGATTACGAAACGCACGACGACCGCCGGCTCCTGCCCGGTACGGGGTTTACCGTTGAACCGGGCCTCTACTTCGAATCGTTCGGCGTCCGCACCGAAATCAACATGTACCGGGGCGAACGCGAGGCAATTGTGACAGGACCGCGGCAAACCGACGTGGTGACGGTTTAAGGCGGCCGCTCAACTGGTGTGACGTCGCCCTGTCATCTGGTGTGAAGTTGGGACCGAAAAAGGTCGACAATATCGAGGGAAAGGGTTTGGAGGCTCTGATGTCCAACCGAAGAAACACCTGGTTTTACGCACTACTCATCGCGATGACCTCCGCCACGGCGGCACTGGTCATAGCCTCGCGGCTTGGGCTGGCGCCGGAATCGTCCGCGCAAACCGCAGTGGCGCCGCCGATGAACAGCGCGCCTCTCACGGGTCCGCTGACAGCCAACACGTTTCGCGACGTCGCGAAGACGGTGATGCCGGCGGTCGTGAACATCCGGACCGAGTCGAGGCAGCGCGCCCAGGACCTCAGCGAGTTCTTCGGCGGGAGCGACTTGTTCGATCGCTTCTTCGGTGGGCAGGAGCCGCGTGGCGGTGGCGGTGGCGGTGGCCAACGGCCGCGTGAGCGTGAGCAGGTGGTGCAAGCCGCCGGCACCGGCTTCATCATCGACAAAGCCGGCTTCATCCTCACCAACAACCACGTCGTCGAGGGCGCGAACAAGATCAAGGTCTCGCTCTACGGCGAAGACGACGATCAAGAGTACGACGCGAAGGTGGTCGGGCGCGATCCGCTGACTGACAGCGCGTTGATCGAGCTGACGCAGAAGCCGGACCACACGCTGCCCGAAGTCAAGTTTGGAGACTCGGCGCAGATGCAGCCGGGCGATTGGGTGATGGCGATCGGCAACCCCTTCGGTCTCGCTCACACCGTCAGCGTCGGTGTCATCAGCGCGCTCGAACGTCCGTTCACCGTTGCCGAGGGCCGTTCTGCTCAAGTGCTCCAGACCGACGCGGCGATCAATCCTGGCAACTCGGGTGGGCCGCTCCTCAACCTGCGCGGTGAAGTGATCGGCATCAACACAGCCATCTACACCGACGCCAGACAGCAGGGCAACATTGGCATCGGCTTCGCGATTCCCAGCAACACGGTGCGGGAACTCCTGCCGCAACTGCGGACGGGCAAGATCGTCCGTGGCCGCATTGGCGTATCCGTTGGCGCCATCGCGCGGGAAGCGGTTGACGAGTTCGGGCTGAAGGATCGCAAGGGCGCCGTCGTCCAGAGCGTGTCACCCGATAGCGCCGCGAGTAAGGCTGGTCTCGAGCCTGGTGACGTCATCATCGGCTTCGGCGGCAAGCCTGTGACCTCGCGCGACGAGCTGGTGCGAATGGTCGTCAATACCAGGCCAGGCACGACCGTTCCGCTTCGCGTCGTCCGCGACCGAATGGAACGCACAGTGAATATCACCGTCGATCAGTTGGATCTCGAAGCGGAGACCACCGCGCGCGGTGGCAATCGTGAACCTGACGATCACGCGCAGGAAACGAGCAGCGGTTTCGGCCTCACGCTGCAGAATGTCACACCGGAGATCGCGCGTCGCTTGCGGCTCGAGAATCGTCGCGGCGCCGTCGTCACCGAGATCGAGCAAGGCAGTCCGGCCGCGCGTTCGGGAATGCAGCCTGGTGATGTGATCGTGCGCGTCGGCCGGCAACCGGTCGAATCGGCGACGGAGGCGCAGCGCGAACTGGCGCGAATTCCTTCTGGCGGCACCGCGTTCCTGCGTGTGCTCCGCGGTGGCCAGGAGACGTTCATTACGGTCACGAAGGAGTAGACGGCCTTCGCTCCCGGGCCTGATCGCAGCCTCAGTGTTCGTTAATGTTCGGCCCCGGGTCGCAGGTCGCGGTCCGGGGCTTTCTTTTTGTTCGATCGTGCTTATAATCGGGGCCTTGTTCGACAGGACCCCGGAACGCGGAACCTGGAAGCCCGGAACCCAAGCCAAAAGCTGAAGGCGCGCGCGCAAGTCCAGAGCCGAGAGCCCACCATGATCGAACGAGAAATCAAACTGCAGTTCGAAAGCGCCGGCGAGGCGAGGACGGCCATTCTGGCTGCCGGCGCTGCCCCACTCAAGTGCCGGCGGCTCCAGGAAGATGCGCTCTTCGATACCAGCGACGAATCACTTCGACGCAGCGGATGCGCACTGCGCGTCCGAAGTGAATCAGGCCGCAGCCTGCTGACGTTCAAGGGCCCGATGCAGCCCAGCCGGATGAAGACACGCGAGGAACACGAGACAGTCGTGAGCGATGGCGACGTCCTGATCCGTGTGCTCGAATCACTCGGAATGCACGTCTGGTTCCGGTATCAGAAGTTTCGGGAAGAGTTCGCCGCGGAAGACGCGACGATCGCGCTCGATGAAACGCCGATCGGCACCTTCGTCGAAATCGAGGGCGGTGAGCGCGCGATCGAGTTCCTGGCGCGAGCGCTCGGGCGCAGCGAGTCGGACTACGTCCTCGATTCGTATCGCGGGCTGTTCCTGCAGCGTCGAGAGCTGCTGGGGCTGACCGGCGCCGACATGATGTTCGCCGACGAATGGTCCCAGCACTCGTCCTGACGGCTGGACTCGCCACACGACTTCGACCGCTGTCGTTCGTTCGCGCGAAAGCCGCGCTCCCGGTCGCGGGCACCCCGCTGATCCGTCGCATCCTGCGATCGTTGTCGTCGGCCGGCGTCCTCGATGTGGTGCTCAACCTGCATCATCTGCCGCACACGCTCACACGGCTTCTCGGCGACGGAGCCGAGCTGGGCATGCGCATCCGCTACTCGTGGGAAGTGCCTGTTCTTGGATCCGCCGGCGGACCAAAGCGAGCGCTTCCGCTTTTGTCGAACCCCGAACCCGGAGTCCCGAGTCCCGGATCCCGAGTCCCGGACCGCGGCACGTTTCTTATCGTCAATGGCGATACGCTCACCGACGTCAACCTCGCGGCAGTCGTGGATGATCATCGCCGCTCGGGAGCACTTGTCACGATGGCGGTTGTACCAAACACCGAGCCGGAGAAATACAGTGGGGTTCGCGTCACGCCCGACGGCGAATTCGCCGGGTGGGTGCCGCGCGCGGCGCTGGAGCCTTCGTATCACTTCATCGGCGTGCAGGTCGCCGAGGCCGCCGCGTTCGATTCGGTCGCAGCGGGCATTCCCTCCGAGGTTCGAACACTCTACTCAGCCCTCATCGCAGCACAGCCGGGATCGGTTCGCGCCTTCCGCACTCGCGCCGAGTTCTTCGATATCGGGACGCCGTCCGATTATCTCGACACCTCACTCACGCTGGCGACACGAGAGGCCATCGACACAGTTGCGAACGCGCAGGTCAGCCCGACGGCTCGTGTCGAGCGGAGCCTCTTGTGGGACGATGTGATTGTTGAAGACGGAGCGATGCTGCGGGAGTGCGTGGTCACTGACGGCGTGCGCGTTCCGGCCGATACATCCTGGCATGGCGTTACGATACGGATTGCGTCAGATGAGCTTGCGTCCGGTGAACGCAGAATCGACGGACTGGCGATCGGCTCTCTCTAAGGGAGCAACGCGTGTCAACTCCCAATCCCAACTCAAGACGAGTTCATGACCGATAGTGTCCGCCCCCGCATCGACCGCTATCTCGCCGAGACTGGCCTCGCGCAGCAAGGCGCGAAGGCAGTCCCGCTCACGGGCGATGCGTCCGATCGCAGATATCTTCGGATCCTGTTGCGGGACGCGCCGTCGCAGGTGTTAGCCGTGTATCCGCAGGCCTTCGACGTCGAGCAACTGCCATTCGCCAACGTCGCGAGCCTGATGGCGGCCATGCCCGTTCCGGTGCCGGCGATCCTCGGACACTCGAACGAGCTCGGCATACTGGCACTGGAAGATCTCGGAGACGTCACACTGCAGGCGCACCTGGGGGCAGCAACCCGCGCCGACCATGCCGCGTTGTACCGTCAGGCAGTCACACTCATTGCCAGGATGCAGCAGCGAGGGCGCGACCTCGCTTCGGACCGCTACCTGCCATACGGCATCGCGTTCGACGTCGAGAAGCTGTCGTGGGAGCTGCAGTTCTTCGTCAAGCATTTCCTCGAAGCGTATCGAGGTGCAGCCCTCACTCCCGCCGGACGCGAAGCCCTGGGTGTCGAGCTTCTCCGCATCGCGGAAGAACTGGCTGCCGAGCCGCGCGTGTTCTGCCATCGCGACTATCACAGCCGGAATTTGATGCTGCATGCCGGCCAGCTGTACATCATCGATTTCCAGGACGCGCGCATGGGGCCCGACACTTACGACCTGGTGTCGCTGCTGCGCGACTCGTACATGGATTTCAGCGAGCGCGAGGTCGACGAGCTGATCGCGTTCTTCCTTGCGCTGCGCGGTGTGGGCGCCGAGCGCGGTGGCACCGGCAACGAAGCGGGCGTGTTCAGACGACGGTTCGATCTCATGGCGCTGCAACGCAATCTCAAGGCGCTCGGCACGTTTGGCTTCCAGGCGGCGACTCGCGGCAATCCCGTGTACATCCAGTACATTCCTCGCACCATCGCGTACGTGCGCCACAACGTCGAGCGCGATTCCCGGTTCTGGCGCCTGCGAGAGATCCTCTCGGCTCATATGGAAGAACTCAGGTAACTCCCAACTTCCAACGTCCAAGCGTCAGGCGCCCATCGAAACATTCGGAGTTGGATTTTGGGAGTTGGGAGTTGATCCGGCCAGACTAGAATTGAGTTACTGGTCCCTCGGAAGAGAGATCAACTGCCCATGTATCAGTTCGGTATCTCCACGCACCTCTTCCACGAACACCGGCTCAGCCGCGATCACCTCGTACACGTCGCCGCGCACGGCTTCGAGAAAGTGGAGCTATTCGCGACCCGCGGACATTTCGATTACGGCAACGCGCAGGCAATCGCTGAACTTGCCGAGTGGCTCGCCGATACGCGATTGAGCCTGCATTCGGTCCACGCGCCGATCGTCGAGCGCATGCAGGGCGGACGCTGGATCGGCGCATTCTCGAACGCCTCTTCCGACGAAGGGCGCCGCAAAGCAGCCGTCGCCGAAACTGCAGCAGCGCTCGCGCTCGCCAGTCAGCTCCCCTTCCAATATCTGGTGCTGCACCTGGGGGTTCCTGCAAGCGAGCAGACGCACGCGGGCGACAACAGTGCCATCGCTGCCCGACGCAGCATCGAAGAAATCGTCGAGGTGGCGGCCCGGGTGCGTGTGCGAGTGGCCGTCGAAGTCATTCCGAACGCGCTGTCCGACGCCGAGTCGCTGGCGCGCCTGGTCGAGGACGACCTGGACGGCCTCGACGTCGGCGTGTGTCTGGACTACGGCCACGCACATCTCATGGGTGATCTCGGTGAGGCAATCGAAGCGCTGTCAGGTCACTTGTGGACAACTCACGTGCATGACAACGGGGGGAAACGGGACGACCACCTCGCCCCGTATCTCGGTACGATCGACTGGGACGCAGCGATGATGGAGACGCAGAAGATCGGCTATGACGGTGCGCTGATGTTCGAAGTGTCCGACACGGGCGATCCCGTCGACGTGCTCAAGCGCTGTGCGAAGGCGCGGGAGCGGTTGGAGAAGTCGTTAGTGACGTTTTAGCGGTGCTGAAAACGCAACAACTCCCAAATTCCAACTCCCAACTCCCAAAGGCACCTGGCTTAGAACGCCGCCTGACCAGGCGTGCGGGGGAACGGGATCACATCCCGGATGTTGCCCATACCCGTGGCGTAGATGATCGTGCGCTCGAGGCCGAGGCCGAACCCGGCGTGCGGGACTGTCCCGTAGCGCCGCAGGTCCCGGTACCACCAGTAGACCCTGGGATCGAGGTGCATCTCGGTCAACCGCCGGTCGAGATGGTCGAGCCGCTCTTCGCGCTGCGAGCCGCCGATGATCTCGCCGATGCCTGGCGCCAGCACGTCCATCGCCGCCACCGTCTTCCCGTCGTCGTTCATGCGCATGTAGAAGGCCTTGATCTCCTTCGGGTAGTTCATCACGACGACGGGCGCCTTGACGTACTCCTCGCTCAGCCATCGCTCGTGCTCGGATTGCATGTCCATCCCCCAGCGCACGGGAAACTCGAACGCTTTGCCGCTCTTCTCGAGCGCGGTGATGGCATCGGTGTAGGTGATGCGTTCGAACGGTGAGCTGACAAACGATTCGACACGCCGCACGCAATCCTTGTCGATACGCTCGGCGAAGAACTTCATGTCGTCGCCGCGCTCGTTGAGCAGAGCGCTCAGGATGTACTTCAGAAACGACTCGGCGAGGTCCGCGTTGGCGGCAAGATCGGCGAATGCGATCTCGGGCTCCACCATCCAGAACTCGGCCAGATGACGGCTGGTGTTGCTGTTCTCGGCGCGGAACGTCGGACCAAATGTGTAGACCTTCGAGAGCGCCAGGCAGTACGTCTCGACGTTGAGCTGACCGCTGACGGTCAGAAATGCCTCCTTGCCGAAGAAGTCCTTGGTGAAGTCGGCCCGCCCCTCCGGCGTCTTTGCGATCGCGCCAAGGTTGGCGAGGTCGAGCGTGCTGACGCGGAACATCTCGCCGGCGCCCTCTGCGTCGCTGGCTGTGACAATCGGCGTGTGCACCCAGTAGAAGCCGTGCTCGTGGAAATAGCGGTGTATGGCCATGCTGAGGCAGTGACGCACGCGCGCGACCGCCCCGAGTGTGTTCGTCCGCGGCCGCAGGTGGGCGACCTCACGGAGATATTCGAATGACGTTTTCTTCTGCTGGATTGGGTAAGCCTCGGGGTCGTCCACCCACCCAACGACTTCAATCGCATCCGCCTGGATTTCAACCGTCTGCCCCTGACCCTGGCTCGCACTCAAGACTCCCGAGGCCGTAATGGCGCAACCGGTCGTCAGCTTCCTGATCTCGCTCTCATAGTTCGGCAGTTGATTCGCTGCGACGATCTGAATGGGATCGAAGCATGACCCGTCATGGAGGTGGATGAACGAGAGGCCCGCCTTCGAGTCGCGGCGAGTACGTACCCAGCCACGGACCGTGACCCGGCTCCCTGTCGGCGCCTTTCCCTTCAGTGCCGACGAAACGTCGATGTGGTCAGTTTTGGACATGCCAATAGAAGGGATTATCCGCCGAGACGACGATACCCTGTATCCTTAGAAGGTTGTGAAGATTGGAATGATCTCGCTCGGGTGCCCCAAGAACCTCGTGGACTCCGAGGTGATGCTGGGGCTCGCCCAGGAGCAGGGGCATCAGCTCACGCGCGACGCCGCCGATGCCGACGTGCTCATCGTCAATACCTGCGCATTCATCGACAAGGCGAAGCAGGAATCCATCGACACCATCCTCGAGATGGCCGAGCACAAGAAGACGGGCGCCTGCCGGCGGCTGGTCGTCACTGGCTGCATGGCGGAGCGCTATCGCGATGAGCTTCGCGAGCAGATCCCGGAGATCGACGCAATTCTTGGCACGGGTGAAGTCCCCGAGATCGTGAAGGCGATCGGGAATGGCGGGTCTAAAGAACAAGACCCGCCCTACGGACGTGGGGTTATCCCGCTACTCCGCTCGAACGGTGAGCCCATCAGATCTGGACAGACCGAGCCGTCGGAAGCGTGGCCTGCGACGGCGAGTCTCGCCGAAGCCGCAGGCGAAGGCGGACTTCCCACCTACCTCTACGACGCAAGCACGCCGCGTCTTCTTGCGACACCCCGGCACTACGCGTACGTAAAGATCGCCGAGGGCTGCGATTACAAGTGTGCGTTCTGCATCATCCCCACGCTGCGCGGCAAATACCGCAGCCGCACGCACGAATCGATCGTTGCCGAAGCGCAGCGCCTGGCGGCACAAGGCGTCAAAGAATTGCTGCTGATCTCACAGGATACGACGTTCTACGGCATCGATCGCGGCGAGCGTGGAGCGTTGGCTCGACTGCTTCGAGCCCTCAATAGAATTGACGGGCTCGAGTGGATCCGCATGCTGTATCTCTATCCAACGACGATCACAGACGATGTGCTCGACGCGATGGCGGAAAGTGAGAAGGTCTGCAAGTACGTCGATTTGCCTCTGCAACATGCCTCGGACCGTGTTCTGAAACGTATGAAACGTCCCGGCACGCGGGCGAGCTATGAACGGCTTCTTGACCGGATCCGGCAGCGAGTTAAAGGCGTCACATTACGTACGACGTTCATCGTCGGATTCCCGGGCGAGACAACGGAAGACTTCGCTGAGTTGCAGTCTTTCGTCGAGGCGGTCAGGTTCGATCACGTCGGCGTGTTCACCTACTCGCATGAAGAGGGCACGTCGGCGCACGGTCTGGACGACGACGTACCGGCGCCGCTGAAACGCAAACGCCAGAGCAGCCTTATGGGACTGCAGAGGCGGATCGTCGCCCGAGCCCAGCGGTCCCGGATCGGCAGCCGATTGCGGATACTGGTTGATGGCCCGTCCGCGGAGCATGACCTGGTGCTGCGTGGCCGGCTGGAAGGACAGGCGCCCGAGATCGACCCTCAGGTCTATCTGACCGACTGCGACCCGTCGGCCATCACCCCTGGGGATTTCCTCGACGTCGAAGTCGTGGGCAGCCGCGCTTACGATCTCATCGCGCGCCCCGCCTCCATCGAAGCGTGCTCGCGCGAGGAGCGGCCGTTGTCCGGGGCGGAATCCGCGTGATAAGCTTGAGGGTCACCTAGGCGGAGGAAGACTCCAAGTGGGCTCGTGCCCACTTTTTTTGTTTCAGGCAGTTCAGGTGATGCAACCGCTTGAGCAGATTCGGGCGATTGCCGAGCGGGTTGCCGCCGCGCGGGGGTTGGAGGTCTGGGACATCCAGAGCCGGCGCGAAACAAGTGGCCACGTGGTCAGGGTCTTCATCGACCGGCCCGGGCCGTCGGCGACGACTGACGACAGTGTGAGCATAGAGGACTGCGAACAGGTCAATCGCGAAATCGGGACGATTCTCGATGTCGAGGACCCGCTCCCGTTCGCGTATACGTTGGAGGTTTCATCACCCGGGCTGGATCGTCCTCTACGCAAGGTCGCGGATTACGAACGGTTTGCCGGGCGGCTTGCGAAAGTGGTGGTCAGTGAGCCGGTTGACAGGCAGAAGGCGTTTGAAGGGCACCTGCGCGGCGTGGATGGAGACGTCGTCCTGCTCGAAGCGCTGAACGGACGGCTGCACAGGTTGCCGGTGCGGCTGATCACCCGCGGCCGGCTGGAAGTTGAATTCTGAGGAAGAAATGCAGAACCCGCTGATGCAGACGATCGAGGCGCTCGCCAAGGAAAAAGGCATCGAGGCCAATACGATCATCACCGCGATCGAGGACGCCGTACTGACCGCATCGCGCAAGTACTACAAGACGAACGAGAACCTCAAGACGCGGTTCAATCCCGAAACCGGGCAAGTCGATCTGTTCGCGATCAAGCACATCGTGACTGACGTGACCAACGATGCCACGGAGATCTCGCTGAAGGAAGCGCAGGACCTGTACGGCGAAGAAGCCGAAGTTGACATGGAGATCGAGTTCCCCAAGCGCACCGACGTGCTTGGGAGAATCGCTGCTCAGACGGCCAAGCAGGTGATTTTCCAGAAGGTGCGCGAAGCCGAGCGCGAGAACATCTTTGCCGAGTACAACGACCGCGTTGGCGAAGTCATCAACAGCACGGTCAAGCGGTTCGAAAACGGCGACCTCGTCGTCGAGATCGGTCGCGTGGAAGCGGTGCTGCCGCGGAAGGAGCAGTCGCGCGCGGAAAGCTACACGCCGGGCGAGCGGATTCGCGCCGTGATCAAGGGCGTCAATCGCAGCGCGAAGGGGCCGCAGATCGTCCTGTCACGCACCGACCCTGCCCTGTTGATCAAGCTGTTCGAGCAGGAAGTGCCCGAAATCTACGACGGGACGGTGATGATCCGTGGTGCGGTGCGCGAGGCCGGAGACCGGGCCAAGGTCGCGGTGTACTCGCGTGAGCGCGACGTCGATCCGGTGGGCGCATGCGTCGGCATGAAGGGCACTCGCGTCCAGGCAATCATTCGCGAGTTGCGCGGCGAAAAGATCGACATCGTCGAGTGGTCGGAAGATCCAGTGCAGCTGGTGACCAACGCACTCAGCCCCGCGAAGGTGCAACGCGTGTCGATCGTCGACGAACGCGACCGGATCATGGAGGTCGTCGTCGAGGACAAACAACTGTCACTCGCGATTGGTAAAAAGGGACAGAACGTCCGCCTCGCGGCGAAGCTGACCGGCTGGCGTATCGACATCAAGAGCGAGGAAGAGAAGCGGCGCGAGGTTGAGGCCGAATTCGGCGCGCTTGGAGGCGAAACGACCGCGGCAGTGGACGACGATACGGCCAGCCAGCCAGCTGCGTCCGAAGAGGAGCCGGCGGCGGCCATCGGCGAGGGCGGCGCGGAAGGCGACGAGGCGAAGACGAGCGAGTAGAGCGTGGGTCCGGCCAAAGCCGGACACTACGAATGCGAAGAGGTCCGGCTGAAGCCGGACACTACATAAGGAAGCGATTTGGCAACGGTTCGGATATACAAGGTCGCGGAACTGCTCGGCACGACGAGCCAGGAAGTGCTCGCGCTGCTCAAGCGCGATCACGGAATCGAGCTGAAGAGCGCCTCGAGCACGATCGAGGAGGTTGTCGCGCGCTCATTCGTCGAGCGGCTCGCGCGACAGCGAAGCATCTCCCTTCCCGGCGGCGACATGTTCGCTGAGCATGCCGTGCCGGTCGCGAAGACCGCGGCGAAGAAGGCTCCGGCGCCGAAGAAAGCGGACCCTCCAAAGCCGGCCGCCCCGGTACTTGGTCCGCCTCGGCTCGTCAAGACCATCAAGCCCCACGCGCCCGCCGACGTCACCACGTCAGCGCCGCAGGTCGTGGCTCCGCCGGCGCCTCCTCCCCCGCCGCCGCCGGTTGTCGAGGAGCCAGTTGAAGAGCCGGTCGCCGTTGTCGCGCCGCCACCAGTTGTCGAGGTCGAACCACTACCTCATGTCGAAATCGAAGAAGCCCCCCCGGTCGTAACTGTGCCCGAAGCTCCTCCAGTCGAAGAACCGCCGATCGTCGAAGAGATAGTCGAAGAGCCTCCGGTGCCTGTCGCGGCAGCGCCTCCACAGGTTGCTCCGCCAGCGCCAACCGGACGCTTCGTTCCGCCGACGATTCGCCTCCGGATCGAAGAACCAGGCAGGACACCACAACCGGCGCGGCCGCTCGCGCCTGCGAAGCGTCCACCGGTCACTCAGCCGCGTATCGTGCAGCCGCCTGCGACTCCGCCGGCAACGGGAACGGGAAAAGCCGCGACACCGGCAGCAGGACGGACGCAGACACCGCCGCGGCCAGGCAGCGGTACAGCACAACCGGCGCGCGGCACGTACGCGCCGCCGCGGCCGACCACGCCGGGAATGCTCGGTGGCCCGCGCCCGCTGCCATCGCAGCCCGTGCGCACGCAACAGCCGCAGTTCGCGCGGCCGGGAGGAACGGCGCCGGCACCACAGCGTCCGCCGTTTGGCCAACGGCCACCGGCAACACAACCGCGGCCGGTCGCACGTCCTCAACAAGCCCGTCGCGATCGCGGTCCACAGCCATCGACGCCGGCGGCACCCAGTGCCCCGCCGCCAATTACCCGCATCATCACGCTGGCTGAGGGCATGACCGTGAAGGATCTTGCCGACAAGCTCGATGTCCGCGTCAAGGACGTGCTGGCCAAGCTGCTGATGCGTCGCATGATGATGACGATCAACAGCACGATGGACATGGAGACGGCCAAGGACATCGCCCGTGAGTTCGGTGCTGAGATCGAGATGCGGAGCTTCGAAGAGGAGCTCGTCTCGGCCGAAGGCGATGAGTCCAGGCCCGAGGACATAAAGTCACGCGCGCCCGTGGTCACCGTGATGGGTCACGTCGACCACGGCAAGACATCTCTGCTCGATGCGATCCGGGAGACCAAAGTCGCCGAGCGCGAGGCCGGCGGCATCACGCAGCACATCGGCGCGTATCACGTCGATGTCGGCGACGGCCGCAGCGTCGTGTTTCTCGACACACCGGGTCACGAGGCCTTCACGCTGATGCGCGCGCGCGGTGCGAAAGTTACCGACGTCGTCGTGCTCGTCGTTGCCGCCGACGATGGCGTGATGCCGCAGACGCGGGAAGCGATCGATCACGCCAAGGCAGCAAACGTTCCCATCGTGGTGGCGATCAACAAGATCGACAAGCCGGGCGCCAACCCGGACAATGTCAAGCGCGAGCTCGCCGAGCTCAACCTCGTTCCGGAAGACTGGGGCGGACAGACGGTGATGGTGCCGGTCTCCGCGAAGAAGCGGCAGAACCTCGATCAACTGCTCGAGATGATTCTGCTGTCGACCGACATCCTCGAGCTGCGCGCCAATCCGAAGCGCAGCGCGTCGGGGGCAGTGCTCGAAGCCAAGCTGGATCGCGGTCGCGGTCCTGTGGCGACGGTGCTGGTGCAGGACGGTACGCTCAACGTCGGCGACAACTTCATCGCCGGCCCGGTCGTCGGCAAGGTGCGCGCCCTGATCGACGATCGCGGGCGGCAGGTGAAAGCGGCGGGCCCCGCGACTCCTGTGGAAGTGCTCGGGCTGACCAGCCTGCCGCAGCCAGGCGATCCATTTCAGACAGTTGCCGATGCCGCAAAGGCGCGGCAGATCGCCACGTTCCGTCAGGCTCAGGCCAAGGAGCGCGCGCTCGGTGCCAAGGGTGGCCGCCTGACTCTCGAGTCGCTCAAGGAGCAGATCGCCGAGGGCGGCGTGAAGGAGCTGCCACTCATCGTGAAGGCCGACGTGCAGGGCTCCGCGGAAGTGCTCGCGGACACGCTGGCCAAGCTGTCCGACGACAAGGTCAAGATTCGCATCATCCGCTCCGGCGTCGGCGCGATCAACGAGTCGGACGTGCTGCTCGCGTCGGCCTCGAATGCAATCATCATCGGCTTCAACGTCCGTCCCGATCGCAACGCACAGGAGATGGCGGAGCGCGAAGAGATCGACATCCGCCTCCACTCGGTGATCTACAACGTCACCGAGGAGATCAAGAAGAGCATGGAAGGCCTGCTCGAACCGACCTTCAAAGAGGTCCGGATCGGCACGGCCAATGTTCGCGAAGTGTTCCGCGTCCCGAAGGTCGGCTCGATTGCCGGCTGCATGGTGACCGACGGACGAATCACTCGCGCGGGCGAAACGCAGGCGCGGCTGTTGCGCGACAACGTGGTCGTGTTCGAAGGCAAGATCTCGTCGCTCCGACGTTTCAAGGACGATGTGAGCGAAGTGAAGAGCGGGCTCGAGTGCGGAATCGGACTGCAGAACTACAACGACGTGAAGGTCGGCGACGTCATCGAGGTCTTCACGATGGAGCGCGTGGCTGTTACGGCGTAAGGGTGCCGTGTGCGCGTAGCCGTTCTTCACGTCGAGATCCACATTCCGTACGCGCAGTCGCTGAAGGACAAGCGTATGGTGCTCCGGCGGATTAAGGACCGTCTTCAGAAGTTCAACGTCGCCGTCGCAGAGCTCGAGAATCAGGACCTGTGGCAACGCGCCAGCCTCGGCGTCGTTGCCATCTCGAACACGACGGTTCATGTCGAACAGGAACTGGCTGCCGCGGCGGACGAAATCGAGCGCCTCGAACCGGGACTGATTTCACGGTCGGAGGTCGAATACCTCACGTAATGCCTCAAGGCCACAGACCTGACCGCGTCGGCGATCAGATACGACAAGAGTTGAGCGACCTGCTCAGTCGCGGGGTCGTCCACGATCCCGGAATCGGATTCATCACCTTGACCCGTGTCAAGATGTCGGCGGATCTCCAGCTGGCGCGCGTGTTCTACACGATGATGGGTGATGCCACCGCCCGCCGCGACACCGCGGCGGCGCTCGAGCGGGCGACGCCGTTTCTACGCCGTCATATCGGCAGCCGCCTGCGCCTGCGGCGCGTGCCGGAGATCGAGTTCCGCTTCGACGAATCCATCGCCCATCAGGATCGGATCGAGCAGATATTGCGCGATCTGCA
>Ga0207691_10000513_pt1 | contig 38489 bp, 35 predicted proteins | sample KBSM13metaG_FD_184327 | JGI IMG/M metagenome (GOLD analysis project Ga0207691, IMG submission 184327) | Miscanthus rhizosphere microbial communities from Kellogg Biological Station, Michigan, USA - KBS M1-3 metaG (SPAdes) (version 2) | ecosystem: Host-associated > Plants > Roots > Rhizosphere >...
AGAAACAGGAAGTGCTCGAGATGTTCGGCGCCAAGAAGCGGCTGGAGCATCTACTCACGCTGATCGAAGGCGAGCTTGATATTCTGCAGGTCGAGAAGCGCATTCGCGGACGCGTCAAGCGTCAGATGGAGAAAAGCCAGCGCGAGTACTATTTGAACGAGCAGGTGAAAGCAATCCAGAAAGAGCTGGGCGAACTTGAAGAGGGCGCTGATCTTGATGAGATGGAAAAGCGCATCAAGTCCTCGCACATGCCGAAAGAAGCGCGCAAGAAAGCGGAGACGGAGTTCAAGAAGCTGCGGCTGATGTCTCCCATGTCCGCTGAAGCGACGGTCGTGCGCAACTACATCGACGCCATCGTCTCTCTGCCGTGGAAAAAGAAAAGCAAGATCAGCACCGATCTCGTCAAAGCGGAAGCGGTGCTCGACGAGGACCACTATGGCCTTGAGAAGGTCAAAGAACGCATCGTCGAATATCTCGCGGTTCAACAGCGCGTTGACAAGATGAAGGCGCCGATTCTTTGTCTCGTGGGCGCGCCGGGTGTCGGCAAGACATCTCTCGGGCAGTCGATCGCCCGCGCAACCAATCGTAAGTTCGTTCGCATGTCACTGGGCGGCGTGCGCGACGAGGCGGAAATTCGTGGTCATCGCCGCACGTATATCGGCTCGATGCCCGGCAAGATCCTGCAGAACATGACGAAGGTCGCCGTGCGCAATCCGCTGTTCCTGCTCGACGAAGTCGACAAGATGGGGATGGATTTCCGTGGTGACCCGGCGAGCGCCTTACTCGAAGTGCTCGATCCGGAGCAAAACCATACCTTCGTCGATCACTATATCGAGGTTGAGTACGATCTGTCAGACGTGATGTTCGTCGCGACCGCAAACACGCTCAACATCCCGCCCGCGCTGCTCGATCGTATGGAAGTGATACGGTTGTCTGGCTATACGGAAGACGAGAAAGTACACATCGCGATACATCATCTGCTGCCAAAGCAAATGAAGAATCATGGACTGAAAGCGGACGAGATCACTGTGTCCGATAGCGCGGTTCGCGACATCATCCGCTACTACTCACGCGAGGCTGGCGTGCGCAGTTTGGAGCGCGAAGTCTCGAAGATTTGCCGCAAGGTCGTGAAGATGCTGGTGGTGCGCAAAGGTGAAACGGCCCTGCGCAAGGTTTCGGTGAATGCGCGCAATCTGGACAAGTTCCTCGGCGTACGCCGTTACACATTCGGCCTCGCTGAGAAAAATAACCAGGTCGGCCAAGTCACTGGTCTTGCTTGGACGGAAGTTGGCGGGGAACTGCTGACGATCGAGAGTTCGGTGATGCCCGGTAAAGGCAAAACAATCACCACCGGTAAGCTTGGCGAGGTGATGCAGGAATCGATACAAGCAGCCCTATCGGTGGTGCGTAGCCGGTCGCGCACACTCGGTATCAGCGAGGACTTCTATCAGAAAAACGATATCCATATTCACTTGCCCGAAGGGGCGACGCCGAAGGACGGACCGAGCGCGGGTATCGGCATTTGCACCGCGATGGTCTCTGTGTTTACCGGTATACCGGTGCGCGCTGATGTTGCGATGACGGGTGAAATCACGTTACGCGGCGAAGTGCTGCCGATCGGCGGACTCAAAGAAAAGTTATTGGCAGCGCATCGCGGCGGTATCAAGACAGTGCTTATTCCGCAGGAGAACGTTAAGGACCTTGCGGAAATACCTGACAACATTAAAAACCGGCTCGATATTCATCCGGTGAAATGGATCGATCAGGTACTCGAGATGGCGCTCGAGCGCAAGCCTGAAGCGCTACCTGAGAAAACTGATGTGGCGCCGGTTCCCCCGGTCGAGCAGCCAAGCGCACCCGCAATCAAGCACTGATTGTCGCTTCACGCGAAGTGCGAAAAACGCTTGTGGAAATTCGCGCAGTGTCGTGCAGATAGACGTCGTTCTAATGCGCGCATTTGCTTGACACTGCGTTTTCGCACTTGCTATAAATCGTCTACAGGAATTCACATCCAGGCGCGCGTGATTCGAAGCGTGCTACCGCTCAAAATTATTGTTCCTGCGCGCTGCGTCAATTGTTGAAAAGGGGGATACCAGGTGAACAAATCGGAGATGATAGAGGCGGTTGCGAAGTCCGCCGACATTTCAAAGGCCGCAGCCGAAAAAGCGCTCGACGGCGCATTGGGTGCAATCAAAGGTGCGCTTAAAATGGGTTCGACCGTCACGCTCGTGGGTTTCGGAACATTCAAAGTAGGTAAGCGCGCCGCGCGCACCGGACGCAACCCGCGCACCGGCGAAGAAATCAACATAAAAGCTGCACTGGTGCCGAAGTTCAGCGCTGGCAAGGCATTGAAGGATGCGGTAAACTAGCGGCCGTTCTGCAGTCCGAAGGTGAATAAATTCTTGGGGTAGATGTGCCGTGCGCATCTACCCCAAATTCGTGGTAGCCGGGGTTCAACGATTCCTGCCACGGGTGCTTAGCTCAGTTGGTAGAGCGTCGCCCTTACAAGGCGAATGTCGGCGGTTCGAGCCCGTCAGCACCCACCAAGGTCTCAAGAGCGCGCACCATGGGAGTGGTAGTTCAGTTGGTTAGAATACCGGCCTGTCACGCCGGGGGTCGCGGGTTCGAGTCCCGTCCACTCCGCCATCTTCAAAAAGGCGAACGCAGGTTCGCCTTTTTTCTGCACGCGCAATATTCACATTTACAGTAGCATTCACGCTCCGTTACGGGGCTATCCGACCATGTTCGATCTTGTAAACAAACATAAGCGAATACTGCAGTTCGTGCTTGCGCTTATCTTTCTTCCATTCGCATTCTTCGGCGTCGATTCGTACTTTCGCAGCGGCGACAGCGGCAATCATGTGGCGACTGTGGGTGGCCAAAAAATCAGTCAACAGGAGTTTTCGCAAGCGCTGCAGGAACGGCAGAATGCCTTGCAAAAGATGGTCGGTAGCCGCGTGGATCCCGCATTGCTGGACAGTCCGGATCTGCGCTTCGCTGTCCTCGACGGAATTATCCGGCAGCGCATACTGATCAATCAGGCAGTGCGCGGCGGTCTGCTGGTCCCTGATGAGCAATTACAGCAGGTGATCGCAGAGCAGCCCGCGTTTCAGGAAGACGGAAAGTTCTCACATGCGCGATATGAGGAGCTTCTCAAGCGACAAGGCATGACAGCAGTGTCGTTCGAGAATAGCCTGCGACGGGATCTGATGCTGCAGAGTTTCAATTCCGCGTACAACGGCACGGCAATCGTCGCCGACAGTGTTGCGGAGCGCTTGCTGCGCATCAACGCACAGCAGCGTGAGGTACGGGAGACGGTGTTGGAGCCGGCGAAGTTTTTATCGCAGGTGAAACTGGAAGAGGGCGCCGCACGCAAATACTACGACGCGCACCAGGGTGAGTTCCAGGTGCCGGAGCAGGCACGCGTGGAGTACGTGGTGCTGTCGCTGGACGGCATCGCCGCTCAGATGAGCGCGACACCAGAGGAAGTAAAACAGTACTACGAGCAAAATCTCAAGCAATACGCGCGCGGCGACGAGCGTCAAGCGAGCCACATTCTCATTACCGTCGACCCTAAAGCGAGTGCCGACGAAAAGAAAGCGGCCCGCGAAAAGGCGGAACAGCTTTTAAAACAGCTAAAACAGAATCCGGCGAGCTTCGCTGATCTCGCCAGGAAGAATTCACAGGATCCCGGATCGGCGGCGAAGGGCGGCGATCTCGGCTTCACGCCGCGCGGTACGATGGTAAAGCCATTCGATGACGCTCTGTTCTCGATGAAGGTCGGTGAGATCAAAGGGCTGGTGGAAACGCAATTTGGTTATCACATCATCCGCCTAACTGCTGTCAGGGGACAGGGATACGACGAAGTTAGAAATCAGGTGGAACTCGATCTGAAACGGCAGAAAGCCAGCAAAGAGTTCGCGCGGCTCGCCGAGCAATTCAACAACATCGTGTTCGAGCAGGGCGACACATTGAAGCCGGCGGCGGACATGCTCAAGACGAATGTGCAGACGGGCCCGTGGGTGAGCCGCAGGGGCAGCGATAACAAGCTATTCAACAATCCCAAGCTTCTACAAGCGATCTTTTCCGAAGACACGATCAAGAATAAGCGCAATACGGAAGTCGTTGATGTCGGTAGCAACACACTGGTAGCGGCGCGCGTCGTTGACCACAAGCCGCCAACGACGCGGCCGTTCGAGGAAGTCAGCGCCGATATCACGCGGCGATTGACGCAGCAGCAGGCCGCCCAGCTCGCCGCCAAGCAGGGACGCGAACTGCTCGCCAAGCTCGAGCAGGGTAAAGATGATGTCACCTGGGGCACGCCCAAGCTTGTCAGCCGCGAGAATGCGCAAGGCTATACCGGACCCGCGCTGCTCGAGATTTTCAAAGTCGACACCGGAAAGCTACCGGCATACGCGGGCGTCGAGCAGGCGGAAGGCGCATATGCGCTTCTGAAGATCACGCGCGTCGTTGAGGCGGACAAGACCGATCCGACGAAGCGCAAAGCAGCGACCGATGAGCTGCGCCAGGTGCTTGGTCAGGAAGAGTTGAATGCTTACGTCGCCAGCGCGAAGCTCAAGTCCGACGTAAAAATCCTGCAGGACCGGATCGAGAAAAAGCAGTAACGAGTCGGGCCGCTAAAGCGGCGCGGTCATTCAATCCATGCCGGCCGCGGTGGTATTGAAGCCGCAGTCCACGTAAGTGATCTCACCGCTGATCCCGCTCGCGAGATCGCTCATCAGAAACGCAGCCGCATTTCCGACTTCCTCAGCGGTCACGTTGCGGCGGAGCGGGGCATGTTGTTCGACAAATTTCAAGATCTTGCCGAAGCCGCCGATACCCGCGGCCGCCAGCGTCTTGATCGGGCCGGCGGAGATGCCATTCACGCGGATGCCATCGCGGCCAAGTTCTGCTGCCAGGTAGCGCACGTTGGCTTCGAGGCTCGCCTTTGCAAGACCCATGACATTGTAATGCGGCACGGCGCGCTCAGCGCCGAGGTAACTCAGCGTCAGTAGAGACCCTTGCCGCCCTTTCATCATAGGTAGCGCAGCCTTGGCGAGCGCTGCAAAGCTGTAAGAACTCACGTCGTGCGCGATACGAAACGTCTCACGGGTCAGGCCCTCAAGGTAGGAACCGGCAAGCGCCTCGCGCGGAGCGAACGCGATCGCGTGCACGACTCCGTCCAGTGCGTCCCAGCGCGTGGCCAAATCGGCAAACAGCGTTTCAATCTCTGCGTCGCTCGCCACGTCGCATGGCAATACGATATCGCTCGCGAACTCGGCGGCGAGTTTCAGCACCCGCTCTTTGACGCCCTCGCCCTGGTAAGTGAACGCGAGCGTCGCCCCTTGGCGCTTCATCGCGGTCGCAATGCCGTAAGCTATAGAGCGGTTGCTTAGAAGCCCGGTGATCAGGATTTTCCTGTCCTGCAGAAAGCCCATGAATTCCCCCGGATTACGAAGATGCAATTATAGCGGGAATGGCGCGGTCCACTCAGGAACCGAACGCTGCCGCAAGTAACTCCTGAGTGTATGGATGCTGCGGGCGGCTCATGATCGACGCAGTTTCGCCGCGTTCGACAATCGCTCCATCCTTCATGACGACGATGCGATGCGCCACTGCTCGTATGACGGCGAGATCGTGGCTGATAAACAGATAGCTCATGCCGAGCCGTGCCTGCAGGTCGGTGAGAAGTTTCAACACCTGCCGCTGGACAGACGCGTCGAGTGCGCTTGTCGGCTCGTCGAGCAGCACAAGCTCAGGGTGCAGCACGACGACGCGGGCGATGGCGATGCGCTGGCGCTGGCCGCCGGAGAATTCATGTGGATAGCGGTCGAGCATGTTTGCGTCGAGACCGACTTCAAGCAGCGCATCCACAATGCGCTGCCGCCGTGCCGTTTGGTCGAGCTGCGGGAAGTGCAGCTCGAGACCTTCGCCCACGATTTGCTCGACTGTCCGGCGCGGAGATAGCGACGAAAACGGATCCTGGAAAACCACTTGCATGCGCTTGCGCAACGGACGCAGTGCGCCTTGCGACAGGTTGTCGAGCCGGTTCCGATCGAATTCGATCGTGCCACTGCCGGGCTGCAGACGCAGCACCGCAAGTCCCAGTGTGGTTTTGCCGGATCCTGATTCGCCGACGATGCCGAGGGTTTCGCCGCGATTGAGCTGCAGATCCGCATCACGCACCGCATAAAAATCATCATGGCCGAACCATCCTCGCTTGATCGGATAGACGCAATTGAGGTTACGCACATCGAGCAGTGAAGTCGTATTGGCCGGCAGTGCTATTGCCATGCGCTCGGGCCGGCTTGCAATCAAGTGACGCGTGTAATCGTGGCGAGGTGATGCGAAGAGATCAGCGGTCGGCGCCGATTCCACCAAGTGGCCAGCCTGCATAACAGCAACCCGGTCCGCGAAGCGGCGCACCATGTTCAGGTCGTGCGTGATTAGAAGCACCGCCATTCCAAATTCGCGTTGCAGCTCATTCAAAAGCGCAACAATCTGAACCTGCACGGTGACGTCCAGTGCAGTTGTCGGCTCGTCCGCGATGAGCAGCTTCGGACGGCAGGCAAGCGCCATGGCAATCATCGCACGTTGACGCTGGCCGCCCGACAGCTGGTGCGGATAACTTTTTATTCGCCGCTCAGGCTCGGGAACGCCGGTGCGGCGCAATAACTCAACGCTGCGCGCGGCCGCCTCTGCATACGTCATGTGTTCGTGCAGCTGTATTGCTTCGACAATCTGCCGCCCGATCGTATAAATGGGATTGAGCGCCGTCATCGGCTCCTGAAAAATCATGGCGATTTCGCTTCCGCGGAGTTCGCGCAGCGCAGACGGCGACATTTGAAAAACGTCCCTGCCGTCGAAATCAATCCTGCCGCTTACGTCGGCACCTTCTGTAAGGCGCAACAACGCCAATGCGGTGACTGTCTTGCCCGAACCGGACTCACCGACGATCGCAACTTTCTCGCCGATGTCGATGGAGAATGAGACGCCATCGACCACGCGATTGCGACCGAATTGGACGCTCAGATCGCGCACCTCGAGGAGGCTCACCTGGCCTCGCCTTCAAGCACCTTGCGGGGATCGAGCGCATCGCGCAGTGCATCGCCGATCAAAATCAATAGCAGCAGCATGAGTACCAGCACGCCGAATGTCGACAGCGAAATCCACCATGCATCCAGGTTCTCCTTGCCCTGATTGAGGAGCTCGCCGAGGCTTGGGGTTCCAGGCGGCACTCCGAGACCGAGAAAGTCGAGGCTCGTGAGTGAGCCGATCGCTGCGGCCATCTCAAATGGAATCAGCGTTACGACAGGCGTGATGCTGTTCGGCAGGATATGCCGGAACATGATCTTGCGGTTGCTTTGACCAAGCGCCCTGGCGGCCCGCACGTAGTCCAGTGTGCGATTCTTAAGAAACTCCGCGCGCACATAACTTGCAATACCCATCCATCCAAACAGCGATAGCAGAATGACCAGCAGCCAGAAGCTAGGCGAGAACAACGCCGCAAAGATGATCAACATGTAAAGCGTCGGCATCGCCCCCCAGATCTCATGGAAGCGCTCCATGGCTATGTCCGTCCAGCCGGCGAAATAACCCTGCACTGAGCCATAGAGCACTCCAAACAAAGTGCACATTGCGGTGACTATCAATGCGAACACAACGGAGATTCGGAAACCGTAGAGCAATCGCGCGAGCAGATCGCGTCCTTTGTCGTCGGTTCCCAGCAGGTTTTCGGAATCGGGTCGCGCCGGATTCGGATTCTTCGCGAAGTAGTTGATCGTCTTGTAGTGATAATGATTCGGCGGATAGAGCGCGAAATTGCCCGGCTTGGCGAGGTTTGCGCGAATCACTGGATCGAGAAAGTCGGTGGGCGTCGGAAAGTCACCGCCAAACGTAGTCTCGGGCAGCGTTTGCACGACCGGTATGTACCAGTGGCCCTCGTAGCGCACCAGCAGCGGATTGTCGTTGGAGATGACCTCCGCGATCAAACTGATGCCGAACAGGATGAGGAAGATGACGAGACTGATATAGCCGAGGCGGTTGCTGCGAAAGCGTTGCCACGCACGCCGTCCGGGGCTGAGACCGGGCGGTGATGCCGGTATCGCGGCGGCTGGTGGAAGCGCGCTCACAACGGACGAAGAAGTTATGGTCAATCGAAAAACCTGACGCGCGGATCGACCCATAGATAACTGAGGTCCCGCAGCAGCGTGGTGAGTAAACCGATGATGGTGAACATGAAAAGCGTTCCGAAGACGACCGGGTAATCGCGCCGGATCACTGACTCGTATGAGAGCAGTCCGAGGCCATCGAGGGAAAACAAAGTTTCGATCAACAGTGAACTGCCGAAGAATGCGCCCACGAACGCTGCAGGGAAGCCAGTCATGATCGGAATCAGTGAATTGCGAAACACGTGCCGCCACATGACGTCGTGCTCGGCAAGGCCCTTCGCGCGCGCCGTGAGCACGTACTGTTTGCGAATTTCCTCGAGCACCGAATTCTTCGTCATGATCGTGATGACGGCAAAACTTCCGACGACCATCGCGGTGACTGGCAGAGTGATGTGCCAAAGATAATCGGTAATCTTGCCGAACCAGCTCAATTCGTTCCAGTTGGATGAGGTTATATCGCGCAGCGGGAACCATTGCACGAAGCTGCCTCCTGCAAAATACACGAGCAACACCACGCCCAGCACGAAGCTCGGAATCGCATAGCCGAGCAGGACAATGAATGTCGTGGCGGTATCGAAGCGGCTGCCGGCGCGCACCGCCTTGGAGATACCCAATGGCACCGAGATCAAATATGTGAGAAGAAACGTCCACACGCCAAGGCTGATCGACACCGGCAGCTTTTCTTTGATCAGCTGCCACACGTCCTTGTTGTGAAAGAAGCTCTTGCCAAGGTCAAACCTCGCGAACTGCCCGAGCATTTGCAGGAAGCGTTCGGGTGCAGGCTTGTCGAATCCGTAGAGCTTTTTAATCTCCTCAACGCGCGCCGCATCTACGCCTTGGCGTCCGCGATATGCGCCTTGGCTGCGCGCGGGGCCCTCACCAACGCCGGCCGCATCGCGTCCCTGCAACTGCGCAACCATCTGCTCGACCGGCCCGCCGGGAACGAACTGAATGATGATGAAAGTGATGAGCAGGATGCCGAGGAGCGTCGGAATCATCAACAACAACCGTTTGAGTATGTATGACCACATGGCAGGCAGCCTACTGTTTTCTCCACCACGTCGAGACGACCCAATCTTCCGGGTGAAAATATGATGGCGCTATTGCCGGTTGCTCGAATTTTCCGGCGCGGTAAGCAATAGGAAAACCTGTGCGGTAATACTGCGGCACCACGTAATAGCCATGGCGTAAGACGCGATCGAGCGCCCGCAGACGGGCAATGTGCTCGACCCTCGTCGTCGAGGACACGGCGAGATTCACCAGGTAATCGACACTCGGATCATGCACGCCGATCAGATTGTTCGAGCCTTCAGTTTCGGCCGACCTCGAATCGAAGCGGTCCTGCAACTCTGCACCGGGCCATTCGCTGCCGGGCACCCGGATGGTAAAAAAATCAAAGTCGAATACATCCATCCGCTTCTGGATCAGTGCGAAGTCCGCGCGCCGGTAGTTAAGCTCGATACCCAGTTTTGCGAGCGCACGTGCGTAGGGCGCAGTCACCAATTCGCCTCGCGTGTCACCCGACAGGTACTCGATGGTAAATGGCTCGCCCCGGGCATTGCGTAAAGCGCCGTCGCGATAAGTCCAGCCCGCGTCCGCGAGCAATTGCTTCGCCTTGACGAGGTTCGCCCGCAGGCTGCCGGGCGCAGCAGTTGAAGGCGGCTGCGGAACCTCTTCGTTGAATATCTTTGCCGGCAGTTTGTCGCGCAACGGTGTCAGCACCGCCAATTCATCAGCTCCCGGCAGACCTTTGGCTTCGAAGTCACTGCCATTGAAGAATCCGCGCACGCGCGAATACGTGTTATAAAAAAGTTGCCGGTTGAGCCATTCGAAATCGAAGGCGAGGCCGAGCGCCTGGCGCACGCGGGGATCCTTGAACTTCTCACGCCGCGTGTTGATCAGGAAACCCTGAAAATCAGCAGCGTTCTTGGACGGCATCTCCTTCTTGATGAGCACACCTGTGTCGAACTGTTTGCCGGTATACGTACGGGCCCACACGCGCGCGCCGAACACTTCGATGTAGTCAAACTCGCCCGCCTTGAACGCTTCGCTTTGTGCGGTGTCGTCCTTGTATATCTTGTAGGTGACGCGGTCGAAGTTATAGAGGCCGCGCCGCACGTTGACATCGCGCGCCCAGTAATTGGGATCCCGCTGATACGTGATGTCGCGTCCGAAGTTCACGCGTCCGACCTTGTACGGGCCGCTGGCTATCGGCATGTCCATCACGACCTTATCGAAGGGCTTGCCCGCGCCCCATGCACGGCTGAATACCGGAATATTTCCTACCAGTAGTGGCAGCTCGATGCTCGCTCGTTTGAACTCGAACCGTACGGCGCGCGGTGCCGTCACGACGGCTCGCGACACATCGCCGAAAACCACCCGGTACTGTGGCGCCGCTTCCTTGCTGATCAATGTGTCGAAGCTATGTTTCACATCTGCGGCCATGACGGGTGAACCATCATGAAAGCGCGCGAGCGGATTGAGCGTAAACGTCGCAGATAGCTTATCCGGGGCGACCGTGACGTCCTGCGCGAGCAACCCATAGGCGGTGGTTGGCTCATCGAGCGTTCCCGTCAACAGCGTTTCGAAAATCAGGCTGGAAAGGCCGGGCGGTGCGGTTCCTTTAAGGGTGAATGGATTGTACTTATCATAATTCGTGATGCGCAGCGGCGGCACCAGATCGAGATCTCCACCTTTCGGCGCATTCGGATTCACCCATTCGAAATGATCGAAATCAGCGGCATACTTCGGTACGCTGCCGAGCGACAACGCATGATCTGCAAATGCGGTGCCCGTACACGCGATCGTCAACGCGAAAAGCGAATACTTCCGGAGAGCACGCCAAGCTATCGCTGTGAGCATGGGCTTGGAGTTTAGCTAAAGAGATTGCTCACGTCACGGTCGGCATCGCTGCATGGAAAACGGCTGACATCGCGATCACGACGTGTACAATCGCGCTGTTGGATCGATCGTCTCTGCAATACCTCACTTAACAAGGGAATGCTGGAGCAAATCATAAGGTGAAAGTTTCAGCCCGCACCTGGCGCGCGGTTTTGTGGCTGCTCGTTTTCGTGACGTCGGGTGCTCACGCGCAAGACAAAGTGCTGCGCGTCACCTTCATGGCTGCCGAAACAGGCTTCGATCCGGTCAAAGTGTCCGACTATTATTCGGGCACGGTCATCGAATCAATCTTCGAGCCGCTTCTCACTTACGATTATCTCGCACGCCCGGCGAAGCTTGTCCCGAATGTCGCCGTGGAATTGCCGACGGTCTCCGATAGCGGCAAGACGTATACGATAAGGATTAAGAAAGGCATTTATTTCGCCGCCGACCCTGCGTTCAACGGCACGCCGCGCGAACTGATCGCAGAGGATTACGCATATTCGTTCAAGCGCTTTCTTGATCCGAAGAACCGCTCGCCATATGCATTTCTCTTCGACGGCAAGATTATCGGTCTTGGCGAACTGGCGGCGAATGCGCAAAAGACCGGCAACTTTGACTACGCGGCGAAGATCGCCGGACTCGAAGTGCTCGATCGCTATACGCTGCGTATCCGGCTCAAGGAAACGGATTTCAGTTTCTCACATGTACTCGCGTTTCCGCTGACCGGCGCTGTTGCGCGCGAAGTGATCGACGCATACGGCGATGACTCGAATTCACATCCGGTGGGCACCGGTCCTTACGTGCTTAAAAAGTACACGCGCTCGGCCAAGATCGTTCTCGGGGCGAATCCGGCTTATCGCGGCGCAGTATGGGATTTCAAGCCGGGTGACGATCCGCTCGATGCGCAGATCGTGGCGCTGATGAAAGGCAAGAAGCTGCCGCGTATCCGCTCTGTCGAGATCAGCATCATGGAGGAAACACAAAGCCGATGGCTCGCTTTCGAGCGCGGGGAAACGGATATCGAATATCAACTGTGGGACGTCGCGCCCAAGTTCATGACCGCAGACGGCAAACTCAAGCCGGATTTCGTACGACGCGGCATTCGGCTAAACCGCACGATCGATCCGGAGATCGTATATCTGCATTTCAATATGCAAGAGCAAATCGGCGGCCAGCCGAATCCGGTCGGTGGATTCAGCCTCGAGAAGATTGCGCTGCGGCGTGCGATTGCGATGGCGTATAAGATCGATGATCAAATCAATGTCATACGCAAAGGTCAGGCGATCAGAGCGGAATTTCCGATTCCACCCGGAATCGCCGGCCACGATCCTGCATACCGGAACAGCATTCGCTATGAGCCGCGGACTGCGAATGCGCTGCTCGACCGGTTCGGGTATAAAAAAGGAGCCGATGGCTATCGGAATTTACCCGACGGAAAGCCCTTAACGGTCCGTTATTCGTCGATGCCCACGGAGCGTGATCGCCAGTTCGATGAACTGGTGAAACGCTCGCTCGATTCGATTGCGGTGCGCGTGGAGATTCATAAGGATCGTTTTCCCGAACTGATCAAGCTGCAAAAGCAGTGTCGGCTCATGATGCACAATTCGGCGTGGATCGCGGATTACCCGGATGGCGATAATTTCATGCAGCTGCTTTACGGACCCAACACAGGGCAGAGCAACAACGCATGTTACCGTTCGCCTGAATATGACCGACTTTATGAACAGTCGAAGACGATTCCCGACAGCCCTGAACGTAACCGGCTGTATCGTGAGATGGCGCGCTTGATCGAGGCGCACACGGTCTGGCTGCTCGAAGACAGCCGCTACCGCAATGTGCTGCTTCAGCCCTACGTTATCGGCTACAAGAAACATCCGGTCATGCACGCTGAATGGCTTTATATCGATCTTGAATCCGGCCCGCGCTGATCCCCGCAAGTCCGGGCAGGGCATCCTGCTCATCGTCAAGCAGAGCGCTGCGCTTGTAATTGCGGCATGCGGCTGCTTGTCGATGACCTGTGCTCTCGGCGCTGCGCTGCCCGAAATACCGATGTGGGACGCGGTCGCCATTCCTCGAGTTTGCACAGAAACGCTGGCAAACGCTCGCGCACACGCTGCTCGCCTGGAACAAAGCGATGCCAGCATAACTGCAGCTCGTCTCTTCAAAGCGTGGGACGACTTGCAGATCTTGCTCGAGGACGCCGACGGGCCGATCGATCTGTTTGCGAATGTCGCGCCCGATCCCGCGACGCGTGCTGCGGCCGAGGCGTGCCAGCTTGAATTCCGCGCGTTCTACACAGAGCTGCACCAGAATACGAAGATATTTACGCGCATGCAAGCCGCGGAGCCGGGCGATGCCATCGACCAAAAGCTGAAGAAAGACATCGTCGAGGCGTTCGAGTACACCGGTGCTGGTCTGCCCGAAGCGAAGCGCGCACGCATGCAAGCCATCTTGCAGCGTCTTGAAGAAATATCCCAGGCGTTCAATCGCAACATTCGCGACAACCAAGCGAAAGTGGTGTTTACGGCCGAGGAATTGAAGGGGTTGCCCGAGGCGTATATCAGCAAGGCACGGCGCGATGGTGATGGCAAGTACCTGCTCGGCTTCGCTTATCCTGAGTACGATCCATTAATGGCGAATGCGCAAGACGCATCGGCGAGGCATCGTTACTACGTTGCTTTCAACAATCGCGGTAGTGACCGCAACCTTGCTCTGCTCGATGAAGCAGGCAGTCTTCGTCTTGAGATCGCGCGGCTGTTTGAAATGCCGAGTTACGCGCACTTCGTCATGCGCCGCCGCATGGTTCGAACGCCCGGCACGGTCGAGCGCTTCTTGGATGAGGTCAAAACACGTGTCGGCCCACTTGAGCGGCGTGAAGTGGGAGAACTTCGCGCGTTCAAAGCAGAGCGCGGCGGCGATGCTGAGACAGGTTCAACTTTCAACCGCTGGGACCTTGCTTACTATCAGGAACAGTACAAGAAGTTGCGTTTCAATGTAGACCAGGAAGCCTTGCGCGCCTACTTTCCGACTGACGTCGCAATCGACTGGGCTCTCGGTCTCTCGTCAGCGTTGTATGGGATTAAATTTACAGTTGCGACGGTGCCCGTCTGGGACCGGGATGTGCGTTATTACAGTGTCAATGACGGGGAGACCGGCGTCTTACTCGGCGGCATCTATCTCGATCTCTTTCCCCGCGCTGGCAAGTACAGCCACGCGGCCGCTTTCAACGTGCGCAGTTCCAGCTCGCTTGCAAAGCGCACGCCGATCAGCGTGCTGGTAACCAACTTCAACCGTACTGGCTTAACGCATGGCGAACTCGTCACGCTGCTACACGAATTCGGCCACGTGTTGCACGGCGTGCTGTCCCGCACGCGCTATGCGAGCCATGGGGGCACACATGTCGAACGCGATTTTGTAGAAGCGCCATCGCAGATGTATGAAGAATGGGCGCACGCGATCGAACCCTTGCGGCTGATTCAAAACTATTGCGGGGACTGTCCCGCGGTCGATGCAGCGCTCGTTGAGCGCCTCAATGCAGCGCGCGCATACGGCCAAGGCATACGTTATGCAAGACAGCACTTATACGCATCGTTCGATCTCGCAATCACCGGAGTGCGGCAAGCCGACGCAATGGCGACATGGATACCGATGGAGAACGAGTCCGCGGTCGGTTATGCGCAGGGCACGCAATTTCCGGGGACCTTCACGCACGTCATCAGCGGATACTCGGCGGGCTACTATGGGTACATGTGGTCCAAAGCGCTGGCACTCGATATGGTGTCGACGTACGGAGACAACTTGATGAATGCCGCCGCCGGAAGGCGTTTCCGGTCGTTGATACTCGAGCAAGGCGGACAAAAGCCTGCTGAAGAAATGGTGCGCGATTTTCTTGGCCGTGCGCCCTCGCGCGATGCTTTCTTTGACGAGATCACCGGTCAAAGGAAGCGCTGAGCAGAAACCGCCAAGATGCTCGCATATGTAGTTCGCCGCCTCTGGCAAATGATACCCACGCTGCTCGGTGTCTTGCTGCTGGTGTTTTTTCTATTCAACTGGGTGGGCGGCGATCCCGCCTATATCCTTGCCGGGAAAATATCCAACCCCGAACAGATCGAGAACATTCGTCGCCAGCTCGGCGTCGATCAGCCGCTGTATGTCCAGATCTGGATATTCGTTAAGCAGGTGGTCACCGGCGATTTCGGCGTGAGCTGGGCGACAAACGAAAAAGTGTCCAGCATATTCGCCACGCGGCTGGGTCCCTCGCTGACCGTATTAGTGCCATTGCTTGTTGTGGATACGCTGCTGGCGGTCGGCGCGGCCATGCTTGTCGCTTATGTGCGCGGCTCGCTGACCGACCGCATTGTGATGATAGGCTGCACCGTAGGCCAGTCGATCAGCATCCTTGTTTACATCATCGTATTTCAGTACGTCCTGGCCTATCAGTTGGGCTGGTTTCCGGTGCAAGGCTGGGGCAATTCGTTTGCTGAAAACCTGTTTAAGTTTAGCCTGCTGCCGATCATCGTCGGCGTTATTGTGTCCCTTGCCCCCGATACGCGGCTGTACCGGACGTTCCTCCTCGACGAAATCAATCAGGATTACGTGCGCACTGCGCGGGCGAAGGGCCTGAGCGAAACGCGCGTAATGTGGGTGCACGTCCTGCGCAATGCGGCGATTCCGATCATCACCAACGTAATGATTCAGCTGCCGGGGTTGTTGGCGGGCGCATTCCTGATCGAGCGATTTTTCTCGATACCCGGCATCGGGCGGGAGGTGATTCTCGCCGTCGAGCGTAGCGACTTCCCGGTGATCAAGGCGGTTACTATTTACGTGGCAATCGCGACGATGATCATCAATTTGCTCGCAGACCTGATGTATAAGGCGGTCGACCCGCGCGTGCAACTGAAATGACCGCGGCAGCAATTCCTTTTGACAGCGGCGCAGGGAATGAGTCAGCCAACCTGTGGCGTCTTGCGTGGCAGCGTTTTGCGCGCGATAGCGTTGGCATCGTATCGCTTTTAACCGTGTTGTTCTTCTTCTGTGTCATGGCCGCGTCTGGACTACGTCTCATCGCGGACGATTGGTCTCAGGAAGCAGGCGTCAACTTTGCGCCGCCCGCATTTCTCGGGCCCGAACCATCCGCTACACCGTCGTCGCCGCAACCGTCGGCTGCAAGCAGCGATGCCGAACGTAGTGCGGCGGGAGAGGCATTGTCGATTGTGGATCCGCTTGGCAACGTGTTGTCAGAAATACGCAAAGATGCGCCGCACGAGCGGCAAGATACAGCGATCGTTGACCCGCTCGCGAGTGTTCTTGCTGAAATCCGCAAACAGTCCGTCGGAACGAATCCAGCTGAGACGAGAGCAGCGACGCTTATATTCGGCGGCGACAAATGGGGCCGCGACGTGCTCAAGAAAACGATCAAGGGCACTGAGACTTCGCTATTCGTCGGTCTCGCCGCAGCTGTGCTGGCCACGTTACTCGGCACAATCTTCGGCGCGGTTGCCGGTTACTACGGTCGCGCTGTCGACGATTTTTTCAACTGGTTCTATAGCGTTTTTACCTCAGTGCCCTACCTGCTTTTGATACTTGCGATTGCGGCGGTGCTAAATCAAAAAGGCACGCTGACGGTGGTTCTCATACTCGGCCTCACCGGCTGGACCGGGATTTTCAGACTGGTCCGCGCTGAGTACCTCAAACACAAAGTACGCGAATACATACAGGCGGCCGACGCGATTGGCGCTTCAAACGCGCGGCGGATGTTCGTTCATATCTTACCTAACGTGAGCCATGTCATTCTCGTCCAGTTGTCACTGCACGTCGTGCTGTTCATCAAGTCCGAAGTGATATTGAGCTTTCTCGGTTTTGGCGTCGGAGTCGATACGGTGTCTTGGGGCAGCATGCTGAACGAAGCGCAAAACGAACTGATCCTTGGCAAGTGGTGGCAGCTTGCAGCAGCAACCGTCGCGATGGCTGTTCTAGTGACAGCCTTCAGCCTGTTGACGGATGCGCTGCGCGATGCGCTGGATCCAAGGCTGAAATGAACGACGACAGAAGCGTCGATGCGCTGTTGAGCGTTCGTGCGCTTGCGGTCAGTTTCCGCGTGGATAAAGCGACCACGTTCGACGCTGTTAAGGGAATCCAGTTCGATATCCCCGCTAACAGCACGGTGGCTTTGGTCGGCGAGTCGGGCAGCGGCAAGTCAGTGACTGCACTGGCAATCATGGGACTTTTACCGAAAGAGAATGCAAATGTCGCTGCGGACAGCTGCGTGCTTTTTGGCGGCCGAAATCTGCTTACATGCAGCGCGCGTGAGCTACAAACAGTGCGAGGCGCGGAACTTTCAATGATTTTCCAGGAGCCGATGAGCTCGCTCAACCCAGTGTTCAGCGTTGGATTTCAGCTTATGGAGGTGCTCAATCGGCACCTTCCGCTTAAGCGAGGGGAAGCGCGAACGCGTGCAGTCGAACTGCTGCGCGAGGTCGGCATTCCCGAGCCGGAAAGTCGTATCGATGCTTATCCGTTTGAGTTGTCAGGCGGCCAGCAGCAGCGCGTCATGATAGCGATGGCGATCGCCTGCGAACCCAAACTGCTCATTGCAGATGAGCCGACGACTGCGCTCGACGTTACGATCCAGAAGCAGGTTCTGGAATTGATTTCACAATTACAGAAGCGGCGGCGAATGTCAGTGTTGTTCATTACTCACGATCTGGCAGTCGTGGGCGAAATCGCCGATCGCGTCATCGTTATGCGCGACGGCATCATTCGCGAACAGGGAACCGCGGAACAGATCTTCAATGCGCCGCAGGATGCATACACAAAGGCGCTCCTGATGTGCCGGCCGCAGATGGCGTTTCGACCGCGGCGGCTCCCGGTCATCGAGGACTTCACGGACGCTCATCGGCGGACCCAGTCTGGCACCGCCGAACGCTCACGCGGTCTGAATGATAACGAACAGATTGTTCTGGAGGTCCGCCACCTGGCCAAAAGCTTCTATTCGCGGTCAGGGTTGTTTGGCAAGCGCGGGTTCGAGGCAGTGAAAGACGTTTCGTTCGTCGTCGCTAAAGGCAAAACGCTCGGCATTGTAGGCGAATCCGGTTCCGGTAAGACGACACTCGCGCTTACCTTGATGCGGCTGTACGACCAGTCGACCGGCGAGGTTTTTCTCGATGGCCGGAACATTTCTTCGCTCTCCGGCGACGACCTGTTCGCATATAAGCGCCGCGTACAGATCGTATTTCAGAATCCTTATGCGTCCTTGAATCCGCGGTTTACAGTCGGTCAGATTGTGATGGAACCAATGGTAATCCATGGCATCGGCGCGACCAGCGAACGGCGAACTCTCACTTACGCGATGCTCGAGAAAGTCGGCCTGCCGGCATCGTCATTCACCAAGTATCCGCATGAATTCTCGGGCGGGCAGCGTCAGCGCATCGCGATCGCTCGCTGCCTCGTCATGCGGCCCGAAGTGCTCATTTGCGACGAGTCCGTATCGGCGCTCGACGTGTCGGTGCAGGCCCAGATACTCAACCTTCTGCAGGACCTTCAGGACGAGTACGCGTTGAGTTACATATTTATTTCGCACGACCTCGCAGTCGTCAAGTACATGGCGGACGAGATCATGGTGATGAATGCGGGGGAGGTCGTCGAATTTGGCGATTCGGATGACGTCTATCTCAGGCCGCAACATCCGTACACGCGCCGATTGCTGGCGTCTGTTCCGAAGGGTTGGCCGGGCGCAATCGACCGGCGAACGACGCGTGCCTAATCGGAGTGGTCTGCGACCATGGACTTTGCGCTGGCCGTGCCGGATTTTTTGGGCCCAGCAGCGGCAACCCGTCTGGTTGTTCCACGCGAATCCGCGACTTTAACCGGGCGGCCTTTGCGTGCTGCGTGCGCGTGTTTGGCCGACTTCTTGGCCTTGGCGATCTTCTCGTGCGTCGCGGGCATGTCGGGCAGATACGGTGCGGAGTTGCCTTGGCGCGGCACTAAGAGTGTGGCGCCAGCCCCGACTCGTTGGGCGCCTTTGATGCTGTTAACGTGTTTCAGCTGACCGACGTCGATTCCGTAGCGCGCCGCCACACGGTCCACTGTCTCACCGGATTTGAGCTTGTACGCCTGCCAGGTCAACAACGGCTCATTGTGCGTCTCGAGGTTCGACAGGAAAGTGCCGGCCTTATCGGCTGGCAATAACAGGGAGCGCTCGCTGTCCGCCTTGATGACCGCGCGGCTGTTGCCGGGATTCAGCGAAACGAATTCTTGGACGTCCATGTCAGCAAGTTTGGCGGCAAGTTTCACGTCCATATGTTTCGTGGTCGTGATTGCCACAAAATACGGACGGTTCGGCACTTCCGCCAGCTCGATGCCGTATTGGGCTGGATTCGCAATAATATTCTTCACCGCTTGCAGCTTCGGCATGTAATAGCGCGTCTCGGCGGGCATGTGAAGGCTACGGTAGTCGATGGGCTGGCCCTTCGCTACATTCTTTGCGATTGCCCGGGACACCGCACCCTCGCCCCAATTGTAGGCGGCAAGCGCGAGATCCCAGCTTCCGAACATGTCGTATAGCTTTTCAAGATAATCGAGTGCGGCGTCGGTTGCGGCCATGACATCACGCCGGCCGTCGTACCAGAAATTCTGCTGCAGGCCATAGAGCTTCCCGGTCGATGGGATAAATTGCCAGATGCCGGACGCGTGCGCCCGCGAGTAAGCAACCGGGTTATAGGCGCTCTCTATGATCGGCAGTAGCGCGATTTCGCTCGGCATGCCCCGTTTCTCGATCCGGTCTACGATGTGATAGAGGTAACGGCTGCTGCGCTCGACGGTCCGCGCCATATACTCGGGGCGCTTAGCGAACCATTCCTCCTGCTCGCGAACGAGCGGGCTCGCCATGTCTGGCAACCCAAACCCATTCCGGATACGCTGCCAGAGACTGGGCGGCGCTGAGGTGAGATCCATCAGCGGCGCGACTGCCGGGGCCGGCTTGGCTGACGCGACGGGCGATTCCAAGGGTGGAGTCGCGTCCGGGATAACGACTTGTTCGCCATCCGCCGGAAGCGCCGGAATTGCCAGGTCTTCGGACGTGTTGACGGTCGGCGCTTCGACGCCAGTCTCCTCCCCTGATACCGCCTCGGCGGCAAGCGAACACTGGGAATAGAAGACCAGACCGGCTGCAATCAGCAGCGACTTGCGGGAAGTCAACATATGCTGGCAGGGGAATTGTTGAGACGGCAGCATGGTAACCAGCCGTCAACGCCGGCGTCAAGGCATTTGTGCTCGAACAGTATTAGATAAGTAGTTGATGTTAAACGCTAATACGCGTTTTTCCACTCCCGCAAGGCCGCCAGTACGGACACCGGATCGGCGAGCACTTTGCCTGTATGGGCGTTAATTGCCGCAATTACGGCGGGCTGATTACAACGCACGAATGGATTTCCGCGTTTTTCCTGTGCGAGGGTCGACGGCAGGGTTGGCTCGTCGCGGTTGCGCATAGCGGTCGCCGCCTCCTCCCACTTTCGCAGTTCTGGGTTCGTTGGTTCCGCAGCGCGAGCAAAGCGGATGTTCGCCACTGTATATTCATGTCCGCAATACACGCGTGTGTCATCCGGCAAAGCCGTCAGCTTGCTAAGCGACGCGTACATTTGTGCCGGCGTTCCCTCGAACAGGCGCCCGCAGCCACATGCAAACAGCGTGTCGCCGCAAAAAAGCATGCCCCCGCCGTAAAACGCAATGTGGCTGCGCGTGTGTCCCGGTATTTCGAGAACGCTGAAGTCAACGTCCAGACTATCGAGCGTAAAACGGTCGTTTTCGCGCACGCGATGACTGACCGTGGGTATCCGGTCATCGTACGGTCCGTAGACAGGAACCGAGTGCTGGCTCAGTAATTCCGCGTTGCCTCCCACGTGATCGGCGTGATGATGGGTATTCAAAATGGCGGTTAGCCGCAGGTTCTCCGAACGCAGATATTGGAGCACGGGGGTTGCATCGCCCGGATCGACGACCACCGCCTCGTCGCCGCGGCGCAATGTCCATACATAGTTGTCCTGGAACGCGCGCACCGGATGGACTGTTATTTCATTCATGGAAATGACTCGATGGGAATAATGCGGAGCCCTTATCTTTGTTTTAAACTGCCCCCATGTCAACCGTGACTGATACAGCGGCGCCCGCTGCATGGCTTACGACGCCGCTCGGCCGCTACGTCCTGGAAAGCGAACTCAAGTACGTTGAAGAGACGGTCTCCGACGTTTTCGGCTTCAATGCACTCCAACTCGGTCTCGTCGAATATGACTTTCTGAGCGCAAGTCGCATTCCGCTGAGGTGCCGTGTCGGCGCCGCTGCACCGGCGGATCTCGTCGCCCGTTTTCGTGACTTGCCGATTGAGACCAATAGTATTGATCTGCTCGTCCTTCCGCATGTTCTTGAATTCAGCGTGAACCCGCATCAAATCCTGCGGGAGATCCATCGCGTTTTAATGCCCGACGGCCACGCGGTTATTACCTGCTTCAATCCACGCAGTCTCTGGGGCGTTCGCCGGTTGTTCAGCCGGTCCGACGTCTATCCATGGGAAGGTCACTTCATCACTTTGCCGCGGATGAAGGACTGGCTTGCACTGCTCGAACTGGAGATCGTGGCGGGTCGCATGGGATGTTATGTGCCGCCTTTCTCGCAGGAACGGTGGATCCAGCGCTTCCGGTTTCTTGAGGCGGCGGGCGACAGATGGTGGCCCATCGCAGGCGGCGTGTACTTTCTGCACGTGATCAAACGGGTGCGCGGCATGCGCGTGATCATGCCGAACTGGCGTCACAAAGTTGTGCGCCCAAATCTCGCAGTTGTGCCCAAGACCCAGGATAATGACGAGCCGGCGGCAGCGCGTGATTTGACCAATCCGCGATGATCGGCGAAATAGACGTTTACACGGATGGGGCGTGTAAAGGGAATCCCGGCGCCGGGGGGTGGGGTGCTTTGCTCAAATACGGCGACCGTACAAGAGAATTGTTCGGTGGCGAAGCGCACACGACCAATAACAGGATGGAGCTGACTGCGGTGATTCGCGCGCTGGAAGCGCTCAACCGCAAGTGTCATATCCGTCTACACACGGATTCCAAGTATGTGCAGCAGGGGATTTCCATATGGATACACGTATGGAAGAGACGCGGCTGGAAGACCGCGGATAAGAAACCGGTTAAAAACGCGGACCTGTGGCGGCGCCTCGATGAGCTTGCCGCCGAACACGATATCGAATGGCTGTGGGTCAAGGGCCACTCCGGACATGATGGAAATGAGCGCGCCGACGCCCTGGCGAATCGTGGCGTCGCCACGGTGAACGCCCTTACCGCGGATAGCGCGGCGAGTGGCGGCGGATTGTGAACATACGCATCGTGCAGACGTCAGCTGGACCTCTGCCTAATGGTGCACTTCAATGATGCGCCAGATAATCGTCGACACGGAGACGACCGGTCTTGATCCCAAGCTGGGCCATAGAGTGATCGAAATCGCCGCTGTCGAAATTGTTGACCGGCGACACACCGGAAACCATTTTCACCGCTACGTGAATCCCGGGCGCGTGAGCGATGACGGCGCCCTGCAGATACACGGGCTTACGGACGAGTTTTTGCGCGACAAGCCCCGCTTCTCCGACATCGCGAATGAATTTCTCGATTTTGTGCGCGACGCAGAACTCATCATTCACAACGCGGCGTTTGATTGCGAATTCCTGGATGTTGAGCTCGCACTGTTCAACCTGAAGCCGATCACAGCGCACTGCAGGAAAATTATCGACACGCTGAATATGGCGCGCGACCTGCATCCCGGCAAGCGCAACAGCCTAGACGCATTGTGCGAGCGTTACGCGATCGATAACTCGACGCGCACGCTGCATGGTGCGCTGCTCGACGCAAACCTGCTCGCTGAAGTCTACCTCGCGATGACGCGCGGGCAGGAAAGCTTGATCATCGAAGAAGTATCTAGCAGCGAGGAGGCACAGGAAATCCGTGTGGCGATCGACACGCTCGAGCTCATCGTGATTGCTGCGAGCACCGAAGAGCTAACGGAACACGAGCTGCAGCTTGCTGCGATCGACAATGTCAGTAATGGCGCGTGCGTATGGAAGAAGCTCGCAATGACGACGCTGCAATAGGCAGTTGGTGTCCTTAGCGGCGGACAGCTTTACACCGCTTCGCCACGCGAGAGCTTGCCGCACACACTAACGATCAGACGGCGTGAAATACTGATGCTCGGCGGCAAATGCGGCAACTGCTCGGCGTCAAAGAAGCGCGCTTCTTCGATTTCGATGCCATCCGGCCGGACGTCTCCCCCTTCGTAGTCCGCCGTAAAAGCAATCATCAACGAGTGCGGGAACGGCCAGGGTTGGCTGCCGAAGTAGCGGATGTTGTCGACCTCAACGCCGACTTCCTCACGTGTTTCACGGCGCACCGTTTGCTCAAGCGTCTCGCCCGGTTCGACAAACCCGGCTAACGCGCTGTACCTTCCCGGCGCCCACTCTTTCTTGCGGCCGAGCAGGACTTCGCGGCCGCGCTTGATCAGGATCATTATCGCAGGCGAGACCGGCGGGTAGATTGTAAATCTGCACTTCGGGCAGGCGCGCGCACGCTCCTCGCTGCGAGGCACAGTCGCTGTGCCGCAACGGCTGCAGTACTGGTGATTGCGATCCCACTCGATGATCTGAAACGCTCTTCCGGCCAGCGCCGCGAGCGTTTCATCGACGAGACCGAACACCGCACGTAATCCATGCATCTCGTGTCCATGCGGCAGCTCGTCTGCATGCTCGAGCTCGGAGACATAGCAGTGTTTACCTGCATACGTGCCGAGGTACAGATTGCGGACCGAATTCAATCCGAGATCTGCAAGGTCATGGCAATGAGGAAGGCTCGCCTCGTCATCGACGCGGGCTATCAGGAGCTCGCCGCGATGAAACGCAAACCACAGAGCCGGCTCGTTGCGCTCGGCCGGACCGGTGACCAGCGGCTGGTATTCGTCAGACATGCGATATTTTATCATCCAGCTTGCAGCGGCGATGTGTTTAGCGACATGACACGCCGCAGCGCTGGCGCGGTTAGGTTGGAAGGTAGCGCCGGCTTCGTTCAATGAGATCGGTGGTGCGCTATGCGCTACGATGTATGTGGATTACACTCAATGCGCCGGTGCAAGGAGTCGACATGACAGACCCGAAAGAAAGCGTTGGCCACGACGTCGACCTCGAGGAGGCGACACAGCTTGTTCAAGCGTTGGAGCGGGACCTGGGAAAGGTCTCGGGCGATTCGGCGGATATTCAGCTTCTGCGCGACGAAGTAGCACGGCTGAAAGTGATGCTCGATTCGCCAGCGCGGGAGCATCACGATGTGAAGCAGGGACTGCATAGCATCCGCGACACGTTCGAGCGCGCGCTGGATGAAGCCGTGGCTGACGGTATGAAGGGCAGTCAATACGTCGCTGAGATCGGACGTATCCTCGGAATGTAACCTTGATGTGAAACCGGCGACGATCTTTGATTATCGCCGCCGGCCCAAGTGGTGCAACAACTAGACTTGCAGTGCGCTAGTTACCTCGCACCTTGTTGACAGCAAAGGCCCCAAGCACAAGAAAAAGAATACACAGGATGACGAAGAGGCCAAACAGTATCTTCGCAATGCCTGCTGCGCCTGCTGCAATGCCGGTAAATCCAAACAGACCTGCGATCAATGATAGAACCGCAAAAATGATAGCGTATTTCAGCATCGTGAAGCTCCTTGTTTTAAGTGGGCCGAAATTAGCGTTGCGAAAGCATCGTACCCGCACTGTGCATAAGCAGGTATCGGGCAGCCTGTTAAAGCGACGTAGGAAAAAAGCTTACATATTCGATCGGACCAAGCTCGGCATGGTCGGCAAGGTGCTAGGAATCGCGCTGTTGCTTGCGGGCTGTGCCACATCACCACCGATGGATGAAGCGAAAATATGGGTGGACCGCTTGAGTCCAAATTGCGAAAGCGCGGGCTTCGAGGAATGGACGTCCGGATGGATTCAATGCATCCAAGCGAATTATGCGGCACGTTCCACTGATCGACTCGAACGCACGCGCGATGCGATGGACGCGCCCGCTCGTACGCTGACTTATTGCGCAGTGACTCAGGGCGACGGATACAGGTGCCTGACATTCTAAGCGTCGAGCGCGCTTCAACGCGTATTGAAAAACGCGCATGTGAGCCCAGATAGTCGAAGCGCATCCCGACTGGAGGACGGCATGGATCCGTTTTTCAAACATTTTCGGTCGCTGGAAGAGGGTCTCACGCGCGCTTGGGAAAGCGTCGCCGATGGCTGGCGGGACCTGATTGGCCGCAGCAGCGGGGCGCTCACTTACTTTACGTCTGCGCCGGACTCCGGCAAGGACGCGCCGCAATTTCCCCGGTGGGGGATGCTGGCAGCGGAAACATGGGAAACCGCTCACTCGATAATTATTCGTGTCGAGCTGCCTGGCATTGCAAAGGAAGATCTGAATGTTTCTATCGACGGCAATACGTTGCGGATTCGCGGTCACAAGCGCGAAGAATCGGAACACGAAGGACGCTTCTACCACCTTACCGAACGCGCGTATGGCAAGTTTGAGCGCAATGTTCATTTGCCCCGTGACATAGATAGCGAACGCGCGGAGATTGCTTATGAGAATGGTGTTTTGCGCGTCATCCTTTTGAAAAAGGAACCCGTCCCGCCGCGTCACCTCGATATCCCGTAACTACGCAGGCTGGCCGTCTCGCCGGCGAGACGATATGCCGTCGTCACGCAGCAAGCGGGGACATCACTCGGTGGCTTTTTGTCCCCCTTACGGCGCCCAGGTGGCCGTTCCTACAACGTAATCAGCGTTCTCTTACAAGGGCGCTCAATTGACTAGTCACTTCTAGCTATCGACTTCGATACGCGACCGCTTCATCCTCATCACTGTCCAAGCGAAGAAAAGGGAGGCACGGTGAAATCGATTCTCGACAGTTCTTTCAAATACACGCCGAGTGCAGAAACGGATCTCAGGAAAACGTTTGCGCGCCTTCGCCGTGAGCAATGCAAACCGGTTGTCAAGCACCCACGGGTCGGAAAGTTAGCAAAAATCGTCGATATAAAACAGCTGCGCTCCTAATTCACAAAAATACATAAAGCGCTCACTGACGGGACAATAAGTGCAAACAACGACGGTATACAAATTCAAATATCGCCACAAAACCTCGGGCGAGTGGCTGCAGACCCGATGCCGCTCCACTATTGAAGAAGCGCATAAACGCTACGGCGCATCGAACTGCTTCCCGCTCGAATGGACGAAAGCCGAGCGGGTCTGCGACGAATTGGATGACGATCTCGCCCCGGGTACTTCCGCGTTCCCCGCTTAACGCGTTTATCTGATTTCACACGCGCTGGAATCACGGATCGACTAAGCGAGCGCTGGCGTCGACAGTTTCCTTCTGCGATGCGTCATGGATCGCGGTGCGCTGAATCTCGTCTATCTCCGATCGATTCAACGAGTGCGGCCGTCGTCCCTGGCCCCTTGCTCACCGCAGTGCGGCGCGGTGCCGGTCCTCCTAGCGGGGAGGTGTATCATTCGCGAATCCGCGCGAACAATGTGCGGGTGTGAACATCAATCAACAACAACGACGATGAGATGCGCCGGGGCGGTGGATGACTTCATTTGCGCGGCATTAACGTGAATGAGCTCGCACCGTGAACCCGCCGGGTAATACATGCCGCGCTTGCGACGACGACATTCGCTGACGCAGCTAGCATCACATGTTGAGGACCGAGCATGCCAGGACATCCCAAGCCCGCGCCTTATGACGAACTGGTAAGGATATCGGCAGAGTTGGGCAGCCTGACACACCGGCTCGCCTTCCTCTACACGAGAATCCCGTACTCTAAAGACTATCAGCGCGCCCAGTACCACCTTGTTGCAGCTGCGGAATCCATCGCGCGAATCCGGGCGGAAGTGAAAAAAGGTTAGCCGGTTATTGCCTGACTCTGCAAACGTTCGGAGTCGCGCGGGACGCTATTCCATCAATCCGTACTTGACAGCGTAATATGTGAGATTGGCATTGGTCTTCATGCCCATCTTTTCGAGTATGCGCGTACGGTAAGTGCTGATAGTTTTTGCGCTAAGGCAAAGCTCATCAGCGATTTCAGACACGACCTGGCCATGCGCCAGTTTGCAGAACACCTGAAATTCGCGCTCCGATAATTCTGTATGCGGTGCTTTCGCCGATTCGCCGTTAAGGTCGCCCGCCAATTGTTCGCCCAGTGAGGGGCTGATGTAGCGTCGGCCCGCCAGCACTCTACGAACGGCGGCGACAAGCTCCGCAGCTTCGCACGCTTTCGATAAATATCCACTCGCCCCGGCCCTTAATAGGTTCACCGCATAGCTATCCTCGGGGTGCATGCTGAAGATGAGCACCGGCAGCTCAGGTTTGAATCGTTTAATCTGCTTGAGCGTATCGACGCCGTTCATTCCGGGCATCGAAACATCAAGCAGAACGATATCCCATGCCGATTCGCGCACCATCTTGATGACTTGGGCGCCGGACGCTGCTTCGCCCGCGATAGTGAGATCGTGGAAGTCGGACAACAGGTCCTTCAGGCCGGCTCGCACGATCTGATGATCGTCCGCCACCAGAATACGTATCATGGATGTGTCCCCCCAATTGTGATGCAACCGCGACGACTAGCATACGGTCACCGTTAGGCCGTCTATTGTCGCTTAGAACATCGCGCGTTTGTTATACTTTAGTGCGCGAACAAACGCCGCGCAGATATCGATGTTCCATGCGGCGTACATTAAACCGCGACGGCGGCCCGATTCGCGCGATCAAGGCCAAGTATCCTCATACTGTCATCAGTTAACGGGAACACGTGAGTCCGCATCGATGGTGAAGAAAACAGGATCGATCAGCAAGGCACTAACAGGCATCCAGGGACTGGATGAAATTACGGCAGGTGGCTTACCCGAGGGACGGGCGACGCTTGTCTGCGGGGCGGCGGGCTGCGGTAAAACAATGCTCGCGATGGAGTTCCTTGTGCGCGGCGCCTCGCAATACGGGGACGCAGGCGTGTTCATGATGTTCGAGGAAAGGCCGGCCGAAATCATAGCGAACGTCCGCGGGCTGGGTTTCGACGTTGACAAGCTGGTTGCGCAAAAGAAAATCAAACTGGAATATGTGCGTGTCGAGCGCAGCGAAATCGAAGAGACGGGCGAGTATGATCTCGAAGGCCTGTTCATACGGCTCGGTCATGCGATCGACTCAGTCCGCGCCAAGCGCGTAGTGTTAGATACAATCGAAGCGCTGTTCGCGGGACTGCCGAATCACGGGATCCTGCGCGCGGAGTTGCGACGACTTTTCCAATGGCTCAAAGATCGCAACGTGACCGCTATCATTACCGGCGAGCGCGGCGAGAATTCGCTGACTCGCTACGGTCTCGAAGAGTATGTCGCTGATTGCGTGATCACACTCGACAACCGTGTTCACGATCAAATTTCTACGCGCCGCCTGCGAGTCGTGAAGTATCGCGGCTCGACGCACGGCACTAATGAATATCCCTTCCTCATTGGCAATACCGGCATCTCCGTGCTGCCCGTTACTTCGCTAACCCTCGACCATCAGGCTTCGCGTGAGCGCGTGTCGACCGGGATTCAGGGGCTCGACGAGATGCTCGGCGGAAAGGGCGTCTTCCGCGGCAGCAGTGTGTTGGTGTCAGGCACCGCCGGCACGGGCAAGAGCAGCATCGCCGCCAGGTTTGTCGAAGCGGCGTGCGCGCGGGGGGAACGGTGTCTCTTGTTTGCATACGAAGAATCGCCCGCGCAGCTGACTCGCAATATGCAGTCGATCGGCATCGATGTCGAGCGATGGATAAAGCGCAAACTGTTGCAGGTGCATTCGTCACGCCCGACGCTGTGCGGTCTCGAGCAGCATTTAGTCATAATGCATGATGCTGTTCGCGCTTTTGCGCCTTCGGTTGTGGCAATCGATCCCATCAGCAATCTCACGCTCAATAATGATCCCGTTGACGTGCGGCCGGCGTTGATGCGTCTCATCGATTTTCTCAAGCGGAAGCAGGTAACGACGATCTTTACCAGTCTCGTTACTACGGACGCAGCATCGCGCGAGGATTCCGAAGTCGGTGTGTCGTCGCTTATGGATACGTGGCTGTTGGTGCGCAACGTCGAATCCAATGGCGAACGTAATCGCATGCTCTTTCTGTTGAAGTCTCGCGGTATGGCGCACTCGAATCGAGTACGCGAATTTCTCCTGACGGATCAAGGCATAACGCTCGCAGACGTGTTTCTCGGGCGGGATGGGATACTGACCGGCTCCGCACGCGTGCAGCAGCAAGCGCATGACCGCGCATTGGACGGCCTGCGACGGGCTGGGGTTGATGCAACTGCCGGACGCGCGGCGGCAGCCAAAGGTGCTCGAAAAAGGGCGACGCGATGAGTACAAGTTCCGCGCACTCCCGTAAAAAAATCAGGGCGGTCCCGCCTAAGCCCGAATGGCAGTTACGTCTTTATGTAGCCGGTCAAACCAGCAAGTCGGTGACCGCGTTAGCCAACCTCGAACGCATTTGCGAGACGCACCTGTCCGGCCGCTACGTTATCGAAATCATTGACCTCCTCGTGAATCCGCAGCTTGCCGCGGGAGACCAGATATTGGCAGTGCCGACGCTGGTCCGCAAATTGCCGCAGCCGATCAAGAAGATCATCGGCGATTTGTCAAACGAGGCGCGTGTGCTCGTCGGTCTCGACGTGCAGCCACTCAAGTGAAAATGCAGCAGCGACATGGCCCGGAAAAAGACGACCTCCGGTAAATCGGACGCCCAGTTTCTTGAAGCGGCCATTGAAGCCGCGCACAACGCACGCTATGTGCTGCGGCTCTATGTGACCGGCACGACGCCGCATTCGATGCGCGCGATCGTGAATATTCGCAAGATCTGTGAGCAGCACCTCAAAGGCCGCTATGAGCTCGAGGTGATCGACATCGCGCAGAATCCAGCGCTGGCGGAAGGGGAGCAAATCATCGCTGCCCCGACGCTTATAAAAAAGCTTCCGCTACCATTGCGTCGGTTCATCGGTGATATGTCGCAACCGGAGCGTCTGTTGCTGGGCCTCGATCTTCGTCATGTGGGTGAAAAATCAGGGCAGTCGGATCCGGGATAGATTCGAATACGCGTATTGTCATGCCTATCAAAGAGCTGGCTCAGCAGACCCTGCTTGATGAAAACGCGCAACTGCGTGCGCGGCTCGAAGAGGCAGAGGAAACGATACGCGCCATTCGGTCCGGCGAAGTAGATGCGCTCGTCGTCGGCACGCAGCTCTATACACTGGAGAGCGCCGATGCCGCGTCGAACCGTTTTCGCGGCAACGTTCTGGATCAGATCAACGATGCAGTCATTGCGGTGGATGACGAATATCGCGTCACTTACTTTAACGCCGCGGCCGAGAGGCTATACGATGTCGCAGCTTCAGCGGTGCTCGGTTGCCCGCTTGAAGAGGTCTACCGCGAGCGCTGGCTCGGCGAAAACGATGAAGATACTGCCGATGCGATGTTACGCACAAGCGGTTCCTGGCGCGGCGAGAATATTCATATAAAGAAGAGCGGCGAGGAAATTTACGTTGAAACGTCGGTAAGCCGGCTGCTTCATTCCAATGGCACGAGCGGCATACTGGCGGTGATCCGCGACTCGACCGCGCGCAAACGCGCCGAGCAGTCCTTGCTGGATATCTCGATGACGCAGCAACGCAGCGCGCGGGAATTGCGAAGTCTGGCTAACAATCTCCCGGAGCTCGTCGCGCGATTCGATGCCGACCACCGTTATCTATTTGTCAATAAGGCGGTTGCCAGCGCGACGGGAATTGATGTACGAGCGTTTCACGGACATACCAATGGTGAGCTAGGCATTATTCCAGCGCTTTGCGCGCTGTGGGACGATCATCTGACACTTGTCTTCAGATCCGAAACGGAGTCGAAATTCGAATTCGAATACGAGACGCCCGCGGGACGTCGTACTTTCTATACTTATCTAATTCCGGAAAAAGACCTGACCGGCAGCGTCGTTTCGTGCCTGTGCGTCGGTCATGACATCACGGAGCGCAAGCGCGCCGAGGCAGCGGCTCACGAGACGAGCCGGCGCAAGGATGAGTTTCTTGCGACGCTGGCGCACGAGTTGCGCAATCCGCTGGCGCCCATACGCAACGCGATCGAGATCATGCGGCTCTCGCCCGTGCGCGAAGTTCGAATACAGGCCCGCAACATGATTGAACGGCAGTTGACGCAAATGGTGCGTCTGGTCGATGACCTGCTTGACGTCAGTCGCATTACGTTGGGCCGCGTCGAGCTGCGCAAACAACGCACCTACCTCGCGACCGTGATTCAGAACGCCGTTGAGACGAGCCGGCCGCTCATAGAGGCATCATCGCATGAGTTGACCGTCAACCTGCCGGCATCACCGGTGGTAGTCGATGCCGACAGCACGCGCCTCGCGCAGGTTTTCGTCAATCTATTGAACAACGCCGCAAAATATACACCCGCGAACGGACGCATCATATTGACGGCCGTGACGGAAGGCAGCGATGTTTGTATTAGCGTGCGGGACACCGGTATCGGCATTCCGCAAGAAATGCTCCCGCTCGTATTTGAGTTGTTCACGCAAGTCGATCGTGCCCTCGATCGCGCTCAGGGCGGCCTCGGCATCGGCCTAACGCTCGTCAAGCGGCTGGTGGAAATGCACGGCGGGACGGTGGAAGCGCGCAGCGAAGGCGAAGGCCGCGGCAGTGAGTTTGTCGTACGATTGCCGTTGGTGGCGACCGCGACGACACCGACGTTTCAAGCTGCCCAAGACGCAGATCCCGACGGAGGGCCGGGCAACCGCTGCCGCGTACTTGTGGTCGATGACAATCGCGACGCGAATGACAGTTTGACGGCGCTGCTCCGGCTGCAGGGGCACATAACCGCTGCGGCATACGATGGGCTCGAAGCAATCAGCGCTACCGAGCATTTTCATCCCGAGGCCATACTGCTCGACATCGGCCTGCCGAAACTAAACGGGTATGAAGCCGCTCGCCAAATCCGTAAGCAGCCCGGGGGCGAGCGTCTGATGCTGATCGCGCTGACGGGCTGGGGCCAGGAAGAAGACCGGCGCCGCTCGCGCGATGCGGGTTTCGATCATCACCTGGTCAAGCCGGCTGATCCGCTTGAATTGGAGAGGATTCTCGCGCCTTTACGCCGCAATTCTGTCGCCCACCCGTAGCGACCGGCGTTAATTCCCGGCGAGCCGTGCGCCAGTACTTGTCCGACGGCGACCGCTAGCACATGAAAGTGGTCCCCGCCGATAGCATTGCCGCTGTATGACTTCATAATGATGTGCGAGATGTGCCTGCGTATCTGGAGTAACTCCCATTCAATGTGATCAGATCGAGCGCGAGTTGAACAAGACCGCACCAGTGCGCCGCTAACGGAACTATCCAAAGGATTGAGCGATCGAGCTTGCCATGTGTTTTCATTCAGACGTGACTGGTAATCTAACGCGCGACGCTACTCGGGCTGCTTCGTTCGGGCATTGCCTTAGCAAACATCCGAGAACCGGGCGCCGCATGGTTCAACGCGATATTTTGTTGTGCGCGGCGCGCTTGTGAACATGCGCGCGTACCCACTCGCGCGGGTCCAAGCCATTGGCGGACGGGTATGGTCGGCGGCGCTGGTCGTTTCGGGTGTCGCCTTGGTGGTCTGGGCAACGATCGTACTCAGTGCTCAGGCGGTGTATTGGGTGAAGACAGGTGTTTGGGTCCCGATCAATGTGTTTCACGCTGCCTTTCTCAATGCGGCAGTCACGGCCGGTCAACCGCTTGTCGTGACCCTCGTATCGATTGAAAACGGACTGGCGCGACTTGTGCTCTCGCTGCCGTCGATTGAATTCAAACAAGCAATCATAGGAGCTTTGGACGCGGTGCCTTTTGCCGCCAGCCTGTACGGCACCGGAGGCATTCTGTTGTACTTGAGCAGGGAAGGAACGATGTACGAAAGGACCGTCGCCGCACGTCGCACCCTGCGTGCGTGAATTCAATGAGGGCAACCGCACTCGTGGAACCCTCCGGTCGGCGCCAAGGGAGTCGACACGCTGCCACTGATGCCGATAAGATATTCATCGTCCGCATGCGGGAGGCAAGTCGTGCGCAATGGCATCACTGCGTGTCTATCGCTGCTGTGCTCGATCGGGGCACATGCCCAGCCAGCATTATCCGAGCGCGCAAACCGGTTTGATGGCAACTGGGACGTGCGCATCTATTGTCCCTCTAACAGCGAGGAATCGGGCGCCAAGGGCTACACGTTTGAATTTCCCGCCACCGTTGTGAACGGCGAGCTATCCGGCTCGCACGGTGAAGAGGGATCAGCAGGTTCTCTTCATATCGAAGGCCCGATCAACTCTGATGGAACCGCCGAACTCCACGCGCGGGGCCGCACCAATAATCCCGATTACGCGGTGAACAAGCCGTCTCGAGGCTCCGCGTACACGTATCGCATCAAAGCGCAGTTCGACGAGAAGGGCGGCAAGGGCAGCCGCATGGAGGCGCGAGTATGCAACTTCACGTTCAAAAAGCGCTGATTCCGTTCGACTACGCCGTCGCTTGACCGGCAACGGAGGAGTGGACATTTGTCTGCGCGAGTGCGGCTCGCAACCGCCAGCGTCCGGCAGCGAGAATAATGCAGATTCCGCCAATCTCGAACAACCAGTTCATCTTAATGCCGATATATTCAGAGTTGATGAGCGCGTCGACATGATGAAACGAAGCGGCACGCAGAACGACAAAGGCGAGCAGACATACGCTGCCTACGAGGGCGAGAACGGTCGCTGCATGCACTTTGCGAGCGTAGATTGCCGCACCTGCAACTGCTAGTCCGGCGCAGACAGCGATGGTATAGATAAACTCTTTTTGTACTTCATGGCGGCGCACATACCAGCCCTGTTGGACTGCAATCATGCGGCCGATCTCCGTCAGCGCCGACTGCAGGTCCAGTTGTTTGTTAATTCCCAACGCTAGCAAGCCCAAGGCAAGAATCCGCCACAGTGTCGCTTCGCGCGCCTTCATAAGATGTGAATGCCTCTTCACAAGTCGGTAGCTTTGCCAGGCGCCCAACGCATATAAGCCAACAGTGACCCAGCCGATAATCGTCGGATCACCGATACCCGGCGACCAGCGCCCGATCCAGCCATCACTTACTGTCATTTACAAGTATCAGCAACGCACGCCTGACAACAGTATAAGAATTAAATGCAGCAATTTGTCCTTATTTCGCGACACCGCATACGTTCATGCTAGTTGCCGAGTGCGTAACCCTGCGGAGGGTAGCCATGAATGGACTGCATGAACCATGTTTGCGTATAGCGCATGGCCTCGCCGTCGCAGCGGCGCTATGCGGACTGTATCTCATGATCGTTGAGTCAATTGACCTCGGGCTTTACGGCATGATGCTCTTCGGCCTGGCGCTCGGTGTTGAAGTGATTGTCGGCGTGCATTGCCACGACGAGCACGCAAAAGCACACGGAGCATCCAGTTGTCCGATGAGTGACACGCGCCCGCTTGAGCATCGTCACCATTGAAATGACTTCCCGGCACATCGGCTGGATTTAAATAGCGCGCAGCGACTAACCTGTAGAAGCTACAGTTCGTCGTCTTCCTACAGTCGGGGCTCGTGCAGACGGCAGCGGAGTTATAAGCTGCGACGGACGAACAGCGGAACAGCAATTTTCGTTTGCTACGGACAAAATACCTATAGAGTTAAGCGCACAACAACCGAAACTGAACACAGTTTCGACGACCCCATAATCAGAAAAATATGTTGCATGAGTTGCAGTGTTCGCCTTAGCGCCTGGACAGTGACGTCCTCGAACGTCTGCGTACATGGAGCGGGCGCTGTGTACCAATGCATTTTGCAACGGCCCTCGGCCTGCAGCCTGCGCTATCCGCTGCGCTTTATTTGCAGCAATCCCGTGACCTGGTCCGAGCAAGTCATCGACGGAGTTTTCCGATGAATGGCGGCACTTATGAAAAGGTCACCGCTGCGCTAGCTTGTAACGAAGCGACGGTCAGCACCCCTGACATCTTGCCCGTGGCTGCGAACGGACGTCTGATAATAAAACGTCCGGCAATCCCGCTTTGGTTGACAGCGGTCAGTCCAGCGCTCGCTACAGTGGCACTTGGCGGCGTTCTCCTGAGCACGATCTACTTCACGCTGCTCGACTGGCAGTGGGTCGCATTCCTGGGCGGGGTCCTGTTTGCTGCGCTGCTCGCGCTTGCCAGCCGCGCTTTGCAGGCCGAGTGGGCGATCTCGCGTCGCGTAGCAGAGCTTACCCGTGTGCGAGATGAGCTTAGCCGGGAGACGGCGGCCAAGATGCAGGCGGAGGCAGCGGCATGGCTGAGCATCAATCAACTGCGTCTGCTGAGCGACGCAATGACGGCGATGGTCGCCTATATCGACGCTGGTCAGCGCATACGCTTTCATAACCGGATGTTTCGTGAGTGGCTTGGATTACGCTCGGCTCTCGTCGATGGCCAACTTCTATGCGACGTACTCGGGCTTGGGGTTTATGCGGAAATCGAAGATAAGGTAGCGAGAGCCCTGGCGGGAGAGCAGGTTCATTACGAAAGAACGCAAACCGTGGGCAAGACGTTGCCGCGGGATCTCAAGATCACCTACCTGCCTCACTTCGACGCCAATCGCAAGGTGATGGGCTTCCTGGCGTTACTGGAAGATGCCGCCGTCCCGACGTTTTCGCTTGAGCCGTTAGACGATGACGCTGTCAGGGCCGGTACCGAACACCGGCTGGCCCAAAATCCGTTGGTGGTAACCGATGAAGGCGGCCAAACGCTTTATCTGCGCTCGATGACCGAGCAGCTAACCGGTTGGAGCGACCCGCAGCAACGTCTGCGCCACGCGCTCGATAGCAACGAATTCCGATTGTACTGCCAGGACATCGCTGCCGTTTTCGACGATTCGGTCCAGCAATGGGGCTACGAGATTCTGATCAGGCTAAAAGAAGAAGAGGAAAATCTGACACCTCCCGGTGCTTTCATTCCGGTCGCAGAGCAGTTCAACATGACGACGGATCTCGACTGCTGGGTTGTACGTAACGTACTCAGCTGGCACGGAGACCACCGGCGCAAAAGTCCCGCATGGACGAATTCAATCTACTTCATCAATCTGTTCACATCATCGATACACGACGCGAATTTCGTTGAATACGTGCGCAAGCAACTCGCCGATAATCAGGTACCGCCGCACGTATTGTGCTTCGAGGTGAGTGAGCAGGAAGCGGTGAGCGGCCACCCGGCCGTCGCCAAGTTTGTCGGCGATCTGCGCCGCATCGGCTGCCGCGTATCGCTGGGCGGATTCGGCGGAGGTAAGGTGTCATTCGATACCCTTAAACATTTGCCGGTAGATTTTCTGAAGATCGACGGCGATCTTGTCCGCAACGTAATCGAGGATCCCGTTAGTCAGGCGAAGATCAGGGCTATCGCGCGCGTGAGCAAAGTGATCGGCATGAAGACTATCGCTCAGTTCGCCGAAAGCGACCATGTCGTCAATATGCTTGCACAATTGCAGATCGACTACGCGCAAGGATTCGCGATTGGAAAACCGCGCTCAATAGATCAAGTCGTAGTTCTGTAAATCAAGAGGTTTCTGACGCGCCCCTGAGAGCGGTACTAGGCAGCTCAAACGCGAACTCCGAAGTCGCCCGTCCATCGTTCCGACGCAGGCCTCTGCTGGCGTTAGAATTTCGGTGTATTGCTCCCGCCGTCCCCGAAGCTCGTATGGACATCCGAAATCGAGCTCATGTCCTTGGCGCTGACTCCAGCGTGCATGCCGATTTCATCGGCGATCGACACAGAGGTGATGTGCTCGTGCGTGAAGTCCGGGGAAAGGTTCGCGACCGGATGACCATCGCGCCATGTTGTTTCCAGCATATTCGGCAAATTGATTTGTGAAGAGTCGGTTGCTTTCGGCACCATCGGCTGTACGGACACGCGCAGGTCATCCAGTTGCTTGTGCATCTGCTCTATGCGCTTTTCTGCCGTTACTTCGTCGCTACCGGCGCCAAGCTCCCCGGTCGTTTTGTCACTGACTACAAACCGGCCATTCTCGACTTTGGAAATCTCGTAGGGGTCGCGGAACTGTTCGTACGCGAGAAGAAAAGTTATGGCGAAACTGATTATCGCAAAGTGTGCAATACGCATACTTCTCACCTTCCGCACAACGGCAAACATGTTTCAATAGATTCTATAGCCAATTGTAGTCCACGATCGACGTAAATATCCGCTCAACATCGCCCCGTAAATGCTTGGGCGCTATGATTTACAGTCGAAGCGCATCACGACAGCACTCCTGAAGGTTTAGTCCCGTATGGACGCACATCACTTCTTGAGGTTTTCGACATATACCAGGTAGCGCTGAGAGCGTTGAGTATGCAAGTAATTGTGAATATCGATGTCGATGATTTAGACAAGGCCATACAGTTTTATACGACGGCCCTGGACCTTCGGCTCAATCGACGCCTATTCGATAGCTCAGTGGCCGAAATGGTTGGGCCGACGGCGACGATACATCTTCTTTTGAAACCCGCCGGCACTGCTCCGTTTGACTCATCAGGAGTCACTCGTCACTATCAACGGCACTGGACGCCTGTGCATTTAGACTTCGCCGTCGAGGACATTTCGGGCACCGTGGACCGCGCGGTTGCAGCTGGTGCAGTACTGCATGGCCAAATCGCAACCTACATTTGGGGACATCTGGCCACACTGAGTGACCCATTCGGTCATGGATTCTGCCTGATCCAGTTCATCGACACCGGATATGACGCAGTGCGTTGACTGAGAGGTTAGCGCGGAGCGCCGGTCCGGGTCGTCTCCTGGTTTTGACCGGATCGCTTGTCCGTACCCTTGCTGACAACAATCCAGGTCGGCGCATGGTCGCTTGCACCAGGCACGCCGCGTACGGACTTATCGACGTTTGCATCGATCAGACGTGCCGAAAGCTGAGGATTAAGGAGTAGGTGGTCGATGCGCAGGCCTGCATCCCGCTCCCAGCGCTTTCGCATATAGTCCCAGTACGTGAAGATGCGATCCGTCGGATGGCGAGCCCGAATAGCGTCTATCCACCCAGGCTGCAACAAACGGCGGAAAGCCTCGCGGCTTTGCGGTTGCACGAGGGCGTCATCGTCGTAGGAAGTGGTGGCATAGATGTCTGCTTCAGTGGGAACGACGTTATAGTCCCCCGCAAGAACGACTGGCGTGTCGCTCGTATATAAACTCGAGGCATGCGAGATAAGGCGGTCGAGCCAGGCGAGCTTGTAATCGAATTTAGGGCCTGGCTGGGGATTGCCGTTAGGTGCGTAGATGCATCCCACCACGATGTCGCCTACGGTCGC
>Ga0207691_10000520_pt1 | contig 38336 bp, 32 predicted proteins | sample KBSM13metaG_FD_184327 | JGI IMG/M metagenome (GOLD analysis project Ga0207691, IMG submission 184327) | Miscanthus rhizosphere microbial communities from Kellogg Biological Station, Michigan, USA - KBS M1-3 metaG (SPAdes) (version 2) | ecosystem: Host-associated > Plants > Roots > Rhizosphere >...
TTCGCGATGACCACTAACGGCGCCGTCACGCTCAACGCAAATGGGCGGCTCAACGGCAACATCTACGCGCCGGGCTCGATCGTGACGCTCAACTCCCCCGTTTACGGCTTCGTGGTGGGGGCAAGCGTAACGCTCAATCAAGGCGCCTCCGTGCACTATGACCTGCTCGATGCCTGCGTGAACTTGCCGAATACGCAGGTGGACGCCGCGACCATCCCCGCCGACGGCACGGTGAACTTCCGAGTTCGTCTGCCCTCGGGCCAGCAAGTCGTCAGAATCTTCGTGCGACGGAACGGCGTGCAGGTCGTCGACCAAGACATCACGAGCACTGAGGTCCCGAACGGCGACGGCACGAGCGTGTACACCTACCCCCTATCGGGCGTCGCCGACGGCGATCAAATCGACTACCGGGTGACGAGTAAATTGTCCGGTGGAACCGAGGTCTTCACACCCGGACCGAGTCAAGGTTGGTCTACCGTTTGTGAAGCATTCGATCAGTGTCACGCAGGCAACTACGACGCGGCCAGCGCCAAGTGTGTAAAAACCACGAAGGCCAATGGCAGCGCCTGCGACGACGCCAATGCCTGCACCAGCACCGATACTTGTCAATCCGGCGTCTGCACTGGGGCGAATCCGGTCACGTGCAGCGCGCTGGATCAGTGTCATGCGGCAGGGGTCTGCAGCCCCAGCTTCGGCTGCTCGAATCCCGCGCGGGCCGACGGCACCAGCTGCAACGACGGCAACTCTTGCACGACCGGGGACACGTGCGCTGTCGGCACCTGCGCAGGTGTCCCTAGCGCGAGTGGTTCGGTCGCGTCCTGTCGCGGAATCAACCAAGGGCTCGGTTACGCCCCGCATCAGCGGCATCCACTCCCTAGTCCGCCGACCCAAACGGGTTGCTTTGCGGGGACGAAAAATGGCTGGCTGACGGTGCCCTGCAGGACCACCACGAAGCTCGACAAACAACACCTCGAAGTGAGCCGAGCTGGCGTGGTAGTGCCCGAAGCAAGCCGTGCCGACGTGTCGTACGTCTACGCGCAGGCCGAGACGACCGTGATTCACACGGACTCACAGAAAAACGTGCTCAAGATGACCCCCGATCTCCCCGATTCGTGGGGTCTGCAGGTCAACACCAACAGCTTCGCGATCGACGCCGGACAAATGGGTCTTCTGCAATTCGCGGCGGTGAAAGTTCCCGATGCTGCTCATCCCGACCTCCCCGCCGACACGTTGATCTGCGTCTATCCCGTGACATGGCCCACCGGCACCAAGAAGTTCGACTACTCCACGCACAAGTGCATGGGCGCGGACAATGACATCGGTAAGCCCACGATGCGCGCCGGCAAGCTGCAAGACTTCGACTATGTGAACCTGGCTGCCTTTGCCTACGACGACAACTCGACGCCTGCCAAACACAAGCTCGCTACCGTCGTCCAATTCAGCATGATCGGCGACAACACCGTCCCCGATACGCAGGGCGTGAACCAAATTCCCGGCTTGTACGCCGTCGTGGATGACGACCCCGGTCTGGCCGGGAAGTGGTGGGCTGCCAACGGCGGCATCATGGGGCAGTCGGGCGGTTCGCAAGCCGCCTTCAGCAATGGGGAGGTTTTGACCACACTGGCGGCCTCCAATTGTGTGGGTGATACCTCGGTACTCGGTGCGACGTGTCCGGCCAAGCCGCAACTTACGACGACCAACAGTATCTTCGTCCCTGATTATTCGAAGTTCGACACCGCCACCGTCGAGAGTGACAACCTCACGCCCGTTCGAGCCTCGACGCTTTCATTCCCGAATCGCAATCTGGTCGTCACACAAGTCCTAGCCTCCGACAATGTTCCCGCTGGCGCAACGAACGCGTCTTGCCTAGCGACACTCACCGACGACGTCTTCATCAAAGACAACGAGGCCGACCATGGTGGTGTTCCTTCCAATTCGGGAGGCGTGCCCTTCTGGGAGAGTCCCGACATTTTCATTCTACCGACCGGTAGCCCCGCCCCACAGCTGAACGACGTCGCGGCAGACTTCCAAATTACGCTCGGGCAGAGCTACGACGTCTACCTGCGGGTCAACAATGATTTCGGCTGTTCGGACGTCTCCAACCTCCAGGTCATCATCGACGCAGCGGACCCCAATCTCGGCTTCGCCAACTGGTCGCCAGTCACCCCGAACGCCGACACCAACCAATTCGTTGCAGCGCCAGGCAATCCTACGGTGCCCCAATTCAGCAGAGCGATCGTCGGCCCCTGGACGTGGTCCCCTCTCACCAGCCTATCCGGCGGGCACAAGTGCTTGAAAGCCGCGGTTGTCGGCGGCAGTCAGGCGTTTCCGTTCGCCTCCGGAACCACTAAAGCTTGGCCCGATGCATTCAGCTCTCATCAGATCGCACAACGCAATCTCCAGGTCACGAACGGGTCCAGTTGCAACTACTCGATCAGTAACGCCTCGACCAACGCGGCCAACCTGCTACTCGGTTTGAACGTAACGCCATTGTCGAGCCTCGCGGGCTCGGTCATCAAGCTAACGTTCGACGACGACGCCGCGTATGACTGGTTTACTATTTGGTCGAACCAGGCCGCTCGCCTGCCAGCCAACACCCTGACCGTTGCCAAGGGGATCGGAATGCCGCCCACCACGGTGCTCACCCTCAACACGGCCACGCTGGCGCTCGATTCGGTGAGCGTCCCTGCGGGTGCTTCACCGAAAGTGAGCATCGAAATCTCGACCACTGCTTCTCCCGTTCCGAACGTCGCGATCTCGAGTCGCCTGGAAGATCCGATGTTTCACACCATTCTTCTGGAGAACGGTGGCTCGTGTCAGGCAAGTCCTGCCTTGCTGCTGTGCGCGGCTGGGCTCACGCTGTGCGATGGGCAATGCGTCGACCTCAACTCCAGCGATGCGAACTGCGGTTCTTGCGGAAACTCTTGCGACGCAACTTCCGACTGCACGCAAGGTAGCTGCGAGAGCATTCCCCAGTGACTTCGCACCCGACTAGCCGCTGAAATCGCTGGCTCGTCCGAGTCGAGTCCCTTGCGCCGTGACCTCGATGCAGTAGTGTCGAGGTCACGGCCATCGGAAGAGGCGCCCGCCGAAATGATGCGCATACTGCAAATCTCCCGTCTGTGGCTTCGACCTGTGCTCGTGGCGAATCTCGCTTTCGCCTTCGCCGTGAGTGGCTGCGGGGGGCGCTCAGCTTCGGCGCCAGCTGGGTCGTCGGCGGCGGGCGGCTCAGCTGCCGGGAGCGCAGGGATGAGCGCGCCGCTCGACGCTGGCCAATGTCGAGGGAGTGAGGACTGTAAAGGCGTGACGTCTTGCGTCGAGCCGGGCGGAATGCCTTGGGGTGGGGTTTGTCCGGCGCTCTTACCGACATGCAGCACCGACAACGAGTGTCAAACACAGGGCTCGAACTGGATCTGTGACCCCCTGCCCCCTGCCTGTGGAGATGCGAAGACCTGCACTCTCGGTTGCGCTGCTGACTCTGACTGCAACGTTGGGCAGGTCTGTAAGCAGGGCCACTGCACTCAGCCGGCCTGCGCAAAAGACGCCGATTGCCCCACCGATTTCCTGTGTTCGGCGTACGGTTGCGCGCGAAAGTCTTGCTCGAATGACTCCGCTTGCTCCGCCTATTGCGTAAACGAGCTGTGCTTTTCAACGCCGGGGACGTGCGAGCAGCGGGGACTTTGAGCAGCGCTGTGAGGTCGGGCGTGACCGACCCCACGCCGTTGCGGCAAGGAGAGCGAACCCGAACGAATTCTCGCGCACCGGTCGACACGCTGTAGTTCTTCGGGAGCTGCACGTATGTCTCGCCGCGTTGTCGCGTGATCGAGAGTCTTGTCATCGAATTTCGAGCAAGTGCGACGATCGGAAATGAGCAGCTCGGAGTGGATTTCCGGACGGGAAATCGAGCTTGGGGCCACTCCATCCAAGTGGGCCGACGGCACTCCGAATTCAACGAACCGTCCGTAAAAATTCTGACCCGACCGCGCTCGCCGCGACTCCGCTAGATGAGGCGGACCTCCGCAGTCGCTGTGGCACGAGGGACGGCCAACAGACTTCAATGAAAATGGCCGAACTCAATTCGAAAGCCCAAACCTTGATCCACGCAGCTCGCAAAGCGCTGAAACCCGAGGCTGGCGAGCGCGAACGGCTCGAACTGCTGCTCAAGGCGCGCATCGCCTCGGGAGCGCTCGAGCATCGCGCCCGGTTCGATCGGTCGCAACCGCGATCACCCTACGGTGCGCGGTTGCGGTGACGACTACTTGCTCTCGTAGAACGTCTTAGTTCTGCTTGATATAGAGTTTGCAATCAGGGAGAGGCGCACCGTCCGTCGCGCTGGTGCAGGTCCCAGCACCCTGCAGCGGCGGGTACGAGGTCAAGCCTTTCGCCAATTGGAGCGTGAGCACCGGACCACTCAAGTCGTATGTCGCGCTCAGGCTCTCGCCGACCGGAAGGTACGACCCCGAGCCTGAAACGAAGACCAGTTGCAAGTGGTTGAGATCGTTGTCGTAAGACTTCACGGTCCAATTCGATGTCCAGCTGCCAGCGACATCGATGAAGGCCGCGGATCCGTTGCTGATCTTCAAGTCATGAGGCGCATCCGAGGGCCCCAAGTAGATCCATGATCCGTCCAGTTCGAATGCCTGAACCTGAGGTGTCGTCGTATCTGACGAGCAGCCGGCGAGTGCCAGCGTCGCCATCGTGATCATCGTGGCCAGATAAGAAATCCGCATTTACCGTCACCTAGCATAAGTATTAAAGCCCCGCACTCGGGCCTGACGAGCAGGAGCGAACCGCGCGGCCCGCACCTGCGTCGTCAGCATTGGAGTGGGCTATTGCGCGAAGCAGCCCTTGACCATCTCCGACCAGAGCAGGTCGCCAACGTGCTCTCCGCCCGAGGTGGTCGGATGGAGGCCGTCGGTGGTGTCCCCGTCCTTCCACACCGGCCTCAGATCCACGAAATGGCAGCGCGGTGACGTCGAACCTTCACAGGTGGTCTGCATGCTCGGCATGGTGGCGTCGAGGCAAGCCTTCAATCCCGCGTTCGAACCTGGCGGGGCACCGGGTTCCGGGTAACGGGTGTAGATGACATCCTGTACGCCGGCGGTGCCCATCTTGCCGAGCAGCGTCTTGAACGTGGCAGCACACGTGGGGCACGATGTGCCGCCGCCAAGGCAATCGATACCGCCGCCATCCATGATCACGAACTTGACGGACGCGTTGCCCTGCGTGGCTGCGGTCCATTCGGTCGTGGCGATGTAGTTCATGTTCTGTCCGCTGACGGCCACGTTGCGGTAGGTCTCGCTCGCGCCGAGTGAGCCGGCCTTCCTGGCATTGTCTTGGATCCGATTCTGGATGTATTGAGGGGCGATTGCATAGAACGATTCGCCCATAATCACGACTTCGGCAGGCTTGATTTGGCCCTTTTGGCAGGTCCCCGTGGACATGCCGCCAGCGCCGCTCCCCGCGCCACCAGTTCTGCCTCCCGTGCCGCCACTGCTCGTGCCGCCGCTGCTCCTGCCGCCGCTGCTCGTACCGCCACTGCTCGTGCCGCCACTGCTCGTGCCGCCACTGCTCGTGCCGCCACTGCTCGTGCCGCCCGTCGCTGAGGCCCCGGCCGATCCAACCGAGGGACTCCCGGCCACGGCAATCGAGCCAGCCACGCCAGGGGCGCCAGCCGCGCTCGTGCTCCCGCCAATCGCGGGACTTCCCGCTGAGCTGTGACTTCCGGCCGCACTCACGGCGCCAGCAGCACCGCCGTTACCGTCGGTCGCGGATGAGCAAGCTGCAAGTCCAAGGCTCGCGAGCCCGGCGACCAAGACGATACCGAGCCTGTTGTTTTGTTTTGAAATCATTATTTCCTCCGTCGAGACGATCTGAGCAAGCACACCGGGGCCGGGAACTTGTGGACGCGAGAGCGACCGAGTGAAGGGTGCGATAACCCTGCACGCGCACTCCGCATCGTATTGAATGCGGCATTCTACGCTGTGCGCTCGCGACGCGGGAGTGGACAATAGCGTCCTCCCTGCGACGTTGGAAAAGTTCAACGTATGGAATTCAGACCGACCGAACACATCGCAGCGCGAGCGCTCCCGAGTCGCGGCAACGTTCCGCGCTTGGCGCGGGGCGGGCGCGGCGGCGCGGCCTTGCTGCCGAGGGCGCGAGCCACGTCCGACGAGTAGCACTCAGAACTGCGCGAAGAAGTTCCAAACGGTCGCGCCGGAGTTGGGTGCTTGCATGTGCTTACCCTTGTATTCGCACCAGGTGACCGGATACCCGTCCTTGCAGCCCTGATAGCTGACGCAAGAGCAGGGTTGATACTTGTCGCCAGCCACATCACACCAGGTCGGCTGGCTGGGTACCGTTTCGGTGGTGCACCCGTTGCGCTGGGCAAAGACGTCGCGACCTTTGCGACCACCATCGATTGCGACGACATCATCGTCGGTACCGTGGAAACCCATAATCGCCACAGGCCGCGTGCCGTTCTCACAGCCAGCGACCGTCGTGTTGCCCGCCATGGGCGCAATCGCACGCATCATGCTCTTCGACGAGCAGCCAGCCGCAAATGAAAACATGCCCCCGAAGCTGAACCCGACCGAGAAGATTCGGTTCTCGTCGATACACAGCTGCGACCGAAAGCGATCGAGCATCGCGTTGAGAAGCGCGATGTCCTGCCCGTTCGAGTTGCCCCAGCCCAAGCCGTTGCCGCCGAAGTCGAGCCCCTCGGCCGATACGAAGATCGCCGTGCCCTTGGCTTGGGTTTGCAGCCCGTAATAGCCGCCACTGGCGACTTGTTGAGCGGAGCCTCCCCAAGGGTGCCAGCCGAAGATCAGGCGGTAGGGTTTGCTCTGATCGTAGTCGGTGGGGAGAGCGAGGATGTACTCCCGCATCGTGCCAGCCACGTCGATGCTCGCGCGACCGCTGGTGAGTCCTGCGGCCTTGCCGCAGCCTGCGCTCGGCGACGAAGCACCTGCCCCGCCACTACTACTCGGCGCACCCGCGCCGCCCAACGCGCCGCCGCCTCCAACGGCCGGGACGCTCCCCGCGCTGCTCCCCGACCCGGCTGCAGCGCTCGCTTTCGTCCCGCCCGCGCTCACTTGCCCGCCGACTCCGGGTGAGGTGCCCCCAGACCCTGGAGCTCCGCCCTTCTGCTCGCTCGATGTCGCACCCGCGACTGTCGAGCCCCCGCTGCTGCTGACCGATCCGCCAGTCCCGCCACTTCCCCTGGGACCCAAGTTATCGGAGCCGGAGCAGGCGATCGCCCAAGGCAGAAACGCCACTGTGAGGCTGCATGCGCGGAAAGTTGGTGAATGGCCTGGGTGCATGATCTTCTTCTCTCTTGCGGGAAGCATGAACTCGGGACCGGAAGCGGTGGCGCCGTCGAATCCCATGCAGCGGCAGACTGTATCCACCAGAGCCGCAGCAGCCGAGCGGGCAATTCTGCCCTCCCCAGTGGGCAGTAAGTTTCCGCTCAGGCTGCGTACCGAGCCGGCGCGGGCTCGGGGCCGCGCGCTTCGGTCGGGGTTCCCTTGCTATTCGGCGTCGGGTTGGCGGTTCGGCGCGGCGTCACGAAAAGCCGTGAGCAAGGCGCAGTTCTCTTCGATGGCTAGCAGCCGTGGGTAGCCTGACAAATCGCAGTCGAAGCGGCGCGCGTTGAACAGCTGTGGAACCAAGAAGCAATCCGCGACGCCCGGCTCGTCGCCGTGGCAGAAGCGACCGGGAGGCCCCTGAGCGATCTCGGCCTCGAGCGCGGCCAGCCCCAGCGCGACCCAATGGCGATACCACTGGGTCTTTGCTTCGTCGCTGACGCCGAGCTCCCGAGTCAAGTAGCCCAATACCCGCAGGTTGTTCAGCGGGTGGAGCTCGCACGCGATGCTGAGTGCCAGCGCGCGCACCCGAGCGCGTGCGGCGGGGCTGCGTGGCAAAAGCGGCGGTTCTGGATGGACTTCGTCGAGATACTCGATGATGGCGAGTGACTGGCTCACTCGCGCGTCTCCGTTCTCGGGCACGGGGACCACCGAGAGCGGGTTGAGCTCCCGAAATGCCGGCGCGAATTGCTCGCCGCCCCCCCGGGTGAGGTGCACCGCCTGATATTCGTAGGCGAGCCCCTTGAGGTTGAGCGCGATGCGTACGCGGTATGAGGCCGAGCTCCGAAAGTAATTGTGGAGCTTCATCGCTAAAGCCTGTCGCCTGGCGCGCTGATACGGATCGTGATCGTGTCGACCCCCTCGATGCTGCCACGGAGCTCGTCGCCGGCCGTCACCGGCCCCACGCCGGCCGGGGTCCCGGTGTAGATCAGATCGCCGGGCCGCAACACGAACAGTCTCGAGAGCTCGACGAGTAGCTCGGGCACCGACCAAAGCAGTTGCTTCAAGTCAGCGTCTTGCCGCAAGTTGCCGTTGACTGAGAGTCGAATGGCCCCCGCGGCGGGGTGTCCAATCTCGCTCGCGCGGTGGATCTGGCTGATCGGCGCGGATTCGTCGAATGCCTTGCCTATGTCCCACGGTCGCCCCTTGTCGCGGGCGGCAAGCTGCAGATCTCTGCGGGTCATGTCGATGCCGGTGGCGTAGCCGTAGACGTGCTCGAGAGCCGTGTCGCGCGTGATGTTGACGCCGCTCTTGCCAATTGCGACCACGAGCTCGATTTCGTGGTGTAGGTTTTGGGTCCCCAGCGCGTAGGCGATCGTCGCGCCGTCAGCCACGATCGCGTCTGCCGGTTTCGTGAAGAAAAATGGCGGCTCTCGTTCCGGCTCGAAGCCCATTTCGCGCACGTGCTCGGCATAGTTGCGCCCCACGCAGTAGATGCGGTGCACGGGAAAGCCGAGGTCGGTGCCGGCGACAGGGACACTCGGAACAACAGGTACGGGAAATGCGTAGTTCATGAAACCCTCGGTCGATATAGGTCAAAACACGTAAAAATGGTCGTCAACGACGCCCAGCGGCCAGTGACCACCCGCGAACAGCGCCAGCTTCAGCAAGAAGGGGTGCGATGACGCTTCAGACGCGAGCTCGGCGAGCTTGGCGAGGTACAGGGCCTCGCCGAGCGCGCCGGCTGCAGCGCGGATCAGCCCCGGATCGCTGCAGCCCATCCGAGCCGCTTGCACCGCGGCCGCGCCGTGCGGCAGAGCGATTGCTTGTTCCGTGCTTTGCGACAGCGCCTGCAACAGCTGACCGCGTTCGCGACCGCGCGCCACCACGGCGCAAAGCCGCTCTCGCTCTCGCTGCTCGGCATCCCACCAGCGCCTATCCCAGTCTGGATGGGAAATGATGCGGGCAGCCTCGGCAAAGTCCGGAATACTTTGGACCGGAGTCTGGCCCCTGAGGCCCAGGCCATTCAAATAACCGCGCACCTGCTCTCGTTCACTGTCCGCGAGCGGCTCACCCAACATGAAGAACCAGTCGCTCACGGCAACGCTTCCTCGCGCCAAATCCCGAGCGCTTTCTGCACGGGCCGGTCCGAAAAGCTGAACAGCACGGCGTCTTCCGAGGCCTCATGCGCGAGCTTGCACCAAGAAGGGACCACGAACACGTCCTTCGGTCCCCAGTCGAACGACTGGTCACCGACCTGACTTCGGCCACGCCCCTCCACGACCGAGTAGACGGTACCGTCGGTCGAACGATAACCCTTGCCGTGGAAGCCCCGCGGGAGCAGCTGCAGGTAGGCTGCGATCGTCGGCATCGGGTAACCACCGGTGACGGGGTTACTGTATTGCAGCTTGAGACCGTGACAGGGGTGGAGCTGTGTGTGTGAGCGGAGCCCTTCGAGCACCGCGCGGCTTTGCGCGTAGGGGTATGCAAGCAAGGGAGTCGCGCCGCTTTCGGCTTCGAGCTCGAGCGGCAGCAGGTTATTTCCGTAGCGCAGCAGGGCGTCGCCGTCGGGCCGTGTCAGCGGCTGACTCGCTTCGCTGTAGCGCTCCGCAAAGCCTGCGTCGAAGAACGCGACCATCGGAATGTCGAGCCCGTCCAGCCAAACCACCGGTGCGTCGGCGGGGTTCCCGTGATCGTGAAAGGTCCACGACGGCGTGATGATGAAGTCACCGGGGTGCATCACGGTACGCTCGCCGTTCACGGCGGTGTAGGCACCGCTACCTTCGACCACGAAGCGCAGCGCGGACTGAGTGTGCCGGTGGCTGGGCGCGATTTCGCCTGGCAAGATCAGCTGAAGCCCCGCGTACAGCGAACGCGTAATCGACGACGCGCCGCGTAGCCCCGGATTCTCCATCACGAGGACACGGCGCTCCGCCTGCTGCGCGGTGATCAAGCGACCCGCCTCCAGCAAGTGTGGCCGGACGGTCTGGTAGCGCCAGAGCGCGGGGACACAGGGAGAGTTGGGTTCTGGCGGGACGAGCTGCGCGAGCGATTCCCAGAGCGGCGTCAGATTTTCTCGATCGATGCGCCGATAGAATTCCTCGCGCTCCGCTGTGAGCGGCGGCGGCGAAGAGCTCACTTGGATGCCCCCGCGCTCACGCCGGTGCCGTCTCCAAATCCGGCAGCTTTAGCCCGAGCGAGTCGACGAGCGAACGCGCGCGGGCCAGGAAGTCCTCGCGCATCTGCTCGTTCGAGCGCTCCTTCAACCCATACCTGCGATAGAGCTCGTTGTTCTTCGAGACCGCGGCGCCGAAGAACTTGGGCAAATAGGGCGCGTAGCTCTCGATCGCCGACTGCACCTCGCGCCGCCCCGCCTCGGTTTTGCACAGCTCGGTGCAGAAGTCTTTGCCAAATTGAGCGTGGAACTTCTCTTCCGGCATGGTGATGCGCCCGATGTTGCGCAGAGGCACGAAGCTGCAGTGCAAGAGGTCTTCGACCTGCAGAATCTCCGCGAGATCGGCAAGCATCTTGATCACGCAGAACTCGGCCCACGTCTTCATCGGGAAACCGAAGATGCTGAGCGGGCGTTTCACGTTCGGATCGGTCGCTTCGGGCGGCATGCCGAGCTCATCGGCGAGGCCCTTGAAGCGAACATGATGATGATATTCCTCCATCGCGATCCGGCAGCTCAGCCACTTGGCGTAGGGTGTCGGAGCGAGCGCAATCGCGGGCTCGTCGAAAACCTGAGCTCCGTAGAGCTCGTTGACGGTGTGACTCGCGACGATCTTGGTGATCGCCTCGCGGTACTCCGCGGGCTCGCTCGCCAGATCCGCTACGGTCTTCACTTCATGGTACGGATTTGCCATCTTAGGCCTCCTCGCGTGTCAAATGACGGGTTCGGTGTTGAAGGCTTCCAAATCGGTCTCGAGCTTGGTGAGCTTGGAAGCAAAGAACTGATTGACGAGCGCGGGCAAGGCCGCGCCCTGGTCGTTTTTCGGAACCACGAACTGCTCGATCGGTCGCGGCTGAGAGAACAGGAACACCTCGCGCCCGCGCACCCCGAACAGTTGCCCGCTGATCTCGCGTGCGTCTTCACTGCACAGGTACGCGACGAACTCTGCCACGAAGCTCGCAGAGACCGTGAGCGCGCGCTCCTTGTATTGTGCCTGCTCGGTGTTCGCCGGATGGATCGCCTCGGTGACACGCGTGGCCGCGAACGGCGCGACGGCATTACACGTGACGCCCGAGCGCGCCATGTCCATCGCCACGACACGCGACAGCCCAAGCAGCCCGGCTTTCGCGCTGGCGTAGGCGGACTGACCGAAGTTGCCGTAAATCCCGGCAGACGACGTGATGTTGACGATTCGCCCTTCGGAGCGTCCGGCCTTGATTTGCTGGCGCAAGTGTGGCGTCGCCGCGGCCAGAACGTAAAAGGCGGCGCTCAAATTCGTGCGCAGCACGCTGTCCCAATGGGCTGGGTTTCCCTTGAACACCAGGCTGTCGCGCAAGATCGCGGCGTTGTTCACCACGAGGTCGATGGCGCCGAAGCGGCTCACTGCCTCGGACACCGCCTTGGCGGCGTTTTCCGGGTTCGACAGATCCGCGCTGAACGATGACGCGCGCTCTCCGAGCTCTCGCGCCGCTGCCTCGGCGACCGCCGGATCCGGGGTCTCTCCAGCAATCGAGACGCCGCTGTCGGCGATCAGCACGTGCGCGCCGCACGCGTGCAGGCGACGGCTGATCGAAAGCCCAATCCCACGTGCACCGCCCGTGATCAGCGCGACGCGGCCGTGCAGTGATCCGTATTGTGCATCTCGTTCCATCACGGTAACTCCTGATTAACGGAGATTGAAGGCATCCTCTGCCTGACTGTAAAAGGCGTCCGCGTGGATATCGCGCGTCGCCAAGCCCTTACTCACGAGCTCGCGCTGCGCGCTCTCGACCATCGCCGGCGGACCGGCGACATAAGCCTTGAAGCCGTCGAGCCCGACGAAGTCCAAGCTCACGGCTTCACTGACCGTACCGGTCCGCCGAGACGTGGGGGCGCTGGGCTGCGAGAGCACAATCTCGACGCGAAAGTTCGGGTGTCTTTGCGCGAGCTCCCTGAGGTGCGTCTCCAGGTACACGTCTCGCTCGTCGCGAACCCCGACGTAGCACTGAATCGGCCGAGCCGGGTCAGCGCGCAGCGCGGCTTCGACGATGCACTTGATCGGCGCAAGGCCGCTGCCACCCGCGAGCGCGAGCAGCGGCCCCCGGTGATTTTCGCGCAGATAAGCGTTGCCGAGCGGTCCGGAGACGGTGACCTCGGCGCCCACGCGCAGGTTCGTGAACGCGTAGCCGCTCGCTTGCCCGCGAGGTACCTGTCGCACGTGAAACTCCAGCGTTGGCTGGTCGGGCAGGCTCGCCATCGAATAGCTCCGCTCCGGGATACCCGGACCGAACTTGAGGTGCGCGTGTTGTCCCGGAGAAAACCCGTACGGGCCACCGCTCTCGATCGCGAGCACGAGGCCGCGGATGTCGTGTGTCAGCTCCTTGATGTCGATGACACGGCAACGCATGACGCGCGATGGGTGCAGCACCATCTCGTCGGCTTCCAGCGGGCGCACGCTGCAGTCGCCCCAAACCTGGGTGCGACAAGCGAGGATCAGATGGCGTGAGCGCTCCTCGGCGCTCAACGCGTATTCCGAGGAGGGTAGCTCGAGGATATCGCCCTCTACGAGCTCGCACTTGCATGCCCCACAGTTGCCAGACTGGCAGTTGTGGGGAAAAGCGACGCCTGCCTGCAGCAGGCTCTCGAGGATGGTCTCACCCGGTAGAGCCGGCGCGCTGTGCGGCGGATCGGAGAGTACGCGTATGCTCGAGCTCACGAAAAACTCCCGTGCTTCGAAGCCACTGGCTCGCTGGTGGCCGGCTCGGGTGGCTTCTCTCCCGACGGCGTACGCCCCTTGGGCTCGGTCAGAGCGAGGCTTTTGCCCGCCCGCGTCCGCGCTCCGAGCGCGGCAATGCCACCCACCACACCGCCGGGAAGAAACAGCACCGCGCTGACCAGCAAGACGGCGTACACGGCGTACGAAAGGATGATGGGTGCGGTGCTGGGCATGCCGCTCAGCGTGCCGACTCGGCTCAGGCCGTGAGCGAAGAGGAACACGAGGGTGCTGCCGGTCAGGGCTCCCGAGACTTTGCCGAGCCCGCCGACGGTCGCCATGACGATGTACTCGATCGAGAGCATGACTGGGAACGAACCGGGAGCGAGGTAACCCATGTAGAACGCATAGATACCTCCGGCAAGGCCGGCGAAGCCCGCGGACAGCGCGAACACCGCGAGCTTGTAGTGTCCGACCGCCACCCCGGAAGAGGCCGCGGCCACTTCGCTCGACGACAAGGCGCGGAGCGCGCGGCCGGGGCGTGAGCCGAGAATGTTTCGCGCGACCAGCACGATCAGCAGCAGCGCAGCGCAGCTGAGGTATGCGTAACTGCGCACCGAAGTCAGCGTCAAGCCAGCGATGCTGAGCCGCGGAATGCCTTGTAAACCGACGTCGCCGCCCGTAACCGAAAGCTCACTGATCAGCGACAACGAGATCAAGTGGAATGCCAGGGTCGCGAAAGCCAAATGGTGACCGCGCAAGAGGAGCAGCGGAACACCCACGACTGTAGCGACGGCGGCGGCGGCCACGGGCGCGAGCAACAGCCCGAGCCAGGTCGGGGCGCCGTGAGTCGCCAAGATACCGGCGGCGTAGGCGCCGCAAGCGTAGAAGGCCCCGTGTCCGAGCGATACCTGCCCCGCATGACCCATGAGCAGCGAGACCCCGATCGTGACGCTCGCCGTCAGGGCCAACAGGACGTAGACGGAGAGCAAGCTCTCGTCGAGCAGCGCCGCCGCGGCGAAGCCCGCGATGGCAAGCGCGGCGATGCCCAGCGTGCGAGGGTCGAGGCGCATCATTCCTCCACCGTGTGCAGCGCCTCGCGGCGAACTGCCTGCGCGATCAGAATGGCGAGCGTGAGCAGCAGCGCGAGCGAGCTCTGATAAGAGGCCTTGGCGTAGCCCGCGACCATCGACTCCGCCACCCCGAGCACCAGGCCGCCCGCCAGCGCTAGCACGGGTCGCTTCAGCCCGGCCAGGATCGCCGTGGCGAACCCGTTCACGAACAGCGACACGTCACTATCGTACGAAACGGGTTGAAGTGGCGTGAGCAGCACCCCGGCCACTCCACCGAGCGCGCCACCGAGGCCGAAGGCGTACAGGCCCATGCGCAAAACCCCGATACCCTGGAGCGCGGCTGCGTACGGATTCGAAGCGCAAGCGCTCATCGCCTTGCCCGCGTAAGTGCGCTCGAAGAACAGCTCGAGTCCTGCGAACACGAACAACGTCACGGGCACGATCAGCAGATACTGCTTCGCGATGTCGACGCCGAGCAGCTCATACGAGCCCAAAAGGCCGGTGAAAGAACGGGGCTGATCGCCCCAAATCAGTACCTCGACCGCGTAGCCGAGGACGCCCACGCCGAGCGTCGCGATCAACGAGGCCTGAGGGCTGGTCCCGCGCTTCCCGATCGCCACGAACCCAGTCAAGGTGCCGACGACCGCCGCAGCGGCGATCGCCAGCAGCTCGGCGAGCGGGTGCGGCACCCGTGCGTCGAGTACGCTCGCGGCACTGAAGCCGGCAACGACGGCGAACATGCCTTGCGCCAAATTCACGACGCGCGTGACGCGATAGATGATGATGATGCCGCTCGCGATCAGCGCAAAGCCGCAGCCGAGCGAAATTCCGTGGATCAAATAGGACAGAAACGCGCTCACGACGCTGCTCCCACTGGGCTGCCGAGGTAGGCAGCCTCGACGAACGGCGAGTCCCTGAGCTCCGCCGACGTGCCCTGCGCGACGATCCTGCCAGTCTCGAGCACGTACGCTCGTTCGCAGAGCGCGAGCGCCACACGCGCGCTTTGCTCCACGAGCAGCAGCGTGAGCCCGCTCTGTGCGTTTAGCTCCGAGAGCCTGCTGGCGAGCTGCTGAACGATGATGGGAGCGAGCCCGAGCGACATCTCGTCGATGGCGATCACGTCGGGCCGAGCCATTAGGCCGCGACCAATCGCTACCATTTGCTGCTGGCCACCCGACAGGCTGCCCGCGCGCTGCCGCCGCAGCCGTCCGAGCTCCGGCAACAGCTCGTAGATCCAGGCCGGGTTGTGCTCGCCCCCTCGGTAAGCCCCGAGACTCAGGTTGTCCTCGACCGTCAGGTCGGGAAACAACTGCCGCCCTTCCGGCACGTGCGCGAGCCGGCCCTCGACGCGGATCGAACCGGAAGCCTTGGGGACCATGCCCGAAAGCGCGTTGAGCAACGTCGATTTGCCCGCGCCGTTGGCGCCAATCAGCGCCACCTTCTCTCCTCGAGCGACGCTCAGCGATACCCCTTCCAGGGCGGTCGCAGCACCGTAGCGCACGCAAAGGTCGTCGACCTGGATCATTGTCCTTGCGCTTCCCCGAGATAAGCCGCAAGCACCTTCGGATTGCGACGAACCGCGTCTGGCTTACCCTCGGCGATCACTCGACCCAGATCGAGGACCGTGATGCTGTCCGACAAGCTCGTGACCAGCGCGACGTCGTGCTCCACGAGCAGCACGGTCAGGCCCTGAGAGCACGCTTCACGGATCAAGCGCGCCAACTGCACGCGTTCGGGCGCGCGCAGACCGGCGGCCGGCTCATCCAATAGCAGCAACGTGGGCTTGGCCACCAACGCGCGCGCCAACTGCATCGTCCGCTGCTGGCCGAGCGGCAACGATTCCGCCGGCTGATCCGCCAGCTTCTCCAAACCGACGCGCTCGAGCGCGGCGTCGGCTTGCACCTGCATCTCACGATTTTCCCGCCGGCAGCGAGGCAGGCGCAAGGCGGCTTCCAAGAAACCGTGCTTGGCGTTGCGGTGCGCGCCAACCATCACGTTCTCTCGCACGCTCATGCGCCGAAAGATGCGATCGCCCTGGTAGACGATCGCGAGGCCGCGGTTGGCGCGCTGATCGGGGCGCAGACGATCAATCGCCTCACCCGCCAGGGCGACTCGCCCCGCGCTCGGCCTGAGGTGGCCCGCAATCAGATGAAACAGCGTCGATTTGCCGGCTCCGTTGGGCCCGATCACTCCGCGAAGCTCTCCCTGCGCGACCTCGAGGTTCACGTCCTGCACCGCGTAGACGCCGCCGAATTGCCGGCTGAGCCCCGCGACCTGAAGCATCGCGCTGGTCACTGCGGCTCAGTGAGCATCCTTTTCAGCTTATCCTTGGCCCACTCGGTCGGCACGAACTTCCCGTTCGCCACGACGTTGACCGAAATATAGTCGCGAGTCAGCCCCGAGTGGTCACTCGGCGAGTATTTGAATTTGCCGTTCGGCGTCACGAGGCTCGAGTTCTCGAGCGCCTGTTGGATCTTCGGTCGCTCCACGCTGGCCGCCTTCTTGATGGCCTCGAATAGCAACAGACACGCGCTGTAGCCGTCTTGCGCGAATTGCGGCGGCGGATAGCCATGCTTCTGTTGATACGGCACGGCCATCTGCTGGATGATCTGCTTCTGCGGGCCGTCCGGCAGGTAGTCACCGACCACGCCAATCGCGCTCAGCACGGTCACCCCTTCGCCGGCTGCGCCGACGGGGTCGATCCAGAGCTTGCTGGCCTGCGCGGGTGTCATGAACAGCGGCACTTTGAGGCCTGCGGCGGCGTACTGCTTGGTCACGGTCACGCCGGTCGGCCCGGTACCCCAAAACACGAAAGCCTGCGCGTTCGCGCCTTTGAGGTGCGTGAAGAGCGGGCTAAAATCATTGGTGGCGGTCTCGAACTCTTCGTCGCGAACGATCTGAACGCCGTACTTTCCGGCGAGGGCTTTCATCGACTTGTAGCCGGAGATTGCGTAGGCGCCCTTCGTATCGTGCGCGACCGCGATCTTGCTGATCTTGCGCGCCTGCATGTACTCGAGGTACCGCTCGGCATACGCGTTCGCCAAGGCCGGGATGACGAACACGTATGGCTTGATGGGTAAGACCTGTTCTTCGGCCGGCGTGAGCGACAAGTAGGGTACGCCTTCGGCTTGCGCCAAGGGCAGCGTCGCCAGTGCGGAGTTCGAGAACACCGAACCGATGACCGCGACCACATCTTGTGCCTTCAGCTCGTTGAACGCCAACACCGATTTGTCGGGCAGCGTCTGATCGTCACGGCTGATGAGCTCGACCTTCTTGCCGAGCAGCCCGCCCGAGGCGTTGAGCTGCTCCACCGCCAACTCGACCGCCTTTTTGTCTTCGCTGCCCAGCGCCGAGAACTTCCCGGTCAGTGAGGCGATCAGGCCGATCTTGATAGTGTCGGACTTGGCCGGGGTGGCGGCGGCGATCGTCGCACTCAGTGCCGGCTTTTCAGTGTCCTGAGCGGGTTTCTTTTGACAATTAGCCAGCACGAACAGGACCGCAAGGCTGGCAAGCGCTCGGCGAGTGGATTTCATCGGCATCTCCAAATTCTTCGAGTCTGTCTGTATTCGCTGCTGACGATCCGCCACGCCTTGGTTTGCTGTACCCGGCGCGAGCGGTAGCGCTCTCACGGATCGGCCAGAGTGATGCCGAAATAAGCGATGTTGTTGCCCTGCACTCGCGCTGGGCCCGTTGCAGTGGGCGCGAGATAAGAGTCGCCGTGGCGATAGCCGACCTGGAAGCGAGCGTACCACGCGGCCACGTTGTAGCTGAGCTGGGCGTCGAGCAGAGTGGAGGCGCTTGCATCAGGCGTGGTGTCGAGCCCCCGTTGGTAGCGGACTGTCGCGCGCACCTTACCGATCCCGATTGGCTTCGGCAGCATGTAGCCAACCGACCCCAGCCACAAATCTTTCCAACGGTTAAAGTCACCGTTGTACTTGTAGTAAGCGCCAATCACCGAAAGGGTGCCGGCATCGCCGATGTTTTTCTCGAAGGTGAGGTCGGCCGTAAGGCTGCTGTAATCGTCCGTGCGCGGAACCGTCGGCGGCATCGTGGCCGGCACGTTTTGGACCGAGCCGTCCTTCTGGTATTGCCCACCGAAGCCGACGGAGAGCAGATCCTTCGTGCCGAAATAGGTCGCGCGGTGATAGAAATTTGGTTCACCGTTCAGCAAGCTGACCTGCACGCGTCCAGTCAATAGTGGGTTGAGCAGGGGGTCGTAGAGGTTGAAGGCGCCCAAGTAGTATTTGATGAGACCCTTCAGGGGCGCGCCCCAGATAGTCGTGCCGACATCGCGCCCGACGGCGCCCGCCTTCGGCATCGCGGGCGGGGCGATCCCCGGGAAAAACCCAGGAAAGAAGAACTCATCGATGCCCCAGGGGCCGCTCGGCGCGAAGCGATCCGCGACCACCAGCATGCGACCCATGTAGATGTTGAACTCAGGGCGTAGCTCGATGCGCGCGATGACGTCGAGCGGTGCAAAGGTGACGGCGCTCGGTTGCCCGGGCGTCCCTGCGTAGCTGAACGTCGCACTCACTTGCCACTTGAGGTAACGATGGATCTGACCGGAGGTCAGGAGGTCAGCCGACAACACTTGGCTGATGTCGTTCATCTTCGTGGGATCATTCGGATTCTGCAACTTGATGGCAGTTTGCAGGCGCCCGCCGAAATCGATGTTTGGGATCGCTGGCGCGAACGCTGGGGCGATGGGCTTGGTCGGCGCCTCACCGTCCGGAATTGCCGATGGGGGTGGTCCTGCAGGCGGCGGCGGTCCTGCAGGTGCCGACGGGACAGGAGCCTCCGACGCCGGTGCCGAGCCAGCGGCGCTGGGCTCTGGATGCGCGGCGCTGGGCTCCGGCGCCGCCGTGGGCTCCGGAGACTCCTGTGGTGCGGCGGTGGGCTCCGGGGGTGCTGCCTGAGCGTGCGCGACGTTGGCGCACGGCCAAACGGCGAGCAGCACGCCGGCCCCCAGGATTCGCTGATGCCAAACCGAAATGGAGCGTCGACTCATCTTCTTCATCTCCTCGAGCGCAAGAACCCCACGCACACGGTCGGACCGCCGTCGTGCCAACGGAGCGGCGGCGGTTCGCCATCGCCACCCACCATCGGCAAAGTGGTACTATAGTACACTCCACCCAGAGACCCTATAGTAATGTTCACGCAATCGGGGCGCCGTCGACTCCCCCAAAATCAGCGCAGATAGGCGCGTCCACGGTGCAAAAGACGCCGAAACTGAAAAGTTTCGCTGAGTCGCGAAGCGCACCCCGCGCTGGACAGCCAAGTACTACTATAGTAGACGTTGGGCGTGCCCCGGATCAACGCGCGCCAGGCAGAGGCACTGGGCGGCTGCAGCGCGGGAGTCGGGTGGATGCGACAGATGTCGTCCGCAAGCGCATGAGAATCGAACCCACGTCGTGAACCCAGTTGGAGCTGCCACCGTAGACGTATTCGCGGCGCCCGCGGTCAGAGTGCTGCGACGTGAGCACGATACGTTGCTGAGCTCTCGCCACGCGCTCGACGCGTACGAACGCTGCAGCGGCGAGTTCCTCGAAGTCTGGGCGCGCCGGGCGCCGGAGCGCGCGTTCCTGTTGGAGCGCCGAGAAGCGGGCTGGCGTGGCCTCAGCTACGGCGAAATGCTCGACCAGGTGCGGCGCGTGGGAGCCTGGCTGCTCGAGCGAGAGCTGCCCTCGCAGGGCCCCGTCGCGATCTTGTCGGACAACAGCGTGGAGCACGCAGTGCTCACGTTGGCCTGCCTGCACGTGGGCGTGCCGGTTGCGCCCATTTCGCCGGCTTACTCGCTGGTGTCGAAAGACTTCGGCAAGTTGAAGAGCATCATCCGTACGCTCCGCCCGGGCCTGTTGTACGTGAGCGAAAGCGCGCTCTTCACGCCCGCGCTGGCGGCGGTGGCTGACTTGCACCGCGCACTCGTCGTGAGCGGTGACCGAACCTCGGGCAACGGAACCGAGACGTTCGAAGCATTGAAGACCGTGCAGAATGACAGCGCCGTCGAGCGCGCTTTTGCCGCAATCCAGCCGGACACCGTCGCCAAAGTGATGTTCACCTCGGGCTCCACCAGCGAGCCGAAGGGCGTGATCAACACGCATCGCATGCTGTGCTCGAATCAGCAAGCGATCGCGCAGATCTGGCACCTGCTCGACCACCCACCGGTGCTGCTCGACTGGTTACCCTGGCATCACACCTACGGCGGCAACCACAACTTCAACATGGTCCTCCGCAATGGGGGCACGTTGTACATCGATCGCGGCCGTCCCCTGCCCGGCCAGTTCGAGACGACGCTCGCCAACTTGCGCGAGGTCGCGCCGACGCTGTCCTTGAACGTGCCGAGAGCGTACGACATGCTGGTGTCGGCCCTGCGGGTCGAGCCGGCGCTGTGCGAGCGCTTCTTCAGCCGGCTCGAGCTCATGTTCTATGCCGGCGCCGCGCTACCCCAACACCTGTGGGACGCGCTGCGCAGCCTCGCCCGGCAATCGCTAGGCCGCGATCTACCCATGGTCTCGTCCTGGGGTTTGACCGAGACGGCGCCGACCGCCACCATCGGTCATTTCCAACCTGAGCGCGCCGGAGTCATCGGCTTACCGCTGCCCGGAAGCGAGCTCAAGCTGGTGCCGTGCGGGGACAAGACCGAGGTGCGCGTGCGCGGACCGAACGTCACCCCTGGCTACTTTGGGCAAGCGGATCTATCGCGCAGCTGCTTCGACGAGGAGGGCTTCGTCAAGACCGGAGACGCGGTGCGCTTCGTCGATCCGGAGCATCCCGAGCGCGGGCTGTTGTTCGACGGTCGCATCGGCGAGGATTTCAAGCTCAGCACCGCGACCTGGGTCAACGTCGGCGCGCTTCGTCTCGAGGCCATCGCGGCGCTCTCGCCCGTCGCGCAGGACGTCGTCGTAACCGGGCACGACCGCGACGAGATCGGACTGTTGATCTTCCCGAACCTCGCGGCCTGTCGCAGCCTGTGCAGCGGGCTCGCTAGCGATGCGCCGCAGCGCTTGCTGCAGCAGCCGGCCGTGCGCGCTCACGTGGCCCTGGGCCTCGCGCAGATGGGCCGCGAACAGACTGGCTCTTCGACCTGCGCTCGCCGGGCGCTACTGCTTTCTGAGCCAGCATCGATCGATGCTGGAGAGATAACTGACAAGGGTTATATCAACCAACGCGCCGTGCTCACTCGCAGAGCGGAGCTGGTCGAGACGCTGTATCGACAGCCGGCCGACCCCAGCGTGATCACCGCATCAGAAGCAGCCGCGCCGGCTTCCGGCCACACACGATGAAAAGGACGGGCGCTGGCTAGCAGCACCCATGGAGGTACACATGTATGAATCATCGGAACGCCACGCGCTGATCGGTCGCTACGATGACGTTTGGTTGCTCGGCGGCTTGCGCACTCCTTTCGCAGACTACATGGGGGTGCTCAGCGGTGTATCGCCGACCGACCTCGGCATCCACGCGGCGCGAGCGCTGTTTCAGCGCTTGAACGTCCCGGCCGCGGACGTCGGCGCGGTGATCGCGGGGAACGTTGCGCAGTCGAGCTTCGATGCCTTCTACTTGCCGCGACACCTCGGGCTGTACGCAGGAGCTCCGCTGGGCGTGCCGGCGCTGCTGGTGCATCGCTTGTGCGGCACGGGCTTCGAGACGATCTTGACCGCCGCTGATCAAATCGCGCTCGGCCGAGCCCAGCTCGCGCTGTGCGTCGGCAGCGAGTCCATGTCTCGCAACCCGATAGCCGCCTACACGCACCGTAGCGGCTTCAAGATGGGGCAGGTCGAGTTCAAGGACTTTCTGTGGGAAGCGACGCTGGATACGGCTTCGAACACCCGCATGGGCGAGACCGCCGAGAACCTCGCTCGCCGCTACGATATTCGGCGCGAAGAGGTGGATCGCTTCGCGGCGCAAAGCTTCGAGCGCGCGACGAGGGCTTGGGAGGACGGGCACTATCGGGACGAAATAGCGCCAGTGACGACGCAGCAGTGGCCGCTCGAAGGCTATCAGCCGCGCGGCATCACCCTGCCGCGCAAAGTCGAGCTCTTCGATCGCGACGAGCACGTCCGACCAAGCTCCCTCGAGGTCCTGCAGAAGCTACGTCCGGCCTTCGGCAAAGACGGCGTGCAGACCGGCGGCAACAGCTCGGCCATCGTCGACGGAGCGGCGGCCGCCTTGGTCGCCTCTGGCGAGTACGTGCGTGCTCATGGCTTGAAGCCGCTCGCGCGGGTGGTGGCGGGCGCGGTGGTCGGCGTTCCGCCGGAAGTCATGGGCATCGGCCCGGCCCCGGCGATTCGAGCGCTGCTGAGAAAAGTCGGGCTCAGCCAAGATGCCATCGCTCGCTTCGAAATCAACGAGGCGTTTGGCGCGCAGTACCTGGCCGTGGAGAAGGAGCTCGGTCTGGACCGTGCCCGAGTCAACGTACACGGAGGCGCGATCGCCATCGGCCACCCGCTCGCTGCGTCCGGAGTGAGGCTGACGGTCGCTGCCGCCCGCCAGCTCCAGCTGGCCAAGGGTGAGTTTGCGATCGCCTCTGCCTGCGCTGGCGGCGGACAAGGCATCGGCATCCTGCTCCAGCACGCCCCGTAATCAACGTTCAACCCATCGAGAGCAACACATGCAATTAAACGGATCGACCTTCATCGTTACCGGCGGCAGCTCGGGTCTCGGCGCCGCCACCGTCCGCCGCTTTCACGCGGCCGGTGCTCGCGCCGTGATCGCGGATCTCAATGTCGAGCTCGGGCTGCGGCTTGCCGACGAGCTCGGCTCCGGCTGCCTATTCTGCAAGACCGATGTCACCAGTGAAGGCGACGCCCAGGCCGCCATCGAGAGCGCTCGCGAGCGCTTCGGCGCTGTGCACGGCCTGGTGAACTGCGCGGGGATCGGGCCGGCGGAGCGTGTCAACGGCAAGAAGGGGCCCCACCGGCTGGAGTCCTTTGCTCAGGTGATCCAGATCAATCTGATCGGCGCTTTCAACATGATCCGCTTGGCGGCGGCTTCGATGGCCAGTAACGATCCGAACGGCGCGGGCGAGCGCGGAGTGATCGTCAACACGGCGTCGGTCGCCGTGTGGGACGGTCAAATCGGTCAAGCCGCTTACGCCGCGTCCAAAGGTGGCGTCGTGGCAATGACGTTGCCCATCGCGCGCGAGCTCGCAAGCTTCGGGATCCGGGTGTGCACGATCGCCCCGGGTATCTTCCAGACGCCGATGCTAGCCGGGCTGCCAGCCGAGGTTCAGGAGTCGCTCGGCAAGAGCGTCCCATTCCCGTCGCGGCTCGGCCGGCCCGATGAGTACGCGGCGCTCGCGCAGCACATCGTCGAAAACGAGATGTTGAACGGCGAGTCGTTGCGCTTGGACGGCGCGCTGCGGCTGGCCCCGCGTTGAGCACAGCCATGTCCGATTTAGTCACCGTCACGCGACACGGAGGCGTCGCACTCGTCGCCTTGAACAATCCGCCCGTCAACGCGCTGTCGCACGCCGTGCGCGTCGCGCTGATCGCGACCTTGAAGGAGCTCTTCGCCGCTGCCGACGTCGAGGCGATCGTCATCGCCTGTGAAGGCCGTACGTTCATCGCTGGGGCGGATATCCGAGAATTCGGCAAACCGCCCCTGGATCCCGACCTGCCCGAGCTGGTCGAATTCCTCGACGGCGCGCCCAAGGCGACGATCGCGGCGATTCACGGGACGGCGCTCGGCGGCGGGCTCGAGTTGGCGCTGGCGTGTCACTTCCGCGTCGCCACCCAGAGCGCGAAGCTAGGGCTTCCAGAGGTGACGCTCGGCATCCTGCCCGGCGCTGGCGGCACGCAGCGGCTGCCGCGTCTGATCGGCGTAAAACCCGCGCTCGATATGATCCTCTCAGGCACACCAATCTCGGCCGCGCAGGCGCAGCAGCTGGGCCTGATAGATGGCGTCATCGGGGACCGAGTAAAAGACTCTGCGGTCGAGTTCGCCAGCAGCGTGCTTGCCCAGGGCCGCCCTCGACGACGCGTGAGCGAGCTCACGGCGACTGTCGGCGACTCGGACGCTTTTACCGCCTACGAGCGGGGCATCACCCAGCGTTTTCGCGGGTTCCTCGCGCCATTTCGCTGCATCGAGGCGATCCGGGGCGCGGTCGAGCTGCCCTTCGCCCGCGGGCTCGAGCTCGAGCGGGAGCTGTTCAAGCAGCTGATGGCGTCGCCTGAGTCGAAGGCGCAGCGCCACGTCTTCTTCGGCGAGCGTGAGGTCGCGAAGGTTCCCGGAATACCGGACGATACGCCAAGCCGAAGCGTGAAGTCGATCGCTGTCGTGGGGACTTCCGTGGGCGCCACGAGCGTGGCCGCGAGCTTCGCCGACGCCGGCATGGCCGTGACGCTGCTCGCAGACTCGCAAGACCTGCTCGAGCGGCTGCTGTCCCAGCTTCGGGAGAGCTACGCTGACTCCGTGAGTCACGGCCGCATCAGTCAACCCGAGTGCGATGCGCGACTCGAGCGGATCCGCCCGACGCTGTCGTACGACGACGCGCGCGACGCCGACCTGCTGATCGAATGCGTTCCGGACGAGCTCGGCGCCAAACAAGCCGCGCTGGCCCGGCTCGACGGCATCGCGAAGTCCACTGCCATCCTCGCGAGCAGCACGGTGCTTTGGAACCTCGACTCCCTGGCGGAAGCGACGAGCCGGCCAGCGGAGCTCGTCGCGCTGCACTTCGCGGGCCCGTTCGAGCCGTCCCGGCTGCTCGAGTGTGTACGCGGCCCGCGCACTTCGCCCGAGTCTTTCGCGACCGTGATGAAGCTGGGGCGAAGCCTGGGCAGAGTTGCTGTGCCAGTGCGCGGGCACGTCGCGCGTCGATTGATGGTGAGGCGCCGCGAGGAGACGCTATCTCTGGTCGAGGACGGTGCGCTGCCCGAAGACGTCGACCGCGCCATGACTGAATTCGGCTACCCTGCCGGACCGTTCACCCTCGAGCTCGAACGGAGCGCGGGCGTGACGCCCGATCCGGCGCTGGCGAAGCTCGTCGAGCGCCATTCGGCCCGTCGAGGGATCGTCAGGCGCAGCATTTCGCTAGAAGAGATCACGGCACGTTGCCTGTACGGCGTGGTCAACGAAGCGGCACGCCTACTCGACGAGGGGCTCGCGGCGCGTGCGCTCGACATCGACATGATCATGGTGCACGGCTGCGGCTTCCCGCTCTACCGCGGTGGGCCACTGTTCGTCGCCGATCAGCTCGGACTCGCTGAAGCTCGCGAGCAGATGCTGCGGTTTCGCGAGCAAACCGGCGAGCAATGCTGGACGCCCGCGGCGCTGATCGAGCGCTTGGCAGCGGAGCGCGGCAGCTTCTACGAGGGGGCTCGCTAGGCCGGCTCCTACCATGACGTCGCCCCGAACGAATTTGGAACGTCTATTTGCCCCGACCTCGCTGGCTGTCGTCGGTGCTTCTGCCTCGCCGGCGAAAGCCGGTTACCAGGCGATGTCCGCGCTCGAAAGCTTCGCTGGCGAGGTCTTCGCCATCAACCCCAAAGCGGAGGCCGTTTTGGGTCGCCAAGCGTTTCCGTCCCTGCGCGCGTTGCCCCGACCCGTCGATCTCGTACTGTTCGCGGTTCCGGCAGCAAGCTGCGTCGCGGCCGTGCGAGAGGCGATCGACACCGGCTGTGGCAGCGGGCTGATCGTGAGCGGCGGCTTCTCGGAATCAGGTCCCGAAGGAGTGGAGATGGAAGCCGAGCTCGGGCGATTGTGCCGACAGGCCGGGTTTCGCCTACTGGGACCCAACACCGCCGGGTTCTTGAATACCGAGCTGTCGCTCACCGCGAGCTTTCTCCCCTCGGCGGGGCTCGTGCCAGCGGGGCACGTCGCCGTCGTCGCGCAGAGCGCTGGTATCAACCTAACAGTGAGCTTTCTGCTCGCAAAGCTGGGATACGGCGTCTCGTGCGCCGTGGGGCTCGGCAACGCGGTCGACGTCGGGGCCGCGGACGTGCTCGAGTTCGTAGCGAATCAGCCGCAAACTCGGGCCATTGCGCTCCACCTCGAAGGCATCCGCGACGGGCGCCGGTTGTACGAGACGCTGCTCCGCGTGACGCGAAAAAAGCCGGTGGTAGCGTTCACCGTCGGAAAATCGGACATCGGGGAGTTCGCACATTCGCATACCGGCAATTTGATTGGCTCATATACGCTGCGCCAGAGTGCCCTCGAGCAGGCCGGCGCGGTGCTGGTCGATTCGACCGAAGAGCTGGCGATGGCCGCAGCCGCGCTCTCCCTGCGCCGCTTGCCGGCAAAGCTCGACCCAGGAATCGGCGTGGTCACGGCACAGGCGGGGGCGGGCCTCGCGATCTTGGACCTGCTCAAGTCGAAGGGCATCTCCGTGCCGGCGGTCACTCGCGCCACCGAGCAGCGCATCGCACGGCTGCTACCGCCGATGACGTATCAGAAGAACCCGGTCGACACGGGTCGCCCGGGGCCTCACTTCGCCGAGGTGGTGGCGGCGTTAGCGGAGGACGACAACATCGACGCGGTGATCACCTACGCGCTGAGCGAGCCCGCCGCGCTACGTCCTGCGGAGTCGCTCCCGGCGGTCCAGCGCGCCGTAGCGAAGCCGATCTTGTTCGGCACCGTGGGACCACGCGAAGAGGTCGAAGCTACGGCAGCAGCGCTGACAGCCGAAGGCTTCTTCGTAGCACGGTCTCCCGAAGAGCTAGCGCGGGCGGCGTGCGCGCTAGCGCGCGATGCCGCCCTTCGCGCGCGCGTCTCGAGAACGCCGGCTCACCACGCCGAGCTGCTAGCGCTGCACGTGCCTGAGCTGCCCGACGAGGACTCCGCGAAGCAGTTGCTCGCGTCGCTCGGCATCGCCGTACCTCGGCGCGTAGTTTGCTCGTCACGAGGGGCCGCACACGAGGCGCTCCGTCACTTGCAGTTGCCTGTCGTCGCGAAGATTCTCGCAGCGGAGATCGCGCACAAGACCGAGGTCGGTGGCGTGTGCTTGAACATTCGCGACGGCGCTGCGCTGGACGACGCGCTGGTACGACTCGACGCCATCCACGTCGGAGCAGCCCCGCGTCGCTACTTGATCGAAGAGATGGCTCCTTCCGGGCTCGAGCTCATCGTGTCGGCGACACGCGACGGAAGCTTCGGGCCCACCGTGATGGTCGGCCTCGGCGGCATCCACGCCGAAGTCCTGCGAGATACCGCGACTCGGCTCGCGCCGCTCTCGCTGTCTTCCGCGCACGAAATGCTGGAAGAGCTGCGCGCTTTCCCGCTACTCAACGGCTGGCGTGGCGGCCCGAAGCTGGACCATGATGCGGTCGCTCGGTGCATCCTCGGCTTGGCGAATTTGCTGTGCCAAGAACCAATTGTCCAAGAGCTAGAGATCAACCCGCTGCGCGTCTACCCGAGCGGCGTGCTGGCCCTGGACGCTTTGTTGATCGTGAAACGAGACGACTCGACATGACGTCTTCACGACGGATGCGTGTTGGGACCTCCCGGCAACAGTGAAAGCAGGCCGCCGATCACTTGCTCGACGCCCTTGCTGCTGGTGTCGAACGCAGCTGGTGCGAGCTCGTACAGGTGCCGGCGCGCCTCTAGCGTGCGCTCGATGTTCTCGATCGCCTCGTGGCGCAGCTCGGGGCTCGCGATGCGCGCGTCGTGCTGTGCCAGCACGCGCTCGAACATGACCAGGGGGCTCGCCTTGAGCCAAATCGTAAAAAATGAGCTCAGCAGAACCTCGTAAGTCGCCGTCTCGGCGACGATGCCGCCGGCTGTAGCGAGCACGACTCTCGGATGGCTCACGATGATGCGTTCGAGGCAACGGCGTTCCATGACGCGATAGCCGTGCTGGCCGTAAACCGTGAAGATTTCGCTCACTGCGAGGCCCGCCTCCTTCTCGATCTCGCGGTTGAGCTCGACGAACGGAACCGCGAGGCGCTCCGCGAGCGCCGGGCCGATCGTCGATTTTCCGACCCCGCGAATGCCGACGAGCGCGACGCGCTGCGCTCGATCGTGACTATCGAACAATTGCCGTCGGATGAGCGCAAGCCGCTCCGGACTTTGGCGTTTCAAAAATTCCACGACCAGCGTGAAGTCGGCGTTGGGCGCTTGCTCTGCTGCGAAGAAGCTCTCGACGGGTAGGTTCAATGCCAGGGCCAGACGCTGCAGCAGGCCGAGTGAGATGTTGCCCTTACCGCGTTCCACACGGGCGAGATAGGCGAGCGAAATTCCTGATTCCAGAGCCAGTGCTTTGCGGGTCATGAAGCGGCGCGCTCGTGCGTCGCGCACGCGCTGGGCCAATACTTGATGCAAATCACCCTGAACCTTCGTGGCATCGAGGCGGCTGCCTGCGGTCTGCCCCGCACGCTTGCTCGTGGAGGCGCCGCGCTTCGGGCCAGAGGCACGCAGCTTGTCGGTCTTGGGTGAAACGGGCATCGCACTGCATCGTAATGGCTGCAGCGCGCCCTGTCCCGCGCGTCGAGCAGGCGCAAGGCGCCACATGCGAGAACGGCAGCGAGCGGGCGGTCCAAACGGTCTGGTTTACCCTGTTCGGGCACGCCGACCCGTATCGGATGTCCTTGACTCGAACCGCGTTCGATACCTACCCGCTGCTCGAAAGCTCGCGCTCCAGGGCATCACGGCGACGACTTCCACGAGCACAGCGTGCCGTTCGCGCCGACGACGATCCGGCCCTTGACCGCGATCGGCGAGGTCCAGCGCTGGACACCGCTGCACGAGCCACTGCCACCCTCGAACACGCTCGCGCCGGTGTCTCCGTCGACGCCCTTGAGCTGTCCGTTGTTCATGAACCAAACGATCGGATCCGCCTTGCCGTCGGTCGTCGTCGAGATCGGAGCCGACGGAGGGTTCGGCCCCGGCGTGCACCAAGCCACACTCGCCGTCGGCGGCGAGCCGCCGCTGATTTTCACGCTCATGATCGCTCGCCCAGTCACGTTGTTCGGGCAGTCCGGCGCGCTCTCCACCGTAAACGCGACATACGTGCCATTCGCGGTCGTGTATGCGGTCGGCGATGTTTTCACGCCGGTTGCCGCCGGCATAGGCGGGTTCGAGACCTGAAGTGCGGCGATCTGTCCGTCGCTACCGCCCAGGTTGCTCGGATTGACCAGGTAGATTTTGCCGTCTTTTCCGATCGCGACGAGCACCCGGTCTGGCATGGCAGCACCTGGGATGTGCATGAGCAGCGAGTTCGAGCTACCGAGATCGACGTCAGCCGAGTCCATCGACTTCCACGTCGACGGGTAGAACTCGTTTACGTTCGATTTCTGAAACTGGGCAAGGCCCGAGATTCTGAGGATCGATTCGCTGTTGCTCGAGTCGCGACTCGATGCCTTTCCGTTTCCGGTGACCGGAAAGATGCTCGTCCCATCCGAGGCAAAGCCACCCGAGGCCCAAATCGCTTCGCCTTGTCCGGCAGTGGCCCATGCTCCAACCTTGGACGGATCTGCCGCGTCGATAGCGATGATCCATCCGTGATAGTCGTCGCAATCACCGGAGAATCCGCCGTAGGCAACGTAGACGATGCCATTGACGAGCGACAGTGCACTCCGCTGGTTCTGAAACTTCGTGTTGAACGAGAGCTCACCGGCCTTCATGGCGCTGACGTTGACTGGAAAGCCCGCTCGTGATGCGCCGTCAGAAATCGACAGGGCGTGCACTTCTTGGCGCTCGACCGAGTCGGTGCCAATCGGAGCTGCGACATAAATTGTGCCGGATTTCTCGTCGATAACCGGCGTGCCCAGAATGCCGACCGGATCAAAACTGACACCGCAGGCCTGACCTTTGAGGCCAGGGGCCGAGCCGAGGGTCTTGGTCCAGAGGGTCGCTCCGGTCGCCTCGTCGAGGGCGGTCACCACGTTGTCGGTGCTGACTGCGATGAAGGCGCCCTTTCCGCCAGGACCGTGCTCGATGTAGAGCGGTGAGGCGTACATGTTGCCTTGGAACGTGGCGCGGAAGTCCGCTTCGAGCTCCATCTTCGCCGCGGCAGCCTTGCTCAGCGTTGGCTGGACCCAATGACTCTCGCGCGTTGGACCCCCATTGCGTTCGAGCACACTCGCGTCGGTCGTCGTTGGCATGCCTGCACTGGCGCCGCTCGCGGTACCACCGGTAGGTGCGCCGCCTTGATCGCTTCGTGTCCCTCCGCCTGATGAGCTCCAACCAGCACTGGCGGTTCCACCGCTCGCCGTTGCGCCACCCGAGCCGCTACCTCCTGCGGTTGTGCTAGAAGAGCTGCCGCCGGCATTCGATGTTTGAGCATTCTTTCCGCACGCCGCGAGCGAGAGGGCCAAGCCCAATATCCAGCGGTATTTCATGCGATTTGCGCTGCTGAGTGGCCACGCTTGCGGAGCCGGGCTGTCCCCCAATTCAGAAGTCAACTGAGCTACCGAACGTGATCGACACATTTATTACTCACGGGTTATTTTTCTGCCATTTGCGGCTCACGGTGCGTGCAATGTCGAAATTCAAAGTCGCGTCGCGCGCAAAGTTCTCAGCCACAGTCACAGTAACCGCGCGCGAAAATACGAGGCACGCTTTGCTCGCGTCGCTCGCGATTTCTGGTTTGCTCGCTTGCAGCTCCACGGCCAGTGACGGTGCCGTGGGATCGGGTGGAGCTTCCTCGGGCGGTGGCGGCAGCGGTGGCGCGGTTACGTCTACCAGTGGCGCGCCGAGTGGTGGGGCGTTCTTGACTGGCGGTTCCCCATCGGGAGGGTCGACTGCGACTGGCGGGTGGGCTGGCTCGTCGGCTGGCAGCGCCACGGCAGGCTCCTCCGGCGCTGGCGGTTACGTTCCCAGCGGTCCATGCAGCCCGCCGCTGGATATCAAACAGCCGATCGAGAAGCTCAGTGCCACGGGCTGCATGTCCGCGAGCGACCCGCGCAAGCTGGCAGACTTCGTCATCCCGTACGACGTCAACAGTCCACTCTGGTCCGACGGCGCGATCAAAACGCGCGGCATGGTCATCCCTCAGGGGCAGAAGGTTCACGTCCTGAATTGCACGGCGAACCCGGCCGAGTGCCTGTACGGTCCCGAAGACGACGGTCGTTGGGTTTTTCCAGTCGGCACGGTGCTCGTGAAAAGCTTCATATTCGACGAAAAACTGGTGGAAACGCGCTTGTTCGTGCATCGCGACTCCAAGACTTGGGTTGGCTACGGCTATCAATGGAACGAACAGCAGTCCGAGGCGACAGTCGTCCCGGACGAAGACCGCACGGTGATGTTCGACACCGGGCAGCGCCAGGTTTCCTGGACCTATCCCAGCCGATACAACTGCATGCTGTGTCACAACAAGCTCGCTGGCTCCTCACTCGGTCCCGAGACAAGGCAGCTCAATCGAACGGTGAATGGCGAGAGCTTGCTCGACAAGCTCGAACGGCTGAGCATGTTCGATGCGCCGCTGCCGAAGCCATACCTGTCAGCACTCCCGACGCCTTACGACTCGTTCGAAGGCAAGCCACCTGCGGGGGCGTCCAACGAAGAGCTCGCGCGCTCGTACCTGCACGCCAACTGTGCGTTCTGTCATCGAGCGGACGGTAGTAACTCGGGGACATTGGACCTTCGCTATGCTGTAACGCTAGCCAACACCAACGCCTGCAACAGGCAGCCCATGAAGGGCGGCGCGGGCCTCTCGACATACACCCTGCTCACTCCCGGCAAGCCCATGGAATCGGTGATCTGGGCCCGCATGCAAACGCTCGACGACAAAAACCGCATGCCTCAGATCGCCACGTACGTCGTCGACCAGCCGGGCGTGAAGCTCATCAGCGACTGGATCACCTCGATCCAGTCTTGCCAATAGCAGCGAGCAAAAATGGCCTCAGCTTTCGACTGACCGGCGCTCAGAACTGGTTCAGGAAGTTCCAAGCTTCCTGGTACTCCCAGCTGGTGCCCTGGCCCGAGTCCTTCGGATCAGGGGTGTGGTCGCCGTTGAAGGAGCAGAACTCTTCCGGGTAGCCGCTCGTGCAACCCATCAGCTTGGTGCAGACGTGATTGCCGCTGGTCACCTTTTGCGGCGTCGCCCAAGTACAGCCGTTCGCGGTGGCGAAATTTTGGGCCAACTGCATGCCGTTGCCCACCTGACAGCCGCTGCTGCTTCCGTCGTAGCAGAGCACGGAGTCAGTCGTGCCGTGCGAAGCATAGTAGCCGACCGGCTTGCTGGGCGTGCATTGACCACTCAGCTGAGAGCCCGAGTAGACGGCAATGGCACGGATGAATCCGTTCGTCGCGCCTAACGGTCGCGCACACGCGGTTGCGTACGACATGCTGCCACCGTAGCTCCAGCCCGTCGCGAAAATGCGATTCGTATCGACGCAGAAGCTGTCTTCCACCGCCTTCACGAGGGCGTCCGCGAAATTCATGTCAGAGTCGTTCGAGTTCGGCCAGCCACAACTGCTCTCGCCCTGAGCGCTCGTTCCGGAGCACGGCGCGCCGTTCAGCTGCCCGTTCGGCGCGACGAAAATCGCCGTGTCCTTCGAGAGCGGTTGCAGGTGATAGTACTGATTGGCGTACATCTGAAGGTCGTTTCCATCGCGTTGATGATAGGCAATGACCAGTTTGTACGGCTTCGTATTGTCGTAATTGGTCGGGACGCTCAGGATGTACCGGCGTTGCATGCTCCCGACCGTCATCGGGATGGTTTTGCCGTTGTTGTACATGTTGCTGGCGATGGTCGGCGCTTTGCCGCAACCCGCCGACATGCCGGGCATTGTCGACCCGCCGCCGCCCGCGCCGCCGCTCGTGCTAGCGCCACCGACGCCGCCTTTGCCGCCTGAACCGCCGCTCGAGCTCGCGCCGCCATTCGCGCCACCGCCCTTGCCGGAGGCACCGCTGCTTGCGCCAGCAGCGCCGACACTTCCCCCTGCGCTGCTGCCAGCCGCCGAGCTCGTGCTCCCAGCGACAGGCGATCCGCCGCTGCCGCCACTTCCACTGCTCTGCCCCGCACTGCCGCTACTGGCCACAGCGGCACCTGCGGCGGCCGTCGCCCCGGCTTGATTGTGATTGCCGCTGCCGGCTTTCCCGGGCGCCGGTGATTGGTCCGTGGTGTCGCTCGAACATCCGACAAACATCAATGCGGCGCTAGCCGAGCAAAGCACGACGGGGAGCATGAGCCGGGGACTACGTTTCATCGCGAATCGGGCCTTCCATCTGACGCGCAAAGACACCCGCGCGTCGAACGTACAACGTGTCATGTCTGGCGCTCGACGCCACTAAGGAAATCATCTGCGTCGGCAAATCACATCGCCAAGATTTACGGACGGAATTCACTTTTTCAATCCCGTGCGCAGCGGCGTTGGCAGACGCGATCGAGAGCTGAACGGCATCGCTCTTCAGCTAACGAACCAAGAAATGCGACTTCACACTCAGTGAAGGTTGCTTGCGAGATTTCGGCGCTTTCAGCCGATTTTCACGCGAATGATCGGCTCGCGATTTTGTCATGACAAAACACCCATCTGATCGACAACGCGTCTCCCGCGAGTGAAGTACACAGCTAGGCGACCTTCGCCCGCTCTCTGTGGGCTGTGTGCGGAGCACGTCGACTCCGTCAACGAAGCGCTCGATCGCATCTTCACGGATGCTTGGCGTCATCGGATAACGCTGGCGTTGGATGTTGCCACGAAGGCCCGGATGTCAGCGGCCCGCGTCCGAGGCAGCGCGCTCCGCTTCGAGCAACATCAGGTTCTCGGCGACGCCGGGTAGCTGTGAGTTGGCGTCCCTGGCCCGCCGATAGCTCGTAGTCGCCCCCGGCAAATCGCCGAGCAAGTGCTGCACCGCGCCCAAGCTGGCGTGCGCTTCGGACATATCTGGAAAATCACGCGCGGCGCACGCGAAGGCCGTTTGCGCCTCCGACAAGCGCCGCTGCCGTCGACGTTCGTTGCCCACATCGTAGTGGACGACACCGAGCACCTCCTGGGCCGTCAGTGGGCGGGCATACTCGCGTGCTGAGCCACCCGGAACCGGGAAGCGTCGCTCGTACCAGGCGTCGGGCATGGCCTCGCCGGCGCGCAGCAGCTCGACATTCCGCGCGCCGGTCGCTTCGCGCACTCGCGCGTAGAAATGCCCGGGCATCAACACCCCCGCAGCCGACCAGCCCAAGGCCTCGGCTAGCACCAAAAACAAGCAGCCCAAGCCAACGCAGCTGCCCCGGCGGTGCTCGAGCACGCTCGGCAGCAGCACGTAGCCAAGGCTTCTGTCCTCCACTTCACGAACGAAGCCCCACTGCTCGAAGAGCAGCCTGCTCAACACCGAGGCCGGTGAGCGTCCGGGGCTGGCCGAAAGCGCGCGCTGCGCGAGCCTTGCCAAGCGAGTGATCTCCGCCAAGCTCCCAGTCAGCCGCTGCTCGTCCAGTCCGCTCTGACGAGCCACATCCAGCAACGCTCGCCCCAAGCCGAGACTCGGAGCGGTCGCGCGCTGGCAGCCGCTGGTTCCGAGCAAGAGTAGGAGCGCTCGGCGCTTCATGGTTTTTTCAGCGGCTCCCAGTCCTCCCAGTAGTTGAATAGATCGCGCGCCGTCATCATCCAGATGACGACCTTCTTCGTGCCCAGCGCTTCGACTCCGCGGCGCAGCAATTTCTGCCGCACGTTGGGCCCGCCGCCGTAGCTCATGACCAAGTCGAGAGGGTAGCCGATGCCACGCGCAAGGTGCGCAGACACACCCGCATGCTCCGCGTCGGTCAGCTCGTACACGCCGGTAAAGCTGTCGCCCAACAGCACCACCGGGCTGTCAGGATCGTCGTCGTAGAGCTTGCCGTTTGCCAGAACCTGATGCGCAACGAGGGTTTCTGGCGTGTACTTCTTTTGCTCCGCCTCGGGCAAGCGTGACTGTAAATCTCCGAAACGGGTGAAGCTGGTCTCGCGCAACTGGTAGCTACGCTTTTGCTTGGCCAGTTCCTCGTACCACGGATATTTTCTCACTCGCGCAGCCAGCAACTCGGCGCTGAAACGCAGCCCGCGGTCGGTCCAGTGCGTGTCTTGGTGCTGAAACAGCGGCTCGGGGCCCTTCGCCGACTTTTCGCGCAGCAGCGCGGGCAACAAGTCGAAGACTTCGACCCCTTCCTTGGCCAAGCTCTCGAGTAGCTTGCGGAACGCTGGGTTGATGACTTGGCCCGAGAACGCCTTCAACGCTGGATCCAACTGCTCGGGGTAGACTTCGAGCTTGGTCGGCACGGGCACGAACAAGAAGTCGACGCCTTGCTGGTCGAGTAGCTTCTTGAATTCGACGATGATCGGTAGCGGGTTTTTACCCTTGCGCTGCTTCTCGAGATCCCCGCCGGTCACGTATTCGAGATCGTTCCTGTAGAACAAAAAGCCGTCGTGCCCAGCCAGGGCCTTGGCCTTGGGCGGCATGGCTTTCAGGCGCTTTTTCAGCAGTGCCTGGGCCGGCGCCAGCTTCTCGGTCCATTTCGGCCACGCGCCTCCCTGGGCCGCCAACTCTCGTTGCACCGTCTCGATGACCAAGCCGGGCGCTGGCGTCGGCCGAGTCTTGGCCAGCTTCAGAGCGGGTTTGCTGGGCGCCGCACTGGCCTCTGCTTCCGCTCCGGGCGTGCGGACCAAGAAGACGTTGTAGGTCGCCTTGCCTTGGGGCTTGCCGCGCAACACGAAGCTGGGCGAAGTGAACGAACGTCCGCCGAGCTCTGCTTTGATATCAGCCTCGGTCTGCTCATCGGGCCAGGTTGAACCGGGCGGAATCAGGTCCGTGTTGAAGGACGGGTACCAGTAGGACGAGAGTTGGTTTGCCCAACCTTTCAGCTCGGAGGGCGAAAGGATGGGATCCACATAGTCCTTCTGAATCGCTGCCACGAGCTCGGGCGTGACGACGCTCGGAACGACGCGCCCGTACAACTCTGGGAAGCCGTCGCCGTCTTGATCCGGCGCGCCAGCGAATTGAGTGAACCAAGGCTGAAACTCGACTTTCGCCCAAAGCTCGACCGTACCGGCCGCGTGGTGCACGAACAGTTCACTGAGCAATTGTCCGGAAGTTCCGGGCGGCAATGGTAGCCCCCATTTTTCGCTTCGCACCGCGGAGCCGACCTCGGCCAACTGCTCCGCGCCGGGCACTTTGTGCGACTGCAAAAACTCCGACAGTGGCGGGAACGCCAACGCCGCCCCTTGCTCTGCCGGCGAGAGGGGTGTTTGCGACAAATCAGCGGTCAAGCTGCCGGTTTCGAGCTGGCCAGAGAACGGGTGTGACGTGTCGGGCACGCCGGTCGCGGGCAAGGGTGTTTCCGGCTCCGGATCGGCGATCATGAAGTTTTCGTGATACGCGGCGTAGTCGAGCGCAGCGCGTGTCGGTCGCGTCACCTCACGGACCCAAACTCGAGAGCGCGTTCGCGCGTAACCTTCGTTCAATGTCCGCACCTCCGCGTGCGCGGCGGGTTTGCCTGGTGCGGCTTCACCCCAGGGAAACTTGGCGCCTCCGGGGCGGCAAGCAGCGAGCCCCACGACCACCGTTACACTCGCAAACGCCAAAGCAAACCAGCCGCGCTCACGGCGCATACTGACCTCGCCGGTAGTTCCACATCACGCGCAGCACCCGCAGCCCGTAGCTCAGCGGGTTCAAGTGCGACACTTCGTCCCCATAGTGGGTCGGGATCGGCGCTTCGCCGACGAGCAGACCATGCGCTCGCGCCGAAGCGATCACTTCCAAATCGAAGTCGAAGCTGTCGGAAAGCCGGGACAACGGCAAGCCGAGCGCGCGCGGCCCATAGACCAGGTAGCCGCTGTGGTAGTCGGTCAGCGAGAGCTCGAGCGTGTGATTTTCGATGCGATTGAGCAGCGCGTTGCCGACGTATTTATAAAGCGGCATGCCGCCCCGCAGCGCCGTCCCCGCGGCGATGCGCGAGCCCTGGAGCAGATCGAGCCGGCGCCGTGACAGCTGTTCGAGCATGTCCGGCAAGACCTCGGGCGCGTACTGTCCGTCAGCGTGAATGCACGCCACCACGTCCGGCTCACTCTCGCGCGCCAAGGTCAGGCCATCCTTCATGGCCGCGCCGTAACCACCGTTTTGGCTGCGCACCAACAAGCGTAGGCGAGGGTTGGTTGCTTGCCGCGCTTCGACCAAGCGCGCGGTTCGGTCACGACTGCCATCGTCGACCACGATCACCTGCTCTAGCCCGAATGGGACCAGCCCTGCCACTCGCTCCAGCACGGCCTCGATGTGCCGAGCGGCGTTGTAAGCGGGAATGACGACGCACAGCTTCATCCGGAGCTCGCTAGACGCTTCAGCGAAGCAGGCCGTTCCGCGGCAATGCGCGCGCCGTAGCGATCCGCGTAGTCACGCACGACGCTTGGCAGCGTCTCCGCCAGGCACTTCTGCGGCTTCCAGCCCAGCAGCTGCTGGGCCTTGCGAATGTCGGGAATGCGCTGCTGCGTGTCGTCGTAGCCGGCGCCATACACGGCCTCGGCAGAAACCACTTCGAAGCGCGCAGGCGTACGCTCGGGCGACAGCGGAGCATAGGCGTCGGCCAACATTCGCGCGAGGTCTTCGATGCTCAGCTCGTTGTCGGGATTGCCGAGGTTGAAGATCTGACCGTTGCTTTGCTTCGGACGCTCGAGCACGCGGCACACGGCTTCGGTCATATCGCTGACGTCCATGAACGCGCGCCGCTGCTGTCCGCCGTTCACCAGTGGCAGTGGTTGCCCGCGCAGCAAGGCGTTCATGAAGCAAGCCAGTACGCGCGGCGTCCCCTCACCGTCGATACCCGGTAGGTAGTCCATGCGCGCGCCAATGGTGTTGAACGGACGAATGATCGTAAACGGCAGCGCGCCGTGTAAACCATGGGCCCAGATCACCCGTTCCAGCAGCTGCTTGGCGCACGAGTAGGTCCAGCGCTCCCGCTCGACGGGACCGAGCAAAAAGCAGGAATCGTCCTCGCTCATGCGCTCGGTGGGCTCACCTTGCGCGTCCAGCGCGCGGCGCCCGTAGACCTCGGCGGTCGAGAAATGAATCAACCGCAACTTTCGCTCCGCGCAGCGTGTCACGAGCGGCAGCAGATGAGTGAAGCTCGCGTCGATGACCTCCAGCGGAATAGTCGAGTATTGCGCCGGATTGCACAGCGCGGTCAGCGAGATGACGACCTGACAGCGGGAGGTGACCTCTTCGACGAGCCCCGCGTCCTCAATCCGCGCCTGGATGCGTCGAAC
>Ga0207691_10000521_pt1 | contig 38291 bp, 35 predicted proteins | sample KBSM13metaG_FD_184327 | JGI IMG/M metagenome (GOLD analysis project Ga0207691, IMG submission 184327) | Miscanthus rhizosphere microbial communities from Kellogg Biological Station, Michigan, USA - KBS M1-3 metaG (SPAdes) (version 2) | ecosystem: Host-associated > Plants > Roots > Rhizosphere >...
CGGCTTGAGATTGAGCGCGCGCACGAGCTTGCCCCAGCGCTGCATCTCCGATTCGATCAGACGTCCGAACTCCTCCGGCGTGGAGAGCGCGATGTCCACGGACATTCCGCGCATCGCTTCCACGGTGTCGGGGCGGCGCATCGCCTTGTGCGCTTCCGCATTGAGGAGATCGATAATCACGCGCGGCGTTTTTGCCGGCGCAAGAAATCCGAGCATGGCGTCGGCGCGATATCCGGGCACGCCTGCTTCAGCAATGGTCGGCAAATCCGGGAATGACTCCGAGCGCCGCGGGCTCGCGATTCCCAACGCGCGCAGCCGCCCGCTCTGCATGTGCGGCTTGACGGTGAGCGCGTTGCCGAAGTCGACCGCAACTTCACCGGATAGGGTCGCCAGCAGTGCGGGGCCTGCGCCCTTGAACGGAATTTCGCGCAGCTTGACGCCGGCCATCTGGTTGAACAGTTCGGCAGCGAGTTGTGCCGAGCTGCCGTTGCCGCCCGAGGCATAATTAATCTGATCGGGCCGCGCTTTGGCGAGCGCGATCAAATCCTTTACGTCGCGTGCAGCCAGCGAAGGATGGACGACGAGAACGTACGGCGATGATGCAACCAGCGCGATCGGCGCGAAATCGCGCACTGTGTCGTAGGGCAGTTTTGCGTAGAGGCCCGGATTCACCGCGTGCGGACTCGACACGAACAGCAGCGTGTATCCATCTGCCGGCGCACGCGCCACGATTTCCGTGCCGATAATTCCGTTGGCGCCGGCGCGATTGTCGACGACGAACTGCCGTTTCAGGGAATCTGTCAGGTCCGCGGCAAACCGCCGTGCTATGACATCGGTGCCGCCACCGGGGGCAAATGGAACAACCATCCTCACCGCCTTCGTCGGATAAGATTGCGCGCATGCCGCGCCGGCGGCGATGCACGCGGCGAGCGCGACCGCATGACGCAAGTAAACTTTCCGCGCGCTTGCGACGATATAAGGTGCCGACGGCAAAGTTCGCCCTCCTCAGTTAATTCTAGCGCCGTTCGCTGAGCGCTTATTTAAGCGGCCAGCCGAGCCACTCGCACAAACTCCGGCCCATGATCCACTCGAGGTCGTTCGCCGGGAGCCACTGCATCTCTTCGGTAAACATCGTCACGCATTCGCGATAACTTCCGCGCAGACGCGACAGATCGCTGCCCCACATCATGCGTTGAGGGCCGAACACGTCGTAGACGCGCCGGACATGCGTGTGAAGATTGCGATATGGATACGGCGCGTCGGTGTAGCACGGCAATGCGCTCACCTTGACGGCGATGTTCGGCCGCCGCGCGGCGACCAGCAGCTTGTCGAGATCCCGAAACGCCACTTCATCCTTCACACCGCTCGCGAGCGCCAGGTGATCGAAGATGAGCCGCAAACGCGGATGACGTTCTGCGATTGCATCAAACACGTGCACGTGCTCGTGTGACACGCCGACGTAAATCGGTACGCCGGCTTCTTGTGCCGCGCCCCAAACCCAATCAGCATCGCCGCTATTGAGCGTCTGCGGCGCGCGCTTGAAATTGAAACGCAAGCCGAGCATGCCGGGTTGCGTGCGCCATTGAGCAAGCCTCTCAGGTGCATTGGGGTGTTTGACGTCGATCTTTCCCATGACTGCAAATCGATGGGCATGCGTATGTGCAGCCGCGAGCGCGAGATCGTTGCGAGTACCGTCGAGGCTCGGCGGCACGATAACGACGCGATCGACACCGGCGGCATTCATCTCGCGCAACAGGTCTTCGCTGGTTAGCGGGTTTGCGCGATGACGACGGGTGCCCGGCGCCCATGGCCGCTCGGGCGTATTCGCTGCCCAGACGTGTACCTGTGCATCGGCGATCAACATTTATCGGGTTTTACATCCGAGCATGACAGACACTGGATGGGATAGAACCCCCGGCGGGCGAGGGGAGATAAGTTGTTGTCCTTGTGAGACAAGCGCGAAAACCTTTCGTGACCGTTGGCGCTGTGCCGACGCCGGGCCGGGCAAGCCCTTCTCCTTCCGGGCGAAGGGTTGGGATAAGGGAGAGTCTTTATCACTGCGGTCACCGGAATCTCAACAGAACGCTTACTTGTCGCCCGCTCCGACTTCCTGAATGACGCGCGTCCACTTGTCCACTTCAGACTTGATATAAGCGCCGAACGCCTCCGGCGTCATCGTCCAGACCTCGAGCCCCTGCGCGGCGATCGCCCGGGTGATGTCCGGTGTATGCAGTATCCGCACAAGCGCCTGGTTCAGGCGCGAAACGATCGCGATCGGCGTCTTTGCAGGCGCGACGAAACCATACCATGCGTGAGATTCGTATCCCGGCACGCCCGCTTCGGCCACTGTGGGAAGGTCTGGAAAAAGATTCAAGCGGTGATCCGTGGTTACTGCGAGAGCGCGTAGCCTGCCGCTTTTGATGAAGACGGCAGCACTCGGCGGCGAAGCGAAACCGATCTGCACCTGGCCCGCGACTAGATCAACCATCGCAGGCCCGCCGCCCTTATACGGCACATGCAGAAGCCGTGTTTGCGTGATGCTGCTAAACAGGGCGCCCGCGAGATGCCCTGATCCGCCGGTGCCCGACGTGCCGTACGCCAATGTGTCAGGGCGCGCCTTAGCGAGCACGATGAGCTCCTTCACGAAATGCGCCGGCACAGATGGATGGATAACGAGTACGTTACCGCTCAACACCGCAGACGTGATCGGCGCAAGGTCGCGCACAGGATCGTATGTGAGCGGCTTGTAAAAGATCACGTTGGTGCCGAGATTTCCCACTGCGCCCAACATGAACACATAACCATCCGGCGGTGATTTCGCGGTCAACTCGGCAGCGAGCGAGCCATTCGCTCCCGCCCGGTTCTCGACGATAACTGTCTGGCCGAGCGCGTCAGAAAGTTTTGGCGCGACAATGCGGCACACGGCATCAATCCCGCCGCCCGGCGCTTGTGAAGCGATGATGCGGATCGGTTTCGACGGATACGGGGGTTGCTGAGCCGCGACTAATGGCATGCACAGTGCAGCGGCAATCGCCGGGATAAATCGCACAGTGACTGAGAATATCGGCACAACATATTCCGCTGGTGTCTTCTGCAATAATACCGCACCTTATTTTCGACCTCGAAAGGGCTGCATGGATCTCGAGCTGCGTGGCAAGAGCGTACTGATCACAGGCGCATCGAAGGGCATTGGCCTCGCTTGCGCGCGCGGCTTTGCGGCGGAAGGCGCGAACGTGCATTTGGCTGCGCGGTCGGCGGCAGCGATGGAAGCGGCTGCCGATGACATCGGCAAGAAACATAATGTGAAGGTGACAGTGCACGTCGTCGATATAGCCGCACCAGGCAATGCAGCGGCGCTGGGTCAGAAATGCGCTGACGTCGATGTCCTCGTCAATAACGCCGGCGCGATTCCGCAGGGAAGTCTCACCCAAGTGAGTGAGGAAAAGTGGCGCAAGGCGTGGGACCTCAAAGTTTTTGGCTTCTTCAACCTTACGAGAGAGATTTACCAGCGCATGTGCGAGCGTGGGTCAGGCGTCATCGTCAACGTGATCGGCGTGGCAGGGGAGAGCCATCGCGCGAATTACATCGCCGGCGCAACCGGCAACGCTTCGCTGATCGCATTCACGCGCGCGCTCGGCGGCGAGAGCGTCGACCATGGTGTGCGCGTCGTAGGCGTCAATCCCGGTCGCATTCTCACCGAGCGCCAGATCCTCCACATGCAGGAGCGCGCAGAGAAACAGTTCGGCGACCGTGAGCGCTGGAAGGAAGTTCTCGACAAGATTTCCGAGACACTTCCCTTCAAGCGAACCGGCGATCCCGCCGAAGTCTCGGACCTCGTTTGCTATCTCGCGTCAGCGCGCGCTTCGTACATCAGCGGCGCGGTGGTACCGATTGACGGCGGCGCGGCGACGCGTCCTCGAGCGTAAAGACTGCAAAGCAGCGGTTTGTGATAGCTATCGCTAGCTAATTGAGCAAGGATTCCGCATGTCGCACAAGAAGATAAGCCGCATCTACACCGGTGAAGACGGCCGCTCGCACTTCGAGGACCTGATAGTGCCTATGAACACACTGATCGCCGGCGAACGCATCTCGCTGCGATCGGCGCTCGTGCCGACGACGGGCGTTTCATTCCGCGAAAATCCGCTCGGCCGCTCCGAGGAATTTCACTGCCCCAAGCAGCGTCAATTCGTGATCACTCTTTTCGGTGCAGTGCAAATCACTTGCGGCGGCGGCAAGCGTGTTTTTGGTCCTGGCGATGTGCTGTTCGCCGAAGACCTCACCGGCGAAGGTCACGCCAATCGCGAATTGCTGGGCCCACGTCAGAGCTTGATCCTTCCTGTGCCGGAACACTTCGACATCCGGCACTGGGCGAAAGCGCCATGACGGTTCCGGGGCGATATCGCACGCTGCCGCATTAAGCGCACCGAGGCCTGCCCTTGGTTGTGTTGCGATCGCCGTCGTGAACGCGCGCGTGGCTGTCGCGGTCTCCACCGGTGACTAACATGGTGAAGCCTTGCCAGCGCCACCACACCGCACCACATACGGGACACACCGCGTCGCCGTTTTTATTGAAATGCATCAACTGGCCGGTCATTGAATGCACCAAATGATCAGGCGGCAAGTCGTTATCACCCCGCAGGGCGGCGTCGCAGGCGCTGCAAAGCTCGGTCTTCTCCATAGGACGGGTGTGACAGTTCTTCGCCGGTGAATATCCGGTGTTCGCAGCTTTGAGATGTAACCATTGGTAACGTTAACCGGCGTTTCGCTGACGCGCTGACCTGACACTTGTGCCGGTGCATGATCCGGCGCGCTGGAAATCGTAAATCAGATCAGCGCCGTGCTTGGACTATGGATGCGTTTTACTGTGAAACGGTGTTTGATGTCTGGCTTGACCTTTCGGCTCAACCGCGTCTCGCATCGTAGTGAAGTGTGTCAGCAATAACGTGACGCACAGTCGGAGCGACTTCAATAACCGATCAATTTTGCGACGTGCCGCGATTCCCTAGCACAGCGCCTCTCGTTGGCGCTATGTCATAAAGATTGCATCCTGGTGTTGAATTGGTCCAGGACAATTGCGTAACTCTGACAAAATCAGCCACTCGTTATTTTGCAGGGGCAATGCTATGTTCTGTGTGCATCGCGATTCAACCGACGTCGAAGTGCTTGATCTTATTCGTCATCGATGCCGCACGTACGGCGAGGTTGTCCATTTATTACTCATGCCGGGACTTCCCGATCGTCGGTTTGCTATCGTCGAAATGAGTACGATCGCCCAAACACACAAGCTTGCGGCCTCGGTCGGCCAAACCGCGTTTGACGACCGAACAGTCGTCATTCGGCTGAGATACTCGCTTAGATCAGTAGTCAGCGGTAGCAAAGTGCGACGGCCCCGGCCTCGATCGTCTTTACAGTGATTGGAGCGGCACAGCCAGGATCTGTATTGGCGGCATCATGGAGCACTGACCGCACACACCGCCTCGTTGTGCATGTTGAAAATCAGCCACTGGACACTTAGCAAGTACGCAACGTCCCGGCGTGGTGCAACATCAGAGCCTGGTCGCACGTACTGACCGTGGAAGTCCTTCGCACATCGCTATCTCAGCTTGCAGCGGCTGCGTATTACACTACGGACTGCTCATTGATGTGTCGTGACTCCAACTCACGACGAACATGCGTCCTTCAAAGCCCCAAGCACCACAGGACATCGCCGCATCCGGCTGGAAGCAATTACTGAGACGCACATGGCGCGCGGCTGCTTCCCAGCATTCTTCACTGATCGGTGCGGGTATTGCTTTCTACGGCGTGTGGTCGTTCTTTCCGGCTCTCGCCGCGCTCGTCGCGATGTGGGCAATGCTGGTGAGTCCGGATGACATACTAAAGCTGCTGTCAGCGGTAAGAATTCAATTACCGGAAAGCGTGAATGTGATCGTTGTCGGGCAACTCGCAGCCATCGCCCAGCATTCGCGAACGTTGTCCAGCCTCACTTTGATTTCGTTTCTCTTAGTCGCACTTTGGAGCGGTATGCGCGCGATGCGTGGTCTGCTCGCGGCGCTAAACATAATCTACGGAGCAAAGGAGGAACGCGCTTTTTGGCACCTGCATGCGCTCACGCTGGCATTCACGTGCTATGGCGGGATATTTCTACTGGCTGTACTCGCCACCATTGTTACGGTTCCCGCCGGTGGGGTCGGCACCGTGGAATATTATGTGTCGGGCATCGCGCGATGGGCGATGCTTCTCGTCTTGCTTATGCTCTCGCTGGCGGTGCTATATCGCTATGGCCCGTCGCGCCCGGCAGCGCGATGGCGGTGGGTCAGTTGGGGCGCGGTAGCAAGTACCGTTATCTGGGCGATCGGCTCGCTGCTTTTTTCTTACTACGTTTCGCAGGTCGCGCAGATTAACGTGTTGTTCGGATCGCTCGGTGCGGTCATCATTTTCTTCCTCTGGTCTTACCTGACGGTCCTGACGATGCTGCTGGGCGCGCAGGTTAACGCGGAAATGGAGCGCCAGGTCGATATTGAACGGAGACCATAGGTCGGCGACAAACGTCGCTCGGCCAATCATTCCTGTTTGAGCCCGAGACTTTGCGCAAGCTTCGTCCACCGGGCGAGTTCCGACTGCATGGTTGCCGCGAGCTGCTCCGGTGTACTGCCCACAGGCTCGATGCCGAGCGCAGCGAGCTTCTCGCGGATGTCGCGCTGGTTGACGATTTTTGCGAGCTCCGCACTTAGTCGCGTAACGATTGATCCCGCGGTGCCTGCGGGTGCAAGCACTGAATAAGACGCGACAACATCAAAGTCGGGATAGCCCGACTCGGCGACCGTCGGCACATCCGGCAACATCGACATGCGCTTTGCCGTAGTCACTGCAAGCAGGCGGAGGCGGCCGGAGCGAACGTGAGGCAAGCTTACGGGGGCGCCGATGAACGTCATCTCGCACTGGCCAGCGATGACGTCGTTCACCACCTGCCCGCCGCCTTTGTAAGGCACGTGAACGATATCGATGCCCGCAAGTGATTTCAGCAACTCCCCTGCGAGATGCGTAGGTCCGAACGCGCCGGACGACGCAAAATTAATCTGATGCGGCCGTGCGCGCGCCAGCGCCACGAGCTCCTTCACACTGCGTGCCGGCAGCGATGGATTAACCACCAGCGTCTGCGCACCGACTGCGACCATCGACACCGGCGCAAAGTCTTTTAGCGGGTGATACGGCATGTTCGTCCGAAATGGCGGATTCATGGTGTGGCCGGAGCTCACGTAAGCCAGCGTATAGCCATCGGGCAGAGATTTCGCGACGAAGTCGCCCGCCAGGATGCCATCGGCGCCCGGACGGTTATCGATGATGACCGATTGACCCAGCGCCTCCGACAGGCGCTGTGCGATGATGCGGCCCGATACATCGACGGCGCCCCCCGCGGTAAACCCAACGGTCATTCGCACCAGCCGCGAGGGATATTTCGCCGCATCGCTGGACGCGTCGCGCGGTGGCGTCTGCGCATGCACGCAAGTGTCCGCGAGCGCCAGCCATGCAAAAATCACCCCTGATCTGACCGTATGATTCATGTTGCGTCTCCTGCGTCTTCGCGCGAATGATTTGGCTGACTGGCGCACGAATCCTAGCAGATGATGTTGCAGGTACCGGCTGAGCCCGATTGACACAAAGCGGCCATTGCAGCTAAATGCGAAATTCCTGCAGCCGCTGTGCGCAATCAGGCATAAGAGTGGCGCGTTCACCAGCGAAATTTTGTTCATGCCCATTCAAGTCAAGCCCACCGGCGCCGCGCTCGGCGCCGAAATCATCGGCGCGGATCTGACGAAGCCGCTCGATGACGCATCGTTTGCGCAGATACGCGCGGCCTTCTACGAGCACGAGGTGATTTTTTTTCGCGGGCAGGCGCTCAGGGACGAAGATCAGATCCGTTTCAGCGCGCGATTCGGCGAATTGCGAAAGCTCAAACTCACGAGCCAGCTTCACGTCGATCATCCTGAAATTTTCGTTGTGTCCAACATCAAGAAGGGCGGCAAGCACATCGGGAGCTACGACGCCGGCATCTTCTGGCACACCGATGGCGCCTACCTTGCGAATCCGCACGCCGTCTCGGCGCTGCGCGCGCTGCAAGTGCCGACGGTCGACGGACGCGTGCTGGGCGACACCAATTTCGCAAGCACATCAGCCGCATATGATGCGCTGCCTCAATGCATGAAGAAACGTCTCGACGGGCTGCAGGCGCTGCACAGCATTATCCAGCGACTCAATAAGACGCTTAAATCCGGCTTGAAGAAGGATTACAACGCCGCGGTCAAATCCGAGCCGGAAGCCGTCCACCCGCTGGTGCGCGTGCACCCGGTCAATGGTCGCAAATGCCTTTACGTGACCGAAGGCTACACCGTGCGCATCATTGGCCTGCCCGAAGACGAGAGCCGCGAACTGATCGCGGAACTTACTGCCCATTGCGTGAAGCCCGAATTCACCTACCTGCACAACTGGCGCCAGAATGATATGGTGATGTGGGACGACTGCACCACTCAGCACAAGGCGACTTTCGATTACCCAGCGTCGACACCGAGGCTCATGCACCGCACTACTGTGGTATCCAACGCTGCAGCTGTGTGAGGCTAGCGAGCCGTTCAATTAAAATCATGATAGAAACGGCGACTCGCGGTCCAAACCGCAGCTAACCCGCGTCATCGCCGGACCTCGATTCGCTTCAGTTCGTTGAATCCACAATCCGTAAAGGATTGAATTTTTCGCTACCGTGTGTTCATACGGGACATCAGCTTGACCGAAATTCGCGCAGCGGATTCTGCTAAAAACGCATGGCGGCACCGCGTATGGTTTGCGCCGACGGCGAAGCCGCGCGCTTAATGGTCGCAACAAGCCGTGCGAGTGCGCACCGTGGCGATTGATCGCCTGAAGCGCGTGCTCCGGCAGCCGGAGGGTCGCCGTTGGCTCTTGTCGCCCGGCATGAAGACTGCCGTCTTCTTCATCGTGCTCGCATTGCTCACGGCGCTCGTCGCCTGGCTCGACCCGCGGCCAAGTTTGCGCCATGTACATATCGCCATGCTGTCGGGCAGCCCCACGGGTAACTACTATGCGATTGTCGATAAGATTGCGGCTGAAACCGCGCGGCGCCATGGGCGCGTGCAAAACTTGTCGTCCGCCGGATCCGTAGAGAACGTCGAGCGGCTCATCGCCGGCGCGAGGAACTGCGCAGTCCATTTCGCGCTGGTGCAAGACGGAATCACGTATCCCGAAGGGCACCAGCTTGAACTAATCGGTCGGCTGCCGCGACCCGAATCGCTGTTGATTCTCGGACGCAATGTCGACCGCATTCAGTCCGTTGCTGAATTGAATGGATTTCGCATCGGCATCGGGCCTGTAGGCAGCGGGACTGAACACATGATGCGGCGCGTACTGTCGCTTCTCGACGGTGTTGACCTTCGTATTTCAACGCAGACCATTGATGAGCAGCTCGGCATGGCGGAGCGCGGCGAGCTCGACCTGGCCGCGATGGTCCTGGACGATGAAGCCACGCTGCTCGCCAATGCCGTGACGAAGCGCAACCTCGATATTCTCGAGCTGCCCGACCTCGAATCCCTTGCACGCCATCTGCGCTTCGCGCGCATTGGCATAATCCCGGCCGGGCAAATGGACTACGTGCGAAAGATCCCGCACAAGGACAAAAAGGTGTTGCAGCTCGATGCGCTCATTGTGAGCAATGGCTGCGCGCCCGATGGCGTCACGCAAGGTTTCATGACGGCGCTTGTCGAGGTATTTCCGGCCTTCGTGCGCCATAATAAAGGTCAGCCCAATCCGGCTGGCCTGCGGTTGGCGCCTGTCGCTGCGAACTTCTATAGTGCGGAGGGTCCGGATCTACTGGGCAAATATGCGCCGTGGGCGGTCGACATCATGCCGCAAGCCACTTGGATCCAACTCGGCGTGGCGTTTTCCATCTTGTTCAGCGGCATGGCGGTGTGGCATCGATTCCGCCTTTGGCGCGTCGATGCGGGCCGTGTGAAGATCGAGCGCGACATCGCGGCGCTGTTTGGCGGCGCCACGAGGGAATCGATCGTCGAAACGCCGCTTGACTCCCGCTACACCGCCGCCGATGCTCGCGCGCAAATCGACGATCTGATGCGGCGCTTGTCCGAACTTTCGGACCGATGCCGCAAACAGTCGCTGTCATTGCTCGTGCCGATGGGCGAGGAAATGTCGTACCGTTATCAGGAAATGCTCATTGCCGAACTGCTGCGTGCGCTTAGACGCCGCAAGGAGCGGCTGGCCGCGCGTTAGCCTACGCAAGTTGGCGCATTCTCCCGGCACGAGTCAGTCGTACACAACAAGACAGCGGATCTCGATGCTTTCACGCAAGGGGGCATCCGGCGGAGTACCCGGATGATCGAACGCGCCGTGCGGCGTGAATCTCGCAACGCCACTGACCTGCGAATCGTATTGCTTGAAGACGAGCACTTCGTGACGGTCCATAGCCGAAAAGTAAAACCACTGGTGCCGGGGAGAATGCTCGACAAGGTAAATTTCTCCCGTGCGCGTCGTGTAGCGCACTTCGCCGGGCACAAGATCGGTCGCGCGCAATGTGCGGCTATCACAGACAGCAAGCGGCGTATCAAGGATGGGTCCGCGGATCGAACGCCAGATATTGATGATGCTGTAACGATTGACCGCTGCGGCAGTACCAGGGTCCGTCAGCACCCGATGGAGCAGTGCGCGGCCGGACGCTTCGGAATAGTCGTTGTGAATTCGACCGGCGGCAGCCGGCCTGCTGCCATTACCATGCCGGCCGAATGTGAGCGCGGGTCGCCCGGCTTCACGCTTGCGCACGAGATGATCGAACAGATAAGCGCGCTGAGCGCCGGTGGCAGCACATGCAAGCTCGGCCATCTCTTTGTAGTACACACTGACGATTTCTTCCTCGTTGAGAAAATCTTTTACGCCCGAGGGTGCGTCCCAGAGTTCAAAGCCTTCCCGATGCACTGATGGTCCCGGCGATAAAATACGTGCGTCAGTAATCGGCATGCGATGCAGTTCGTACTCGCAGTTTTGCCGGGGCATTCCAGGCGGGGGCTCGTACATGAAGTTATACGGGCGCTCGTCCGTGTGTTTTAGGTAACTGAGCCCGGCTTCAATTGATGGCAAGTACGCAGTGGAAGGAGTGGACCGCCGTAACGCCGCTGTGGCGGGCCCGTTGAAAGGCGTATGGTTACCCGAAATGCGCTGCTGCAGGCGCGGCTCAATAAGAACTTGTGAATGCATGGATCACCCAAGACTGGTAGTGACGTACCGCGTATAGAACGGCGACTCGATATTTAAGGACAATGCGCTTTACATTACAAACGACATCTACGCATCGATTCGATGCGCTGTGGTCATGCGACGAACCGGACGACGGGTTAGGCACGTGCCATCTAACCCATCATTTTGCAGGTAACCTGCATAACCCCATCCTGCGAGAATTCGGTTGCACGCTAAGCGAGGCGCCAGAACAATCGTTCTTGGCTAAGTTACTTGGCATACCGAAGCGGATGGATGTTGTTCGTATGGAAACATGCGCCGTTCTTGAAGGAGACTATAGCTAAATGAAATACGCCACTGCATACAGCCGCGTCGCTAGCTTGGTGGTTCTGCTGTGTTATGGATTGGTCCGGCACGCTGGTGCCGCGGGTGCGCTCGACCCGGAGTTGACGTTCCAGGCCGGTGATCAAAAAATCACCTTCAAACGTTCGGAGTTATTGAAGCGCTCCGACGTCGAGACGGTTTCCGTCGCGAATGATGTGGCGTATCCGGGCCGGGCCATGAGTTACAAGGCCGTTCGCGCGACGGCGCTGTTTGACGGCTTGAAGGTTGCCGACGACGCGGTAATACAGTTCAGATGCCTCGATGGTTTCGCGGCGCCTATCAGCAAGGAACGCTTACTCAACAAGCAGCCTGACAAAAGCCTTGCCTATATCGCGATCGAAGAAGCCGACAAGCCGTGGCCGGCGATGAAGCCCGGAGGGATGTCGGCGGGGCCGTTTTATCTTGTATGGATGAAGCCTGAGGCGTCGTTCATTGGACCCGAGGAATGGCCGTATCAAGTAGTCGCGTTTGAAGTCAAAGGCACTCTGGAGAAGCTGTATCCGAACATTTTCCCGGATGCCAAACTCAAGCCGACAAGCCCGGTGCGCCAGGGTTTCGCGATATTCACCAAGAATTGCTTCGCTTGTCACACGCTCAACGGGGCTGGCGCTGCCGAAGTCGGCCCCGACTTGAACGTGCCGATGAATCCGACCGAGTACTTTCAAAAAACAGCGCTGCGAAAACTCATTCGCGATCCTCAGTCCCTGCGCCACTTTCCGCGGTCACGCATGAGCGCGTTTCCGCAAGAAGTCCTCTCAGAGCACGAACTTGACCACCTGATTGCATATCTGGAACACATGGCTAAGCGGAAGGTGAATAAGTAAGCTGGCAGGCGCGTCGGTGTTGGCGAAACTCTCGTTCGCGAATATGCTAGCAGCAATAACGTGACCTGGAACTGTCATGCAGAGCTGGTCTACAGCGTGGCTCGCACTCTCTGTACCCGCGCTTTTCGCGAGTCTATTCGTCTTCTATTTCGGGACGGCAGCTCTTCTGGTATGGCTGTCTTTCCGATCGCCCTTGAGCACACGCATTCAAAGCTTCAAGGGTGTCGTTGCGCCATTCTTTGGCTCGACCGCTATCATCTTCGGCTTGCTGATCGGTTTCTTATCGAGCGATATCTGGGAGCGCAATAAGCAAGCCGAGCGTATCGTCTTTACTGAAAGCGACACGCTCCTCGCACTTTACAGCCTCAGTGTGGCAAGCGGCTCGGATAGTAAGAATTTACGCTCCGCGATCCGCGGTTATGTGCGTGCCGTTGTCGAAGACGAGTGGCCCCGACTGTGGGCGCAGAAGAGGTCACCGCAAGCGGATTCCGCACTGAATGCACTTCTGCGAGAAGTGGCGCTGCCTGCAAGCACAAAGGACGCTGGTGTTCAGAGGACGATGCTGGACATGGTGCTGCGTATACGCACTGCTCATGAAGACCGCGTGGCGCTGAGTGACGATCGAACCGTCGGCGCAAAGTGGGCGGCTGTCCTCTTGCTTGCGCTCATCACGCAATTGGCCATCGCTGTAGTACATCTCGAAAGAGCGCGACCGCAGTTAGCGGCGTTGTTTATTTTCACGCTCGGGGCTGTATCGGTGCTGGGCTTGCTGGCGATCCACGAGGCACCATTCGAACCTCCGGTTTTCGTTCCGCCCGGCCCGATCGCCGACGTGTTGCGGCAAGTCCCGATGTAACGAGCAGGAAGTCCAGCGGCACATGCGCTTCTCGAGTGTCACCCCGTTAACCCGAATCAGACCGTGGCGATACTAAGCGCCATGATTTGGTGAAATGTCATAACGACAAAAAGATAACAATGCCCAGCTATGCCGTTCTGCGATCATCAAGCAGGGCATATTGATATAGCATAACAACAGTGGCTCGGTCCGAGGGTGGAGGCATGGGATATGACTGAGTGGCTCTACCACCTTCCGGTAGTTTGGATGACGGTTGTTGTGTTCGTGGTGACCGCTCTCATTACCGGAGCAATCTACGCAGCGGTGCTCGCACTCGCGACAGGCAGGCGCGTGATCGCGTTCAAGGCGATGTCGCCCGTGATGTTGACTCCGCTGGCAGTAGTGTTTGGCCTGCTCGTCGCATTTCTCGCCGCTCAGGTGTGGGGCGATTCAGAAAGGGCCCACACTGCGGTGACTCGCGAGGCGAGCGCCCTGCGCACCGTTGCTCTGCTCGCTAACGGTTTGCCCAGAGAGCCGGCGGCCCGGATACGCGCACTCGTCCGCCGCCATATCGAGGACGCCGTAAGCGTGGAATGGCCGGTCATGGCCCAGCGACGCGCCACGCTGACCATGACGCCGAGTGTAGACACAGAGGCGCTTCAACTCATCCTGTCTGTGGTCCCGCAAAATGAAGGCCAGACGGTGGCGCAGCGCGAGATGGTTTCGTCGCTCGAACGCGCGCTCGACGCGCGCCGCCAGCGCATTATCGTCAGCCAGTCGACGATTAACTGGGTCAAGTGGACAGTGCTCGTCCTGCTCGCAGCGCTTATCCTGCTGACCATCGCCATTATTCACAGCGATAACCGAATGACCGCCGCCATCGCGATGACCATTTTTGCGACAGGCGCTGCAGCCTGCGTGGTGCTGATCGCCTCTCATAACCGGCCGTTTACGGGCGAAATATCCGTCGGGCCGGAGGTGCTGCTTCAGGTGATGCCAAAGGAGTAATCGCGCGTCGCTGTGCGATCGCGCCGCTGACGTTGTAATGATTGGTGAGTGTGCCTCGTCGCACCGGCGCAGGCCGCTGACCAGAAGACCGAGTCCGGCCATCTGCGTCAGTGCGCTGAATCAAGCCGTCACGAGTCCCGACACGCGCTGCGCCGCACGTCGACGCGCCGCTTCGCCAAACGCGTTGTATAGCGCAGCGGACAGCTCATGCTTTTCAGGTTGCCACTCTGCATGCCACTGCACGCCAACGATGAATTGTTTGTCATCGTCATAGCGCAGACCTTCGACTACGCCATCCGGAGACGTCGCCTCGACAACCAGTCCCTGGCCCAAGCGATCAACACCCTGTCCATGCAATGAGTTGACCATCATCTCGTCCTGGCCGGTCAGGCGCTGGAATAGACCGCCCGCCGTCAGCTTCACGACGTGATTCAGCCGAAACACTTCTTCCGGCGTGACGTCTTCGCGTTGTGGTCTGCGGTGATCTTTTTTTCCGGGCACTTGATGAATGCGGTAATGCAGTGAACCGCCCAGCGCGACGTTAATCTCCTGAATGCCGCGGCAGATGCCGAACACCGGCACCCGGGCGGCTATGCACGCGCGTACCACCGGCAGCACCAGCGCATCGCGGCCGGGATCTATGAGCTCATCGGGCGGAAACTCCGGCCCTCCATAATGATGTGGCTCGACATTCGCGCGGCCGCCGGTGAGCACGAAGCCATCCATGCGCGACACCAATTCTTCGACGTCCACGGCCACGCCCACCGGCGGCATCAACACCGGGATGCAATCGACCATCTTCAGCAGGGAATGAACGTTGCGCTCGCCGGTGCCATGCACGAGATGCCGCGTCTCGGCCGCCTCGACTGCATTTGCAGACACGCAGATCAACGGTCGCGGCGCGGTCGTAGTCCTGGCGTGAATCTGCGTCGTCATCTTGCGCAATCTTGAACGGGGAAGGCAGCTTCGAAGCGAATATAGATTGTCATCCATATTCGCACTTCTGAGTAGCCCCCGCCGCTTTTGCGAGCGGTAATCCGAAGGACCGGCGCTACTGACGCAGGCCCAGGCGTGCGGCGAGTTGCTCGTAAAGCTCATATTGACTGCGTACGAACTTGTCTGTTTCCGCAGGGCTGCGGATCGCGGGTATGCCGCCAATTTTCTCGACACCTGCGAGCCACGCGGGATCGCGCGCGAGCTTCGCCAACACATCTGTCCAGCGCTCGACCACGTCGCGCGGCAGGCGCGGAGGTCCGGCCAGCGCAGACCATGCTGCAAGGCTTTCCATCTGAGGCCACCCCAGATTTCTCGCGGTGGGCACATCGGGCAGGTCGTTTAACGGCTCGCGCGTTGTTGTCATGAGCGGCCGCAACGCACCGGATCGGAAGTGCGCCAGCAGCGCGCCGAGATTGCTGCAGGCAAATTGCGTCTGTCCGCCGAGCAATGACACGGTGAGATCGCCTGATCCCTTATACGGAATGCCGATGGCCGCGTCTTTCGGCAATCCGACCAGACTGAAGAGATACTGAGGTCCAAAATTCTGCAGAGTACCGTCACCGACTGTAGCGAAGTTGAGCTTGCCCGGACGCTTGCGGATTTCGTCGATCAGCTCTTTCATCGACGAAAAGGCCGCATCGGTCTTCGCCGCGCAGACGTATGGATTGATTTCCAGCACTGAGAGGAAGGTGAACTCGCTCGCGCGGTATGGCGTCTTGCGATCCGTCGCCGGCAGAATCACCTGCGACGCGATGCGTGATAGCAGCAGACGGTATCCGTCGGGCGGCGCGTCGCGGACTGCGAGCGTGCCGATGGCGCCGGAGGCGCCCGGCTGATTCATCACCACCAGTGTTTGCCCGTGCAGATAGCGCGGCGCGTGCTGCGCGAGATTACGCGCGGCTAGATCAGCGTCGCTCCCCGCCGTATACGGCACCACGAGCAGGATGGGGCGCGATGGATATTGCCCACCCGCCGCTAACGAGGCGGCGAACAGACAAACGAAAACCAGGCTGCGAAGCACTTGCGCTAGTTACCGGGCGCTCATGCCTTCGCGTACCATGATTTGACTCCGGCATGATCGCGTACCGCGTCGTGCACGCGCATGAGCTTCGGATAGCCGGCGAAGATGGTGGCGGGAATGTGATCCACATTGCCGCCGACGAACCAGCGCACCGCCATATGCAGCTTTAGATCTACGACATTTATTTTCGGGCCCCCGAAAAACGGGTCGCCGGGAATGTTCTTTTCAGCGGCTTGCGCCCATGCGGGCAGCGGACCTGCCACGAGCGCCTCGCGAGCGGTTTTTTTATCCGCATCCCTCATGCGCAGCGTGGGGCCGACGAGACAGCGCAGATCCTCGACATGCTGCATCATGCCTTCGTGCCGCGCGGCTTCAAAGTCGTCCGTGGGATGAAGGCCATGCTCGCGACCGATCAACACGAGTATGGCGTTCGATTGCCCGAGCGGCGGTCGTCCCGGCATTTCGAGCACGGGCAGGGCGCCGTAAGGCGTTGCAGCCTTCATGGCGGGCCACGCGGGACCCTTGATGCGCGCGTCTTCGAAGTCGATGCCGGCGAGATGGAGCGCGAGCCGGCATTCTTCGCCGCGGCTCACGGGAGCGTCAAAATAAGTCAGTTTTGGTTTAGTCATGCACGCGAAGATATCACGGTTTACTATTGAACCAGCGCCCGTAGCATTCTCGAACGATATCCGCTCGCGGGCAGACCACACTTAGAGGACGAACGAATGAACCCGGGATTCGAAGAAATTATGAATATACGCGGCCGCGGCATGCCTGCGGATGGCGAAGTAACGATTGACGGACACGATCCGGTCTATTCGGCGCGTTTCAAGATCGGCGAGACGACGGCAAATATACTTGGCGGAGTCGGCGTCGCAGTCACCGACATACATGAGATCAAAACCGGGCGGCGCCAGAAAGTCGCTATCGACGTTCGTCATGCGGCGGCCACCTGTCAGAGTTCGAAATACATGCGGCAGAAGTCTGCCGACGGTGGGAGCTGGAAGGAAGTGAAGTCGCCGTCGATGGAGCATATGCGCTCGATCACGCAGCCGTGGCAATGCAAGGACGGGCGCTGGTACCTGCCGCATTTCAATCTGCCGCATCTGCACGACCGCGTGATCGGGGTCCTCGGCTGTGAATCGAATGCGGATGCGGTCGCCAAGGCGATCGCAAAATGGGATTCCCACGATCTCGAAGAAGCAATCGCTGCAGCGCGCGCCTGCGGCTCGGTGATACGTTCCAATGCGGAATGGCTCGAGCATCCGCACGGAAAAATGCTGTCCGGCAAGCCGCTCATCGAAATCACCAAGATTGGCGACAGCGACCCGATTCCTTTTCCGAAAGGGGACAGACCGCTGTCAGGAATCAAGGTGCTCGACCTCACGCGCATCCTCGCCGGGCCGATTGCTGCGCGCACGCTCGCTGAAAATGGCGCCGACGTGCTGATGGTCACCGCGCAGCATTTGCCGCAGGTGCCCGAGCATGTGATGGATACGAGCCACGGCAAGCGCAGTTGCTTCCTTAATCTCAACAAGGCTGAAGATGTCGCGACCGTCAAGAAGCTGGTGCGCGATGCCGATGTGTTCAGCCAGGGTTATCGACCCGGCATCATGGACAAGCACGGCCTGAGACCCGAACAGCTCGCCGCAGAGCATCTCGGCATCGTCTATCTCTCCATCAGCTGTTACGGACATGGCGGGCCGTTTACGAATCGCGGCGGATGGGAACAGATCGCCCAATCTGCAACCGGCATTTGCCTCGATAACGGCGATGCGCGACCGAAATTATTGCCGGCATCCGCCTGCGATTACACCACCGGCTATAACGGCGCTTACGGTGTGTTGCTCGCGCTCGCGCGACGCGCACGCGAAGGCGGTTCATATCATGTTCGGGTCTCGCTATGCCGCTCGGGCATGTACATCTACAAGCAGGGTCATGTGAAATATTCCGATCCGAACCTGGGACTCACGAATACCCAATTGGAATCGATCATGACGGAAACGAAAGGCGGCCATGGCACGTTGAAGCATTTGGCGCCAGTGCTGAAGATGTCGGAGACAAAACCTTACTGGGACAAACCTTCACCGGTGCTTGGAGCGAATAAGGCCGAGTGGCTTTCATAGTGCTCGCACAATGCAACGTACGCATGGACCGCGGGGTTCTGCTGGCGAAGGCGGGCATTGAGGTCTGTTGTAAACGAGCTGGTTCAGGCCGCGACTCGCAACGCAGGCGGTATTACCAGTGCGCTGAGCGATCGCTTAACGCGCAGCGTCATAGGACCATGCACTAAGCGCAACCCTTGTGGACACCGCCATCGCGACCTGTTGCAATACACTGAAACCATTTAACGGAGAGGAGCTTTCCTGATGCCGATCATAGATTCCCAGATCCACGCCTATGAAGCGAATACACCGAAACGTCCCTGGCACACTTCGCCTAACTGGCCCGCTCACGTCACAGGCGACGAAATGGTGGCGGCGATGGATAAGGTCGGCGTAGATGGCGCGATATTCGTCTCGCCGTTTGCGATGTATCGCTACGACGCGAGTTATGCGGTGGAAGTACAGCGCGCGCATCCCGGCCGGTTCGCGCTCGTGAAGCCAGTCGATCCCGATGATCCGGCCGTGGCCGATGTCATTGCTGATTGGAAGAAGACGCCGGGCACTGTCGGCATTCGCATCATGATTACGAAGGATCCGGGGCGCGACCGTTTGCCGACCGATCCAGGCTTCGATCGCATTCTGCGCGCAGCGGTCAAGCACGATTTTCCGGTCAATATGCTGTGTTGGGGCAACATCGACGCCGGCATGACCATCATCGACCGCCATCCTGACACGCGATTCGTCGTCGACCATCTGAGTATCATGCAGCCGCGCACGCCGCCGGCGCCGGCCCAACCGTGGGCTGATCTGCCAAAGGTGATCGATCTTGCAAAGCGCCCAAACGCCGTGATCAAAGTCAGCGGCGCTTGCACGCTGTCGAAGGAGCCGTATCCTTTCAACGACATCTGGGATCCGCTCGCGCGCGTGTTCGACGCGTGGGGTTTCGAGCGTTGCCTGTGGGGCACCGACTGGACGCGCGCCTTCGCCGTCGTCAACTACGAACAGGCCGTCGAGCCCTTCCGTAAAACCAATCGCCTGAGTGATAGTGAACGCGCGATGTTGATGGGTGGTGCGTGCGCGAAGGTGTACGGCTGGTCGCCAAAGAAAGGCTAGATTTCGTTACTCGACAAACCCGCTCGTGTCCGGCGAGCGGGAGCGCGGGGCATCAGGTCTACAACTCGAGCGGCATTAACTGGGCGACTCGCTGCGGTTCGCGGCGCCAGGCGTCCGACGCATCGACGTATAGCTCGACGCCGTTGCCGTCCGGGTCCTGGAAATAAAGAGATTTAGTTACCTCGTGATCGATGGGATGCGGCGTGATACCCGCAGCCTCCAGCTTTGATTTGGCTTCACGCAGTTCATCGAGGTTGTTGCCGATGTTGAACGCGACATGATGCAGTCCCACCGCAGTCTCGCTTCGACTACTGCCTTCGCCGCTTACTTCCATCACTGCGAAATCGTGGTGATTGCCGAGCGTAAAGAATGCCATCTTGAATCCTGTCTTATCGAGACGGGCACAGATCGGGAGGCCCAGCACGCCGTTGTAGAATTTTTCAGCGCGCGCACGGTCGGTGACGCGCAGTACCACATGTCCCAGCGCTTTGATCTTCATGAGTGTCGCTCCTTTCAAGAGGAATCGAGACCATATCGATATCGACTTAAGAACAGCAAATCGAGCCACGCGAACACTAGTATTGGGTGCTTTGTGGTGGTGGTCAAGCAGCCAGGAGAAACAACAGCACGAACGGCGTTTCGGCACAACGCACCCGATGCGGTGTGCCTAGGTAGCCATTGAACGTGGTGAACCGGTATGAGGGAATATTTAGCCTGCGCGTTCAGTTAACATGTAGCGGCGCGCAGAGTCGAATCGCTTCACGGCGTTTTGACACGACGGTGCATAACTCGTTGTTGCTTTCCATACTCACATTGAGGACATGATAATGACAAAAATTTCAGCGGTATTGATTGCAGCAACGTTCGCAATCCTATGCGGCTGCGCACCGCTCGCGACAAACAGCGGGCCATGGGATTCGACATCGGTATCAGGTTCATGGCCATCCTCGGCGAATGAGACGGCGGGACCCAAGACGCGCTGATCCGTGTTTAGCCATCTGCCGCCTGGCGAAGATTTTGGTAGATGGAAAGTTTGCCTGAGGACATCCTGGTACAGCCCGGTGATGAAGAGATGAGCGCGATGAAGCAGCTTATCGTTTCGCTCGGATGTCTCGTTGCAGCACCGGTCGCAGCGCAGTCATATCCGGTCAAGCCGATCGAGATGATTTCACCGACCAGCGCCGGAGGCGGCTCGGATCTCGTCGCGCGCGTGGTGGCGGACATCATCTTGAAAGAGAAGCTGCTGCCGCAGCCGGTCATCATTCAGAATCGTGCGGGCGGTGGCGGCGCAGTCGGTCAGACGTTCGCGGCGTCGAAGCGAGGCGATCCTTACTTCATATTGTTGGCCGGTACGGGACTCATCACGGTTCCGCTACGCACGGGGCTCGACGTCGGCATCGACAAATTTCAGGCGCTCGGTGTCATCGGGCTCGATCTAAACTCGCTTGCGGTGCGCGACGATTCTCCGTTCAAAACGGTCAAGGACTTGGTTGCCGCGGCGAAGGCGAAGCCAAAAACAATCAACGTAGCTATCACTTTTCCCGGCGGCTCCGCGCATCAGCTCATTTTTCGCCTCGAGCAGCTCACCGGCGCGAAATTCAATACCGTGTCTTTCAAAAGCGGGACCGATGCCGCAACTGCCGTGCTTGGCGGCCACGTGCATGCGACTGCCGAGAACCTTGGCGAAGTAATGCCTTATGTCGAAAGCGGCAGACTGACTCTGCTGGGCGTGCCCGCGATCCGGCGGCCCGCCGGGCTTCCGAACGTTCCGACTCTGAAAGAGCAGGGATTCGATGTGCATGCCGGCGGCTTCCGGGGGTTCGTCGCGCCGGCGGGTATCCCGCGCGAAGTCGTCGCGGTGTGGGACGCAACGCTCGCCAAAGTTCATAAAAGTGCAGCGTGGCAAGAGTACATGAGACGCAATATGTACGAGGATGTGTATATGAACGCAGAGGAAATGACGCGATGGCTCGCGAGCGAGCAGGCGGAGATCGCGCGCTTTCTCACTGAAATGGGACTTGCGGTCAAAAAAGAAGAGAAGAAGTGACGAGAATAGATACGAGAGACGGGGTGTTATTTTCTCGGTGAGCTCTCGTCAGTTCAGTAAGGTCGTCACTCGGCGCGCCGCAACCACTCCTGTTATCGCCTGGACATTTCCTTCATCGGTGAGACGAGGCCAGATTCGACGGGTGTATCAACAATTCGGCGTTATGGTACAAGCGCCTCTTCCGCCGCTGCGCGTGCATGAATCGCGGTCGTATCAAACAGCGGGACGCGCGAGTCTTGCTGATTGACGAGCAGCGATATTTCCGTGCAGCCGAGAATGATCGCTCGCGCGCCTTGTGACGCGAGGCCTGCCATGACTCGTCGATACTCGCTGCGCGATGCCTCACTGATGACGCCAACGCACAGCTCGTCGTAAATGATGCGGTGAACGGTCTCGCGATCCTTCGCATCAGGGACGATGACGCGCAGCCCATGACGTTCGCTCAATCGATCGCGGTAGAACGCCTGCTCCATTGTGAAGCGCGTCCCAAGCAGGCCAACTGTTGAGTGGCCGGCGAGCTTGATTTCGGCGGCGGTTGGATCGGCAATATGAAATAGCGGGATCGTCACGGCCGCCTCGATGTCGGCGGCTACTTTATGCATCGTGTTGGTGCACAGGACGAGAAAGTCTGCGCCTGCTGCCTGGAGCGAGCGAGCAGTTGCCGCGAGCATGACGGCGGCAGCGTGCCAATCGCCCGCATGCTGGAGCTTTTCGACTTCGTGGAAATCGACGCTGTAGAGAACAATCTTCGCAGAATGCAGACCGCCGAGGCGTTCCTTGATCGTTTCGTTGATCTGGCGGTAATACGGAACGGTCGACTCCCAACTCATGCCACCAATGAGGCCAATCGTTTTCACAGTGCTCCTCAGCGACGAGTGATGGCGTCCGGCGGATTGCTGGACGTCAAGTTTTGCCCGATAACAGCGCCACGCCCGGTGGCAGGGCAAGTGCGTTCATACGATCGCGCCATTATGCCGCTAAGCGAAGCAGAGAATGCAAGCGAGCAGTTTGCTTTGGATGAGCTGGAATTCGACTCGACTGAATTCATTGGAATTAGTGGACGCTTGTTGTTATCCATAAAAGGCGTCTTCACTATTCAGCGTTGCTCGATCCCTGACAGGTCGGCCGCTGCGCTCGCGGCCACCTTGTAAATAGTATTTTTTTAAGAATTGTTTACGCTGGATTTAGGACTCCGCGAGATGATTTTTCTCCAGAATGCGAAGCGTCTGTCGCGATTTGCTCAGCGACAACACCAACTACATCGAGGAGAAAAACCATGCTTGAGCGATCATCGTCCACACGATTTGCCGCGGCCTTTATCATCGCACTCGGCGCAGTGTGCGCATTCGCTGCCGACCGCGAAGATTTGCAAGGCATATCAAAACCTTCACTCGAACGCGGTCGATACATAGCGCAGATTGCCGGATGCAACGACTGTCACACGCCGAACTACGCGCAAAGCGGCGGCCGGGTGCCGGAAAAAGACTGGTTGATCGGCGACCGTCTCGGCTGGCGCGGGCCGTGGGGCACGACCTATCCGGCGAATCTGCGCATGACTATGGCACGCATGAGTGAGGAAGACTGGGTACGCGTGGCACGCTCCGCTCAGTATCGTCCGCCAATGCCTTGGTTCGCCCTGCGCGACATGAAAGAAACCGACCTGCGCGCGCTTTACCGCTTCGTGCGTTCGCTCGGTGTCGCCGGCGAGCCCGCGCCGGCTTACGTGCCGCCCGGCAAAGAACCGCATGGCGGTGTCGTGCAGTTCCCGATGCCGCCTCAATAGCGGCTGAAGGCTTGAACGCGGCGGCGCGCTCCTTGTGAGGATTCCAGATTAAGACGCATTTGGCTATGATCGCGACCTATGAAGGACGCGAAGGCGCACGTTCTCGACGAGGAACAGGCTTCGTTTATCTGCAGCGGCATTTCGATGAGCGCCGCATCCTGCCGCAGCGGTGGCGTGCCGAGTCTCGCACGCGCAGTCGGTTGCCGGACATCGGCGGACCGCAGAGCGGTGACAGTGCTTTTCGCCGAGACGGCGTCGGCAGCCCTGCTCGAAGACGTGCGCCGCACAGGTACCATCGCGGTGGTCTTCAGCCGGCCCGCCGATCATCGGACTTTGCAGCTGAAGGGCAAAGACGCACTGATCGTGCCGGTCGAGGCTGGCGACGCGGAACTATCTTCGCGCCAGATTGAAATATTTGTTGAGGGGCTGAGCGCACTCGGCTACCAGGCGTCTATCGTTCGCAGCGTCCTCGCCAGTTCCCCGGAAGATTTACTCGCTGTCCGCTTCACTGTGGAGGCGGCGTTCTCGCAGACGCCGGGTCCGGCCGCCGGCGAAGCGCTGCAGGCCGGTAGATGAAGATTCACCTTGAAGCGATTCGCGAGTGTCTCGAAGGCACTTTACCGGGGCAGATTGCCACTTGTGCGCCCGACGGGACACCGAACGTCGCGTACCTGTCGCAGGTGCAGTATGTTGACACTGAGCACGTCGCGCTTTCATATCAGTTCTTCAACACTACGCGGCGCAACGTTCTTGCCAATCCTTACGTGCGGGTCGCCGTCATCGACCCGACGACTGCCGGACACTACCGTCTGACACTGCAATATTTGCGCACGGAACAGGAAGGGCCGCTGTTCGAGAACATGAAGGCGAAGCTTGCCGGTATCGCCTCTCACACGGGCATGGCCGGCGTGTTCCGGTTGCTAGGATCGGATATCTATCGCGTGCTCGACATCGAACGCGTGCCCGGGCAGACGCTGCCTGCACCGCCGCGTCGCAATCTGCTGGCAGCGTTGCGTGCCAGCGCAGAAGAACTCAGGCGGGTCGGCGAGCTCGATGCGCTGCTTACTCAAACGCTCAATTGCCTCGAGATACATTTCGATATTCATTACGCAATGATCTTAATGTACGAGGCGACCGGCGGACGCCTTTACACCGTCGCCAGCCGCGGTTACAACGTCTCCGGCATCGGTGCGGAGATCGAACTTGGAGACGGTGTCATTGGCGTTGCTGCACGTGAAAGGACGCCGATCCGGATCGGACACTTCGCCGCGGAGTACAGCTATAGCCGCGCGATCCGCGACAACCTCGCGCGCAGCGGTGCAGCGTCGCAGCTCGAGACCGAGATTCCGCTCGCCGGCCTCGCGGGTTCGCGCAGTCAGCTTGCCGTCCCGATTCTTGCGGGTGAACGACTGATCGGCGTGCTCTACGTCGAAAGTCCGCAGGACCTGCGCTTCGGCTACGACGACGAGGACGCGCTGGTGTCGCTTTGCGGGGGCCTCGGCGCAGCCATTGTGCTGCGGCAATACAACGCAGGCGAACAGAGTGACGACGCTACGCCCCAAACGCCGGCGGTATCTCCGGCCGGCACGCCGATAACGATCCGGCACTACTGCGAAAACGACAGCGTATTCCTCGACGGTCAGTACCTCATCAAAGGCGTTGCCGGCTCGATATTGTGGGCGCTGACCAGCGATTTCTGCGCGAGCGGCCGCACTGCATTCACTAACCGCGAGCTGCGGCTCGACCGCCGGATCGGTCTGCCGGACGTGAGCGACAACCTTGAAGCGCGGCTCATTCTGCTCGCGCGCAGATTGAACGAGCGCCAGGCGCCGCTGCGAATTGACAAGACCGGCCGTGGTTCCTTCGTGCTTCGCGCCGAGCGCCCGCTTGAGTTGGTCGACATTCCGAAGAACGGCTGACTAATTGTCAGCCTTCGCGTGTATGTGCAGTTCGCGAATGCAATTGTGCCTCGTGGTTACGAGCTAGCCCACCGAAGAGGAACGATCGGTTCGGCGCATGTGCCTGACCCATCCTGCGATTGCACCGATCGTCAGGTGCGCTTTCTCCCGATCGCCGTACTTAGGGTCGGTTAACGAAAGCAACCCGCCATGTGCGAGCGATGGTTACGACGCCATGCGCGTAGCGCATCCAACGCCGTCCAGCGCAGGTATGCCCGAACTTCCTAAATCTTCATTGCCGATTCCCTAATTTTTTCCTAAACGCCGGTTCACAGTCTTTGCAGACACGTGCCTGACGCATACAGTGCGGGCGGTCGAGCGTGTCAACGCGACCCGCTCACTGTTGAAAGGAGAGAATCCATGAAGGAAGCGCCAACCTTAGCGCGACGGCAGACGCTGCTCGAGCAGATGCTGCTGATTCGCAGCTACGAATTGCAGCTGGTGGCTCTAGCATCAAAACAGGCTGCACCCGGCACCTGCACTTCCATCGGCCAGGAAGCCGCCGGAGTGGGCGTCGTCGCCGCCCTCGAGGACACCGATCTGATTTTGAGCAACCACCGTAGTGCCGGGCACCTGCTCGCACGCGGTGCTGATCCCGGCCGCATGCTCGCTGAAGTGCTCGGTCGTCGTGACGGTTATTGCAAAGGCAAGAGCGGCTCGCTGCACATTTCCGCGCGCGAACTCGGTGTGGTGCTGACATCGACCATTGTCGGCGGTGAGCTGTCGCTCGCGACCGGCGTCGCTCTATCGCAGAAAATGCTGAGTCGACCTGGTATCGTCGCTTGCTTTTTCGGAGACGGTGCCGCCGGTGAAGGGATCTTTCACGAGTCGCTGAATCTAGCAGCGGTGTGGCGTCTACCGATTCTTTATGTTTGCGAGAACAATGAGTGGCAGGCATTCGTCCACCGCAGGGAGACCATGACAGGCGAACGCATCGCGCCGCGCGCGAATGCGCTCGGCGTTGAGAGCGCAACCGTCGATGGCAATGACGTCGATGCGGTTTACGCAGCGGCGGACGCAGCGATTGCGCAAATCCGCAGCAGCGGCAAACCATTCCTGCTCGAGACGTCGACCTATCGCCTGCGCGGCCATTTCGAGCCCGATGACCAGTCGTACGTCGATGCGACGGAGCTTGCGGCATGGCGCGCACGCGATCCGCTCGAGCTTTACCGCCGGCGACTTACTGAATATGGCGCTACTACCGCGGAACTCGCCGCTATCGAGAGCCGCGTCGCGTCGCGCCTCGAAGCTGCCCTTGCTTTTGCGCAGGCATCGCCGATGCCCGAAGCCGCGGAACTTCATACCGATGTCTACGCCTGAGAGAAAGGAACCAGTCATGACCACGATCACCGTTCACGAAGCTATCTCGCGCGCGCTCGCCGAGGAACTTCGCCGCGATGCGCGAGTTCTCATGTTCGGGGAAGGAGTCGCAACCAAACGCCCGGATCTGCTCGCGGAATTTGGTGCGGCGCGCGTGCGAAATACACCGCTCGCCGAGGCAATCATCACCGGCACGGCCGTGGGGGCAGCGGCAAGCGGCCTACGCCCCGTTGTAGATCTCCTGTTTGCGCCATTTCTTTGTTATGCGATGGACAGTCTCATCAACAGCGCCGGCAAACTGCGTTATCTATCGGGCGGGCAATTTGAATTTCCGCTGGTTGCCATGGCGATGACCGGCACAGGCTGGAGCGTGGGCGCACAGCATAATCACAACATCGAAGCGTGGTTCGCTCACGCACCCGGACTCAAGGTCGTTATGCCATCAACGCCGGCCGACTTCATGGGTCTGCTCAAGTCAGCGATTCGCGACGACAATCCGGTGATGTTCATGGTCGACCTCGCATTGCTGCATGAAACGGGCGATGTACCCGACATCGAGACGCTGGTGCCGCTCGGCCAGGCAGCCGTAGTGCGGCCGGGCTCCGACGTCACTTTAGTGTCGTACGCGAAGACGGTGCGAGTGTGCGTGCAGGCAGCAGAGAAGCTCGCCAGCGACGGTATCGCCGCCGAGGTCATCGACCTGCGGACGATCAAGCCGCTCGATACTGCGACGGTACTGGCGTCGGCGCGGCGGACCGGCAGAGTTGTCATCGTGCATGAAGCGAGCCGAACGTGCGGCGTTGGCGCGGAGATCGCTGCACTAGTCGCAGAGCACGCGTTCGACGACCTTATGGCGCCGGTACAGCGCATCACCGGACCTGACGCGCCGGCGCCCGCAAGCCACGCCCTCGAGCAGGCCTTCGTGCCGTCGATCGACAGGGTCGTCGAGGCGTGTCGCAGACAGTGGAAGCTCACCGCCCCCGTCGCGCCGCGCACGCTGCGCCGGGCTTAAGCTGCGGCGCTTCACTGAACGTCAACGCATGGTCCAATTGTCGAATGTGCAAGAGCACTCAATGAGGAGAACCACTTGGTCACTAACCCGCAGTCAGGAACCAACGTTCATGAAATCGCCCCCGACATCTACCGGATCAATACGCCGGTATCGATACCGGGCGTCCCCGACCATTTCAATTTCAATCAGTACTTGGTTGTCGACGAGGAGCCGCTGCTGTTTCATACAGGTCCACGCAAGTTGTTTCCATTCGTGCGCGAGGCAATCGAAAAGGTGATACCCGTCGAGCGCCTGCGCTATGTCGGCTTGTCCCATTTTGAAGCGGACGAGTGCGGCGCGATGAATGAGTTTCTGGCTGCGGCGCCATATGCAGCGCCGCTATGTGGAAAGATTGCAGCAATGGTGTCTGTGAATGACGTCGCAGACCGGTCAGCGCGCGCGCTCGGCGACGGTGAGGTGCTATCGCTCGGCAAACATTCTATGAAATGGTTCGATACACCGCACATGCCGCATTCGTGGGAGTGCGGTCTCATGATGGACACAACGACTTGCACGTTCTTTTGCGGCGATCTGTTTACGCAGGGCGGCAAGGGCGATCTGCCCGTGACCGAAGCCGACATCCTGGGCCCGAGCGAAGCGTTCCGCACTCGCATGGACTACTTCGCCCATGCGCCCGATACCGCCGGAACCCTTGCGCGGCTTGCCGCCGAACGTCCAACGACGCTCGCCTGCATGCACGGCAGTGCCTGGCGTGGCGACGGGGCTGGTCTGTTGGCTGCGCTTTCAAGCGCGGTTTCGGGCGATAGATCCGTTTAACGGCCGCCGCAGGTCAAAACAAATAGACGCCCAGTCGTGTCGAACAGCGCCTTGCGCAGACCACCCGCGGCAAATCAGTCGATCCGCGAGCCCGAATCCTTGACGACCTTGGCGTACTTTTTTATTTCATCCTCGATATAGCCGCCGAACGCTTCGGGCGTCGGCAGCAGGAACGCAAAAATTCCGAGACCGGCGAGTCGTTCCTTAACATCGGGCAGAAGCAGGATACGATTTATTTCAGCGTGCAGTTTTGTGATGATGGGCTTGGGTGTGCCGCGCGGCGCAAAGAAGCCATACCAGTTGTCGACCGTGTACCCCGGCACGCCGGATTCTGCGATCGTGGGAATGTCGGGAAACTGCTCCGCGCGCTTGGCGGATGTCACAGCGAGAGGGCGTATGCGCCCGGCTTTCACGTATGTGATAGCAGTAGATACCGTCGCAAATATGCATTGCAAATTTCCGGCGAGCAGATCGAGCATCGCCGGTGCGCCGCCTTTATACGGCACGTGCACCATCTTCACACCGGCGAGAGTGTTGAAGATCTCGCCGGCGAGATGATCGGCAAAGCCGACGCCTGACGAGCCGAAGTTTATTTTTCCCGGATTGGCTTTTGCATAAGCGATGAATTCGTTTACCGATGCCGCGGGCAAAGACGGATGCACGACAAGCATGTTGAGGGCCGAAACGCCGCGTGCGATCGGCGCATAGTCTTTCACCGGATCGTACGGCAGCTTGCTGTAGAGACTCGGGTTGACGGCGACGGGACCGATCGTGCCAAGCAGGAGCGTGTAGCCGTCGGGATTAGCGTGCGCCGCTATTTCCATGCCGATGATTCCGTTGCCCCCCGGGCGGTTGTCGACGATTACCTGTTGCCCCCACGCCTCGATGAGCTTCTGTCCAACGGTTCGCGTTGTGATGTCCGAGCCGCCGCCCGGCGCTACGGTAATGATGATTCGTATCGGTTTATTCGGATACGCCGGCTGCGCATGAACAACGCTCACCATCAAACCGAGCAGTAAGGCTGAAAAAAGCATGCGCATTGAAATCCTCGGGCCAAGTCGTTATGCCATAGAACAGCATGGTACCTTTAAACTTTGCCGGACGCCGCGTCGAGCAAGCGCGGGCCACGCGAACAAGTCCGCAGGGAAATCGTTGATTGCTAGAAGAACGCGGCCTTGGTGACACTAAGTGTTTCGAAAACTACGCCGAGGCCTGCATACGCAAGACCCTCGACGATCTTCAGCGCTTCTGTCCGGTTGAGTAGCCGATATCCGCGTTCGGATCTTGACGGCACTTGCCCGATCGCCTTTACACTTCGGTACTGGAGGTAAATACCGCAAGCCATGCCGAAGAAAATTAAATCCGCGAGTAATTTATGGTGCCAGCTCATTACGTGTCCCCATGATGCGCCTATAGCGCATCGCTCATTATGCAATCGCTGTACCAGGCGTGTTTGCCGCGAACATCGTCTCGAAGCCCCGCATCTTCAGTCATGAATGCACTACTCCACGCCATAACGGAGTGCATTCATCGCAGAACTGCACCGGCCCGGTTCATGGCGGCGCTCTCGCATCTCGAAGCGGGCGACGTCGCTGGCCCGACAACTACTTGCGATGAGCACATAGTGGAAAGTGAATTAAACAACGTGCGTCCGGTCGAACTATTTTTCCAAAATTGGAGTTACATGTCTAAATCATCTCGCAACAGCTTAACCAGAATTGGTGTTCAAACCGCGGGCCTGGCGCTGGCGGTGCCGCAGGTCGTTGCTCACCGCGTCAACCGAATGATGACTACCGGATCGGCGCCGAGCGTGCGCGATCTGCGTGAGTTTCATCTCATGGGTTCTGAAAAGACGGCCGCCTTCACGGAAGCATGGATGGCAATGGGCGCCTATATGATGAACGCCAATCAGCAGCTCGCGATGACGTTGATGAGCTCCTGGTGGAACGCGTGGTTCGGCATGACGCCTTTTCGCTGGCCTGCGCACCAGCTTCAGTCGTCTGCGCTGGGTTTGCTCGCGGCCGGAATGGCGCCTGTGCATCGGGTAGCAGTGGCAAATGCGAAGCGGCTTGCTGCAATCAAGCGCTGACCACCAGAACCAGTTACTGACTGTGCCGCTCATTCAACTCGATGTACGTCCCCCACGGATCGTAGAAAAACGCTAAGGCATCACGCGTTTTTTCATTGCGGGCGATCGGCCGGTCGAGCTTGATGCCGGCCGCAGCGAGCTTCTGAGTGAAGGAATCGATGTTCTGCACATCGAAACCGATGTGATCGAGTATCCGTCCCTTCGTTGTTACGGCCGGCGTCTCAGTCTTGGCAAATCGCATCTGCACACCCGGAATGTCCGCCACCGGGTTGTTTGCGCGCTCGCCGGCCTTGGCGCCAAACGTCTTGACGTACCAAGCCTGCGCTTCCGGAATCGCGGCTTCGGGTAAAAATAAATGTACGTGCTCGTGCCGGATCGGCACTGACTGGTTTTTGTCTTCGAGTATTTCGATACGCAAGCCGTCCGGCGTCGTCACATACGCCTGATCGAGTCTGCCATTGCTCCCCGGTTCCACCGGCACGCCGGCCGCCTTCCAGCGCGCCGTGGACGCTTGCACGTCGTTCACGATAAATCCGACATGGTTGACGACCGAGCCGATCGTGCCGCCGTTCGCAGGCGGCGCAGGCTGCCGCAGATGCAGATTGATGAGGACGCCGGGAAATCGAACCAATTCGAAATCACCCGGCTTCATCGCCGTGCCGCCCATTGCCACGAAAATTTTCTTGCTGGCTTCGATATCGCTCGAATTGAGATGCCAGTGGCCCATGGTCACGCCCGATTCGTTGAACGGGTAGGGCTGCGCAAGCGCGGCTCCCGCCGTGAAGCAGAGTGCTGCAATCAGTTTTTTCATGATCTCCTCCGCGTTACGTATTTTTTGGGATCTGGACTTCGCTGCTTCCCGCTAGCGCTCATGCATCACGTCACTTCAACATCGAGCGAACGCCGGCGGTTTGCAATGTGTTCGGCGCGATCCGTTTGCGGGCGCTCTTACCCTCGATGCTTTGAGACTTCGCCGGCAGTCCGCTGCCTAACTAAAGAACTCGACGCCACCCGTTTTAAGGTTGTACATCGCGCCGCCGATTTTGATAGTGCCTTTCGATTCGAGAGCGGCGAGCACAGGGCTGTTCTTCCGGATGCTTGCAAGGGTCATCTCCACATTCTTGCGGGCAACGGCATCTACAAACTCGTAGTTGGTCGCGCTGCGTTCACCTTTGTACTCGGTCGCGGCGACCGCGGGTTTGATCTTGGCCAGAAGACCAGTGAGATTACCCAGCTCGGCGTTCGCAATTGCGCCCTTGATTGCGCCGCATGCGGTATGCCCCATCACCAGCACGACTTTCGCGCCAGCCAACTGGCATGCGAATTCCATGCTGCCGAGGATGTCGCTATTGTCAATGTTGCCGGCAAGCCTCGTGTTGAAGATATCGCCGATACCGAGGTCCATGATGACTTCGGCCGGCGCGCGCGAATCGATGCACGAAAGCAGCACGGCCGCGGGGTACTGTCCGCTGGCGCTCGCCTTCTGTTCGTTCAGATAATTGCGGTCTTTCCTGACGCCTTTGCGGAAACGCTCGTTTCCCTTCTTCATCGCAGCGATGATTTGGTCGGGCGTCATTTTGTCGCGCTGTGCCTTCGTCAGCGCATCGGCGTAAGCCGGGCTTGCAACGAATCCCCCTGTAAGGCCGATCGCCGCGGCGCTCGCTGACACCCTGAGAAAGTTGCGGCGGTCCAAACCCCCGCAGCCGGGAGTATGTTCGAGTTTGTCGCACATGATTTCAGTTTCCCCTTTATTGAAATGCGATTGTCGCCGCAGCAAACGCGCCCGGGTAATCGTCGCGCAAGCTTCCGCTTTGCCCCGTCTAACGTCAAGTCTTTATGACGGATAAGTTTCCTGCGACCCGCGCATCGACGTCCGTGCTGCTTCGCCTTAGTAGCGAGACGTACTCGATTCCACGAGCCTCTTGTCGTAGCAGCCTCAGCTTGTTCCGGCGAGTACAATCATCCGGTCAGGTGAAGTCAGGACGAGTATGTCGACGTGTTGCAGCGACGCCGGGGGCGTAAGTCGCCTTCCGCAAACCGCATACGCCATGAAAGTAGTCTCTTGGAATATTGAGAACGCGGCGACCCGACTTGCCGCATTAGCGTCAGTCGTAGACGAACTCGGGACGCCGGACGTGCTGTGCCTGCAGGAACTCCGTATCCGCTGCCAGGACGCTGACTCGGTGCGCGGCCTCGAAACCGCGTTGCCTGGATATCGTTGCTTCCATGCGCTCGCGCGCGACCCGCGCAATGTCACTTTTCGCGGCGGGCGCATGTATGGCGTCGCCACCTTCGTGCGCGGCCGCTGGTGGGGAGAAGTGCCCGCGTGGGATCTCGAGGGACGCGTCGTCGTCGTGCGTAAGCCGGGCCTCGCCATCGTCAACGTGTATGCAGTGAACGGTACTGCCAAGCCTTACTTCGATGAGACGGGACGTGTGCAAGGCGACCGACATCAACTCAAGCGCCGATTTCAGGCAAGTGTCATGGACCTCGCGTGCGAACTGCGTTGCGACGGAGGCGTGATCATCGCCGGTGACTGGAACGTGTCGCGCTCGGCTGTGGATACTTATCCGCGGCTGCGGACCGAAGAGCCGCACGCACTGGCAAGGGCCGACCTGAACGCGCGGATAAAATCTGGCGGCTTCGTCGACATATGGCGCGAGCGCCACCCGCACGAGCGCAGCTATACGTGGTTCAACCGTCGCGCCCGCGGGCTCGACGCAGCACGCGTCGACTACGTCCTCGTGTCGGCCGACATGGTGCCGGACGTTCGCGCCGCCGAGATTCTCCCGCGGCTGCCGTGGAGCGACCATGCACCGGTAATGGTAGAGCTATGACATAGTTATGACATGCCGTACCTCGCTGAGCGACATTTTTCGTTACCATTGGCGATCTGGAAGAGAGAGGAGACTCAAAATGAAAACAAACTTGTCAGTGATCGCCGCAGCAATGATCTTGGTTGTGGGCACGAGTACCGCGATGGCGCAGTCCGCGGAGGAGCTGCTGTACGACGGCAGAAATACCGAAAATGTTACGACGTACGGCATGGGCTATGACCTCAAGCGTTATAGCCCGCTCAAGCAGATCAACACGACGAACGTAAAGCGCCTGGTTCCGGTATGGAACGCGACGCTCTCGAACCTGCTCGGCGAACAGGCGCAGCCGCTCGTATACAACGGGGTCATGTATGTCACCAATGCGGCGTGGACTTTCGCCATCGATGTCGCGACGGGAAGGCAGATCTGGCGCACTGAAGTAGGTTACGACCCGGACACGCCGCGAGTCGTATGCTGCGGCGTCTCGAACAAGGGACCGGCCATCTACAACGGCAAACTTTTCCGTACGACCCTCGACGCGCACGTTGTCGCCCTCGACATGAAGACGGGCAAGCAGGTGTGGAAGGAGAAGTTCGCGGAATGGAAGGAAGGCTATTCAGGCATCGTCGCGCCACTGGTGGCCAACGGCGTGCTGATAACCGGCATGTCAGGAGCGGAATTCGGCGTGCGCGGCTTCCTCGACGCCTGGGACCCCGACACAGGCAAGAAGCTATGGCGCCGCTACACAATCCCGGGGCCCGGCGAGAAAGGCTACGACACGTGGGCGCAGGACGGAGAATCGTATAAGCGCGGCGGCGGAACGACGTGGATCACGGCCTCGTACGATCCCGAACTCGACCTTACCTACTGGGGCACGGGCAACGCGGGACCTTGGAATCCGGCGTACCGCAAGGGCGACAGTCTTTATAGCGCCAGCGTAATCGCGGTGCGGCCAAAGACCGGCGAGATGGTGTGGCACTACCAGTTCACTCCGAACGATTCGTACGATTACGACGGCGTGAACGAGAACGTCATCGCAGATCTTCGCGTCGACGGCGAGATGCGCAAAGTCATCATGCATGCGGATCGTAACGGCTTCTTCTACGTCATCGACCGCACGAACGGAAAGCTCGTGCGCGCGTATCCGTTCGGCAAAGTGAACTGGGCGACGCACGTGGATATGAATACCGGCCGCCCGGTGGAGACAGATGTACGTCAGCGTCTCAACGCGGGCGAGGAAGTAGAACTGTGGCCGTTTTCGGGGACCAAGAACTGGGCACCGATGGCGTACAACCCGACGACCGGAATGGTGTACCTCAACACGATTCATCTTGCGCAGTATCTCCAGTATCAGAAAGCCGACTACAAGGCGGGCGCCCGCTATGCCGGCGCAGTCGCGGCGCGCAAGCGTCCGGTCGGTGAAGACGTCGAGGGCTATCACCAGGCGATGGATCCGCTGACCGGCAAGGTCAAATGGGCGATCAAGCTTACCGACCACGTCACGCAAGCGGGGATGCTCACGACCGACGGCGGGTTAGTGTTTACCGGTCGCATGACCGGCGAGTTCATCGCGATCGACGAAGCAACCGGCAATGTGCTGTGGCAGTTTCAGACGGGGTCGGGAATCAATGCGCCGCCTATTACGTACACCCATAAGGGACGGCAATACATTTCAGTGTTATCGGGCGTCGCAGGCGATGCGCGCGGACGCAGGGCGGCGCCGGACATTCCCTCGGGCGGCTCGGTTTGGACGTTCGCGATAGTGGAGTGAGAGGCGAACGGCCAACTTCATCGGGCAAGCGGGCATTAAGCGGTGAGGAAGTTGCCCGCGGTCGAAGATGGAATTCGTGACGGCTGATTTTTCGACCGGAACGTTTACTCGATCTTAATATTCGCGGCCTTAATGACCTGCGCCCACTTCGCGGTCTCTGCGCGAAGAAACGCGCCGAACTCGTCCGGCGTGCCGCCGATCGCCTCCATACCGGACGCGGTGAAACGCTCTTTCACATCGACGGCATGAAGGCTGCGGGCAATCTCGAGAGCCAGTATGTCGATAATGTTCTTCGGCGTTCCCGCGGGCGCGACGACGCCGTTCCATGCGGTGCCGACAACAGCGGGCCATCCGGCTTCACCCATCGTCGGCACGGCCGGCAACAACGTCGTGCGTTTCTCGCTGGCAACGGCGAGCACGCGAAGTCTGAGGCTTTGAATGAATGGCAGCGCCGCGGGCAGCACGCTCCATAGCACTTCGACCTGGCCGCCCGCGACATCCGTCGCGGCCTGAGCGCCGCCTTTATAGGTGATGACTTGCATGCGCACACCAGCCGCATGATTGAGCATCTCCGCGAGCAAGTGTTGAACAGATGCAATGGTGCTCGCTGCGATGTGCAGCTTCCCGTTTTTTGCGAGAGCGATCAGCTCCTTTACCGAGCGCGCGGGCACCGATGGATGAACCGCGAGTACATTCGGACTGGCGTTCACGAGGATCACGGGCGCAAGATCGCGCTCGGGATCATACGGAAGATTCGGATACAGGCTTTTACCCGCGGTCACAGGGCCCGGCGTCGCCATGCCGATCGTGTAGCCGTCGGGCGCTGCTTTCGCCATCGCATCAGTGCCGATATTGCCGTTAGCGCCGGCGCGGTTTTCCACGATTACGCTGCGGCCAAGACTTTCAGTAAGCTTCTGCGCGATCAGGCGCGCAGCGAGATCGGTGCCGCCGCCAGGCGGATACGGAACGACGATACGAATTGTTCTTGTCGGGAATGTCTGCGCAATCGCCGGCGAAACAGCGCCGACAAATGCAACGACGGATACGACGAGAAGAGTCTTTATGGCCACCGCTGTATGTCCGTCGTCAACGCTGACTATGCGATGTAGTGCCGATCAATACTATCATGCCGTAGCTTTCGGTTAGGTCGATGGCCGCGTTTCGATAGAATCGCGTCGTTACCCGCCAAACAGTCTTTCGACTTCGTAAAGGGAGGCAAGCGTGAAGAATGCAGCATGGTGGTCGAGCGTGCTTGCCGCAGTGACAGCAAGTGCGCCCGTTATTGGTCAGGAATATCCGGCAAAGCCGATCCGTTTCATTGTGACGTATCCGCCGGGCGCGGCGTCCGATACGCTCGCGCGCATCATTGGACAAAAGCTCACCGATTCCTGGCATCAGCAGGTCGTCGTCGACAACCGTGCCGGCGGCAACACGCTGATCGGCACTGAGATGGGTGCCAAGTCCGCCGCTGACGGCTACACGCTGTTCATGGGCCAGGTACAAAACATGGCGATCGTGCCGCAACTTTATAAGAGGCTGCCGTACGACACGCTCAAAGATTTTGCGCCAGTGACATTCATCGGATACGCGCCTCTCATCCTGGTCGTGAATCCGGCACTGTCGGCGAAGTCGGTGAAAGAGCTGATAGAGCTTGCAAAATCGAAACCCGGGCAGCTCAAGTTTTCATCTTCGGGCAGCGGCGGCTCAACGCACCTCGCCGGTGAGCTGTTCAAGTCGATGGCGGGCGTCGACATGGTGCACATTCCATTTCAAGGCGGAACCGCGCCGCTGCTCGCCCTCATGAACGGTCAAGTCGATCTTGGCTTCGATAGCATCGTACAGGCGCTGCCTCATGTGAAAACGGGCCGTCTGCGCGTGCTGGCTATCACCAGCGCAAAGCGCTCGCTCGCTGCGCCCGAAGTCCTCACCATTGCGGAAGCGGGCCTGCCGGGCTTCGAAGTCGCACCATGGTTCGGTGTGGCAGTGCCGGCAGGTACGCCGAGGAATATCGTTGGCAAGCTCAACAGCGAGATCAACGCAATCATCCAGAGCGCAGACGTCAAGGAACGGTTGTCGCGTTTGGGCGTAGAGACCTTCGGTACCACTCCGGAGCAATTCGCCGCGCATCTCAAGGCGGAAAATACGAAGTGGGCGAAGGTAGTCAAGGACGCCGGCGCGCGCGTCGACTGACCCGCCAACATACACACGAGGTCGATCTTTAAATGAAGTCAACAATGACATCGGCGCGTCGCGCCACCAGTGCAGAGGGCGCTGGCTGCGTATTCTACGGCGCAATCACGCCGCACGATCCGGAAACCGGTGAGCTCGTTCTCACAGCTGACAAATTTGCCGATGCGATCAAACCCGCTCGCGCGGGCCTCATGTTCTTTGATTTTCCCGAAGCGCCGGTGTTGGCGCAGACGTGGGTTATTTATCATCATTTGTCGCGCATGCTACAAGAGCGCGGGCTGTCGCTGCACAACGTCGTGCGTCAGCGCTTGTTCATCCGCGATGTGCGCGAGCTTCCGGCCATCGAGCGCATCATGGATATCGTGCTCGGCGACTCGCGGCCTGCGACATCCATCGTCGTGATGGCGGCTGGCGGCATCCACCCCGACTTGCACCTGCAGCTCGATGCGGTTGCAGCGCTTGATGTATCTGGACGAGTCGTAATCAAGGATGACTTGCGGCGGCGTTATCCAGCGGCGCTGCGCTGCGGCGACTTTGTTTTCACCTCTCATATTTGCGGCGTTGCGGGTGCAGACGCTGGGAAATATGCAAACGATGGCGATCTGCGCCTGCTCGCAACGCCGCGTGAGCGCACGATATATGCGCAAGGCTTGCGCACGTTTGCCAATCTCGAGCGGGTGCTCGCACTCGCCGGCGCGAAGCTGAGTGACATCTTGAAGGTAAACGGCTGGGTGGGTTTCCCCATGCGCGAATACGGCGCCGCGGTGCTTGCCCGCCGCAGATTTTTTGATCAGACGCGGCAAAACATGATGGCGAGCACCGGACTTGCCGTCGGCGGCACCGCCACTCCCGAAGCTTTACTGTCGTTCGATGCGATCGCGCTCGTGCAAACAGACCGCACAGCGCGGAAGGAAGTACAGGGTGCAATATCGACTGTCGCAAGCCCATACGTC
>Ga0207691_10000522_pt1 | contig 38253 bp, 28 predicted proteins | sample KBSM13metaG_FD_184327 | JGI IMG/M metagenome (GOLD analysis project Ga0207691, IMG submission 184327) | Miscanthus rhizosphere microbial communities from Kellogg Biological Station, Michigan, USA - KBS M1-3 metaG (SPAdes) (version 2) | ecosystem: Host-associated > Plants > Roots > Rhizosphere >...
GTGCTGCGGTCGGGGGATCATGCGAAGATCGCGGCGTGGCGACACGAACGCGCGGTCGAAGATACACGGCTACGGCGGCCGGACCTGATCGAGCGCCACGGGGGCGCATCGCAGGCACCGCCCTCTGGCGCGCGGCGAAGAGATACAAAGGCGACTGAGAAATGAACCTGATCGAGACCCTGGAGCGCGAAGCGATCGACGCGCTGACCAAGGACAAGCCCGTTCCCGAATTCCGCCCTGGCGACACGCTTCGCGTCGGCGTCAAGGTGATCGAAGGCGACCGCACCCGCGTGCAGGCGTTCGAAGGCGTTTGCATCGCCCGCGCCAACAAGGGCGTCGGCTCCAGCTTCACCGTTCGGAAGATTTCGTTCGGTGAGGGCGTAGAGCGCGTCTTCCCGCTTTATTCGCCGATCATCGATTCAATCGAGGTCGTGCGCCGCGGCGATGTCCGCCGTGCAAAGCTTTACTATCTGCGCGGCCGCACCGGTAAGGCCGCGCGCATCGCCGAGCGTCGCACTGTCCAGCGCGACGTTTCCGAGGGCCAGGTTGCCGAGACCGAGGCGAAGCAGACGGAAACTGCCTCGGAAGCTTAAGAGCTTTCGAAACCAAGTCATTGAAAGGCGGTGCCTTCGGGCGCCGCCTTTTCTTTTGCGCGAACGCCCCTAGGGTCCGGCGTCATGCACAAGAAACTCGCCTGTCTTTTCCTGATTTCCACCTTCGCCGCACCCGCCCCTGCAGCCGACATTCCGCTGGCACGGGTCTTTTCAAGCCCGGCCCTCAACGGACCGACGCCGCGCGAGCCGAGGCTGTCGCCGGATGGCCGCTTCGTGACGCTTCTCAGGAACCGTCCGGATGACAAGGACCGCTACGACCTCTGGGCGATCGATACGTCGACGGGCGCGGAGCGCATGCTGGTCGATTCCAAGAAGATCGGAACGGGCGGGACCATTTCGGAAGAAGAAAAGATGCGCCGGGAGCGCGCGCGCATCGCGGGGACCAAGGGCATTACGGCCTATGGCTGGGCCCCCGATTCGAAATCCATTCTCGTGCCGATCGACGGCGATCTTTATGTCGCAACTTTGGATGGCAATGTCCGGCGGCTGACGGCAACGGCTGCGACGGAGATCGACCCGAAAGTGTCCGAGACCGGCCGCTTCCTGTCGTTCCTGCGCGACCAGAACTTGTACGTGATGGATTCTGCCAGCGGTCAGGAGCGCGCGCTGACGAATGACGGGGGCAAGACTCTGAGCTGGGGCGCTGCCGAATTCGTCGCCCAGGAAGAATTGGGCCGCGACACCGGTTATTGGTGGTCGCCCGATGATCGATATCTGGCCGTTGCGAGGGTCGATGAAAGCCCCGTCGCCATCGTGAAGCGCGCCGCAATCGGCGCTTCCGGGACCGAGCTCATCGAGCAGCGCTATCCCGCTGCGGGGACCAGGAATGCGATCGTCGACCTCTATGTGATGACTCCGGACGGACAGTCCCGGGTGAAGGCCGATCTTGGCAACGATCCCGATTATTATCTGGCGCGCGTCGACTGGTCGCGCGACGGCAAGAGCCTCTTCGTGCAGCGCCTGAGCCGCGATCAGAAGAGGCTCGACATGCTGCGGATCGATCCGGCGACCGGCCGCTCTGCCTTGCTGTTCTCGGAAACCTCGCCGACCTGGGTGAACCTGACCGAGAATTTCCGTCCGCTGAAGGACGGGAGCCTGATCTGGTCGTCCGAGCGCAGCGGCTTCGCCCACCTTTATCGCTGGAAGGCGGGAAAGTGGACGCAGCTGACGCACGGTAATTGGGCCGTCGAAAAAGTCGCAGGCGTGGATGAAGCGACCAAGCGCGTCTTTTTCACGGGAACGGAAGAAACGCCGATCGAGCAGCAGCTTTACTGGGTGAATTATGAGCGACCCGCCAACCCTGCGCGGGTGACCGAGACGGGCTGGTACAACAATGCGGTGATGGACCAGGGCGCGACCCATGCGCTTATCAGCCGCTCGAATACCTCCCAGCCGTCTCAGACCTATCTCGCTGACGCGTCGGGCAGGCGCCTGGCGTGGGTCGAGCAGAATGCGCTCAATCCGTCACACCCCTATGGCGCCTATCTCGACAGCCATGTGAAGCCGACGTTCGGAAGCATCACAGGACCGGAGGGATCGAAACTCTACTACCGGATGCTCACTCCGGCCTTGCAGCCGGGCAAAAAATATCCCGTCTTCTTCTACGTCTACGGCGGACCGCACGGGCAGCAGGTAATGGACGGATGGTACGGACAGATGCCGCTCCACCAGGCCTTGGTCGACAAGGGCTGGATCGTTTTCACGATCGACAATCGCGGGACCAACCGCCGCGGGACGAAGTTCGAAAATGCCGTCTATCGGTCAATGGGTGAGGCGGAGGTTCGCGACCAGCTTGCCGGCGTCGAGTGGCTGAAGACGCAGTCGTTCGTCGATCCCTCGAAGGTCGCAGTGATGGGCTGGTCCTATGGGGGGTACATGACCTTGAAGCTGCTCGAGAAGGCGCCGGGCGTGTTTGCGGCAGGAGTTGCGGTCGCGCCGGTTACCAAGTGGGAGCTGTATGACACTGCCTACACGGAGCGCTACCTGGGCAATCCCTCGGTCGATCCGAAGCCCTACCAGAGCTCGGACGCACTCGACGATGCGGTGAAAATCCAGGATCCGCTCCTGCTGATCCACGGAATGTCCGACGACAACGTCGTCTTCCAGAACTCGACCGAGCTTTATGCGCGGTTGCAGCAGACGAAGAGGCCGTTTGAAATGATGGCCTATCCCGGCGCGACCCACGCGATTGCGGGCGAGGGGCCCCAGACCCACGTCTGGACGACGATCACCCGCTTCCTCGACGACAAGGTGCTCGGGAAGCCGGGAAGCTAGTCGCAGCGGCCAGCGAGCGTGCTTCGGTCGATCAGGCGCGTGTACAGGTGCCAGGTCGAATAGCCGAGCCAGGGCAGGACGAAGGCGAGGCCGACGAACAGCGGGACCGAGCCGATCACGAGGAGGCCGAGCACGATCAGGCCCCATCGGATCATCTCGTGCCTGTTCTCATGAACCGCTCGCCACGACGCGGAGACGGCCTGCGCGGCCGTGAGATCGCAGTCGACGAGCATCGGCATCGAGACGACGCTGAGCGCGAGCACGAACCAGCCGAAGATCGAGCCGATCACGGCGCCACCGATAATTAGCGCCCACCCGCGCGGAGTAGTGAATACCATCGCCAGGAATTCGGATACGGAGGTCGGGGTCGCCCAGCCGAACAAGGCCGCGTAGAGGGCTCCGGCGGCCAAGAGCCAGACGAAGAAGATTCCGAGTAAAAGTCCTGCGACCATCCCCATGTCATCGACGGAGGGGCGCTTGCGTACTTCGAGGAAATTGAACCAGTGGATGTCCTTCTGCCCGGCCTCGCGGCGGCGGGCGAGCTCGTAGAAGCCGACTGCAGCGACGGGCCCCAGGAGGCCGACGCCAGCGACGACGGGCAAGAAGAAGGGCATCAGGGGCGCGCTGGTGGTCATGACAACAGCGGCAAGGCCGATGAACGTATAGACGAGGCCAGCGAACACGATGTCGCCACGGAACGTCAGGAAATCGTCGAGGCCCTGACGAAGCGCGATGCTCAGGTCTTCGTGGCTGATCTTGCGCACGGAAATTTGGACGGCTCTACGCGATGCGCCGCCGCGAGCGATTGTCTTGGTCGCCATGACACCTCCTGTAACGGTGCCGTCCGGCGTACTCCTGATACAAGGCGCGCGCCGGGCGCCTGGCAAGGGTCATAGCATAGTGAGGCTGAGTCGGTCAGGGGTCCTGGCGCAGGCCGCCGCTTTTGACGCGCGCGCCGCCTCGGCTAAGCAAGCCCGATGGAGGACGTGTCGACCCTGGTCGCAAGGCAGTATGAGGCATTTGCCTATCCCGAGCCGTTCGCCGACCTCGCCGAGGAAATCCGCAAGGGCTATCACCAATATGGCGATCCGGCGCTCTATGGGCCCGTGCTCTGGCCCCGCGGACGGCCCCAGCGGCGACTGAAGATACTGGTCGCAGGCTGCGGCACGATCCAGGCGGCTTATTCCGCCTTCATGAACCCCGAAGACGAAGTCGTCGGCATCGACCTCTCCGAGGCTTCGCTGGCGCACGAGCGCTTCCTCCAGGAAAAGCACGGCCTTTCGAACCTGAGATTGTTCAAGGGCAATCTGCTGGACGTGGGATCACTCGGCGAGCGCTTCGACGTGATCCTGTGCACGGGTGTTTTGCATCACATGGCCGACCCTGGGGCGGGGCTCGCGGCCCTTCGCGACGTGCTCTCTCCTGATGGGGTCATGGTCCTGATGCTCTACGGCCAGACCGTTCGCGTCGGGGTCTACATGCTTCAGGACGCGTTCCAGCGAATGGGCATCGAGCAGACGCCAGAAGGGGTTGGGGAGCTTCGCCGGATATTGAGCGAGCTCCCGAGCCGCCATTATGCGCAGGACTATATCCGGGCTGCGGACGAGCTGAAGCAGGATGCGGCGATCGTCGATACCTTCCTGCATCCGCAGGACCGTGCGTACACCGTGCCGCAGATCTTCGAATTGCTCGACGGCGCCGCGCTCGATTTCCAGAACTGGATCGACAGCCATCCCTACTGGCGGAACGGAGGATGGGGCCCGGAAAGCGCCATCGCCAAGGCCACCGACCCTTTGCCTGCGCGCGAGCATTGGGCCGCCGTGGAAATGCTCGGCCAAATCGCGGGCATGCACATGTTCACGGCGCGGCATAGCGGAAGCGACCTGGCGGTCGTCGATTTCGACCAAGGCGATTTGGCTAACTTCATTCCACACCCGGCTCCCGGACTCGTCCGAAAGAGTGCGGGCCTGTTTGCGCGCGGACCCTATGAGCTCAGATGCTCGGAACTGGAGCAATTCGTCCTGGACGGGGCCGATGGAAAGCGGACGATCGCGGAAATCGTCGACGTCCCCGCGTTGGAAGCGATCGACCTTCCCGAGCGCAACGAATTCGCCCGCCGCTATTTCGAGCATCTCTGGAAGCTCGGCCACGTGATGATCGGCCTGCCCGCCGATTAGAGTCGGCGGGTCCTGAACGCGATGCTTTCGTCGCGATTGTACTGCGGCCGGGCGAAATTCGGACGCTTCGTCAGGAACGGCATGGCGGTCGGGGGCAGCCCCGCGATCCCGCCAAGAACAATGAAATCGACCGGGTTCAAACGGCCGGTCCTGACCTGGAGGATCGCTCCGTCGCAGCTGCGGCCGAAGCAGCTGACTGAAAATTTGCCGCCTCCGTCCTGATCGATCGGGCGAACGAAACCCTCCACTCCGGCGGCCCTGATGCGCGCGTCGGGCGGTGCGATCAGATCGACATGTTCCATCCCGTTGGCGACAAGCCGCAGCGTCAATGTCCGTTCGTCGCCGCTCTGCACCTTGGAAACGGGCTGCACGTCAGGCGCGTGCAATTCAGGATCGGCGGGCGCATCTGAAATCCACCGAGGCCGGTCGCTGAACGGAAGTTCGCCTCGCTTCCATTCGTGACCATAGGCCACCGGTATGGGCGCGCCGTCGTTCAGGATCGACCACCAGCTCTTGCCCTTCGTTTGATCGGCGACATGCTGGATTACGAAGCGCTGTTCGCGGTCGGCCGAATAAGCTGGGGCAGCGGCGGAGGCGGCGCAAAAGGCGAGCGCCGCTGCTCCGCTCACCAGGGAACAGGCTCGAAGGCCGGCCGAAGCGAGCAGCGGTCTTGCTTCAATCAGCGCCGGGATGATGAGCAAGGATCCAAGTGTTGCGAAAATCCACATCGGGCCGCCGTTCAGAAGCTCTTCCAGGAGGCCCAGCATCGCGCCCCATGTCAGGTAGAGAAAGAGGATTGCGGCGAGGGAGCCGACGAGCTCGGCGAGTTTCCACGAGCGTGAAACGATGATCCCGAGGAGCGCGATCAGCGGCGGGAAAATGAAGAAGATGATTCCGCCCGGTGCCACGAGGCCGATTGATCCGCCGACGACCAGGAAGACAAACCAGAAACCCGGTCGCAGCTTGGTGCGATCGAGTCTTCCTCCAACGAGCGTCAGAAACACCGCGGTGGCGAAGATCGTCGCCGCATAGACGGCGAGGTGAGTCCAGATCGGATGGGCCCTCCAGAACATGCCGTGCCGGACGGCGCCGATGATAGCCAGGATCAGCCATGAGAGCAGGGTTGCGCTTATGGCCGCGGCGATGGTGGCGACTGCCGCGCGTAACAGGCCGCCGCGCCTGACCGACACAGCAAGGAAGCCGATCATGAGACCGATCAGCAACCCGACGCCGACCACGAGTGGAAGCGAAATCAAGGTTCTCCCGGCGACGTCCATGAAGATGCGGTCGCCATTCGCAGATGCGGGCGTTCCGTTTGCGAGCGCCAAGGCCAGCGACTGCGTCTGGTCACCCATATGCTGGAGCGTCGCGGGGTCGAGCGTCGCCACATTGTCGCCCGCACTATGATAGCGTGTCTCGTTGCCGATCGGTGCAAGGTTGAGCGTCAGCCAGCCGCGCTCCGAAAAGCTGTTCACATCCGTATAATTGGGCAGCAGCCGATAAACGTCCGTCCCCAAGGAATCGGCGACCGGGTTCTTCACCGCTGCCGCGAACAGCGCGATGGGCGCCGCGTTCGGATGGCTCGTCTCGAACATGTTGACCGGCCCGCGAACCCCGCGTGCCTCCATGTTGATGAGCGCATCGACTTTCCGGCTGAGCGGATCGGCCAGGAACGCCCGCGCCCCGATCAGGCCAAGTTCCTCGCCTTCATTGAACAGCAGGATTACCGGCCGCTCCAGCGACTTGCCTTTCAGGTTCGCGGCGACCTCGAGAAGGGTTGCAACCCCGATCCCGTCGTCTGCTGCGCCTGGTCCGACGGGCGTGCTGTCATAATGCGCATTGATCAGCAGCGCTTTGCCGGCCGCCGGTCCCAGGATGGCGATGACGTTGCGCACCCGGGCGCAGGAAACGCCGCGCTGCTTGTACAGTTCGTTACAGGCGAATTGGTCCCGAACGATGGGACTAAGACCCAATTGCTGAAGCTGCCCAACCAGACGTGCCCGCACGAGATCGGACTCCGGAGTGTCGCTGGGATGAGGGCGCTGGTTTCCGAGAATGTAAGCGAGCCGTTCCTTCGCTCGCTTGGCGTCAAACTCGCCGGGCGCATTCTGTGCCCGAATCGGCGGAGGCTGAATCAGCAGCCCCTTTGCTGCCAGCGCGCCGAGAAGTGCAATGAATACAAATGCAAGCAAGACGACCGGTCGGCGCATATTCCCCCCTTGGCCGGCACGCCAGGCATGGCCATATCGCTTTCGTGCTGCACTTGCGATAGGCGCTGCCGCATCAGCTTTTCGGAGACGGGAAATGGGTTACCGGGTCGCGGTTGTCGGAGCGACGGGGAATGTGGGTCGTGAGATCCTGAATATCCTCGCCGAGCGCCAATTCCCGCTCGATGAGGTTGCAGCGGTCGCCTCGCCGCGTTCGACGAACGACGAGATCGACTTCGGCGACAGCGGCGAGACCCTGCGCGTCAAGAATCTCGAGCATTTCGATTTCAGCGGCTGGGACATCGCGTTGTTCGCCGCCGGCTCCGAAGTGTCGAAGGTCTACGTGCCGAAGGCGGCCCAGTCCGGCTGCACGGTCATCGACAATAGTTCGCTGTACCGGATGGACCCGGACGTGCCGCTGATTGTCCCGGAGGTGAATGCGGAGGCGATCGCCGGTTATCGCAAGAAGAACATCATCGCGAATCCGAATTGCTCGACCGCGCAGCTGGTTGTGGCGCTGAAGCCCCTGCACGAAGTAGCCAAGATCAAGCGAGTCGTGGTTGCGACCTACCAATCGGTCTCCGGCGCCGGCAAGCGCGGGATGGACGAGCTGTTCGAGCAGTCGCGCAACATCTTCGTCGGCGACTCCAACGAGCCGCAACTGTTCACCAAGCAGATCGCGTTCAACGTCATCCCCCACATCGACAGCTTTCTCGACGACGGCTCGACCAAGGAAGAGTGGAAGATGGTGGTCGAGACCAAGAAGATCCTCGACCCCTCGATCAAGCTGTCGGCCACCTGTGTCAGGGTGCCGGTGTTCGTCGGCCATTCGGAAGCCGTGAACGTCGAGTTCGAGAATGAGATCTCCGCCGACCAGGCGCGCGAGATCCTGCGGGAGGCGCCGGGCGTGATGGTTGTCGATAAGCGTGAGGACGGCGGATATGTGACGCCGGTCGAATGCGTCGGTGACTATGCGACCTATGTCAGCCGGATCCGCGAGGATCCGACGGTCGAGAACGGCCTTAGCCTATGGGTCGTCAGCGACAATCTTCGAAAGGGCGCTGCACTCAACGCGGTGCAGATCGCCGAGCTTCTCGGCCGCAAGCATTTGCAGAAAGCGGCGTGACGGCCCTCAGGGCATGTCCGCCCAATAACGAGTAAGATTCTCCCGGACGAGCTGCAGCCGGTTGAAATTCTCTTGGTCCATCTTGAGGCCTTCGAGCGCGGCGACCTCGTTCAGCTCGTAAAGCATGTTGCGGCGGAACGGGTCCTGAATCCGGCTCTGGATGAACGTGATGGCCACCAGCCGCTCACCGCGAGTTACCGGCATGACCTGGTGCAGGCTATCCGACGGGTAGATGATCGCTTCGCCTGGCTTCAGCTTGAAGTTCAGCTCTGAATCGCCGAGCCGGATCTTCAGCTCGCCGCCGTCATACTCGGCGGGATCGTTGAGGAAGACCGTCGAGGAGATGTCGCTTCGGATCGTGCCGTGCGGAAGATGGATGAGAGCGGAGTCGGCATGCGCTCCATATTTCATTCCCGGCTTGTACCGAGTCATCATCGGCGGAGCGATGCGCACCGGAAACGCAAATTCGTGGAATTCCTGGCTTCGGCTGTAGGCCTGGAGCAGCAGCTGCGAGCTGGTCTGATAGGCCTGCGCGTCGTGAAGTTGCTCATTCTGCTTGGCCTTGTTGTGAGGGTTGGTGATCCGTCCGTCGACGAACGGCGTGTTGGCCGCAATACGCTTGCATTCGGCGACCTCGGCCTCGCTCAGCAGTTGGAGAATTCGGTACATTCAGTCCTCCGCGCGGGCGAGGGCCCGCGCCAGTAGCGGCGACTTTTCGGACGCCGAGCGAAGCATGGCAAGGCCACCTTCGATATCGCGGCCCTGGAGCCGCAGTTCCTGTGCAATCAGATCTCCGCGAAGCCGCGGGCTGTATTCGTAATTGGGGTCCTTGGAATAACGCTGCATGAGCGGCCCCTGTGCGACCGCTTCGAGGCGACCTGGATCAGCGTTGAACCCAAAGAAGTCCGTGATGTGGGCCAGTTCCACGGTCGCGTTTCGCAATATTCTGTCGAAATCCGCCCATCGGATTCGCCGGTCGGTCATTGCGCCGGCAGCCGCTTCGAGCGTCGTCATCTCGCACGCCCAGCCGGCTGCAGCGCGATCCGCGTCGTTGCGGGGCGGGGGCAGCTCGATGCCGCGTCCCGCCAGGCGGCCCGCGCGATAGCTCGCCAAGGCGTGGAGCTCCTTCACGCTATTCTCGCCGGCGAGGATACTCGCGATGTAGTTCCGAGGGGTCGCGAACATGAATAGCGCTCGCTCGCCCATGGGCACGAGGTCCGAAGCGATCTCGCTCGCAAAGCTCGTCGCCTTCACGCAGGCCGTCTCATTGTCGCTGAAGGTGCGAGACATGAGCGTCGGAAGCGGCTTGAGGTAGGATTGCCGGACCTCTGCCGGGCACAGTGCAATGTCCCGCAGGATCCGCGGCTCACGGATCGCAAGCACGCCCTCGATTTCACCAAGCAGACGCGAGATCAGAGTCGAGCCGACGTGGCCGATGTGAAAGATCCAACGGGCGTCCTCCCGCAGACTATTGTCGACTGCCGCCTCGACATCTGGCCAGGGCACGATCTGCGCATCGACCGGCTGCTGCATCAAACGATCGTCGAGAAAGCTCGCAGCGCGATAGCTGTCGCGATTCATCGCGACTAGCCGCGCTACTCCGGCCGCCGGATCGAGCGCGTGGACGAGCCAGGTCGCATCGCGGGCAATTTCATCCGGGGTCGGGGCGCTGGACATGCCACCCCTTAAGCACGCAAGAGGCCGCCGACCAAGGGAGGCGAGTCATGGGCGAGCAGATCAGCGGGGGCTGCGCGTGCGGTCGAGTCAGGTACAAAGTCGTGATCGAAGACCACGACGCCTATCTTTGCCACTGCCGAATGTGCCAGCGTACCACCGGTTCGGTCTCGATCGCATTCAAGGGCGTGAATCAGGTCGACGTCGTTTGGGAACAAGAGCCCGACTGGTACGACAGTTCTCCGATCGCCGAGCGGCCGTTCTGCAGCCAATGCGGAACCTCGCTGGGATTTCGGTTCAAGGATGACAGTCCGAAGATGGACCTGACGGTCGCATCTTTCGACGATCCTTCGCCGTTCGTGCCCAAGCATCATTTTGGAACGGAGAGCATGCATCGCGCATGGCTCAACACCGAAGGACTCACCGAAGTGCGTACCGGAGAACATCAGAAGCTGGTCGACAAATGGATCGACGCGACGGGGCAATTTCCGGGATGAGCGACGCTGGGGTCCATTACTGGAATGCGTCCGACGGAGTGGCGCTCGCCTATCACGAGCTGGGTGAGGGAAGGCCGGTCGTCCTGCTTCACGGGCTGTTCTCCGACGCCCAGATGAACTGGATCAAGTTCGGCCACGCAGAGCGTATCGCCGATGCAGGATTCCGGGTGATCATGCCTGACCTCCGCGCGCACGGCCTCAGCGGGAGGCCGCACGAGCCGGAGTGCTATCCGACCGGGATTCTGGCGCGCGATCTTCGTGAGCTTATTGCGGAGCTCGGCTTGACCGAGTTCGACCTCGGCGGTTTTTCGCTCGGCGCCCGGACGACGGTTGAGGGAATCGGCGAAGGCCTGAAGCCGCGCCGCGCGATTCTTGGTGGCGCAGGGCTCGAGGGACTTCGGCATTGGGAGCGCCGCAAGCATTTCTTTCTCGAGGCGATCGAGCAGTTCGACAGCGTATCGCGCGGCAATCCGCACTGGCTTTCGATTCAGTTCATGAAGAGTCAGAAGATCGATCGCATCGCAGCGGGCCTGCTGCTGCAGAGCTTTGCCGATACGTTCATGGAATGGCTTCAGGCCTTCAGCATGCCCACCATGGTGATTTGCGGCAGCGAAGACCATGACAATGGGTCAGGCGAAGAGCTTGCCGCGGCACTTCCTGACGGAGACTTTCGAGAGGTGCCCGGCACGCACATGAACTCGGTCACAAAGCCGGAATTCGGCGCCGCGATCGCCAATTTCCTGAAGGCATGAAAAAGGGGCGTCCGAAGACGCCCCTTGTAGGAATTGAGTTGCCTATTCCTGCGTAGTCGGGGCGGATTTCGCCCGGCCGCGACCGCTCGCCGATCCCATCGATCCTCCGCCACCGCTACTGCGGCCAGAGGTGGCATTTCCGCCTCCCGTTTCACTCATTCCCCGCTGGCCAGTGGATGCGGTAATTCCGCCAGTGTCGTTGCCGCCCGTCCAGCCACCATCGGTTGAGCCCATGCTTTGTGACCATTCGCCAATCTGGTCGCTGAGGCTCGACAGCTGGTTGCTGATCTGCGTGCGCTTCGACCACAGGAAGAGGCCTGCGGCAGCTGCGCCAGCCGCTGCCGCCGCCGCGGCGAACGGACGCTCACGGGCCATCTCCATCACACCCCAGTCGCTATACTGGTTTCGGCCACTCGGATTATTATTCCGGCCACCGCGACTGTTATTCCTCGCCATCAATTCCTCCTCTTGAACTGTTTCGCTCTCAATCAGGTCAAACGATTGAACGCGTGCACCGTTGCCGACGAGAGGCGGGCAGCGGCAAGAGGAGGCGCGACAGCGGTGAAAGGTCAGGCGGTCGCGAGCTGGTCGAGCATGTTCTCGGCGCTCGACGCCCGATATTCGCCGGGCTCCTCGACATTGAGCTGCTCAACGACGCCGTCATTGACGATCATCGAGTAGCGCTGTGAGCGCTTGCCCATGCCGAACTTGCTGCCGTCGAATGACAGGCCGATCGCATCGGAGAAAGCGCCGTTGCCGTCTGCGAGCATGGTGATGTCCTGGCTTCCGTCGCGCTGCCCCCAGGCTGCCATGACGAAGGGGTCGTTCACCGAAATGCACGCAATCTCATCGACGCCCTGGCCTTTGAGCTCGTCCGCCTTCTCGACATAAGACGGCAGGTGGCGCGCGGAACAGGTTGGAGTGAAGGCGCCGGGGACGGCGAACAGGGCGACGCGCTTGCCCGCGAAATATTCTCCACTGGTGGTCGGCTTGGGTCCGTCGCTGGTTGCCAGGGCAAGAGGCACGTCTGGCAGTCGGTCACCCACTTGGATGGTCATGGCTTAAAGCTCCTTCGCTCAGGATGAGATGCGCCTTAGGCCCGGCGTATGACGGTCTCAAGTATTGCTCGCCAAGCCGAGGCGGCTCATGGTCTGGCCGATGGTTGATCAACCGACATTCCTGTCCGGCAAGTTGCTGCTGGCAATGCCGGGGATGGCGGACCCGCGTTTCGAAAGGGCCGTCATCGCCATGTGCGTTCACGACGAAAACGGCGCGGTCGGCGTCGGAGTCGGTCACAAGCGCGCCGGAATCACATTTCGCGGGCTGCTTCGTCAGCTCGATATCGAGCCGGGCGAGGCGCCGGACTGTGCAGTCCATCACGGCGGGCCGGTCGAGCCGGGCAGGGGCTTCGTCCTCCACTCGTCCGACTGGGGCGGGCAGGACACGCTCCATGTCAACGGCGCAAACGGTGAGCTGTTCGCAATGACTGGCACGATCGACGTGCTTCGAGCGATCGCCGAGGGTCGTGGCCCCGAGCGCTGGATCGTCGCGCTGGGCTATGCAGGGTGGGGCGAGGGCCAGCTCGACGAGGAGATGACGCGTCACGGATGGTTTGCGGCCCCTGCCGATACGTCCATCCTGTTTGAAACTCCGACGGACGAGCGCTGGGCGGCTTCGTTCAAGGCCGAGGGAATCGATCCTCGATTGCTCGCGAACGAGACCGGCGCGGCCTGACGAGGCTTTCGCTGCCGCTCATTCCTGCTGGCCTGCTGATCAGGCAGGAATTGAGGCCTGCGGAAAGCAGGCGGCATGAATCATTGGTAGCCCAGCAATTCCCGCAGCCGTGGTGCAACCATGTCGACCATTTTGCGCTGAAGTTCGGGTATTTGGGACGGGAACTCGACGCTCACCGGAACAGGGATTGGCGAAGCGGCTCCTGTCCGAAGCGGAGATTTTCCTCATCCAGCGTGTCCGGCTTCAGTCTTACTCCAACTCCCCTCATCGAGGCGGCTCCATATTCGCAAAAACGCAGCAGGGCGGCTCTTAGAAGGCGCGGCCTGTGCCTCAGGGGGACATCTCCGACCGACATATAAAGAATTCTTTATATTTGCTTTTCGGCCGGTGCGCGGCTAACGGCTGCCGCGATCCGCGCCGATGGAGGCGCATACATCAAAGAACCGGAGACACTCGACGTGGCGACACAGGCTGAAACGCGTTTCAACGACTATGTCGTGAAGGACCTCGGCCTGGCCGATTTCGGACGCAAGGAAATCGAGATCGCCGAAACCGAAATGCCGGGCCTGATGGCGCTTCGCGAGGAGTTCGGCAGCAGCAAGCCCCTCAAAGGCGCGCGCGTCACCGGATCGCTTCACATGACGATTCAGACTGCGGTCCTCATCGAGACGTTGGTCGAGCTTGGCGCCGAAGTGCGCTGGGCAAGCTGCAACATCTTCTCGACGCAGGACCATGCCGCTGCCGCGATCGCTGCCCGCAACATCCCGGTCTTCGCGATCAAGGGCGAAACGCTCCAGGAGTACTGGGACTATGTCGTCCGCATCTTCGATTGGGGGCGCGATACGACCTGCAACATGATCTTGGACGACGGCGGCGACGCGACCATGTTCGCGCTGTGGGGCTATCGCGTCGAAAAGGGCGAAACCCTGTTCACCCCGTCAAACGAGGAAGAAGAGATCTTCGTCGCGACGTTGAAGCGCTTCCTTGCCGAGCGTCCCGGCTACCTCACCAAGACAGTCGAGGCGATCAAGGGCGTATCGGAAGAGACGACTACCGGCGTCCACCGCCTCTACGAGCTCGCCAAGCAGGGCAAGCTCCCGTTCCCCGCGATCAACGTCAACGATAGCGTGACGAAGTCGAAGTTCGACAATCTCTACGGCTGCAAGGAAAGCCTGGTCGATGCGATCCGCCGCGGAACCGACGTGATGCTCGCCGGCAAGGTCGCCTGCGTCGCCGGCTATGGCGATGTCGGAAAGGGTTCGGCTGCTTCGCTCCGCAACGGCGGCGCTCGAGTGCTGGTGACGGAGATCGACCCGATCTGCGCGCTTCAGGCTGCGATGGAAGGTTATGAGGTCGTGACGATGGAGGACGCGACGAAGCGCGCCGACATCTTCGTGACCGCGACCGGAAATGCCGACGTGATCACGCTCGACCACATGCGGGCGATGAAGAACATGGCGATCGTCTGCAACATTGGTCACTTCGACAGCGAGATCCAGATCGGCGCACTCGCCAACATGAAGTGGACCGAGATCAAGCCGCAGGTCGACGAAGTCGAGTTCCCGGACGGCAAGAAGATCATCGTCCTTTCGAAGGGCCGCCTCGTGAACCTGGGCAATGCCACCGGTCACCCGAGCTTCGTGATGAGCTCAAGCTTCACCAACCAGGTGCTTGCCCAGATCGAGCTCTACACCAAGGGCGACGACTACAAGAACGACGTCTACGTGCTGCCGAAGCACCTGGACGAGAAGGTCGCGCGCTTGCACCTCGACAAGCTCGGCGTGAAGCTGACGACGCTCACGGAAAAGCAGGCCTCTTACATCGGCGTCTCGACCGAAGGCCCGTTCAAGCCGGACCACTACCGCTACTAAGGCAAGCCTATTCCAGGACGAGCGGAGCCGCGCGAATCCAGCGCGAGGCGAGATATTTCGCCCCGCTCGTCACCGGAAGGCCGGCATGAACAGACCGGGGATCGGGCGTTCCGTCGGCCGAAGCGCTTCGGAACAGCAGGCCGTCGCCGATGTGGCCGCGGATCTTCAGTCCCAGCTGTGAGAATTCGGTCTCGCCGCCTTCGTAATCCTCATTGAGATAGACGAGGAACGTGAGGACGCGCTGCTGGCTGGGGGCTACTCCGGGAAGCGCGTCGCTGTGCTGGCGATATTGCTCTCCAGGCGCATAGCGAAGCACCTGCAACGGCTCACCCTGGCGTACGTCTGTCCCGCTGGCCGCGGCGAGCCGGCGGTTTAGGGCGTGAACCGCGGGATTTTCATCCACGAACGGAAAGGCCATCGCCGTCGAAGTACGGATCGGGTTGGGTATTTGCCTGCCGGTCGCAGGATCGACGATTACGCTTGGGCGCAGGGCCGGTGTCCCGACGTCCACAAGATAGGCGCATTCCGCTTCGGTGAAGAGGCCGCGGAACAAGATCACCGACGGGTCCTCGCACACAATTTCCCGCGCGAATGCACCTCGCGGTTGTCCCGAGGGGTCCAATTGCATTTGTTGGATGAGCGTCAGCTGGGCTGCAGCCCTTGGGTCGTTGGTCGCTGCTCCGCGCAAGAGAAGCATCGCCCGGCCCCAGTCAGCCGGGCCGCCGACGCCACCGGCGACAAATGCCCGAGTGACCTCTTTGGAATAATGATCGCCAAGCTCTGCGGCGCGCTCGAAGAAGGAGCGGGAAGCGCAAAGGTCCCTGCGCACGTACTGGCCTGAAAGGCACCAGCTGGCGAGCTCGCGCGCGGCAAGCGCGTCGCCGCCTTCTTCCGCTTGCTTCAAGAAATTCGCGGCCCCTTGCACGTCGCCGCGTTTCAGGAACGTTTCCGCTTTGCCGATGACGTCGCTCACGGCGTGACCTTACCAAAAAAGAGCCGGGAGTTTCCCCCCGGCTCCAGATGTTTTTGCGTATCTCGACCGCTTAGAAGTTGGTCTTGAGACCCGCGTAATAATTGCGTCCACGGTAATCGTAGATCGCGCTGCCGGAGCCCGTCGCGGTGTTGCCCAGCGGCGGGTGCTTGTCGAACAGATTGTCGATGCCGACGTACAGCTGGATGTTCTTGGCCTTCCAATGCTGGCCCATGTCCCACTGGAAGCGGACGTCATGGTACCAGACCGACGGATTCCACTTCTGATCGGCGAAGTCGGCATTGTTCGGCGGGCAACCGTTGGCGGTGCAGGCCGTATCGAGGGCGAAGAAGTCCTCATACGCGGCACCGTTGATGACCATCTTACCCAGATAGTGAGCGCGATAGCCGAAGGTCACTGCTCCAACCCTCAGGTCTGCGTCGAACCGTGCTTCATCCTTCGGATCGCCCAGCTCGCTGAGGATCCGGTTCTCGAAGTCCGGGAACGACGGGTCCTGGTAGTTGCTGGTCTTCAGGTTGTGGACGTAAATCAGGTTGGTATCGAGCACCATGTTGCTCATGAGACGCGCGCGATAGCTTGCGTTGACGTCGATACCGCGACGAACGCGCTTCGCGAAGTTCTGGCCTGCCGAAATCAGCGAGTTGCCCAGGACTTCACCCGGCCGATCGCCGAACGTCGAGTCCCCGGGACCGCGCCAACGAGTGAACAAGCCGCACAGCGAGTTGCTGAGAGAAGCCTGGTCATAGCAGCCGTTGACGATCGCCTGCGCCGAGAGCGAGACGATCACGTTCTTGACCTTGATGTTGTAATAGTCCGCGGTCAGCGAGAAGTTCGGGAGGAACCTCGGCTGAAGGACCGCACCAAGGGTCAGCGAGTAGGAGACTTCCGGCTTCAGGTTTGGATTGCTGCCGCTGAGGATCGCGAGCGACCGGGTCGTGTTTGGAAGACCCGCCAGCAAGGCTCCGAGATCGGCCGAGCAGTTTGCCTGCCGGTTCGGATTGTTGCCGATCTGCGTCGATGAGCACGGATCGGTGAAGCCAGGAGCGAAGTTTGCAACGACTGGGAAACCGGTTTCCGACACGTTCGGTGCGCGGACCGCCTTGCCGTAGTTGCCGCGGAAGCGGATGTCGCGGATCGGAGCCCACTCGCCGCCGGCGTTGAACGTCCAGACGCTGCCGATTGCACCGCCGTACCAGGACACGCGGCCTGCGCCGCTTGCAGTCAGCTCATGAACGAACGGCAGGTCCTTGAGGATCGGGATCTGGATTTCGCCATAGGCTTCCTTGACCTTGAACGTCGGCGGATCGAACTCGCCGATGGTGACCGCGTTGGTCAGCCCGGACTCGACGAAGGGATCGTCGACGTAGCTGGCGTTCTCCTTGCGATACTCGCCACCCAGGACGAAGCTGACCGGACCGCCCGGAAGCTCGAACAGCTGGCTCGAATCACCGTTCATGTAGCCGAGCAGGTCGAACTGGCTCAGGCTCGCCTTGGTGTGAGCATTGTAGGAGAAATACTTCACCGCAGCGGAATTATCCTGCGTTCCGAACGGGTTGTACGGCTTACAGGCAGCGATGTCGGCGGCAAGTTTGGCCTGCTCGGCTGCGACCTGATCCGAGCTGAGTCCGCGGGTGAACAGGTGATTGGCCGCGACCTCTCCCGGAAGCTGCGAACGGCAGACGATCTGTCCGGCCGCATTCTTGGCAGCGTCCATCGCCAGCACGAAGCGCTGCTTGTCGATGTAACCGAAGGTGGTCACATCCTGCTTGAACTTGCCGTAGTTCGCTGAGATTTCGTAGCCCCAGTCATCGTTGAACGTACCGCGGGCACCGCCGACAACGCGGTAGGTGTCGCGCTGGAACTTCTCGTCTCGAATGCCCGCATCGAGCAGGTTCCGGGCGAGAACGAAGCGATAGGTTCCGGCGTTGACCATTGCAATGTCGGACGGGTTGAGCGCACCGCCGGTGCCCTGACCGCTGAGGGTCGTGCGAGTGGCCGAGCACGCCGTTGCAAGGCTGGTGTTGCAGCCCGACGTAAGGATCGCATTCTTGAGTGCCAGGCTGTCCGCCGGGTTCAGGAATGGATTGTCGAGGCGGACGCGCTCGCGAATGTCGAACTGCGTGAACTGGCCCTGGATGAACGACGGGCCGGCGTTGTTGCCCAGCGCGTTGACCCGGTTCCACTTGGCTTCGACGAAGGGTTCGAATGCGTCATTCACGGTGAAATGTGCAAGCAGGTTCAGGTTCACGCGCTCAAGCTTCGGAAGGACCGACAGGGTCTGCCCTTCGCGGCCGGTCTGCCCGTTACCGCCGTAAATGCCGCCGATGACGCCCGTGCTGAACCGGGTGCCGGTCTGCGGGGTCAGGCGTCCGTCGGGAGTGAAGATGTAGGTGCAGTTGTAGGGCGTGCCGCCGACCGAGCTCGGTCCGCCGTTCGTGGCCGCAAGGCCGACGCCGCAAAGCGGGTTGGCGTTCGGCTGCGTAACCACGGCCAGGCCGCGATAGTCGATGCTCGCGCTGCGAACGTCGCGAAGGAATGTACGATCGGGAACGCCGTCGCTGCCGTGCGCCAGGCCCGACGGGTCGACGTCGACGACGCCAAACGCATCTTGCTGGCGATACCAGGGGATATCCGAGGCGAAGATGCGAGCCTGGTTCGCATATTCCGCGTGGAGCGTGACATTGCCTCGTCCGTCCGCGAAATTCTTCCCGAACATCGCCGACGCATAATAGTTCGCGCCGAAATCCGCGGCCGCATCGGCGCCCTGGACGCGGAGCTGAATGCCGTCGAAGTCACGTTTCAGGATGAAGTTGACGACGCCCGCGATCGCGTCCGAACCGTAGACGGCCGAGTTGCCGCCCGTAACGATGTCGACACGGTCGACAAGATCGTTCGGGATCGTGTTGACGTCGGGCGATACCGCATTGTTGAGAATGTCTGCCGCAACGTGCCGGCGGCCGTTGACCAGCACGAGCGTGCGGGCGGTTCCAAGGCCGCGAAGGTCGAGCAGGTTGAGACCAGCGATGCCGATGCCGAGACCCGGGTTCGACTGAGCGAAGGTGCTGCGAAGCTGCGGCAAATCGTTCAGCGCGTCGCCGATGTTGGTCTGGCCGCGCTGGAAGAACTGTTCGCCCTGGATCGACGTAACGGGGACGACGGATTCCAGATTCGGTCGGCGAAGGCGCGAGCCCGTGACCACAATTGTCTTTTCCGAAGCGGTCGCGTTCGCCTCGTTGGTGGCAATCACTGCCGCGGGTTGCGTTGAATTCGTGGTCGCGGCTTGCTCGGCAGCGGTCGCTTCAACTGAACTCGCGGCTGGCGCTGCAAGAACTGGCGTGGCGGCGGCAAGGACAATAAGCGCCGTCGACTGGAGCGCGGTAGCGCCCAGCAACTTGAATTTGGTCATCTAAGTATTTCCCCTGATTAAGTGCGGGTTGATTTCCCGAATTTCAGCCAAGCTTCAACCAGCGAAAGCAGGCCAAAATCACATTTCCAGGGTGTTGTACCGCAAATGTCGCATATTCGTCTTTTGGCGACTTGAAATGGCGTGTTCGCAGTGTTTTGCAGGGACGGATGCGCGCCAATGCGATAGTAACATTAGTTAATCGGACGTGTTTTAAAATCGCTAGTTACTGTTGTTTTGTGTCGTCATCCCGACATTGCGGCGATTATGTTGCAATAAGGTGACACAGGCCGCGAAACTCGTTGGATTCGCGCAATATCGTTTCCATTCTTGAGTATCTTCCAACTACGGGGACTGCGGGGGAAAAAGACCTAATCCAGGGGACGAGGGACCTATGCGCCGAGTAAATCCGTTCATCTTATCGACCGTTTCATTGGCTGCGATGATCGCTAGCCCAGCTGCTGCTCAGCAGACCAAGGCGGACCAGGCGCCGCCACAGACCCAGACGAGCGAGCAGGAGATCGAATCCAACACCGACGCGCAGTCGAGCACCAATACTGCCGTCAATCCGAACCCGACGACGAACGAGGCGATCACCGTCACCGGTTCGCGCATTCGTCGGCCGAACCTGGAGTCGGCCCTTCCGGTGACCTCGGTCGGCGGTCAGGAATTCTTCCAGACGGGTAACGTTTCCGTCGGTGACAAGTTGGCCGAACTTCCGTCGATCCGCAGCACCTTCACGCAGGCGAACTCAACACGGTTCCTCGGCACCGCTGGTCTGAACCTGCTGGACCTTCGCGGTCTCGGCACCGTTCGTACTCTGGTTCTCGTCAACGGCCGCCGTCACGTCGGCGGCGACGTTCTCAGCAGCGGCGTCACCCCCGACACGAACACGATGCCGACCGACCTTATCGACCGCGTCGACGTTGTGACGGGCGGTAACTCGGCCGTGTATGGCTCGGACGCCATCGCGGGTGTCGTCAACTTCGTCCTCAAGCAGGACTATGATGGCATTCAACTCCGTGGCCAGGGGGGCGAGAGCAAATACGGCGACGCCGGCGCCTTCTTCGTCAGCGGTTTGGCCGGCAAGAATTTCGCCGGCGGTCGCGGCAACGTTGCGGTCAATGTCGAATATGCGAAGCAGAACCAGTATTTTGCTTCTTCGCGTCCGTGGCTCGCTCGACAGGATACGTTCGTTGTAACCGACTCCGACAATGCGGACGATCCGGATACGCCCCAGCTTGAGAATGCCGACGGCGTGCCGGACTCAATATTTTTCCGCGACGTTCGGTCGGGCAGCCTGACGAACACGGGTGCCGTCCGCTTCGCCGGAAATGCGAAGAACAACTGCGGCACCGATCCTCAGGGTGCGTTCTATCCTTGCTTCTTCATTTTCAATCCGGATGGCACACTCAGCCCAGCGACAGGCGTTCGTGCCGGTCTCGTCAACGGAAGCTTCCTGGGTGGAAACAGCGAAAATTTCCGCACTGGCCACCAGTTCCAGCTTTCGCCGGACCTGGATCGCATCAACGTCAACCTGATCGGTCACTACGAGATCACGCCGGCCCTCGTACCGTTTGTTGAGGCGAAATATTCCCGCACGAAGACCTCGGGTACCGGCAACTCCGGCCCGGCCTTCATTCAGGGTACGACATTGGTCGGTGCTTTCGGCGAGCCACTTCAACGCGAAGCCGTTCGCCTGGACAATCCGTTCTGGAACCCGCAGGCCCTGGCCATCGTCTGCGCACAGAGGGCGGCTCAGACCACGCCCCAGAGCTGCACCAACCCGGCGACCAGAATCTCCATTCGCGAGAATTTGCTCGGCTTGGGGTCGCGTACTGAAGATGCGACCCGTCAAACCTACCGGATCGTCGGCGGCATTCGCGGCGACTTCAATGAAGACTGGAACTACGAAGTCTCGTTGAACTATGGCCGTATGGACGAGAAGACGAAGATCCTGGGCAACCTGGACGTCCAGCGTTTCGCGCTCGGCATGGATGCAGTCCGAAATCCGGCCAACGGCCAGATTGTCTGTGCCTCGCAACTCGGCATCAGGGCTGTTGGCCTTCCCGTCGATGATCCCAATGCCGCAGCTCGCCTGGCGCAGGACATCGCGGCTTGCGTTCCCATCAATCCCTTCGGCGGCCAGTTCTCTCAGGCGGTCGTGGATTATGCCACTCTCGCTACGACTTCGAAGGGAAGAACCTCACAGTTCGACGCGCAGGCGTTCGTGTCGGGCGATACGAGCCAGTTCCTGAACCTGTGGGGTGGCCCGATCGGCTTCGTTCTCGGTGCAGAACATCGCGAGGATAACCTCTTTTTCAAGGAGGATCCGCAGGTCGAGCTCGGCTACACGTTCTATAACGCGATCCCGACCTTCACCGCGCCGAAGAGCAAGGTGAACGAACTGTTCGGCGAGGTTCGGCTGCCGATCCTAAAGGACAAGCCGTTCTTCAACGAGCTGGAAGTCAGTGCAGCGGGCCGCATGTCGCACTACAGCATCGGCAACACCGGTACTGTATGGGCGTACAACGGCAGCGCCGTCTGGTCGCCGGTCAATGGGCTTCGCTTCCGCGGTAACTACGGCCGCTCGGTACGCGCTCCGAACCAGGTCGAGCTGTTCTCGCCACTTGGTCAGAACTTCGCTCCGGGGTTCACCGATCCGTGCTCGTCGGTCAATATCGGTGCTGGCTCAACGAACCGCGCGGCGAATTGCGCCGCGGCGGGCCGCCCGGGCGGCACAGATGCGACGCCAAATGCGAGCACAGACACGCAGCCGGCTGCCAATCCGACAGGTCCGTACGACTTCCGTTATAGCTCGTCGTTGCTGATCCAGAGCGGTGGTAACTCGCAACTGCAGGCGGAGAAGTCGGATAGCTGGACAGGCGGCTTTGTCGCGACACCCGGCTTCCTTCCCGGCTTCTCGCTGTCGGTCGACTATTACAACATCAAGGTGAAGAACGTCATCACCGGTGTGTCGGCTCAGACGATCGTCGACAATTGCTACGACCTGCCCGCCGGGAACGCTTTCTGTAATCTGTTCCAGCGCGTTCCGGCTAGCGGCACTGGTCCGGCCGGTGAGCAAGGCTTCCGCATTATCGAGGGAAGCCTTGTCCAGGGTCCGGTCAACTTCGCCAAGCTGGTTGCGAAGGGCATCGATACGGAAATCGCATACCGGCGGAATATTGCGAATATCGGCAGGCTCGATACCCGCCTGACATGGACCCATGTCCTGGACCGCTCTGACTTCACGGATCCGACCAACCCCGACTTCCAGGACGTGATTGTCGGCAAACACGGTGGCGAACTCGGCGATCCGAAGGATGCGTTCAACTGGAACACGTCACTTCAGCATGGCCGGTTCACGTTCGGCTACCAGATGCGTTACCTCAGCAAGATGTTCGTCAATTCTTATGAGGCCACCAATTCGGTCCAGGATCGTCCGCCTGAGAACGCCGATGCAACGGACATCCTCGAATATCCGTCCCGCTTCTACCATGACGTGCGGCTGGGGATCGATGTTGGTCCGAAATACAATTTCTACCTGGGCATCGATAACGCGACCAATGTCAAACCGCCGCTGGGCCTCACGGGCATCGGTGGGGGCAGCTCGATCTACGATGCGCGCGGTCGCTTCTACTACGCGGGTGCGGTGGCAAAGTTTTAAGCCACGACGACCACGACTTCGGGGGGCCGGATTTATTCCGGCCCCTTTTTTTTGCCGCGCGCAAGGACCTAGGTGGACAGTCGCCTTGCGGCAAAGCATGCAACGCCGATGGCTCAAACCAGACCCACATTGAGCTTCCATGAGCTTGAGCAGCGTGCCTTGGCGCTCGAAGCTGAAGGACGGCTCGAGGAGGCTCGAGAAGCATTCGATGCCGCCTTGAACGCGAACCCCGACTCCCAATTATCGGCCGAAGGGCGCGCACGGATCGCTCTTGCGCTGAATGAGGACGACGTTGCGGCGCATTGCTCGCGCGCGCTCGCATATCACGATGCGCACCCCGATCGTCAGTTACGCATGATCCTGACGGCTGCTCCCCAACTTGGAGGCGATATCCTTTCGTTCATGGAGGAATTCCTTTGGCGTAACCCGCAGCACGCCCTGGGCCATGAGTCGTTTTCTGAATTGCGAGCGGAGTGGGGTGCCGGAGAGGGATTCGCTGACAATTTCATCGCGGCGTTGGAGGCTTCCCCAGGGAACCGGGAGCTGCTTTTTTCATACTGGAATACTCTGTCGCGGGCGCAGCGCTTCGAGGTCGCACTGGATTCAATGGACGCGCATCGATCCTTGTTCGAGGGCGACCGTGACTTCTTGCTGCTTGAAGTGAACATCGCGAGTCATGCCGGCCTGATGGAACGGACCGCGGGGTTGATCGATCAACTCGATGAGCGGCCCGATTCCTTGCTCGCCCGCGGACAACATCGAATGCAGACCGCAGCCCTTGATGGAGCGGCGAGCGACTTCGAAGCCGTGGCCGCGGCAGAGCCTGACAATCTCACCGCGTGGGCGCTTCTGGAAGTAGCCTGGCGAATGGTCGGCGATCCCCGCCACGATTGGCTGATCAACCAGCCGGGCTTGTATGGCACGCGGGAGCTAGGACTTGATGGCGATCAGCTCAATGATGTGGCGTGCGCCCTGCGAAGAATGCATCGAACACGCGCGCAGCCCATCGGCCAGTCCCTAAGAGGGGGTACGCAAACCGCTGGGCAACTGTTTTTGCGCAACGAGCCGCAGCTAACCATGCTCACCAATGCGTTGGCCGCGGCTATCCGCGACTTTGTCGGCAGCTTGCCTGCGGAGGACGCCAGTCACCCGCTCCTAAAGCATCGCAATATGGGCATGGCTTTCGGTCCGAGTTGGTCAGTCCGCTTTACGGGAAGTGGGCATCACGCGGCACATTTCCATCCGAACGGAATCTTGAGTTCCGCCTGCTACATCGCGGTTCCTGAGCAGTTGGCAGATCCGGAAGGCAAGCCCGGCTGGCTTGAAATCGGACGGCCCCCGCCGGAACTTGGACTGGACTTGCCGCCGCTTGCTACCGTCGAACCCCGGACAGGCCGGCTTGTGCTATTTCCGAGCTTCATGTTTCATGGAACGAGGCCCTTTGCAGGCGGCGAGCGCCTGAGCGTCGCGTTCGATCTCGTCCCGGTGCCGATGGATTGGCCGGGATGAACGCCGGTGTGGCTTTCCAGGCGGTCGAGCTGCTTCGGGCAGGCCGTTTTGAAGCGGCGATGGACGTACTCGGCCAGGCTGCGAGGCGCGGAGATGCTGAAGCCCTGGAGATGCTGGCCGACATGGCTCTTTCCGGCGAAATCGTCGAACGAGACCTTCCACTATCGCGCGATTTCTATGCGCGCGCGGCGCAGGCGGGGAGCACGTCAGCCGCGGCAGCATATCGCGCCTTCGTTGCCAATGGCACCGGCGGTGCAGCGAACTGGCTTGAGGCCCTACGCCTGCTTGACGAAGCAGCTCCCCATGACCCTCGGGCTGCGGCGGATCGAGCGATCATTGCGGCCATGCCTTTGGGCGAGAACGGCGAACCGACGGGCTCCTTCGAATTCGAAACTTTGTCCACTTCGCCCGATGTGCGCTTGTTTCGCGGCTTGTTCACGGCGGCCGAATGCGATTTCCTCGTTGAGCGCTCGCTCCATTCGCTTCAGCCATCACTCGTAATCGACCCCGACACGGGGCAGCATGTGCCGAACCCCGTTCGGACGTCCCATGCCACCATGTACCCGCTGGTATTCGAGAGTCCGGCCATCCACGCGCTGTGCCGCCGCCTTGCTGCCGCAAGCGGAACCCACGTCAACGACGGCGAACCGCTGCAGGTGCTCAGGTACAGCGCCGGCCAGGAATATCGCGCTCATTTGGACGCCATTGCTGACGAGCCGAACCAGCGGGTGCTGACATTTCTCATATATCTCAATGACGATTATGAAGGCGGGGAGACCAACTTCCTGGCTTCAGGATTGAGGGTAAAAGGAGCCAAGGGCGACGGGCTGCTGTTCCGCAACGCGAGTAAGTCCGGCAGTCCGGATCCAGCGTCGACACACGCGGGCCTGCCTGTAGTGAAGGGGGAGAAATTTCTCGCTAGCCGATGGATCCGGCAGCGGCCCATGGTCGCGCGGTGACCGGGGAAACGACAACGTCTTTTTCCTTCATATTTTTGAATGCCCGCGCCTATGACAAGCGCAGGAGTGCGGGGGGCATCCACGTTTGAACGGTCAGTCGGTCGTGATCATCGCTGTGGCGGGGCTGGGCTTGGTTTGGCTCGGCATTGCGGCTGCGGCCGCGATTGTCGCTGCCCGGCGGTTCGCGCTTGCCCAGCAGGTGCTGGAGGCGGCGAAGGTGAACGCGCGGCTTCTGGAGATGATGCCGGCCCGGCCGCTTGTCGTTCGCCCGGACAATCGGATCGAGGTCGACGATCAGCTGCTTCGCGATCTTGGGCTGGAAAAGAAACCGGCCAGGCTGACCGACCTCGTCGGCAACGACAGCGGGATCGCGCCGGATGACCTTGACGCCCTGGCTGCGGAGATCGCCGAGGCCCAGGCCTGCTCAGGAAGAGTTTCGAGGACGGTTCGCGCATTCGGATCCGCTCGCGTGTTCGACGTTCGTGGTGGACCGGCGCCGGCCGGCGACCCGCCTGGCACACTGCTGCTGTGGTTCTTCGACACGAGCGCGGGTGAAGAGGAACGGGCCAAGCTCGCCCTTCGCCTTCGCCAGACGGAGGCAGCCGTGAGCTCCCTGACGCATGTCATCGAGGCCGCGCCATTTCCCATGTGGTACCGCGGCCCGGACCTGAAGCTCGGCCTGGTGAACAGCGCCTTCGTCCATGCCGTAGAGGGAAGCGACGCTGCCGAGGTGATCGAACGCTCCGCCGAGCTGATCGACGCCCAGGGAGAGGACAGCGCCATTGCAAGCGCGCGCGAGGCCCAGGAAGGGGGCCGCATCGTCTCCCGAATGCAGGCCGCGATTATCCACGGCGAGCGGCGCATGCTCCGAATTGTTGACGTACCCCTTTCGTCGGGCGCGGTGGCCGGCTTCGCGGTCGACGTCCAGGACCTGGAAGATGCGCGTGCAGAACTCGCCCGATACATCGAATCGCAGCGCGAGCTGGCCGACCGCATGACCGCCGGCACGGCGCAATTCGATGCCGATCGTACTTTGAGCTTCTTCAATCGCCCCTTCGCGGCAATGACCCAGCTCGATCCCGAGTGGCTTGCGGAGAAGCCGGAATTCGATCGAGTGATCGACCGCATGCGTGACGAGCAGCGGCTTCCCGAGGCGCGCGACTTCCCCGCGTGGAAGGAAGAGCGGAGAGCCTGGTTCACCAGTGCGGAGGAAGTGGTCGAGGAAGAATGGATGCTGGCCAATGGCGACCACATCCGGGTCGTTGCGCAGCCACTTCCGGACGGCGGACTTCGACTGTTTCTCGAAGATCGCACCGAGCAGCTTCGCCTGGCGTCCGCCCGCGATACCTTGCTTCGGGTCCGTGCCGCGACATTCGATAATCTGTTCGAGGCGATCGGCGTGTTTGCAAGCGATGGTCGCCTGTATCTCTGGAACCGCCGCTTCCTCGAAGACTGGGAACTGGACGAGGATTGGCTTGCTACCCATCCGCGCGTGGACGAGCTCGTTCCGGCGATGGCCCGCAAGCTGGTGAACCCCACCGCTGCGGCTCAAATTCGCGAGATGGTCCGGCAGACGACGAACGAACGCCAGTCCGCGAACGGGCGCATTTCGATGACTGATGGTCGCCATTTCCAGTTCGCGGCCGTTCCACTGCCCGACGGGAACGCTCTCTTCACCATGGTCGACGTGACCGACTCGACCCGGATCGAGGCCGCCTTGCGCGAACGCGCGACCGCCCTTGAGGCAGCGGACCGTGTAAAGACCGATTTCGTAGCCAACATGAGCTACGAGCTGAGGACGCCACTGACCTCCATCGGCGGCTTCGCCGAGTTGCTGGGCGGCGGCTACGCCGGCGATCTCACGACGAAGGGCCGTGATTATGTCAGCGCGATCCTGGAGTCGGTGGAACGGCTGTCGAAGCTGATCAACGACGTGCTCGACCTGACGACCGGCGACACGCGCGGAGTCGCGCTCGAGAAGGAGCGGGTCGACATTGCAGGCCTCTGCCGGGCTGCCGTTGAGACCGCCAAGTCGCGTGCAGCGGAAAAGGCGCAGAAGCTCGACGTTCAGATCCTGCCCGCTGCCGGCCATGTCTTCGGCGACGCTCGGCGGTTACGGGAGGCCGTCGAACATGTGCTCCAGAACGCCATCGCCTATACCGACCGCAAGGGCCGCATCTCGCTATCGGCAGACGGCGACAAAAAGCAGGCCGTGATCAGGGTCATCGACAACGGCTCCGGGATCGACTCAGAGGATCTGCCACGGGTGTTCAATCGGTTCGATCGAGTCACCGAAAGCGGGATCAGGGGCGAGGCGGCTCTGGGTCTCGGTCTGCCGCTTACGCAGCAGTTCATCGAAGCTCATGGCGGGACGGTCGAACTCGAATCCAGGAAGGGCGAGGGCACGACCGTCACCCTTTCGATACCGCGCGGAACAAGATGATCCTGCCCGATGAGGAAGCAACGGCGTCCGCGGGCGCTCGGCTTGCGCGTGTTGCGAGCGGCGGCGATGTGATCAGGCTTTCTGGCCCGCTCGGCGTCGGTAAGACGGCATTTGCGCGGGGCTTCATCACGGCACTTGGCCATGAGGGCGATGTGCCGAGCCCAAGCTTTGCGATCGTCCAGCCTTATGAGGATCTCGACCCGCCCGTCTGGCACGTGGACCTCTATCGAATCGAGGATCCTTCGGAAATCGAAGAACTTGGCCTCGACGCTGCTGCCGATGCCGTGCTGCTGGTCGAATGGCCGGAACGGGCCGGGGAGAATGCGTGGCCGGAAGCACTCGGTTTGTCGCTCGAGTTCGCCCCGAACGGCGACAGAATCTTGACAGCGGAGGTGCCCCCGTCATGGGAGGGACGATGGCCGCTCCAATGACTCCGCCGCCCTATGCCCCTGATTTCCTTGCCGGTTGCGGCTGGGCTGGAGCGTCGATTCTTCCGCTTGCCGGCGATGCTTCCTTTCGCCGCTATTTCCGTGTTGTCGATGGAGACCGAAGCGCGGTGCTGATGGACGCGCCGCCGCCTCACGAGGATCCGAAGCCTTTCGTGGATGTCGCCGAGTGGCTTGTGGGGCATGGCCTCAGCGCTCCCGAGATCCTGGCGCGCGATTTGGACAGGGGCCTGCTCCTGCTCGGGGATTTCGGCAATGCGCGCCTGCGCGAAACGCTGGACGAAGATCCGGTGAGGGAGCGCGAACTGTACGAGCTTGCGACCGATGTGCTGGTGCATCTGCACAAGCATCCGCCGATGCCCGGTTTGAAACCACATGGCCTGGCGGAATGGCTGGAAGAGCTGAAGCTGTTCACGGACTGGTACTGTCCGGCGGTCGGCGCGGATGTAGACGCCGAAGCTTATCAGTCGGCATGGCAGGAGGTCCTCGAACCCATCGCCAATGATGGTCAGGGGCCGGTCACCGTCCTCCGCGATTATCACGCCGAGAACATCATGCTCATCGGTGGCCGATCGGGCGTTGCGCATTTCGGGCTGCTCGATTTCCAGGACGCGCTGGCCGGTCATCCGGCTTACGACCTTGCCTCCGTCCTCGAGGACGCCCGGCGCGACGTTTCGCCTGCGGTCGAGCGCGCCATGATTGATCGCTACGCCGCAGCGACCGGCCATGCCCAAGAGCTGGAGCATGCTTATTGGGCTTTGGCCGCGCAGAGGAATACGCGGATCCTTGGCGTGTTCACGCGGCTGTGGAAGCGCGACAACAAGCCAGGCTATCGCCGTTTCCAGCCACGAATGTGGGGCCTTCTTGAGCGTGATCTCGCATATCCGCACCTGAAGCCGGTTCGGGAGTGGTTCGACTCCAACATCGCTGCGGAGCATCGGCGCGAGCCCTGGAAACAGGCGGCATGAGCTCTGCCCGCCGTGCCTTGCGCCTTCGCGCCGAAGTCGAAGCGGAGGTGCCGCATACAGCGATGATCATGGCTGCCGGCCTCGGCAAGCGGATGCGGCCGCTGACCGCGACCAAGCCAAAGCCGCTGATCGAGGTGAACGGCAAGGCCTTGCTCGACCATGTCCTCGACAAGCTTCGGATCGCCGGGGTTCAGAAGATCGTGGTCAACGTGCACTATCTAGCTGACGCGCTCGAGGCGCATCTTGCAACCCGGCCGCATGGGCTGGAAGTCGCGATATCGGATGAACGGAAGCTGCTGCTGGAGACGGGAGGCGGCCTCGTGCAGGCCGCGCCGCTGATCGATTGCGATCCCTTCCTGGCGTTGAACAGCGACAATCTTTGGATCGATGGCCCGGCCGACACGATCAAGCTGCTCGCCTCTCAGTGGGATGGCAAGAAAATGGACGCGCTCCTGCTGCTTGTGCCGCAAGCCCGCGCCCTCGGACATCGGGGCATGGGCGATTTTCACATGGATCGCGCGGGCCGGATCCGTCGGCGCGCGAAAAGCCACGTGGCGCCTTTCGTATTTACCGGCATTCAGATGGTCTCGAAGCGGCTTCTGCGAGAGGCTCCAGAGGGTCCGTTCTCAACCAATATCCTTTGGGACCGTGCCATCGAGGAGGGGCGCGCGTTCGGCGCAGTCCACCAAGGCCTGTGGTTCGATGTGGGCACTCCGCAATCGATTCCCATGACGGAAGCGGCGCTCGAGAATGTCTGACCCTCAGCGGGTCACCGTCTACACAATTCCATCCCACCGATCCTTCGCCGATGCGCTGGCGGCAGGGCTAATCGCGAGGTTCGGCAAGGAGCCGCTCGGCCTGGCAAAGGGCCGTATCCTGCTGCCGAACAATCGCGCCGTCCGAGCGGTCACCGATGCTTTCGTCCGGGCGAGCGGATGCGGCCTTATCCTGCCGAGGCTGATTCCGGTCGGAGATGCCGAGCTCGACGAGCGCATCGGCGGGGCGCTCGACCGGATCGACCAGGACGAACCGGTACTGCCCGCAATCGATCCGACCGAACGGCTGCTGAGGTTGACCTCCGTCATTCAGGGAGGGGGCACGGCCGAGGGTCTGAGGCTTGCAGAAGATCTTGCGAGGACCCTCGACGCCTTGCTCGTGGAAGAGATCGACCCTCGACGGTTGAGGGACGCGGTTACCGCGAGCAGCGACCTGGCATCGCACTGGGAACGTTCGCTCGCCCGGCTCCAGCTCATTTACGAGGTCTGGCCGAAGATCCTCGAAGATCGCGGCAAGATCGATCTCGCGGAACGGCGAAACCGGCTGCTCAGACGGCTTGCCCAAGAGTGGCCGGAAGAGGCTCCGTCAGAATTCACGGTCGCCGCCGGTATCACGACGTCGGCGCCCGCCGTGGCAGCCCTCGTCGGTCGGATCGCTCGCCTGCCGGAAGGCATGGTGGTGTTGCCAGGCCTTTGGCTTTCCGATGTTCTTCCAGATGAAGAGTGGGACGCCCTTGGATCCGACGAAAATGGGCGCGGCGAGGCGACACACCCGCAATTTCATCTGAAATTGTTGCTCGATCGGCTTGGGATCGCCCGCGCCGAGGTGATGAAATGGCGATGGTCGGGAGGCGCCAATTCATCGCCGGCGCGCGCTTGTGCGGTGGCCAACGCCATGGCCGCACCAGGTTTCTCCCACAAATGGGAGACCCTCCGCCCCGCCGAGCGGCGGCTGAGCGATATTCGCGTGGCTGAGCTGCCCGACCCGGCCGCGGAGGCGCAAGCCATCGCCCTCGCCATGCGCGAGGCATTGGAAATACCTGCCAAAACCGCCGCGCTGATCACGCCCGACCGCCAGCTCGCGGGGCGAGTTTCGGCTCTGCTCGCGCGTTGGGGAATCGAAGCGGACGATAGCGCCGGCAAGCCTCTTTCTACCACTGCGCCCGGAACGCTGATCCTGGGGATCGCTTCGGCGGCGGCCGAAGAGCTTGCGCCGGTCGCGCTGCTCGCTTTGCTCAAGCATCCGCTGGTGGGCGGGGAGGCTGAGGACCGAATTGCATGGCTGGATGCCGTTCGCGAACTCGATCTCGTGTTGCGCGGACCGCGCCCTCCTGCAGGGCTTTCCGGTCTGGATGAGAAGTTTGCCGGGCTCCGCGAGTGGCAGAAAGTCCGCCCGAAGGTGGCAGCGATCTGCGATCTGCTGAAGGGGCCGGTCTCGCTTGCAGCGCTATCATCGGCGGTCTCCAATGCGGCCCAGCTACTTGCCGGAGACGCCGTCTGGCGAGGGCCTGACGGGCGAATGGCGGCCGAGATGCTCGCGGACCTCCAGGCTGCCGAGGCGGCCCTCGAGCTGACACTTACACCCGAGGATGCTGTTCCGATCCTTCGCCGATTGCTCGAGGCGCGCGCAGTCCGGCCTCCCTATGGAGGACATCCGCGTCTGTTCATCTGGGGTTTGCTCGAAGCGCGTCTCCAGCACGCGGATTTGACGATCCTGGGCGGCCTCAACGAAGGGGCCTGGCCGGCACTCCCCGCGCCGGATCCGTGGCTGCCGCCAAAGGTTCGCGCAAACCTCGGGATGCCGACGCAGGACACACGCATCGGCCTCACGGCGCAGGATTTCGCAAGCGGGCTGGGTGCGCCGGAAGTGCTGATTACGCGCGCAAAGAGGGATTCAAAGTCGCCGACCGTCGCGTCGCGATTCCTGCTGCGGCTGGACGCGATCAGCGGCCGTCTTCCGCGCGACCAGCGCCTCGAACGATTGACCCAGGCGTTGGACGATCCCGGTCCGCCAACACCGGTCCATAAGCCTGCGCCCTGTCCGCCGGCGGAGCAGCGGCCCGACAGGATCTCGGTCACGGCCGTCGACCGGCTGAAAGCGGATCCCTTCGCCTTCTACGCGCAGGCCATCCTCGACCTTCGCAAGAGAGACCCGGTCGATGATGACCATAATGCGCGCTGGAAGGGCATCGCGGTCCATGAGGTTTTCCAGCAGTGGCTTCAGGAGGATCAATGCGATCCGGACAAGCTGAGGGGTCGAGCGGAACGCCTGCTGCAGCAAGAGGCCATTCACCCCATGCTGCGCGCGCTTTGGGCTCCGCGCTTGCTCGAAGCAATCGACTGGGCCGCCGATATCGAGCGCCAGAACCAGAGCGAAGGTCGGCGTCCGCTGGCGGCGGAAGCCGATGGCGAAGCGATCGTCGCTGGCGTGACCGTTCATGGCAGGGCTGATCGAATTGATATCCTGCCCGATCGCACGCTCGCGATTGTCGATTACAAGACCGGTGCGCCGCCGACGCAGAAAGCGGCCGATGCAGGCTTTGCGCTCCAGCTAGGCCTGCTGGGATTGATCGGGCGAGCGGGCGGTTTCGACAAGGCCAGCGGCGATCCGGATACGTTCGAATATTGGTCGCTCGCGAGGTACCGGGGGAAGTTCGGTCGGTTGATGCGGCCGGACAAGGATATGGAGCCGGGCGAGTTCCTGGAGCACGCCTACGCCAATTTCGCCGACGCCGTGCAAAAATGGCTGACCGGAAATGAGCCTTTCACGGCCAAGCTGAACCCGGCCTACGCACCATATGGCGATTATGACCAGCTGATGCGGCTGGAGGAATGGTACGGCCGATGAGGCTAGCCGCGCGGCTTCTTCTTGATCTTGGAGGCGTAAAGCAAAGCGGCGACCACTGCCGCCGAGCCGATGCCAACGGCCACGCCGGCCTTCACCAGCTTGCTTCGGCGTTGCTCGTTCGCGCGGTCGGTTTCGTCATTGGTGTCGCTCATACCGAGATCTCTATGGCCTCGGTGAAAGATTGGGAAGCCGCATGAGCGCGCGTTTCAGGACCTTCCCGGAATTGAAGGACGAGCAGGCGCTCGCGTCCGACCCTGTCGCTCACGCATCGCTTTCGGCCTCCGCCGGGACCGGCAAGACGCAGGTTCTGACTGCCCGGGTCCTGAGGCTGCTGCTTCAGGGCGCCAGGCCGGAATCGATCCTGTGCCTGACCTTCACCAAGGCAGCCGCTGCCGAAATGGCGAACCGGATCGGGGCGCGGCTGGCGGCGTGGGTGCGGCTTAAGGACACCGAGCTCGCGGCTGACCTGCTGGCACTGGGCGAATCCAACGACCCGATTGCGCGAGAGCGGGCGCGGCAACTGTTCGCCAAAGTCCTCGATTGCCCGGGCGGACTCAAGATCCAGACGATCCACAGTTTCGCCCAATCCTTGCTCGCCGCCTTTCCGGCGGAGGCGGGGATCGCTCCCGGATTCCAGCCGATCGAGGGCCGCGCGGAGCAGGAGCTGGTTCGGCGGACGCTTGCCGACCTCATGGTCGACGCCGAGACCAGCGGAGGGGAGCAGCTGATCCGTGACGTCCAGTGCCTCAGCCGCCGTCTCGGCGAGGCGGGAGCAGTCGAATATCTGCAGGTCTGCGCCCGGCGGCCGGATGCGCTTGGCGCGTTCGGCAAAAGCGAGGAAATCGAGCCTCGAATCCGGGGATTGATGAAGCTGCCCGAAGAATCGGTTGAAGATTATATCGTCCACCACTGCGGCGACGATCGCTTCGACTGCGATCTCTTGCGAGCGGTCGCGGACGCAAACCGGCGTTGGGGAGCGCAAACCGGGCTTGGTCACGCGGACACCATCGATGAATGGCTCGCGCTGACGCCGATCGAACGCGCAGCCAGTCTGAGCGAGCTCAGCAAGGTAGTGCTTACGGAAAAAGGAACTCCTCGCGTGTCGGCGGGGCAGTCGAAGGCCGAACCGCATTACGAAGCCCATGCCGGACGCCTGGCTACACTGATTGGCGAACTGCTGCGTATCCAGAAGGGCGCTCGGCTGGCCGCGGACATGGCCGCCGGAATTCGTGCGGGGCAGGCGTTCGCGGGCGCCTATGCGCGGGCCAAGCGCGCGACCGGAGTCGCCGATTTCAACGATCTGATCGAATGGACCCGCCGCCTGTTGCGCGAACCAGGTATGGGTGAGTGGGTACGGTACAAACTCGATCGACAGGTCGATCACGTACTCGTCGACGAGGCACAGGATACCAATGCGGCGCAGTGGGAGATTATCGAGCTTCTCGTCGAAGAATATTTCAGTGGATCGAGCGAGGCCGAAGCACGCACCCGAACCCTGTTCATGGTCGGAGACCTGAAGCAGGCGATCTACGGTTTCCAGGGCACGGACCCGGAGCGCTTTCGGCAGGCTCGAGAGAAGTTCAAGAGTCGCTCGGCGGCGATGGCCACGGGCGATGACCTGTTCAGCTATCGGCGGACCGCGCAGGAATTTCGCGATCTCTCGATTTCGGCAAGCTTTCGCTCCGCTCAGCCGGTTCTAGACGTGGTTGATTCCGTCATCGATACCCTCGGCCCCGAAGCTCTGGCCCTCAGCGACCCGCCGCCTCGGCATCGCGCATATCATCAGGGACGCGCGGGCTCGGTCGAGCTATGGGAACCGTTCGCGATCGAAAACAGTCCCGACGACAGCGATGAAGGCGAGGAGCGGTGGATCAGCCTCCGTGACCGTCATTATGCGGATGAGCTCGCCGAACGGATCCGGTCGATGCTCGAAGAAGCGCCGATGCTTGCCTCAACCGGCCGACCGCTCAGTCCCGGCGACATATTGATCCTGGTGCGGAGCCGCGGCGAACTGGCTTCGCTGATCGTCGCGCGGCTGTTCTCGACGGGAATTCCGGTCGCCGGCGTGGACCGCCTCCACCTCCATGAGCCGATCGTCGTCCAGGACTTGCTCGCGGCAATGAAGTTTGCGGTTCAGCCGAATGACGATCTCAATCTCGCTTGCCTCCTGGTCTCTCCGCTCATCGGCTGGGATCAGGAACAACTGCGCGATCTTGCTTTCGACCGGAAAGGGAGCCTCTGGCGCGAGTTGCGCAACCGGGCAGCCGAAAGTGACCATTTTCAGCAGGCTCAGGATGCTTTGGGCGAACTGCTCCGGATTGCCGATTTCACGACCCCGTCCCGATTCCTGGAGACAATTCTGAGCGGACCGATGCAGGGGAGGCGGCGTCTATATTCCCGGCTTGGAATGGCGGCGCGCGACGCGATCAATGAATTGTCGAACAGCGCTCTCGAGTTCGAGCGAACCGAAACTGCGTCGCTCGACCGATTCCTAGCCTGGTTTTCCCACGGTACCGTCGATGTCCAGCGCGATCCCGGTCAGCAGGCCAATGAAGTGCGGGTGATGACCGTCCATGGCGCAAAAGGTCTCGAGGCGCCCGTGGTAATCCTCGCCGACGCGACAGCCGATCCTGCAAGGCTCGGACGAACGCCGCTGACCGTCGACATCGAGGTCGAGGGCGCAGGCGTCGCTCCATTGCTCCGGCCCAAGAAGGACGAGAGATGCGCGCCGTTTGAGGAAATCATCCTCGGCGAAGAGAAGCGCGACCTCGAGGAGCATATGCGGTTGCTCTATGTCGCGCTGACTCGCGCTGCCGACCGGTTGATCGTCGGCGGGGTCAGGCCGAAGGAGCGCAAGGATGCCGCGGATCCACGGCCGGTGAATTGCTGGCACAGAATCGTTGAGCAGGCGATGATCGCGCTTGGCGCAGCAGCAGGGCGGGATCACGTCGTTCTGAACTACGGAAATGCGGGAAGTGCGCAGCCGAAGCGCCGTACGACCAAGGTCGAACTTGCGCCAGTCGCGGTCCCGGCTTGGGCGCAGCGTCCAGCGCCGCCTGAGGCCCGGCCGCCGCGTCCGCTAGCCCCTTCTGCGATCGCTGTCGATGACGAGGCAGCTCCGCCCCCAAGCGAGGCAATGCGCGCGGCGGCGCTTCGTGGCACCTGGATCCACCAGCTTCTCGAACGCCTGCCGCCGGTCGAGCCCAGCGCGCGCGCCGCCGTTGCGGATCGCTGGCTGGAGCGCTCGGCGGGTCTGCCCGATCCCGCTGCGCGAGAAGAGATCGTCGCGCAGGTCTGCGGCCTCTTGTCAGACGAGGATTTAGCGCCCTTGTTCGCGCCCGGATCGCTCGGCGAAGCTCCGCTTGCGGCCACGCTTCCAGATGGCCGGGTCATTGCCGGCACGGTCGACCGGCTGCTGGTTGAAGAGAACTCCGTTACCGTGATCGAATACAAGACGGGGAGGGTGCCTTCGAACGAAACCGAAATCCCCAAGTCGCACCGAGCGCAGATGGCGGCCTATGTCGAGGCCCTCCGCGTCATCTTCCCCGGACGACCCGTCAGCGCGTCGCTCTTGTACACAGCAGGTCCGACACTCATCGACGTGACGCCTTGAGAGGTCGTGGCTGAGCTCCCATATGCCCGTTAACTTTTGATCCTTGTCAGGAGATTCGCCCCCATGACGACCAAGACGGTCACCGACCAGAGCTTTGCTTCCGACGTCCTCGGTTCCGAGGGTCCTGTTCTCGTCGATTTCTGGGCGGAGTGGTGCGGACCCTGCCGGATGATAGCGCCTGCACTCGAGGAGATCGCCGGAGAGCTTGGCGACAAGGTGACGATCGCGAAGCTCAACATCGACGAAAATCCGGAGACGCCCGGCCGCTATGGCGTTCGCGGAATCCCGACGATGCTGCTGTTCAAGGGCGGGCAGCCGGTCGCGCAGAAGGTCGGCGCGGCGCCGCGTAGCCAGATCCAGCAATGGCTTGAGAGCAACCTCGACGCGCAGTCGCAATCGAGCGCCGGTTAGATCATTCCGGGGGCTCGGTTCCTTCGGGCCCCCTCGTATCCGGCCTGAACTTCTCGTGCCGCGGGAGTTCGTCATTCGGCTCGAACCACGAAATCCTGCTTCCCCAGAAAATGTGGAATCCCGGCGCGACGGCACCCGGGTCGTCGAGCGACGCCACGCTGAAATCCACCGTTTCGGGCTGGTGGTCGACCTTCATGAGGAAGGGCGTTCCGCATTCGCCGCAAAACTCCCGGTGCCCGAAGCTCGACGAGGAGATGGATTTCACCTTGTCCGCGCCCTGGGTCCAGACAAAATCCCCGTCGGGAACGCTGGTGAAAACCATGGCGGGTGCGCCGCTGTTGAGCTGGCAGGTCCGGCAATGGCACCACCCCGTGTCGAAAGGCTCGCTCTTGAGCTCGTAGCGCACTGCGCCGCACATGCACCCACCGGTCCGCGTCATTCGTCCCGCCGTTAATTGACTATAATGGGGTCGCTCCTTACATCGCCGGGCGCAATTTCCCATAGCGTCGGCGGGAGCAATTCGCCCTTTCTGAAACGCGCGGGTTTTTAAGGGATTTCCATGTTCGCCGCAGTGGCAAAGAGCATCTTCGGATCGGCCAACGATCGCTATGTCCGCGGCCTCGGCAAGTATGTCGACGCCGTCAACGCCCTGGAGCCTTCGATCCAGGCCCTTACCGATGAGCAGCTAAAGGGCCAGACCGAGCTGTTCCGGCAAAGGCTCGCCAACGGCGAGAAGCTCGACAATCTGATTCCCGAAGCCTTTGCGACCGTTCGCGAAGCGGCCGTGCGGACGCTCGGCCAGCGTCACTATGACGTCCAGCTGATCGGCGGAATCGCCCTCCATCGCGGCGAGATCGCCGAGATGAAGACGGGCGAAGGAAAGACGCTCGTCGCCACCCTCGCGGTCTATCTCAATGCGCTCGAGGGCAAAGGCGTCCACGTTGTGACCGTGAACGATTACCTTGCCCGCCGCGACGCCGACTGGATGGGCCAGGTCTACCGATTCCTCGGAATGAGCGTCGGGGTCATCGTCCCGAACCTCAGCGACCAGGAGCGGCGTGACGCTTACAACAGCGACATCACCTACGCGACCAACAACGAACTCGGCTTCGATTACCTCCGCGACAATATGAAATATTCGCGCGACCAGATGGTCCAGAAGCCATTCAACTTCGCGATCGTCGACGAGGTGGACTCGATCCTGATCGACGAGGCGCGCACCCCGCTCATCATCTCGGGACCGACCGACGACAAGTCGGACCTTTACATTTCCGTCGACGGCATCGTGAAAAC
>Ga0207691_10000523_pt1 | contig 38242 bp, 35 predicted proteins | sample KBSM13metaG_FD_184327 | JGI IMG/M metagenome (GOLD analysis project Ga0207691, IMG submission 184327) | Miscanthus rhizosphere microbial communities from Kellogg Biological Station, Michigan, USA - KBS M1-3 metaG (SPAdes) (version 2) | ecosystem: Host-associated > Plants > Roots > Rhizosphere >...
CAAAGGGCGAGACCTGGTTTCGCGTCGGTACTACTGTGCGCTATGAGTTGACCGGCGCTCTGCGCAGCGGCGTCACTGCTAAGGATGTGTTTCTGCACATTGCTGGAACGTATGGAGACCACGCGACGCAAAATGTCGAATTCGGCGGTTCCGCGCTTGCGGGCTTGAGTATCAGCGCGCGCAAGACGCTGTCGACGATGGGCGCGGAGCTGTCATGCGAGTTTGCGACGTTTGAAGCCGACCAGGCACTGGCGGATTATCTGAGCGCATGCGGCAAGACCGGCATCGAAACCGTCCATCCCGATGCCGACGCGAATTACTTCGACGTGCGAAAAATCGATTTGAGCACGCTCGAGCCGCTCGTGGCGCTGCCGGATTCCGTGCTCAAGAATTCTCGGCCAGTCGCCGATGTGGCAGGTACGCCGATCGACCAGGCGTTCATCGGGTCGTGCGCGAATGGCACGCTCGACGATCTGACACTCGCCGCCCGGGTGCTGTGCGACAGGAAAGTCTCGCCGAAGACGCGGCTTATCGTTACGCCGGGCTCGCAGCAGGTTTATCTGCAGGCGCTGCGAAACGGCGTCATAGCAACGCTCGTCGAGGCGGGAGCTGTCATCACGAACCCCACGTGCGGCGCCTGCGGCGGCGGACACATGGGCGTGCTCGGGCCTGATGAAGTGTGTATCACCGCGAGCACGCGGAATTTCAAAGGACGCATGGGCGACCCGAGCGCGAAAATCTACATGGGCTCACCGGCGACCGTTGCCGCATCGTCGATTGCCGGCGCCATCACAGATCCACGCACCATGTTGCATTGAGAGGGCATTCGCTATCAAACGTATCACGGCAAGGAACGCGAAGGAACGCTAAGGAAAAGCGGACATGAAGATTCCGTTCGTTCGATTTTCGGAACGCACTTTATTCGCGGTTGAGGATTGAGCTTTAAATGAACTTCGAAGCGCGCGTCTGGAAGTTTCCGGACAACATCAACACCGATTTGATCCTGCCGAATCGCGCGTTCTATCTGACGCCGGCGGAGCAGGTGAAATTCGTGTTCTCCGCGAATCGCCCCGGATGGGTGGATGAAGTGCAGTCCGGCGACATCCTCATCGGCGGACGCAACTTCGGTATGGGATCGAGCCGGCCAGCGGCACGCTCCCTGCGGAATCTCAAGCTCGGCTGTCTGGTTGCCGAGTCAATCAACGGACTATTCTTCCGCAACAGCGTTAATTTCGGTTTTCCGGCGCTCGAATGTCCCGGTATCGAAGCCGCATTTGATGAAGGCGATGTGGCTAAGGTGTCATTCGAAGATTACACGGTGCGCAATGAGCGCACTGGTAATACGCTCAAAGCGAAGCCGTTGCCTGAAGCGCTCAGAAAGTTAATGCAGGCGGGCGGGCTCTTCCAGTTGCTGGAGGCCGAAGGGTACTTGGCGCCCAAGAGCGCATAGCAGCAGCTCTTAGTTCAGTCGAGCCATTTCGAAGCAGCTTCTTCCGCGAGCGCGAACGCCTGCGTGCCGCCGCCAACCACGCCTGAGTAGCGCGAAAAGAACAGAAAGCCGTCGACGGGCGCGATCAACTCCTCGATTACTTGGTAACTGTAGATGTCGATGACTTCGCCGAGCTTCTCGTCCCGGACGATGCGCTTGCCGAGGTCTCCTGCCTGCTCGTAGTTCGAGACAAGATAGCCGCTGTTTCTCGGGCGAATTTCGTGGCGCGCCTTTTGATCGAAATCCAGCTGACGCGGCGGCTTGACTTGCCCTTCGAGCATGCCGAGATGCGTCATGATGTTGCGCAAGCCGGCGATCGCCTGACTGGTATACAAGGCCGTATTGTCAGGGCCCAGATATGAACCGCCCATTTCCGGGTTCGCGGCTGGAATATTGCGCTTCTGGTTTACGTAATGCGAGGCGGTGCCGGTGAGATCGTTTTCGTGCACGAAAGGCATTCCGAACGCGCGCGCCATTGCGAGACTTTTCCGCTTAACATCATCGCCGGCCTTGCTGTTGTAATCGACGCGCGCCTGTAGCCGGCCGCCGCTGCCTCCCGAGTGGAAATCGATGTAGGCGTCGACATGATCGAGCACATTTGCGGTGATCACGGCGGCAATCATCTGCGTCGTATTACCGCGCGGATTGCCCGGGAAAACTTCATGCAAGTCCGTGCGTCCATGCTGTTCAGGCGTCTGGCGTCCAAAGGCCGCCGTTGCCAGCGGATTGGCAACCGAGATGACCGCGAGCCGACCTTTTAATGTCGCTGTATCAAGTTCATTAATCAACGTGCGGATTGCGGTCGTCGGCAGAAACTCATCGCCGTGCACATTGGTGACAACACCGAGTGTCGCGCCACTCTCACGTCCAGTGACGACATGCAGCGGTAATGTGAGCTCTGCGCCGTTCAACATCGATGTTACCGGTAGCCGCGTAAACGTGCGACCTTCCTGCTGATTCACCCACAGCGGGGCATTCTGATCTTTCATTCAACTTCCTTGTAGCTCACACCATGGCCTTAACCAGGCACTGTCAGCCGGGAAAGCGAAACACGAGCGACGGCTCTTCCATGCGGCTGCGCGGTTTCCGTATGCGTTCGGCCATCGCGAGGGCAAACGGCGCGGTCTCGAGCAATATTGTGGTTTGCATATCATTGAGCTTAAGTCCCGCACGCTCCGCCGTACGTAAAATGAAGTCGCGTCTTTTCGCGTCCATGTCAGCGGCGACCGGCTCGTTGCCTTTGGACTGCAGCTTGGGCTGCGGCGCTCCGGGAGCAAGCGTTGGATGTCGCATATGCCAGTCGGTCGCGAGCTGATATGCGTGACCCGCGCGCAGGACGGTTGGCTCATCGAAGGGTCGTCCGATTAACTGCATGCCGAGCGGCAGGGCGCCGCTCATCCCGTTCGGCAGCGCCAGCGATGGTCCGCCGAAGACGTTCGACGGCGTAAATACATTCGTCTTTTGCCAGAAGTTGACCGTTCGATGTGAGTCGAGGCGCGGCGCAGGACCGAACCCTGCGGCGAGGACGACGTCGTACTTCTCGTATAGCGGCTGAACCGCAGCGATGATCCGCCGGTGCTCACGCGCCGCCTGCACATAGTCGGAGGACTGAAAGAGACATGCGGGCAGGACGCGCCCGAGGAAATCCCGCCCGAAATCGCCGGGTCTGGATTTGAGGTTGTCATAGTGAATCGAATAAATTTCGCTCTCGGCGATGATGACCTTGGTGTCGAACGAATCCTGCATGGGCCGTGTCTCGCAGTCCTCGACACGCGCGCCAAGCGTTGTGAATACTGCGATCGCCGCATCCATCGCACGCCCGAGATCCGGGTGCGCAGGCATATCTTTTTCCCAATAGTGGCGCAAGACGCCGATGCGCAGTCCTTTGATGTCTCCGGTGAGCGCCGCCCGGTAGTCCGGTATTTCGTGAGGAATACTGCCGGCATCGTGCGTGTCATAGCCGGCGATGATCTGCAGTAGTATCGCGCAGTCTTCCACGGTGCGCGCCATCGGGCCGCAGTGGTCGAACGTGAACGAATTTGGAATGACGCCCGCGCGGCTCACGAGTCCCGAACTGGGCATCAATCCGGCAAGCCCACAGAACGACGCCGGTCCGCGGATCGAGCCGCCGGTATCCGAACCAAGCGAAGCCGGGACCATGCCCGCCGCAAGTGCCGCGGCCGATCCGCTCGACGATCCGCCGGTGAAATGCTCGACATGCCATGGATTGCGTGATGGCGGCCACGGCAAATCAAACGACGGACCGCCATGCGCGAACTCATGCGTCTGCAGCTTGCCAAGCAGTACCGCGCCGGCTTCCTGCAGCAGCTTCGTTGTAGTCGCGTCAAACGTCGGAACGTTATCCATGCCGACTTTCGAGCCGCCGGTGGTGAGCAGGCCTTTCGTGTTGTAGATATCTTTGAGCGCAAAGGGGATGCCGTGCAGCGCACCACGATAACGTCCGGCCGCAATCTCCGCTTCAGCATTCCGTGCTTGTTCGCGAGCCTTGTCCGCGGCCAGTGTGATGAACGCATTCAGTTGCGGCTCGAATGTCTCGATGCGATTGAGCAGTGCATCGGTATATTCGACCGGCGACAGCTTGCGCGCCTTGATGAGTCGCGCCGCTTCAGCGATGGACAGAAAGTGGAGTTCGTCAGTCATAGGTAATTAGATTCAAGATTGTTGGCGACAGCAAAATGGAGATCATAGAAAATACGAACAAGGAAACGCTTTGCTACAGCGCGCAGAGCTTAGTGAGAAAGGCGAAAATACTTAGGGACGAAGGCGTCTACTTGATAGCAAACGCCTTCTGGTAGTAGGTCAAATCAACGTACTTCGATGGATCCGTCAGCGTCTTCTGCGGCGTCGCGTATTTGCTTCTCAAGTCAAGCACTGTCTTGACGCCTTCCATGTCGAGCGCGAGATTACGGAACAGGCCATTTTTCGGGTCCACGAACACATCGTACGTCTTTTTGGCGAGCGCCGGGGTCATACCCGCATCGTTGGCGATAAGCAGCGCCTCGCAAATGTCGCGATTATGCGGATCGAAGAGATAGTCCATCGAATCTCGGTACGCGCGCATGAACCCCAGGACCGCTGCCTCGTTACTTTTCAACCACGCGCGCTGCGCAAACGCACTGCGTCCCATGTAATGGCCGAACAGATCCATGCCGGCCGACAACTTATTGTAGCCGCGCTCCGTCGCCTGCATTTCAAACGGCGTCGGCAGCAGCGTACCGGCGTGCTTGCCTTCGAGTAGCATACGGAACCGATTGGGACTGCCTCCCGCTCGCACATAAGTGACTTCAGATTCTTTGACGCCGCTGCGATTGATCATCTCTCGCAGGACAAACGCAAAGCCCGTCGACATTGCGTCGACGGACACTTCCTTGCCGCGCAGATCAGCAAACGTTTTAACCTGCGGCGCGGTGATGAGATAAAGGAACGCATTGTCCATGCCCATAAAAGCAACCATGTCGGGCGGTGTCTTTACCGGCGCCTCGCCCTGGCCTTCCTGATATGCGATAAGGTTGTCGATCGATGTAAGCGCGACATCGAATTTGCCATCGATGAGATTGGTCATGAGGTAAACCGAATCCGGCGTGTACGTGAGGTTTACGCTAACGCCGTGCTTCGCAAAAAATCCCTGGCGCTGTGCGATCCACGCCGGAATGTTGTAGCCGCCGCCAAACGTGATGATGTTGATGGTGTGCAGTGGACGCGCCGCGGGCGCCTGTGCGGCGGCGTGCAGCGTCAGCACGAGCGACACGATGACAGCGAAAATGATTCGCACAAACGTTCCTCCGGCAGAAAAGTTTTTCGCATTTTACCCGCGGTTATCTAAATTGACAGTGCGGGCAGTCGGCTTGTATAGTCGCGTGCCGCTTTTCCTTCGGCTGCTGCGCGAATGCAAGACGCGTAAACGTACGCAAGCAGCCCATCATCCTCAGCCCGCTATCACGGAGACCCCTATGTCCAGCCTTACCTTGAAGCAAGCCAACTCCATTATCGAAGGCGCACTTGCCAAGGCGCACGAGATGAAAGTGAAACCGCTTGCTGTTGTCGTTCTCGATGCAAGCGGTAACATCGTCGCGGCGCAGCGCGAAGACAACGCGAGCATGTTTCGCTTTGATGTCGCAATGGGCAAAGCCTGGGGAGCGGTCGCGATGGGCTGCTCGAGCCGCGCCCTCGGCAAGCGCGCCAAAGACAATCCGAATTTTTTCCTCTCGCTCGCATCGACCGCATCCGGCAAGTTTCTGCCGCAGACAGGGGCCGCGCTGATCAAAGACGGGCAGGGCAATATTCTTGGAGCGGCGGGCGCGAGCGGCGGCACGGGCGATGAAGATGAGGCCTGCTGTGCAGCCGGAATTGAAAAAGCCGGCCTCAAGGCCGACGTTTCCGCATAAGGAGAGCAACATGAGCGCAGTGCAGAAACCCAAAGACAATACCAAGAACGAAGGTGCGGTCAAAGCCGGTAACGGCAACTACATATTCGAGCTGACTAAGATGGCGGGCATGGACGCGGGCATTGGTTACTCGACCGCGTTCGGGCCAGTGATTGAAGGCGAGCGCATGCAGTGCGGACTCATCCGCAAAGAAAAAGGCACTGGCGCGCGTCCTCACCTGCATCCAAATGAGCAGTGGAACTACATCGTGAAGGGCACGCTGCGCGTCAAGATTGCCGATCAGCCCGAGCAATTGTGCGGGCCGGGCACTCTGCTGTACTTCCCCGCGAACACAGTGCATTCAACTGTGGCGACACACGACGAAGACGTGTACTTCTTTACCGTGAAAGATCTGTCGCACGGCATACACGGCATGGCCGCGGACGGCACGATGGCAGGCGCACACTATGATCCGGGGTTTGAGCCGAAATAGGCGCAGCCGAGATAGTAAGAATTGCGGTAGACAGCCGCAGAGAGCGATCTCTGCGGCTTTTTTGTGGTTTGCAGCGAATAAAAGTCGCGCGAGAGATTGAAGAAAGCGCATCAGCGCTGAGGGATCCATTTATGAGTGAATTGAAAAAAGTCAGCTTCATCGGTGTGGGCAATATGGGCAATCCGATGGCGTCGCAATTATTGAAGAAAGGCTTCGACGTCACGGTGTTCGATGCGCGCGAGAGTACGATGCACGCATTCGTGCGTGAGCATGACGGCGAGAGCGCGGCTACACTCGCGGATGCAGGGCGCAATGCCGATGCGGTTATCTTCATGGTGCCGGATGACAAGATCGTGCGGCAGGTTTTATTCGCGGATGGACTCGCTGCAAGCTTGCAGCGCGGAACGATAGTCGTCGACATGAGCTCATCGGCGCCGTCAGGAACGGTAGCGATTGGCAACGAGTTGAGCGCCCGCGGAATCGGTTATGTCGATGCGCCGGTTATGGGTGGCGTGATCTTCGCGAAGGACGCGACGCTCGACATCATGGTGGGCGGCGAGCCGGAATTGGTTGAGCGCTGCAAGCCGCTCTTCAGCGCAATGGGTCGTAAGCTCTACGTATGCGGTCCGCTCGGCAGCGGGCACGTGCTCAAGTGTCTCGCCAACTATATAAACGCATGCGCACTGATCAATACGCTCGAGGCAATGACCATCGGCCGCAAGTTCGGGCTCGACAGCGACGTCATGGCCGACGCGATCGAATCGATGTGCAACGGGCGTCAGCACCCGATCGCAAAAAAAGTCGTGCCGCATGTGCTTACGCGAAAATACGGAACAGGCATGGCTATGCAGTTCATTGCCAAGGACGTACAGATTGCTGTCGACACTGCACACAGCGTTGGCGCTGCGGCGCCGCTCGCCGAGGAAACTGCCAAGTTATGGGCCGCTGCGTGTCAAATGCTCGGCGGCAAACTCGATCAGACGGAAATCGTGCGCTACTGGGAAGCGCAAACCGGCGCCCGTCTTTAACACTTACATACAAGGCGCCAGCTAAGCAAACAGCTCTGGCGCCGCTTGTCGCACGGCGCCGATGACCTTCACCACATCCGCCCGGAAATCAGTGTCCGGATAATACGGTTCCGCCCGCGTGAAGTCGTATTCATCCGACAGCACGGTTGTCAGTTTCAATTCACCGATGCGCGCCAGGAACGTAAAGTCGGGAATATGCGACTTGTACGTGCTGTTCATTTCAATCACGTGCGTGCCCGGCGCGCAAAACACCAGATTGCCAAACGCGGCGCCATGCGCGCCCACGACTACCCGCGCGCGCGAGAAGCGGCGTATCTGGTCAGGTACCGACATCTCGCCCGGTACCACATTCGAAAAGCCGAGTGCGAGCAGCTTCGCTTCCACTTCCGATTCATTGATCACCCGGCGTACCTTCGCATCACGGCGTGAGACAAAGAGCAGATCGGTGGCCGGGCCGGTTTCCATGCACGCCATGACTTTGCGGCGCAGCCATTGCGTACCGACGCCCATCTTCAAGTGATTGACCACATTGGTGGGCACGATTAGCTCGCGGCAGGATACGAGAGCGCCAGGAGGCAGCTTAATCAGACGCTCGTCGGCGATCCCCAAAAGCTCGAGGTATGCGCGCTGATGAGGCCTTAGATCTTCATTGATGAGCAGCGGCAGATTGACGTGCGGAGTACCCTCGAGCAGCGCAAGCTTCAGCATGTTGCGCGTGATCCAGTGGCAATAATTGTGGTCGCCGCCGAGATGCACGCATGGCGATTCGATGATTTTTGAAACGCGTGGCACCTTGTACAAGAATGCGCTGTTGTCAGGAGCGGCACGGCCTTCGACAAAGGGGCTCTTGCGCAGCCCGCGATTGTGCACTTCCAGGTTATAAACGCGCGTGTCATCGAGAATCGACCAGTAGGTCGTTTCCACGTCGACGTTCTTGAGGCATGCAACATAGACGCCCTGCGAGCGGGCACGATCGACATCGATGTACGAATCGGTCAACAGCCGCAAGCCGAGCGCTTGAGTGTGCGGATGACGCGCCAGTGCTTCGCGCGCGGCCGCAATGTTTCCCTCAATCAGATCGAACGTCGCCAGTTGTTCCAGTGCGTGGTCATCATCGGGACATATTGCGAGCAGCCGCCGGCAAGCTTCGGCTGCTAACTTGGTATCGTCGCGCTTTGAAGCTATCGCAACAAGTTCGCGCAGCAGCGCCGCGCTGCGCGGAGAAACGATCAGCGCTGCTTCAATCAGCCAGCGGTGCAGTGCATACCATTGCAGCGCCTGCAGTCTGTTCGTCAGCCGCAGGAGCGCAGTCAAAGCCGGGTGTGCGCTGGCAGCAAGATACCTTTACGCAGGAACCGCGGCGGCGGCGCGTTTGAGGCCCGGCATGGTGAATCCGGTCTGCTTCAGTTCCGCTTCGAGCGATTTCGCCTGATCGGCCGTCAGTTCGACAAGCGGCGGCCGCACCTTCGCCCATGCCGGATCGTTCGCATAGATCGCGATGCCCTGTTTCAGCGCGCCTATCATCAGATACTTTTTGCCGAAAGCATCGCGCGTGACATTCAGCTTCTGCTGCTGTTCGTCTGCATCAGCGTTTTTCCATTCGGTGTATAGCTTATGAATCGCAGCCGGATTCACGTTGGCGGTCGCGGAGATTGTGCCGACGCCGCCATTGCGCATATTCGCAAGCAGGAATCCTTCCGAGCCCACGAACACATCGAAGCCCGACCTTGCAAATCCGTCGAGGAATACTTTGGTGTTGTTCCAATCGCCCGAACTGTCTTTCATGCCGGCGATGGCATTCGGATACGCCTTGAGCAGTCGCTCCACGAGACCCGGCGTTATACCGACCACCGCAACAGGCGGTATGTGATAGAGATAGATCCGCAGCCTTGCATCGCCGACCCTTTGCACCACTTCACTGAAATGGCGATAGAGCCCTTCCTCGCTGACACCTTTGTAATAGAACGGCGGCAGCATCAGCACGCCGGCGCAGCCCTGCTTCACCGCTTGCGAAGTGAGCTTGACGGTTTCGGTGATCGAGCAGCAGCCGGTGCCCGGCATCATGCGTGACGCATCCACGCCCGCGGCAATCAGCGCGTCGAGCAGAGAGGCGCGCTCTTCGTAGCCGAGCGAATTTGCTTCGCTGTTGGTACCGAAAACCGCGAGCCCGCAATTCTGCGACAGCAGCCATTTGCAGTGCGCGATGAAGCGCTCTTTGTCTGGCGACAGGTCGGCTTTGAAAGGAGTAACGACAGGCGACAGGACACCCTTGATGCGGTTTGCATTACTCATGGAAACCTCCGGAATTAGCGTATGCGGTTAACTTGGGAATGATACACCCTGCCCGGGCGTGCGTGCTTGCCGCGCGTTGAGCGCATCCTGCATAATCCACGTCTCTAAAAAATCCGGCCGCTCGAGTTTCCGCAAACCGATTGAGCAAAGGAATGTCCCGCATGAAACACCAACGCAAGCAGCCCGAAGAATTGCGCAGTCACCGCTGGTACGGCGCACAGGACATGCGCGCGTTCGGCCATCGCTCACGCACGCTGCAAACGGGCTTTGCACGCGAAGACTTTGCCGGCAAACCGGTGATTGCCATCATCAACACCTGGAGCGACATCAACCAGTGCCACGCGCATTTTCGTCAGCGTGCCGAAGAAGTAAAACGCGGCGTCTGGCAAGCGGGCGGTTTTCCACTCGAAATGCCTGCGATCACATTGTCAGAGCCTTTCATGAAACCGTCGACCATGATGTATCGCAATCTGCTGGCGATGGAAACCGAGGAGTTGCTGCGCTCGTATCCAGTGGACGGTGCCGTGCTTATGGGCGGCTGCGACAAGACCACACCCGCGCTGCTCATGGGTGCAACGAGCATGAACATTCCCGCGATTTTCATGCCGGCGGGCCCCATGCTGCGCGGCAACTGGCATGGCGAGCCGCTCGGATCAGGGACGGATACATGGAAGTATTGGGCGGAGCTGCGGGCAGGCAACATCACGCCTAACGAATGGCAAGAAGTGGAAGAAGGGATTGCGCGCTCACCGGGTCACTGCATGGTCATGGGCACCGCGTCGACCATGACTTCAGTCGCCGAAGTGCTCGGCTTCACGCTGCCGGGCGCTGCATCGATTCCCGCCGCTGATTCGAACCACTCGCGCATGGCGAGCTATTCAGGCCGCCGCATCGTCGAAATGGTTTGGGAAGATCTGAAGCCAAGCGATTTCCTGTCCGCCAGGTCGTTCGATAACGCCATCACCACCGTTCACGCGTTGTCAGGCTCTACAAATGCGCTCATCCATCTCATCGCCATGGCGGGACGGGCAAACGTCAAACTGGCGCTCGACCGCTTCGACGAACTGTCGCGCAAAACACCGGTGCTCGCCAATATCCGGCCGGCCGGTGATAAATACCTGATGGAAGACTTTTACTACGCGGGCGGATTGCGCGCGCTGCTCGCTGAGCTGCGAGGTTTACTCAACACCGACTGCCTGACGGTCAACGGCAAAACACTGGGCGAGAACCTTGAAGGCGCCAAGGTCTATAACAGCGACGTGATACGTCCGCTCGACAATCCGCTCGCGAAAAGCGGCGGATTAACAGTATTGCGCGGCAACCTCGCGCCTGATGGCGCCGTCATTAAGCCGACGGCCGCAGAAGCGCGCTTGATGAAACACACCGGGCGAGCGGTCGTATTCAAGAATTATGAAGACATGTCGGCACGCATTGACGACGACAATCTCGATATCGATGAGACGTGCGTCATCGTACTGCAGAATGGCGGACCGCTCGGTGGTCCGGGCATGCCGGAGTGGGGACAGCTTCCGATTCCGAAAAAATTGCTGGCGAAAGGCGTGCGCGACATGGTGCGCATCTCGGACGCGCGCATGAGCGGCACATCGTATGGCGCCTGCGTACTTCACGTGGCGCCCGAGTCCTTCATCGGCGGACCGCTTGCATTCGTGCGCGACGGCGACATGATCGAGCTCGATGTGGCGGCGCGCAAGCTCGAGCTCAAAGTAAGCGACGCTGAACTCGCCAGGCGGCGCGCGGCGTGGAAGCAGCCGAAGATCATTTATGAGCGCGGTTATGGCGCGCTTTTTGGCCAGCGCGTCACGCAGGCCAACGAAGGATGCGATTTCGATTTCCTGCATGCCGGCGCCGCAACGCCGGATCCGGAAATTCACTAGAGTCACTCAGCCGAACCACGCAAAGGAAACGCAAAGCCATCAAAACGCCCGGCTTCATAGGCGAACGAGTGCGTGCTGCCAATTTTGAATTTGCAAAGTGAATGCGGTTCACGTTAGCTTCGCGCGCTTTGCGTCGTCCCGGTTAAAGATTTTATTGCTTAAGGAAAAACCATGGAACTTCCGGTCAATCATTTCAAGCACGCGCTGAAAGCCGGCAAGCCGCAGATCGGCATCTGGAGCTCGCTGTCGTCGCATATCGTCGCCGAGATACTTTCCAATTCCGGTTTCGACTGGGTCCTGCTCGACACCGAGCATTCGCCAAACGAATTGCCGATGGTGCAGCAGCAATTACACGCCATGCAGGGCGGAACCGCGAACCCCGTCGTCCGCGTGGCATGGAACGACATGGTGATGATCAAGCGCTTCCTCGATATCGGCGCGCAATCGCTGCTGCTGCCGTACGTCCAAAGCGTCGAAGAAGCAAAGAATGCAGTCGTATCGATGCATTATCCGCAGAACGGCATGCGCGGCGTCGCGGGTGGCGCGCGTGCCGCCGGCTACGGTCGAATCAAGGACTATCACAAGAAGGCGGCCGGCGAATTGTGCCTGCTCGTGCAGGTGGAAACGCGCAAGGCGATGGCGAGCATCGATGCGATCGCGGGTGTCGAAGGCGTCGACGGTGTTTTCATCGGGCCCAATGATTTGTCAGCCGACATGGGGTATCTCGGCAACTGGCAACATCCCGAAGTATGGAAAGTCATGGAAGATGCCGCGAAACGTATTCGCAAAGCGGGCAAGGCCCCGGGCATACTCGTCGGTGAAGCGGATGGCCAGCGTTGCCTCGATATGGGTTACCTATTCGTTGCGGTGGGCTCGGATGTCGGCTTGCTCAGAACGGGCGATACGCTCGCCGCCGAATTTAAGCGGTAAACAAACGAGTGCTCAGCGCGCCGGCGGCTCTTAGCCGGTTGTCGCTGACACTACAAGTCACCCGGCCCTGCGACAGCACCAGGCCGCGACAGACGTATTAACGATTCCTGGCAGCAACGTGTCGCGAGTATCCATAATTCCAACGGCGTTGTTGTGCGCAGTCGCAGCCATTATCTTCTTTGCGCCGCCGCCTGCAGGCGCGTCGATTGCGACCATGCATGCGGCGGCGCTCATCGTTCTCACGACCGGCCTGTGGGCGCTAGGCGCGCTTCCGGAGCACATCACCGCGCTGCTGTTTTTCGCGCTGGCGATGGTGCTTTCGATAGCGCCGCCGCACGTTGTGTTTTCCGGTTTTGCGTCAGCGACCATGTGGCTTGTGCTGGGTGGACTCTTCGTCGCTGAAGCAGTGCGCGTTACCGGACTTGGCGGGCGGTTTGCCGCTGTCCTGTTTGGCCGGTTCACCACGAGCTACGTCAGCCTCATCATTGCGATTGCAGTCGCCGGAACCGTGCTTGCCCTATTCATGCCGGCAACGGTCGGGCGCATCTTGCTGCTGATTCCAATCGTATCGGCACTCGCAGAACGCGTCGGGTTCAAGCCGGGCAGCGATGGCTACAACGGCCTTTGCATGATCGCGATCATTATTTCTTATCAAAGCGGCAACGGGATGCTGCCGGCGAATGCACCGAACCTTGTGCTGGCAGGCGCGGCGGAGGCGCTCTACCAGGTGCATTTTATTTACGCTGAATGGATGTGGGTGATGTTTCCGGTTCTGTGCCTCGTCAAAGGCGTCATACTCGTCCTGATGACGTGCTGGCTGTATCCGGCGACGATTACAAAAGCGCCGGCAGCATCCGCGCTTACGCCGATGAGCGCTCAAGAGCAGCGCCTGTCGTTGATACTCCTGATTGCGCTTTTGTTATGGGCGACCGACTTCTTGCACGGCATTCGTGCCGGATGGATAGCGCTCGCGGCGGCGGTTGCCTGCCTGCTCCCACGCATCGGCATGCTGTCGGCGCGTTCGTTCGATGACGTGCGGTTCGGGTCGTTTTTTTACGTCGGCGCCGCGATTGGCATCGGGGCGGTCGCCAATGAATCGGGGCTGGGTGCGCTGCTCGGTCGCGCGCTCCAAGGCTCACTCAATCTGCAGCCGGGCGCCGACTTCACGAATTTCATGGTGCTGAGCTTGTTTGCGACCGGTGTGGGACTGATTACCACGAATCCCGCGCAGCCGGCGGTGGTGGCGCCGTTCGCAGCAGCATTTGCGGAAGCAGCCGGCTGGCCGCTCAATGCGGCGCTGATGACGATGGCCGTCGGTTTTACCGTCATGGTATTACCTTATCAGGTACCGCCGGCCATCGTTGGCATCCGCGTTGCCGGACTATCGATGCGTACCGTCATGCGTCTCGTACTGCCGCTCGCATTCGTCTCTGTGGCGATACTGCTGCCGCTTGATTATTTGTGGTGGCGCATCATCGGCTATTTCGGCTGAAGCAACGCCGGTAAACTCGTGGCAACGGCTCGAAGGGATCAGCATGGCTAAAGCGCGTATCGGCAGCGACCTTGAAATGCACTATGTAGTCGATGACTTTACCGATCCATGGCGCGAAGCAGACACCATACTGCTACTGCACGGCAACAACGAAAGCAGCGCGGCGTGGTATGGATGGGTGCCGCATCTGGCGCGGCATTACAAAGTCGTGCGGCCGGACATGCGCGGATTTGGCGAATCGACGCCGATGCCGCGCGACTTTCCATGGACGCTGGACCTCGTGATCGATGATTACGCGCGATTGATGGACATGCTCGGCGTCCAGCGTTTCCATCTCGTCGGTGCCAAGATTGGCGGCGTGATCGGCCGTGCATTTGCCGCTCGTCGCCCGGAGCGCGTGATTACGCTGGCGGTCGCAGGGTCGCCACCGCCAATTCGCGCGGACAAGGATACGATGTCTGCCCGTGTGAAAGAGATAGAGGATTATGGGATCGAGCATTGGGCGCGGCGCAGCATGGCCGGGCGCCTTGGCAGCAAATTTCCCAAAGCCGGTGCCGAGTGGTGGATCAAGTACATGGCACGCACCCCGGTCTCCAGCCAGATCAGTTTCGTGGGGTCGATCAATTTTTCGGACATCACGAACGACGTTAAGAAAATAACGTGCCCGATGCTCGTCATCACCACCGAGGGAAGCGGCCTGGCCTCCGTTGAGGACACGCGCGCATGGCAGCAACAGGTCCCGGGTTCCGAGCTTGTCGTGCTGCCGGGCGACTCGTTTCATGTGGCAGCGACCGATCCTGATCGGTGCGCGCAAGCATTGCTCGACTTCATTGCGCGCAATGAGCAAAAGCGCGCAGCGTGAGCGTTGTGCGCCGCAATTCCTCGATATGGCGCATGCTGCTCAGCCGAAGTATTACTTGGCTTGCGGTGGCTGCGGTAGGCGTTCCCTTTATTCGAACCGCCGCAGCGCAGACGTACCCCGCCCGCCCGATACGGGTCGTGGTGCCGTATCCGCCCGGCGGCGGGACGGATGTCGTGGCACGCACCATCGCGCAAAAACTCACTGAGTTCCTGGGCCAACCCGCTGTCGTGGACAACCGGGCGGGGGCGAACGGCATCATCGGCACTGACGTCGTCGCGAAAGCACCGGCGGATGGCTATACCGTGCTGGTAACCATTGCCACGCATGCGATCAATCCCACGCTGTACACGCGGCTGCCATATGCGACAGCCGATCTCGCGCCGGTATCACTGCTTGCAGAATATCCTTTTGTGATCACCGTGCATCCATCGCTGCCCGCCATGACCATCAAGGACTTCGTCACATTCGCCAGGTCGCATGCCGGCGCATTGAGCTACGCGTCCTCGGGCAACGGCAGTGGACCTCATCTCGGCATGGAGCTATTCAAAAGCGTCGCCGGCATCGATCTCGTGCACATACCGTATAAAGGCGCCGGCCAGGCCATGACAGACTTGCTGTCGGGCCAGGTGCAGGTATTCCTCAACAACTTCTTAGCAGCGATGCCGATGATAAAAGCGGGCCGGTTGCGTCCGCTTGCGGTGACAAGCCGCAAGCGCTCGAGCGCGATGCCTGCGCTGCCAACTGTCGCCGAATCGGGATGGCCCGATTATGTGGTAACCGGCTGGTACGGAATGTTGGTGCCTGCGGCAACGCCGGCCGCAATCGTGGGCACGCTGCACGATGCCGGGGTGAAAGCGCTGCGATCGAAAGAAGTGAGCGAGCGACTGTCCGGCGACGCGGCCGAGATCGTTGCCAGCACGCCGCAGCAGTTCGCCGGCTTCCTGAAAGCGGAATCTGACAAATGGGCTGCCGTGATCAAAAGGTCGGGCGTGCGGCTGGAAGCTTACTGACCCGACACGGGACTACTGCAGTTACGCGCCAACCTCCGGACAGGGGATCGCATGATGCACGCCATGCGTGGCCTTCATCACCTGATCCCTCAAGTGCGTGAGGTACGCGTCATGAATGCCATGCTTGGACAGGCAGTCGACCGTCTGATAAAGATAGTCTGCGCCCGAGCCAAATTGCCCATACGCGGTAGCGAGCGTCTTGATCACCGTTTGTTCCGGTAATTTACGCGTGTATTGCGCATGAGCATGGTTGACGACAAAGGCAATCGCGCGGACATGGCCTTTTGGATTGCGAGCCGTTACCCACCGCGGCGCATAAGATCCCGCAACCATCTCGCGGCGCCATACCAATTTCAGCTCGTAACGGACATCGCGGGCTGCAATGCGAAATGCCATGCCGTTGCAGCTGCCGCCGAAGTCGAGCCCCAGCATAAGTCCGGGCTTCTCGACCGATCCGCGGCCGAGACGTGAGCGCAGACAGAAGCAGCGATGAAAGCCATGTATCGTTGCCAGCCGGTGGTCGACGTATTTGAACAGCGGATTCCAGATGAGTGAGCCGTAACCGAACACCCACAGGTCTTCAGTAGGCTCCCAACTGTCCAGCATGCGCTCGAGCGATGCTTCGAATTCGTCTTCGGGCACGAGCGGCAGATGCTGCCGGACATGCTCATAAGATTTACGCAGCAGGTCGTTCTCGAGATCCTCGCGGGTAAGTCCCATTAACTGTAGAACGCGCGCAGTTCGCAGGGGTTGACGACCATCATGCCGCCGATTCTATGGTGCAGGTTCCCTGCGCTACAGGAATAATTCATTGCGCCGCTGCAATTACAGCCAGCGTCGCATCGAATAGCCGCCGAGCATCGGGCGCTGCACTGCAGACCGGAAAATCTGACGGCCCCATTTGAATTCTTTGTAAAGCACGATGAAGCGCCACATGTCGCGCAGGACTTTTGCACGGTCGCGCCAGCCCAGCGCCATCAGAGCAGCCGGAAAATCCGCTTCATGCGGTCGATCGAACGCAATCTTGAGCGGATTCCATTGGTCGGAAGTGCGGAGAACCTCCGACGTAATCATGCGTCGATACATTTCCTGGATGGGCCGGTTGCGCAGCCTCGCTTCCACGATAGCTTCGCCCGAGATTGCTCCCGAATGTAGCGCGCAGCTCATGCCTTCACCGATCATGTTGAGGAAGCCTGCTGCCTGGCCGGTGATCAGCACGTTGCCCTTGCCGAACACATAGCGGTTGATGAGCGAAGGTCCGAAATTCTCGCCGCAGCCTTCATCCCCGGTATGCGGCTGGAGGCGCACGCCATGCCGGTCGGCGAGATAGCCAACGACATTGGCGTGCTTCTTCGCGAAATTGTCGCCGCGCTTGAAGCCGACGCCGACGATTTGCCTTCCGTCGCGCGCGTGACTCCACGTGTAGTGTCCGAGTCCGGGATGAAACCAGAAATGAAAGTATTCGGGACTGAGCGGGCAATCGATGATGTCGTGGAACTTCTGCCCGACGAAAAACCAGGGAATCTGCTTCGGGTAGTCCGGATATAACGAGCGAATTACGAGCGAGCTCGGTCCGTCGGCGCCGATCACCTGCCGGGCCCGGTATTCGATCGGCTCGCCGTTCTTGCGCGCGGAAACGAGCACATGGTCGCCGTTGTCCTCAAGACCAACGAACGACGTCTCATCGTGCACTTCGGCGCCGCTTTGCGTGATCGCCCAGTGGTCGGAGAATTTGCGGTGCAGGTGCGGTGTCGTGCCGCCGAAAAAATCCATCGACAGGGAAACCATCGAAGGGAAATGGAACGTCACGCCGCGGCACGATGTCGGCTCATGCAGTGCCTCGCGTGGCAGCGGACCGAAGTTCTCGATCAAAAAACGATGTCCGCGCGGCGAGAGAATGCCGCTGCAGATCTTGTGCCGCGGCAGTTTCTTGCGCTCGAGCACGATCGTTTCGAGCCCGGCATCCACCAGCCGCTTGGCGGCGGCTGCGGCGGAAAGGCTCGCGCCGACAATGACGACGTCGACGTTCCGCATCAGTAAGCGCCTCCTGCTATATCTCCCAAATGAACCACGGGTATCCGGCAGGCTGTTTCAAAAGCAGCACGATCGCCCTCATTCTCAATGACGATGCGATTGACCGTGCGGCCTTTGAGTATCCAGTTCACGTGTACGTCATTGTCCGTTGCCGCGGTCCCGAGGAATTGAGGCAAGCTGCGTGCGGTGGCGGCAATCGCGATGCGTTGCAAGTCCAGGTTGAAGCTGCAGCTGGTTTCTGCTCCGAGCTCGTCATAGTGTGTGACGAGACGTTCGTAATTGGCATGATAGGCACGCGGCTCGATCACATACAGATCCGTCCGCCGCAGCGCGCGACGCACCGCAGGGATCGTGCTCAACGCTTCCCCAAGGCTGACGATGCGCGCCCGCGGCAGCCATAGCTGGAGGTAACGATAAAGCAGGCCGTCCACCACGATTATTTTCTTTGCGTGGCGCAAAGGCGACACGAATCGCTCGATGCGCCGCGGCGATATCGGTTGTCCACATTCGAGCGCAAGCGCGATGTCGGCTCCGTCATCTTTGCTGATACACATGGTGCGTTTTTCCGCCAAGGCGGCAGTCACACGCGAGAGTATGTTTCCCGTCGATTGGCGCAGCGCCGCATCCAAGACCAGCACCGTATGTGTATCGCGCAAGTCCTGCAGGAGGTCGTCGCCGGCGTCCTGACCCGTAAGCTCAACATGATCGGTGCTGTGCAGTTGCCGTCGCAATGCAACGACAGCCGCGACAAGTCCGATATTTTCCGGGCACACCGGCTCGCACGCGCCGCAGACCGTGCAGCTTTCGACCGATATCGCTATGTCCCGAGCGTTGGCGCCGTGCTGCAACGCCTTTGCACGCCCGTGAGGCGTCAGCCGTAGATCGTGCGTGGTTCGCCATACCGGGCATACCAGCAAACACAAGCTGCACCCGCTGCAAGCCGCATGATCGATGGCAGCAGCGGACGCGGTGTTTGCGAGCGCAAACATTAGAATATGACGTCGCGATTCAAAATCATTGCGGGATCAGCGGCACGCTTCATTGCCAGATGTCGATCGACCAACGCATCGCCGAGCGCCCGCCGGATATAGCCCTTCATCATCCCGCCGAATCGATAATAGCTTGCGCCCATGTCCACGCCGATATCGTAAATGGCATTCTTGAATGATTGCAAATGGTCGCGGCTGTACACCACATCGTGCATGATGGGTTCGAATTCGCAGCCATACGCCCATCCATCAGCGTCGGGCGGGATACACGACATCTCGTAATGCGGGCGGTGCTCCGCACGCAGTTTGATGCCGACACAGTACAACGTGTAATACGGAAAGTATGTGCGACATACGGCATTGCCGCGTTCCACCGCCGCAACAAACTTTTCGGCGGACGTTGCGAGATCCGGAATCACCATCTGCCGGCTGCCCCAGAATTTCCACACGGCGCGTGAAAACACGACACTGCGATCCTGCATGGCGCCCTCGCGCATGTACTCGGGGCGTCTGAATTGCGGAAACAGCTCGCGCTTGCGACGGTACAGGTATAGCGCCTGGCCGAGTCTCCACGGTCGCAGCGCATACTGGATCGCGGCACGCAACACAAAGCCGGCCTCGCCATGGCCGCGAAGGCGCCGTTTCCACTGTGCGATGAAAGCGGTCTCGCGTTCAACGGAATCAAAAGCAACGAGCAAATTCACAGCACAGTCCATTATCGTGAGGATTCCTGAATAGTCGCTCGCGTCATTGCGATTGAGCATTTGCAGATCTTCGATCGCAGCACGCAGCGACGCATAGTAAAAATAATGCATGCGCAACGGCGTGTACGGGCGCACTCTGAGCGTGGCTTCGGTGATGACGCCAAACTGCCCATAACCGAGAATCACGCGCTCGAAAATATGCGCATTCGAGGTGTCAGAGCATTCGACGATATCGCCAGTCGGCGTCACCACTTGCAATGCAAGTGCTTGGTCCGCGCTGCATCCCAGCCGCGCCGAGTTCACGTCGATCCCGCCTACGCCGAGCGTCCCGCCGACGGTAGACGTCATGTTGAGCGGCGCGGACAGATAGTCCAACCCTTCGCGCCTCAGCTCTTCAGCCAGACTGTGCCAGAAGATTCCGGCCTGGCTGCGCACGGTCAGCGCCTTGCGGTCGATCTGCACAACTTGGCTCATGCCGGTCATGTCGAGCAGCACGCCGCCGAAAGCGACCGATTCTCCTTCGGTCGTCAGTCCGCCGCCTCGCACGGTAACCGGTACACGGTAGTGCTGCGCAAGACGCAACAGCGTCGATATCTGCTCAGCACTGCGTGCGATGACGATGGCGTGGGGCAGTCCATATGCGGTGCCGCCCGCATCGGTGACGAACGCGCCGCGCGCGGCATTCGCGTCAATGAGTTCAATGTCATGCACGCCGGCTGCCGTGGCGAACATTTCCCAGCTTGGCGCGTTCCATCGCGCAGGATTCGTGCGCTGGCGCTTGATCGCCAGCAGGGCATCAGCCCCGACCGGGCATGATGGGAGCGTGCCGATGGTTATCGAATCCATTACAACGCGCTGCTGGATTCAGTTATCTGCATAGCGTCATGGTAGAGTCATGCGTGCAGTTACGCGGATACGGCGAGCGTGACTGCAATTCCGCAAACGGAGAAGAGAATGATGTTTACTCGAGTGCATTACGCATTGGTTTTGGTGGCAACGCTCGGAGGCACCTTCATGACAGGCAGTATCGCATCAGCGCAACAGAAAACGGTAGTGATACATGGCACCGCGACGCCCGGCGGCGGCTTTCCGCTCTACGGCGCGGCGTTCGCGGAAACCATCAACGAGATGGACCCGTCGTTGTCGGTTGAACCGCGCAACACGAAAGGCAGTACCGAGAATGTGCCGCTGCTCGAAGCCGGCAAGCTCGACACGGGTCAGGTCACCGGCGAGGTCACATACGAAGCGATCACCGGCATCGGCCGTCCTCCCGCCGATCTGCGTATTCTCAGCGCAATGTTCTCCAATACCGGCATGTTCATGGTGCGGGCCGATAGTCCGTACCGCACGATCGCCGATCTCAAGGGCAAGCCGGTTGTATGGGGCGCCTCCGGCTCAGGATTCGTGGTCCTCGCCCGCTACACGATGGATGGCCTGGGCCTTAATATGGATAAAGACTTTCAAGGCCTCTTCCTCGAGAAGGCAGCGGACGGACCTGCGATGCTGCTCGATGGCCGTGTTGCGGCATTGTGGGGCGGCGGCGTCGGTTGGCCGGGCTTCGTGACCGTAGCCAAGAGCCAGGCCGGGGCGCGTTTCATCGCACCCACTGCTGACGAAGTCAAGCGCATCACAGCGAAACACACATTCATCAAACCGCTTACTTTGCCGGCCGGCAGCTATCCCGGACAGGACGTGCCCGTCAACACGGTTGGATCGTGGGCGTTCGTACTGGCGCGGCCAACACTGCCGGATGACGTTGCATATCGTCTCGTGCGCGCCTTGCACAAAGGCGAAGCCGCGATTGGCAAACGCCTCGAACAGGCACGCGAATCGACTATGGCGAACACGGTTGCTGCCACACCGCGCGTGGACCTGCTGCATCCAGGGACGCAGCGTTATCTGCGCGAGATCGGCTTGTTGAAATAAATTTCCATTAACGGACTATGTGCCGCAACGCTGCTTTCGCCGAAGGAAGATACCAATGAGATACCTGGCCTTCACGGGCATCACGCTGGTTGCGGCTGCTACGTGCGCTGCCCAGCCTTATCCAACCAAGCCCATCCGGCTCATCGTTCCATTTGCCGCCGGCGGTAACGTCGACATTACTGCACGGCAGATTGCGCCGGGTGTCAGCGATCTGCTCGGACAGAATGTGATCGTCGACAATCGCGCCGGCGCTGGCGGCATCATCGGTGCTGAGTTGGTGGCTAAATCGGCGCCGGACGGCTACACGCTGATGATGGGGTCGAACAGCACGGTCAGCGTCGCCCCAAGTTTGTATCCGAAGATCTCGTACCATCCCGTGCGCGACTTTGCGCCGATCAGCCTTGTCGCGACGACGCCGTTCGTACTCGTCGTGCACCCTTCGGTACCCGCAAAAGCAGTACGGGAGTTGGTTGCACTTGCCAAGTCCGCGCCGCGGAAAATGTCCATGGCGTCAGGCGGCACCGGTAGCTCCAATCACCTGGTCGGCGAATTATTCCAATCACTGACTGGTGCGCGGTTTACGCACATTCCTTATAAGGGCGCCGGTCCTGCAGGCGTTGATCTCATGGCGGGTCAGGTGGACCTCTTGTTCGATCAGCTTTCGAGCTCTGTGGGTCCCATCAAGTCCGGCAAGATTCGCGCACTCGCCGTCACCTCACCGGCGCGTGTCCCACTTTTTCCGCACGTTGCGACGACGACAGAGGCTGGCGTAGCCAATTTCCAGGTGGTTAATATAACCGGCGTTCTGGCGCCCGCGGGAACACCGCCGGAGGTCATCAGCCGCCTGCACGGCGCGATCACCAAAGTACTTGCACTGCCCGCCACGAAAGAACGTTTTGCCGGAATTTCGCTCGAGCCCGCACCCAGCACACCGGATCAATTCATGGCGTATATCAAAGAAGATTTCGCGCGTTGGACGAAAGTCGTCAAGGACGCCGACATCAAAGTCGAATGAGCTAGCAGGTCGCAACGGGGCCTGGCCTGCATGCACGCGCTTGCGCGATACGTGCAGTCGATTATTCGAATCCGTAAAGGCGCGCCGGGTTGTCGACCAGGATCTGCTTGCGGAGTCCCGTATCGGGTATCCATGCCGACAGCATGTCACACAGGTCGCCGTCGTTCGGCATCGCGCCTTTCAGCATGACGTGCGGCCAGTCGGTACCCCAGATCACTTGCTTCGGGGCCGCCTTGATCAGCGCGTCGGCATAGATGTTGGTATCCGCGTACGGCAAAGACCGGGGCGAGATGCGGTATGGACCCGTGAGCTTTGTCCATGCACGTCCGCTTTGCATGAGGCGCAGCAGCGCCTCAAATCCCGGCGTCGCAATACCCAAATCGGTTTTCATGTAACCGAGATGCCCGTAAACCGTATCGACCGGGAAATCAGCCAGCATGCGGTCAAGCTCCGGAAACTCATCGACGTGCATCAGGAACTCCATATGCCAGCCGAACGGTTTTACTTTTTTAGCGAGCGCGGTAAGCGCTACCAGCGGCAGGGTTCCGACTTTGCGGTCTTTAACGTCCACGATGTTTACACGCACACCACGGACACCCATGCCATGCATGCGCTCAAGTTCGCCCGCTGAGACGTCGTCTGCTACGACCGCCACCCCGCGGAACGTCGCGCCGGCCGTCTGCATCGCTTCCAGCATGACGGTATTGTCAGTTCCGTAGACGCTTGGTTGGACGAGCACCGCACGTTCGATGCCCAGCGTCGCCAACATATGCTGATAATCAGGTAACAGGCAATCCGGCGGCGTGTAGATACGCTCCGAGTAATACGCGTAGCGCGATTTAGGTCCGCAAATGTGCGCATGACAATCCGTAGCGCCCGCCGGCAATTTGATCTGCGGTCGGCGCGGCCGTGGATCAAATCCCGCGCAAAGCGGCGGTTCAGCGCGCGCATCGGCGGTCGTGTGGTTTGGCTCGTGAGATGCTGCCATGGTCTAATCCCGATCCTGGTTTGCAATGGAACCGAAGTTTAACAGTTGACGACTAAGTTCTTGTCCGCCTTCAGACCCATCAGCACAGCACTGGCGACACTGCTTCTAAAACCAATGTGAGGAGATGATCTTGGTTGACGCACTACAAGTCTGCCGCGTGCGCGGCGCTGTCATTGCGTGTGCGCTGCTTGCACTGACCGCCTCTGCACACTCGCAATCGAACTATCCGCAGCGCCCCGTCCGTATGGTTATTCCGTTTGCGCCCGGTGGCGCATCGGACTTCGTCGGGCGCATCATGCAGGCGAAGATGAGCGAACAGCTCGGTCAGCAGCTCGTGATCGACAACCGCACGGGTGCCGCCGGCAACATCGGCGTCGAAGTGGCTGCGCGCGCAAATCCCGACGGGTACACGATACTGCTTGGCAACGTCGGCACGATGGCCATCAATCCCGGGCTGTATGTGAAATTTCCAATCAAGCCATTGAACGATCTCATCGCCATCACGCAGGTCGTTGACGTGCCCGGCTCGCTGGTGGTGAATCCGTCGCTGCCTGTCAACAATGTGAAAGAGCTGATCGAGTACGCAAAAGCGCATCAGGGTCAGCTCAACTTCGGTTCGCCTGGCACCGGCAGCGCCAACCAGCTCGAGATGGAATTCTTCATGCGATCGACCGGCATCAAGATGACGCATGTACCGTACAAGGGTGGCGCCGGACCCGCAGCCATCGCGCTGCTGGGTAACGAAGTGCAACTCATGTTTGTGACGCTGTCTTCGTCGATTACGTTTGTTAAACAGGGGCGGCTGCGCGCCCTTGGCATCGTCGCGCCGAAGCGCATCGCGGCAGTCCCCGATGTGCCGACGATGGCTGAATCGGGATTTCCGACGATGACCGTCGGCTCGTGGCAGGGCGTTTTCGCGCCGCGAGGCGTTCCGCGCGACGTAGTGAACCGGCTTTTCAAAGCGACGGTCGACGTCATGAACGATGCCAATGTTAGGAAGCGCCTCGCCGATGGCGGTGTCCAAACGGTTATCAGCAAATCACCGGAAGCATTTGCAGCTTTCGTAAAAGCAGAGAACGAGCGCTGGGGCAAGGTCATCAAGGACGCGGGCGTGGTCCCTGAATGACTCGAGTGTTAGTAATGTGGGCCTGACTGTCAGGAAACTAAAAGGAATCAACGCATGGCGTTTCACCGCTTCGAAAACTTCGAAAGCAATTTCCTGACGCCGCACCTGTCGAGCGCGCGCGGTCCGGTCATCGAAGGCAAATACATGTACTTCTGCCTCGTCCACAAGGCCGCAGGCACCGGCTCAGAGCTCCATTACCATCCCAATGAGCTGCTCATCTTTCCGGTACGCGGCAAGATCAACGGCATTGTCGGCAAGGATCGCCGCATCGTCCCGGTTGGCACGTTCGTGCATGCGCCGGCATACGCGCGGCATTCGATGCGCGCAACGGAAGACGGCGACTGCTCGTACCTTTATATGAAGGACAAGACATGGACAGTCGTCGGCCTTGCAGAAGATGAGGCGGTTCCGGGCAAGGCGATGACCGTCAGCGAAGTAAACAAAAAATACAACGTCGGTGATCGCGACAAACATCAGAAAGCGCAGGGACAATCGCAGGCGGTCATCGAAGGCGTGAACACGTGTTATTACCCGCTCATCGATGCGCTCGATGCGCCGCCTGTTTCAGCACGCCACATGTCCTGGATCGAAGGTGAGCGTCTGGCGTTCGGCTATGTGGAAGCGCCGGCTGGACATCACGAGCGCAACGACAGCGCGGCCCACGAATCTTTTTGCTACGTGCTGCACGGCGACGTGACAGCGCAATGCAACGGTGAAAGCAAAGCGCTCACGCCTGGAGATATCGTGCAGGTCTCGCGCGGCGACCGTTACGAGCTGGAAGTTACGTCGCCGTTTGCGCGCTATGTGACGGTGCGCTCGACGGCCTACCTCGAGAGCCGGATCGATTCAATGACGCCTGAGGAAGCAGAGCAGGCGCGCATCAACGCCAGAGCGAACTGATCGCCGCAGCGGTCCTCAGGATTCTTTCGAAGGCGCAAATCCGGGCTCGTAATGCGGACCGGCCATCGTGCCATCGACTGCTTTGCCGATGATGCCGTGCGACAGATCTTTCAGCGCGAGGAAGATCACGTCTTCTTCAGGCGTGGCGACGAGCGTGTGCGGCGCGTTGGCGGGAATATAAACGAGGGTCCCGGCAGGCGCCGTCACCGGCACCCCGTTTACCGAGCCGGTAAGTGTGCCCTTCACGACATAGTTGAACTGCTCGTTCGGATGTGAGTGCATGCGCGAGCCGGTGCCCCGCGGCTTGTCGATAAGTCCGACTAACATGCGGTCACCTTCGACTACGCCGCCGCGCGACGTTGAGTATCCGGTTCCCGCCTCGACCTTGTTGAGACGCGGCAGATCGAAATGGTACGCGCCGTTTCCGGCCTTAGTGGCGCCCTCCGTTTTTGTGCCGCTCCCGACTGCCTGCTGCTTTTCAGCTTGTTTGGTTTGCATGTTCATTGTCCTGTCGATTTAAAGATCGTCGATGATTTTCCAGCCGGTGACGGGCACGACATTCTTGTTCATGCCGGGCCGGCGATCACTGCAGATCTTGCCTTCTTTCATGACCATTGCGATCAGGTTTTTCTCCTGCAATACGCGAATGTCGGCGAGCGGATCGCCATCGACGGCGACGATATCCGCGAACTTGCCGGCCTCTAATGTGCCGAGATCCGCATCGATCTTCAGCGCCTCGGCGGCATTCTTGGTCGCCGTCATGAGAGCATCCATCGGTTTCATACCGAGGGCGACGTAGACTTCGAGTTCCCACGAGTTCGTGCCGAAATGCGGCTCGAAGCCCATGTCGGTCCCCATCGCGATCTTAATGCCGGCCTTGTGCATCTTGCGAAACGTTTCGTAGCAGTGCGGCTGCAGGCGCTTTAACTTGTTCAGTACGAATTCGGCGGTGCCGAGCTCGCGTCGCAGTTGAATCGCGTGATCGGTGCGGTGTGCAAGCGTGGGCGTCACCGGAATGCCTGCCTTCGCAATCATGTCTATGGACTCGTCGTCCGAAAACACCATGTGCTCGATGGTGTCGGCGCCCGCTTTGATCGCCATTTTTTGTGCACTAATGGTAAAGCAATGGACCGCAGCAGGCTTATGAAAGGCGTGTGCTTCATCGACGATCGCGTCGAGCTCTTCCTGCGTCATGTTGCGGATGTCGGGCTCTTCCTTGTCAGTGCCGCCGCCGCCGGATGCACAGGTCTTAATGACGTCACAGCCCCACAAGAGGTTGAGGCGCGCGAGTTTGCGCAATTCATACGGACCGTCGGCCGTATTGAAGCCGGACCGCGGCATAGCGCGCGGCTGAATCAGATCAAGATGCGAGCCCGTGATCGTCGTAAAGCCGCCGATGAGCATGCGCGGTCCTTCGAGGATGCCCGCTTCGATCGAATCGCGTACTGCGCACAGCTCCTGCGTAAACAGTCCGCGGCTCGAGTTCATGCCGAGATCGCGCAACGTCGTAAAGCCCATGTCGAGACAGTTCTGCGCATGAAACAGCGAATACATCTGCTGCAATTGGGGCATGACTTCCCACTGCGCGACACGGTGATTGTGGAACGTCATGCAATTGAACATCGCGGTGTGGATATGGCAATCCATCATGCCGGGAATCAGCGTGTAGGCGGAAAGATCGATGGTTTCCATGCCCGGCTCGATCTTCAACTGGCCCTGCACGCCCACTGCCGTGATACGCGGTCCCTGCAGCAGCAGTATCGGTTTGTCCACAACCGGCCCGCCGTTGCCGTCGATCAGTTTGCCGCCGAGCACAGCCAGGCGTTTCCCTGTGGGCGGCTTTTTGGGCCACGGCGCTTCCGGCTTCCACCATGCTTCATGTATCGTCATCGAGTTCCTGTCTGTCTCTATAGAATACGCAATGCGCAGCGCCTGCTATCAGGCACTGCGGTGTTTGCAATTACCGCGGGGTCATCTATTGTATGCAAAATGAAGTCGCTATGCCGAAGACGCCTGATCGCAAGGCGGTGTCCGATACAGAAAGGCAATCGCCAATGCGGTCGACGAAGAGCCCGAAGGTCACGGTCTCGCGCATTCCTGTTTCACTGATCACCGGGTTTCTGGGCAGCGGTAAGACGACGCTCTTGAATCATCTGCTGCAGCACACGAAACTCGCGCACAGTCTTGTCATCATCAATGAATTCGGTGAAGTCGGCATTGATCATCTGCTCGTCGCGACGCCGAGTGAAAACATGCGCCTGCTTGCGAACGGCTGCCTGTGTTGCGCGGTGCGGGGTGATCTCGTCGATACCCTCGCCGATGCTTATCGGAAAAGCAAGGACGGCCTGGTGCCAAGCTTTGATCGCGTGCTGATCGAAACGACCGGGCTCGCGGATCCTGTCCCGATAATTCAGACTCTGGTGACCGATGAGCAAGTTGCGCCCTCGTTCTATCTCGATACCGTAGTAGCGCTTGTCGATGCGCTGCATGCCGGCAATCAGCTCGACACCCAGCGTGAGGCGGTGAAACAGGTCGCTGTCGCAGATCTGCTGCTCCTGAGCAAGACGGATCTGGCAACGCCTGCTCAAATCGAGCAGGTGACAAGCCGCCTCACCCAGATCAATCGCACCGTTGAGATAGCGCGAGTGGAGAACGGCGCCATTGACCCGAAATCGTTATTCGGACGCGCCGCATTGACGCCGGGTGCCGAAGCGCGCGACGTAGTGCGCTGGCTGCACCCCCATGCGACATCGGACGCCACGGCGTGTGTGCGCGAGTCGCATGAGGATTGCGAGCACGATCATGCGCGGCACGATGACCGCGTGCAGACGTTTACGCTGTTTCATGATGCGCCCGCATCGGCGCAAACGCTTGCGACCTGGCTCACGCTGCTGGCTAATTTCCGCGGCGCTAATCTATTGCGCGTAAAAGGCTTGATCAATGTGGACGGTCGGCCGGTGATTGTCCAGGCGGTGCAGACCATCATTCACGAGCCGGTCGAACTCGACGAGTGGCCCGGCGCTGACCGCAGATCGCAAGTCGTGTTCATTGTGCGCGATGCCGACCGCTCGCAATTCGAGCGCACGCTCGATGCGTTATCTGTCTCCGGGCAGCAGACCAGCAAGCGCTTGCTTGATCCTGCTGCGTATGCAAAGTTTCTCGAAATGGCGAAAACGCTCACATGACCGCGCAAGCTAACGCAGAAGCCGCCGTCGTCACAGGCGCAAGCTCAGGCATCGGCGAAGCGTGTGCGCGCCGCCTGCTCGATGCGGGAGCGACGGTGATAACGCTGCAGCGCTCGCCGCCAAAATTGCAGCATCCGAATCTGCACTTTCGCAGGATAGACCTCGCCGATCTGCCCGCAACGAAGCAGATTGCCGCGCAAGTAGCTGCCGATTTTCCGGTGCGCTATCTCGTCAACAACGCGGGCGCGAACCGGCCGGCATTGCTCGAAGATGCGACCATCGATGACATGCAGTATGTAACCGCCGTGACGCTCGGCGCAGCGATGGTCCTCACTCAGGCATTCGTACCTGGCATGCGTGCCGCGAAGTATGGCCGCGTCGTGAACATTTCATCGCGGGCTGCACTGGGCAAAACGTCGCGCACCGTCTATGCGAGCGCCAAAGCCGGCCTGATTGGAATGACGCGCACTATAGCAATCGAACTCGGCGGCGACGGCATTACCGTCAACGCCGTTGTCCCGGGGCCGGTCGCGAGCGATTTGTTCAACCGCGGTCATCCGGAGGGCAGCGTAAAACGCCAGACGGTGATCGACGGCATACTGGTCAAAAGAGTCGGCACGCCCGACGATATAGCGCGTGCCGTGGCTTTTTTGCTCGATCGAGATAGCGGCTACATTACGGGCCAGGCGCTGTTCGTATGCGGCGGCACGAGCGTTACGGGGACAGGCGGCGCCTGATGGGGAGACCGATATGAAGCGCACGATCAGTATCATTCCTTTGCTCGTTCTGATCATAGCTACTGCGTGTCATGCGGCAAGCAGCGAGCAGAAGCAGTATGCGTTCGATGCAATCGAGCGCAATGCGGAGCCCATCGCCGTGGTCGGCGACTCGCTCTACTATTTCGGCGAGCTTGGCATGCAGGAATTCGAGAGCGCCAGGTTTCTCAAGCAGACGCTCGAAGATATCGGCTTCAAGGTCGAGCAGGGCGGCGCAGGGATGCCCACCAACATATGGGCGCAATGGGGGAGCGGCAAGCCGAAGCTCGTCATCGTGACGGAGATTGACGCGCTGCCTGAAGGATCGCAGACGCCGGGCAGCATTCCGCGCAAGCCGATCATTCCCGGCGCCCCCGGACACATGGAAGGTCATAACACGCATGGCGCCGTCGCGGTCGCTGCCGCCTATGCGCTGAAGAAAACAATGGAGCGCTATAAGCTACCGGGGACTATCGCGTTGTCTTTCGGTCCTGCCGAAGAACAGCTTATCAGTCGTCCATTCCTCGTGCGCGAGGGCTATTTCAAAGATGCCGACGCGGCGATCCTGGTTCATATCGGCGACAGCCTGGCGACCGGCTACGGATTGCAGAACTATGCGGCAATCAGCGCGAAGTTCACCTTCCACGGCAAAACCGCGCACGGCGCAGTCGCTCCCTGGGAAGGCAAGGACGCGCTCGATGCGGTCGAGCTCATGAGCATCGGTTTCGACAAGCTGCGCGAGCACTTGCGCCCCACGTATCGCGGCCACCGTACTATTACGATGGGTGGCATTCAGCCGAACGTGATTCCGGATCTTGCGCAGATCTGGTGGTATGTGCGCGACTCGAGCGGACCTGCGGCAAAGGACAATTTCGACAAGCTCGTCAACATCGCAAAAGGGGCAGCGCTGATGACAGGTACGACCTACGATATGGAATACGTCGCCTCAGCGTGGCCGCAACTCGGTAATCGCGCGCTGGGCGAAGCACTGCAAAAGAATATCGATATCGTTGGTCATCCGAAGTGGAGTGATGACGAAATCAAGTTCGCGCAGGACTTTCAGACCTCCCTCGGCGTGAAGGCAGTTGGCCTGATTACTGCACCGTCCGTCACCGGCGATCGGTCGCAAGCATACTCATCAAATGACAACGGAGATGTCACCTGGAATGTGCCGAGCGGCATCTTCAATTTTCCGTCCCGCGTGCCCGGCGTCGCTCCGCATAACTGGCAGGCGGGCGTTACGCCCACCAGCTCGATCGCGCACAAAGGCGAAGTTGCCGGCGCCAAGGTGCTGGCCGCGACGCTGCTGGATTTGCTGACCACGCCTGAAGTACTCAATACAAGTCGCGCAGAGTTTGACCGGGCAACAAAAGATTCGAAATATTTTTCACTGATGCCGGCCGACGCAAAGCCGCCGCTGGACATGAATCGCGACATGATGGAGAAATTCCGGCCGGAAATGCGCAAGTACTATTTGAACAAGACACCGCGCTTTCAGTAAGCAGCCATTCGCGATGCGGCAACGTTTGGGCCGCCGAGAGCGCCTGCGTCATGCGCGCCGGCTCCGTGGCGGCCGTATCACGCCTATTCCTGCTGCATGCCTGAATCGAGGATGATCTTCCGGTATTTGTCAGTGTCGCGTTTGACGCGCTGCGCAAACTGTTCGGGAGTGCTTGCGACGACTTCGTAGCCGCCGGTTACGAATCTTTCCCTGATGTCCGGCATGTTTACAATGTGCGCCACTTCTCGCTGCAGCGCATGCACGACCTTTTGCGGTGTTTTTGCAGGCGCGAACAGACCGTACCACATCTCCACTTCGTAGCCTTCGAGTCCATTCTCGGCGAACGTCGGAACATTCGGCAGTTGCGGATCGCGTCGCGCGCCGGTAACGCCCAGTATCTTAAGTTTGCCGGCTTCGACCTGTGTCGCAACGCCGGAAAGATTCGTGAGCACGAGTTGTGACTCGTCCGATATGACAGCGATCACCGCAGGTGCGCCGCCTTTGTAAGGCACATTGTTCAGGTCGATCTTCGCCTGTTGCTTGAAGGCGTTGCCTGCCACTTCGCCGGTGGCGCCCGCGACCGCTATATTGAGCTTGCCGGGCGCCTTTTTGGCCTCCGCAATCAATTCACGCACCGAATTCGCCGGCACACGCGGGTGTGCGACGAGCACGAGGCTGCCGTTGACTACTTCGGTAATAGCTGAGAAATCGCGGACCGGATCGTAGGTGGGTTTTTTGTAGAGTGAGTAGTTGATGGCGTGCGTACCGCTGTTACCGACGGCGATAATCGAACCGTCCGGCGTCGAACGCGCCGCATACTCGGACGCGACGACGCCGTTTGCGCTCGGCCGGTTATCGACAATGACGTTCTGGCGGAGTGCTTCGCCCAGCCTGGGCGATATCACCCGCGCAATGAAGTCCGCGGGACCGCCGGCCGCATTTGCAACGATGATCTGCATGGGTTTTGCCGGCAACACTTGCGACAGATCTGGTGCAGGAGTTTGCGCGGCGACATTCGTTGTTAGAGAGCAAGCAGCAGCTGTGCACATCGCAACACAGCCGGTTCTAACGCGATCAGCGCAAGGCATCACCATAAGCGATTCTCCGCATGAAGAGCCGATAGATTACCGTAGACGTAATCGCTGTCAAATGACCGCTGCTGTGCTGCCGCCGACTGCGCATGGTGATTGCACTGCGCCCATGCAATAATTCAACGACACGCGCATCGCTCCCAAAGAAATCAAAGACCGTTATCAGTGGTAGAACCACTGCCCTAGGGAAAACCTCCGATGAAAAAGCCAGCCCGCATCCGTGCGCTCGTTTGTCTGTTACTTCTGTGCTGTGCCGGTGTCGCTGTGGCCAGGCCTTTCGCCGATCCACGCGGGGTTGACGAAGGAGATATGAAGCTCGCCACGGAGCCGGTCGATGCGGCCTGCCAGGCGCCGGTTCTTGTTTCTACCGGCGGCGCGTTTCCACGCAATCCGCAAACGCTCGCTGTGCGCTGGACAGGCTATGCGAATTTCGAGCTTGTTTACAACGGACAGATATTATTGCTCGACACGTACTTCGACCGTGGCAGCATGTATCCGCCGCTTGGTTTCAAGGCAGCGGATGTGAAACGCGCCGATGTAATTCTGCTCGGACACGGGCACGTCGATCACATGTCCGATGCTGCATCGGTGGGCAGTCGCACGCATGCTGTTGTTGTTGGCGCGCCGGTGACCACCGAAAAGCTTCTCACGCAATCGATCGATCCGAAACAGGTCAAGACAGTCACCGGACGCGGCGGCGAGATGCTCGAATTTCGCGGCTTCAAGGTCGAACCCATACTCGGCCGCCACGGCGAGCCGCCCGGTGAGGTGGTCGAAGCGTTCGACCATGCGCTCAAGGCGGTCGGCCCCAAAGCGACTCCCGCTCAAGTTGCCGAACGCGCGGAGATACGCTCGCGCGGCACGAGTGATAAGCGAGTAATCGCGGAAGGCACGATCGCATTCCTGATTACGCTCGATAACGGGTTTCGCGTCATGTTCCGGGACAGCGGCGGTCGCATCACCGAGTACGAAAGAGCCGCCATGCAGCGCGTCGGGCGCGTGGACCTCGCACTGGTGGCCGTATCCGCGGCGTTCTTGCAGCCGCTGACAGTCGAGCAGGCGTTCGAGCACATACGCACGTACAAGCCGGATGTCTATATGCCGGCGCATCACGACGGGCCGTATGACAATTTGTGGCGGCCGACCGAACCGCTGTTCCAGGCACTGAAGGATGACATGCCCAACCTGGTTACGGTGTCGCGTGTGTATCGAGAGCCGGTTTGCTTCAATTCGGAAAAGAATATTTCGCGCGGAACGTCGACGGCGAAATAAACGGTTTGCAGGACCATTCGGCGAGGATTTATTCAAACTGAGGGACTGGCGATGTTGAGACTCATTGCGTCATGCGTATTGATTGCGTTTTACACTCCGGCGTTGGCGCAAACGCCGGGCGCGGGATTCGAGAAGAAGAATTACAACTATAGCGAATGGACGAAGGGACGCTTCTCCGAAGTCGTTACTGTAACCGGACCCGGCAAGATGATTTTTCTCGCGGGCGTCGGTGCTGAAGCGGAAAAAGATGGTTCCATTCTGCATCAAAGCGACTTCCTTGCGCAGTGCCGCTACGCTTACGAAAAGATCAGGAAACTGCTCGCACAACATGGCGCCGGCATGGGCGATGTCGTGAAGCTGACTTCATATGTGACGGATATCCGCTCGCGCGAAGATCTGAACAAGTGCCGGTCCGAAGCGTTCACTGGCGTTGCGCTCCCCGCGCATACATTTCTCGCGATCAGCCAGCTTGCGCGTCCCGGCATGCTGGTCGAGATGGATGTAATCGCCGTTGCTGCAAGGTAATGCCAGCGATTGAGCTTGTGTTTGACCGATGATTCGCAGCGGCGTACGAAGGCGTTCGGGCTTCGATGCCGTCATCTCTCAGATCGCTGATTACGTCGCTCACTATCAGATAGGAAGCGCGGTCGCGCGCGAGACGGCGTATTACTGCCTGCTCGACAGTGTCGGCTGCGCATGCGCTGCGCTCGCCAACCCGCAATGTGCGAGCATGCTGGGCCCTTTGGTAGCGGGTAGCGTTGTCCCGCACGGCGCGCGCGTACCGGGTACGCCCTTCGTGCTTGATCCGGTGGAAGCCACCTTCAACACAGGCGCCCTTATCCGCTGGCTTGATTACAACGACACGTTCTACGGTGCGACCGTGGTGCACCCGTCGGACACACTTGCAGCCGTACTTTGCGTGAGTGACTGGGTGAGCCAGCAGCGCGCAGCACATGGCTGCAAGCCATTTACTGTCGCAGAGGTACTGGACTCGGCAATCAAGGCATATGAGATTGCGGGAGTGCTGGCGCTCGCCAACGCGTATACGACGAAGTACCGGCTCGATCATGTGATCCTGGTCAAGATCGCGTGTGCAGCGATTGCCACGCACCTTCTCGGCGGTCGCTGCGCGGAAATCATGAACGCGGTCTCGAATGCGTGGATCGATGGACATCCGCTCGCGATATACCGGCGCGGTGCCGACACGGGTGCACGTAAATCGTGGGCTTCGGCGGATGCCGCGAGCCGTGGCGTGTGGCTTGCGATGATGGCAGTTAAGGGTGAGATGGGCTATGCATCCGCGCTGACTGCGCCGACGTGGGGCTTCTACGATGTGTATTGTTCGCGCACTCCGTTCAGCATCGAACGCGCATATGGGACATACGTAATGGAGAACGTGCAGTTCAAGCTGTCCTATCCGGCGGCATTTCACGCGCAAACCGCAGCCGAAGCGGCGGTCATTCTGCATGGATTGGTTAAGCACCGGATCGATGACATCGCCCGCGTCGAATTGTGGACGCACGCATACGGGTTGAGCTATCTCGATCGCACGGGACCGCTAAAGAATTTTGCGGAGCGCGATCACTGTCTTCAATACATCATCTCAATTGCTCTGATCTTCGGCAACATCACGACGAAGGATTACGAAGATGATGCTGCTGCCGACCCGCGCATCGACGCTTTACGCGCAAAAACGATCGTGCGCGAAGACACGCGCTACAGCAGCGGCTTCGTCGATCCGCGCAGGCGCTCGAACGCGAACGCCGTACGCGTGACGTTCAAAGATGGTAGCCAGAGCGAGCGCGTCGAGGTCGAGTATCCGATCGGCCATCCGCATCGCAGGAACGAAGCATTGCCGCTGCTGATGCGCAAGTTTGAACAGAACATCAGTCGGACTTACGCCAGCAAGAAAGCGCGCATGGTTCTAGACGCCTGCAATGACCGCCAGCGTCTGACGACGTCGCCGGTCACCGACTTTCTCGACTTGCTGGTAGTCTAAAATGCACGATCATCAAAGGTACGTAATGATCAGGCCTCATCAGTTCAGCAAGCGGGCGTTAGTCGCTTTTATCTTGTCCGGTTCATGCGCCGCCTACAGCATCCAGGCAGTGTTTGCGCAGGGGTTCCCGGTCAAAGCCGTGCGTCTGATCGTGCCCTATGCGCCAGGCGGCGGTGTCGACATCATGGCGCGCATCATTGCACCGCGCCTTGGCGAAGGACTAGGTCAACAGATCGTCGTCGATAATCGACCCGGAGGCGGCACGATAATCGGCACGGACTTAGTCGCCAGGGCCGCGCCGGATGGCTACACATTGTTGATGGCAAACCCGGCGCATGCCGCAAATCCAGCTCTGCGTGTAAAGCTGCCGTACGACAGTCTCAAAGACTTTGCTCCCGTCGGACTGGTTGCACTGTCCTCGAGCGTGCTCGTTGTGCACCCCTCACTGCCAGTGCGCACCGTCGGCGATCTCGTGCGGCTCGCGAAATCAAAGCCTGGCCAGCTCAACTATGCGTCGGGCGGAACGGGGAGCGCGATTTATCTCGCGATGGAATCATTTAAGAGCACCACCGGTATCGATGTCGTACATGTTCCGTATAAAGGCGCAGCGCCGGCATTGACAGATGTAATCGGCGGTCAGGTGCCTATGATGTTCACGACAACACCGGCATCGCTTGCGCATATCAAGTCAGGCCGTCTACGGGCGCTCGGTGCGAGCAGCGGCAAGCGGCTGCCGCTCTTGCCGGACGTGCCTACGATCGCCGAAAGCGGGTATCCGGGTTTCGAGCTCAATGACTGGTACGGTGTGCTGGCGCCGGCCGCAACCCCTCGGACGATCATCGATCGTCTCAATGCTGCAATAAATAAAGCGCTGACCGCGGCCGACGTCAGAGAGCGGATTTCAGGCCTTGGTGCGGAGCCCGCTTCGAGCACACCGGACCAATTCGGCGAGCGGCTGACACACGAAGTGGCTCGCTGGGCGAAAGTGATCAAGACGCCGGTTGCGAATCTTGATTAAGATGCGGTCCCTAGATGAAGAGAGGAAACACTAGCAATGCAAACGTTGTGGTTGTTGATACTGCTCGGCCCGGCGCTTACGTGCGTCCATGCAGCGGATTATCCCGACAAGCCGGTGCGCTTTATTGTCGGCTTTACACCGGGCGGGCCGAGCGACATTGTCGCGCGCTTGCTGGGGCAGAAGCTGTCAGAGCTGTGGAAAGAGCAAGTGATCATCGACAATCGCGCCGGCGCAGGCGGCAATATCGCGGCCGAAATAACGGCGAAGTCGCCAGGTGACGGATACACTCTTTTGTTAGGCAACAACAGCATTCTGGCGACCAACGCTGCGCTCTATAACAAACTCGCCTATGATCCGGTGCGCGATTTTGCGCCGGTGATTCTGGTCGCCTCACAACCGAACATTCTGGTCGTTCATCCGTCTCTGCCGGTCAACTCCGTGAAAGAGCTTATTGCGCTCGCAAAAGCGAAACCGGGCCAGCTCAATTATGCGTCTTCCGGCAGCGGGGCAGCGGCGCATCTGTCCGGCGAATTATTCAAAACCATGGCGCATGTCGACATCGTTCATATTCCATATAAAGGTGCCGCGCCTGCGCTCAATGACGTGCTCGCGGGACAGGACCAACTTATGTTCGCGACTTCGCTGTCTGTCGTCCCGCACATCAAAAGCGGACGGCTGCGTGCGCTCGCTGTGACGACGGCTAAGCGCATGACCGCAATGCCGGAGTTGCCGACCGTTGCTGAAGCGGGCGTGCCCGGCTTTGAAGCGACGACGTGGCACGGAATCGTCGTGCCGGCAGGCGCGGCGAGTTCGCTCGTGCAGCGCATTAACGCCGATACAGCTAAGGTTTTGCAGCAGCGCGATGTCCGTGAGCGCTTCGCGGCATTGGGCGCGGAAGTGATCGGCGGTACGCCGGATCAGTTCGGCGCGTACATAAAGAAAGAAATCCCAAAGTGGACGAAAGTCGTCAGGGATTCCGGCGCACGCGCGGACTGATTTTGTCTTTATCAACTGCAATCTCATTATGGAGTCGTTCATGTCACGCACTCGTCTGTTCGTTTCAATCCTGATGCTCGCCGGCGCTACCAACTGTGCATTTGCCGCGGAAGTGAAAGTGCTGAGCGGTGGCGCGGTTGAGCCGGGATTGCATGCATTTGCCGAGAAAGTGAAACACGATCTCGGACATGATCTCAAAATCCTGTTCAATACGACGCCGCAAATCACGAAACGTCTGGCCGCCGGCGAAGTGTATGACATCGTCGTGGTGCCGCCCATGGTAATTGAACAGGGCGCGAAAGACGGCAAGATCGACGCTGGCACGCGCACACCCGTGGGGCGCGTCGGCGTAGGCATCATCGTCCGCGATTCAGCGGCGGCGCCCAATGTTGCGACGACCGATGCGCTCAAGCAAGCGTTGCTCGCTGCCGACACGGTCGTCTATAACTCGGCTTCCAGCGGGCTCTATCTCGACAAGCTGTTCGGCACCATGGGTATTCTCGAACAGCTGAAGCCGAAAACGACGCGTTATCCTGATGGAGCGTCGGTAATGGAGCACGTCATCAAGGGCAAAGGCAATGAGATCGGTTTAGGTGCGATTACCGAAATCAAGCTGTATACGTCGAAAGGCCTGAAGCTAGTCGGGCCATTGCCCGCGGAAGTGCAGAACTACACGCCCTACGATGCAGCGCTGATGACAGGCGCACCGGCGGCGGACGCGGGCAAGGCCGTGCTGAAACTCCTGGCAACGCCCGGCGCCAAAGCCGTGTTTACCGCCGCGGGGATTGAGTAGGTCAAAGCGAACAAAAGCCTGACGCCGCAGGTAAAAGATTTGGACAAACGCAGATGATTAATACAGTCATGCGC
>Ga0207691_10000527_pt1 | contig 38169 bp, 36 predicted proteins | sample KBSM13metaG_FD_184327 | JGI IMG/M metagenome (GOLD analysis project Ga0207691, IMG submission 184327) | Miscanthus rhizosphere microbial communities from Kellogg Biological Station, Michigan, USA - KBS M1-3 metaG (SPAdes) (version 2) | ecosystem: Host-associated > Plants > Roots > Rhizosphere >...
CCATGGCCTGGACCAGCGACTCCTGCAGCCACGTGGTGAAGTTGTACACCAGGGCCAGGTAGCTTTCGACGTCCTCGGCCTGGGCCCAGTCCTGCATGAGGTGGATGTTGTCGGCGTCGGCGTCGTCACGGATGTCGAGGCGTTCGGCCAGCACCAGCCGGACATCGTTGAGCGCGGTGGCCCAGTGCCGGGCGTCGTCCGGGGTCAGGACGAGGTTGTCCCGGTCCAGGCTCAGTGCGGCCGCCTTCAGCGCGCCGATCTTGCTTTCGCGCAGCGACCGCTCGGTGTAACGGCGGAACTCCAGGGAGGCGTCGTCGTCGTTCTTCATCACGTTCGGCAACAGCCGCCGCATGGCGCGGTCAGAGGGTTCGCGGGCTTCGGTGTCCAGGCCCACCAGGGCCGCCAGCGGGTCCTCGTTGGCGCGCTGCTCCGGCTCCAGCATGGAGATGACGTCATCGAAAAGGCTGCGCAGCAGCTCCCGCTCGGCCGGCTCCAGATGGCCCTTGATGCCCTTGAGCCCGTACTTGAATGCCTTAGCCACGTTTTCCCTTGCCTTTGCCGGAACCGCCCGCGTTGCCGCCGGTGGCCTTTTCCACCGTCGCCCAGAGGCCGTAGCCATGCATCGCGACGGCGTGCTGCTCCACCTGTTCCTTGCTGCCGTGCGCCACGATCGAGCGGCCCTTCTTGTGGACCTCCATCATCAGCTTGTTCGCTTTGGCCTCCGAGTAGCCGAAATAGCTGCGGAACACATAGCTCACATAGCTCATCAGGTTCACGGGATCGTTCCAGATCACGAGGTTCCAGGGGACGTCCGGGGCGGTCAGGACGTCGCCGGACGTCACTGTTCCGGTCTGGGTACTCTCCCGTGTGTCGGGGCCGAGCGCAACGCTGAGGGTCATCTGTCCATTCTATGGGGATGCACACTAGAGTGAATTTGTGAGTACCTCCGCTGGCTGGGACCGTCCCCGCACGTCCCTGTACACAGACCACTACGAGCTGACCATGCTGCAGGGTGCCCTGCAGTCCGGCGCGGCGCACCGCAAATCGGTCTTCGAGGCCTTCGCCCGGCGGCTCCCGGACGGGCGCCGCTACGGCATCGTGGCAGGCACCGGCCGCCTCCTGGAAGGGATCGCGAACTTCCGCTTCGGCGAGCCGGAACTGGACTACCTGCGCCGGACCAAGGTGGTCAACGACCAGACACTGGAGTACCTGGCCGGCTATAGCTTTTCCGGCGACATCTGGGGCTATCCGGAGGGTGAGGCGTACTTCCCGAACTCCCCCGTGCTGATCGTTGAGTCCACGTTCGCCGAGGCCTGCATCCTGGAGACCTACCTGCTCTCCGTGCTCAACCACGACTGCGCCATCGCCTCTGCCGCCTCCCGGATGATCTCCGCGGCCGGGACCCGCCCGTGCATCGAAATGGGATCGCGCCGGACGCACGAGGAATCGGCGGCCGCCGCTGCCCGGGCCGCGGTCATTGCCGGGTTCGACAGCACCTCGAACCTGGAGGCCGGATTGCGCTACGGGCTGAAGACGGTGGGCACGGCCGCCCATTCCTTCACCCTCCTCCATGACACCGAGCGGGAGGCCTTCGAGGCGCAGATTGCCGCCTTTGGGCCGGACACCTCCCTGCTGGTGGACACGTACGACGTCGAAACGGCCGTCCGCACCGCCGTTGATCTCGCCGGGGACAAGCTGGGCGCTGTCCGGCTGGACTCGGGCGACCTCGTGGCCCAGGCCCAGTGGGTGCGCCGGCTGCTCGACGAGCTCGGCAACGACCACACCAAGATCGTGGTGACCTCAGACCTCGACGAATTCGCCATCGCGGCGCTGGCGTCCGCGCCGGTGGACTCGTACGGCGTGGGCACCTCGCTCGTGACCGGGTCCGGGGCCCCGACGGCGAGCATGGTCTACAAGCTCGTCAGCCGCACCGACGACGCCGGCGATTTCATCTCCGTCGCCAAGGCCGCCAAGAACAAGGCCAGCAAGGGCGGCCGGAAGTACGCGCTGCGCAAGCTCAATGAGCGCGGGACCGCCACGGCCGAAATCGTCGGCGTCGGCCATCACCCGGAGGACGACGGCAACGACCGTCCGCTGCTGCAGCAGTTCGTCAAGAACGGCGAGCTCCTCCCCGGGTGGACGGGCCCGGAGGGGGTCCAGCGCGCGCGCCGGCGCCACGCGGAAACCATGCGGGAGCTTCCCGCGGTGGTCAACCGGCTCCAGCGCGGCGAGGCGGCCATCCCCACCATCTACGAGGAGGACTGAATGTCCCGCGCCTTGATCATCGTTGACGTCCAAAACGATTTCTGTGAGGGAGGTGCCCTGGCTGTCCCCGGCGGGGCAAGCCTGGCCGGGGAAATCAGCGAGTACGTTGATGCCCACCACGGCCAGTTCGACCACGTCGTGGCCACCCAGGACTGGCACATCGATCCGGGTGAGCACTTCTCGGAGAAACCCGATCTCGTGGACAGCTGGCCGCGGCACTGCGTGGCGGGCACCCGCGGGGCCGAACTGCATCCCGATCTTGATCCCGAACACATCCAGGCGTACTTCCGCAAGGGCCAGTTCGCCGCGGCGTACTCCGGCTTCGAAGGGCTGCTGGCCCCCGAGGACGACGTCCCCACCGGCGACCGCCGGCCCGGCGCCATGCCCGTTACCGGCGCCGAAGACGCTGGAGACGCCGGAGACTCCGAAGACTCCGACAGCACTGTGAGTTCCTTCGCCGGCAGTGATTTCGCCGCTGGCGAGGACGCGATCGGGCTGGACGACTGGCTGCAGAGCCACGACGTCGAGGACATCGTGGTGGTGGGCATCGCCACGGACTACTGCGTCAAAGCGACCGCCCTGGATGCCGTCCAGGCCGGCTACTCCGTCACGGTGCTGCGCGGCCTGACGGTCGGCATTGCCGAAGACCTGGACGATGCCGTGGCCGAGATGGAGCTCGGCGGCGTCGATGTCCTCTGAGCCAGTAGACTCGAAATCCTTGCCCCATCGCCAGTCTTGCCATATTGACAGACCCGTAGAACCCCGGAGTACACCATGAAGAAGACCCTGACCGTCCTGATTGCCGCCGGAGCGCTGCTCGGCGCGGCCGGCTGTTCTGCCACGCCGCAGCTGACCAACGAGGAAACCTGCGCCCGGGTCAAGACCGTGGTCTCCGCCCAGTCGGCCACATCGGACAAGACCGGCATGACCCGGGTCGCCAACCAGCTGCGGCCCATCAAGGCGGCGGCATCCGAGGACCTGCGGGCCCCGCTGCAGACCATCATCGAATACTTCGACGAGTCGGCCAAGCCCTCCCCGGACACCGCCAAGCTCGAGGACATGAAGGCCGACTACACCGCGGCGGGCCAGACCTACGGCCAGGTCTGCGGCGCCGGCCAGTAGCCGAAGCAAAGTTCACGGCAGAGTAAACAGCAGAGGGACCAGTTCACAGTGAACTGGTCCCTCTGCTGTTGCCCGGCGCCTATTGGCCTGAGCCCATAACCCTGTGCCCATAACCCCGTGCCCATAACCGCCTGCGCGGGGCTACTTCCGGCCGATGAACCAGTCCTGGAGCTTGCGCAGGCGGGTCTGCAGCTGTTCCTCGTTGGCCTGGGCGACGGCCGGGCCGCCGCAGACGGTCCGGAGCTTGGTATGGATGACGCCGTGCGGGGTCCCGGTGCGGGCCGACCAGGCGGCGACGTTTTTGGCCAGCTCGGTGCGCAGGTCCATGAGCATCCGGTGGTCCGGCACGGCCGGGGCCGCAGCCGCGGCTGCCTCAGTCTGCGGGGAGCGCCTGTTCTTCCGGTTCAGCTGCTCGTGCTGGCGCTGGCGCAACAGCGTGCCGACCTGTTCAGCGTCCAGCAGTCCCGGGATCCCGAGGAAGTCGAGCTCGTCCTCCGAGCCCACCTCGCCGCCGGTGCCGAATTCGCCGCCGTCGAAGAGCACCCGGTCAAAGGACGCCTGGGAGTCGAGGGCCTCGAATTTGCCCTTCATCAGGGAGTCGGAGGCCTTCTCCTCGCGGTTCGCCTCGTCCATGAGCGAATCCTCGGGATTGAAGAGGCCGTCGCTGTCTTCCTTCTCCGGGCGGTCCAGGGCGTGGTCGCGCTCGGCCTCCATCGAGTTGGCCAGGGCCATCAGCTGCGGCACGGAGGGCAGGAAGACCGACGCCGTCTCGCCGCGCTTGCGGGCACGCACGAAGCGCCCCACGGCCTGGGCGAAGAACAGCGGGGTGGAGGTCGAGGTGGCGTAGACGCCGACGGACAGCCGCGGAACGTCGACGCCTTCGGAGACCATCCGGACGGCCACCATCCAGCGCTTCTCGCTGGCGGTGAATTCCTCGATCTTGCTGGAGGCCTTGGCGTCGTCGGAGAGGATGACGGTGGGCGATTCGCCGGTGATCTTCTTCAGCTGGCCGGCATACGCGCGGGCGTCCTCGTGGTCCGTGGCAATGACCAGACCGCCGGCATCCGGGACGCTGCGCCGGACCTCGCTGAGACGCTTGTCCGCGCCGGCCAGGACGGCGGGGATCCATTCGCCGGCCGGGTTCAGCGCGGTGCGCCAGGCCTGGGACGTGATGTCCTTCGTGACGGCTGACTCCCCGAGCGAGGCGGCCATCTCGTCCCCCGCGCTGGTGCGCCAGCGCATTTGGCCGGAGTACGCCATGAACATCACCGGGCGGACCACGTGGTCGCGCAGGGCCTTGCCGTAGCCGTAGGTGTAGTCGGCCTTGGAGCGCCGGATCCCGTCCCGGTCCTCGGCGTACTCCACGAACGGGATGGGCGAGGTGTCCGAGCGGAACGGGGTGCCCGTCAGGGAGAGCCGCCGGGCCGCCGGGTCGAACGCCTCACGGAGGCCGTCACCCCAGGACAGGGCCTCGCCGCCGTGGTGGATTTCGTCCAGGATCACCAGCGTGCGGGCGGCTTCGGTCTTGGCCCGGTGCAGCATGGGCTTGCTGGCCACCTGGGCGTAGGTCACGGCGACGCCGATGAACCCGCGGCCGTGCTGGCCGTCGGCATTCTTGAAGTTCGGGTCGATCGCGATGCCCACCCGGGCAGCGGCGTCGGCCCACTGGCGCTTGAGGTGGTCGGTGGGTGCCACGATGGTCACGCGGTTGACCACTCCGGAATCGATGAGCATGGACGCCACGCGCAGGGCGAAGGTGGTCTTACCCGCGCCGGGGGTTGCGACCGCAAGGAAATCCTTGGGATGGGTGCTGAAGTAGCTGTCCAGCGCCTCCTGCTGCCAGGCGCGCAGCTTGGGGGCGGTGCCCCAGGCGGCCCGCTCGGGATAGGCGGGGGGAAGCGTGGGTCCGCCGAAAAGTGTCTCCGTCATTAAGGCGCCCTCCATCCGCGCATGGCTGCAGCCGACGGAGAAACCCAATTAAGCACAAAAACACCAATCTTTTTGGATGGACCGTAAGGCAGTACCCGGACAGCATGGACCGGCAATCAGGAAAGCAGAAAATCAGGGGCGCGACGGCGCGCCGCCATAGGGAAGCGCCGTCCGAAGACGGCTAACGGAACCTGTTGGTTCCGTTGATTGCCCTTTACTTGTCGCCGGAGCCCTTGCCGCCGTCGTTTCCGGGGCGCAGGCCCTCGTAGACTTCCTTGCATTCGGGGCAGACGGGGAACTTCTGCGGATCCCGGCCCGGAGTCCAGACCTTGCCGCAGAGCGCGATCACCGGTTCACCGGTCAGCGCGGATTCCATGATCTTTTCCTTGCGCACGTAGTGCGAGAAGCGCTCCCGGTCACCGGGCTCAACTTCCTGGCGCAGTTCCTCGCGCTCGATCGTGGCCGTTGACGTCCCGGCTCCGGAGAGCTCGCGCATCGGATCGTTTTCGAGAGGATCGGTCATGCTAGTCATGACACCCATCTTAGCCGTTGGAAGGGCGCTGCCGGACCTGCGGGGTGCCGGCGGCGGGGCCTAGAGGCCCTGCCAGGCGGGTTTGTGGTCGTAGCTGTGGCGGTAGTAATCCGCCAGCCGCAGCGACGACGCCGCCGCCTCGTCCAGGAGGATGGTGGCGTGCGGGTGCAACTGCAGCACGGAGGCCGCACAGATGGCGGCGACGGGGCCCTCCGCGAGGTCCCGGACGGCCTGGGCTTTTTGCGCACCGGTGGCGATCAGGATCACGTGGCGGGCATCCAGGATGGTGCCCAGGCCTTGGGTCAGGACGTGGTGCGGCACGTCGGCCAGGCTGCCGAAAAACCGTGCGTTGTCCCGGCGTGTCTGCTCGATCAGGGTCTTGATCCGCGTCCGGGACGCCAGCGACGATCCCGGTTCGTTGAACCCGATGTGGCCGTCCGTTCCGACGCCGAGGAGCTGAAGGTCCACTCCCCCGGCATCGCGGATGGCATCTTCGTAGGCCCGGCAGGCTGCGGGGATGTCCGCCGCCGCGCCGTCGGGCACGTGGACGTTGGCCGGACTGATGTTCACCCGTGCGGTGAATTCGCGGGCGATCACCTCGCGGTAGGACTCCGGGTGGCCGGCCGGCAGCCCCACGTACTCGTCCAGGGCGAAGGCGCGGACCCGGCTGAAATCCAGGCCGGCGCGCTCGTGCCGCGCCGCCAGTTCGACATACACCGGCAGGGGCGTGGAACCGGTCGCCAGGCCCAGGACGGCGTCGGGCTTGCGGCGGAGAAGGGCCTCCACCGCATCCGCGGCAAGCGACGCGATCTGTTTGCTGCCGGGAAGGATGACAACTTCCATGATCCTGCCTTACTGGCCTACCTGGTGTCCGAGTCTGCGCACTCCCAGCATGCACCCGTCAGCGGTTGACGGCCAGTTGTGCCAGCAGCTCCGGCGCCCGCCGGTCCAGCCACGCTCCGCCGGTCCGGACACCGACGGCGAAGAGTGTGAGACCAAGCACGGGTCCGAGGGCCAGCGCGATCCAGCCCGGCACGGAGCTCCCAGTGATGAACTGCGCGGCCACGAGCGCCGCCTCGGGAGCCACGAGGACCAGAAGCACGGCCATGCCGCCGAACTGCACGGCGAGGGTCTGGGCCACGTTGCCCGGCGGCTTCTTGAACGGGCTGTCCCCCGGGAGCGGGACGCTCACGGTGTAGCGCGCCGAGATCACCGAGGCCAGGCCCAGGCCGGTGAAGAGGACGCCGAGGCAGAGGCCCAGGACCGCGGGCAGCTTGTCCCAGTCGCCGGTGAAGAAGAACGGCCCGACGCTGAACAGGACCGCCACCGGCAGCGCAAAGCTCAGGCATGCCAGCGCACGGCCGAGCCGGTCGTCGGCGCCGCGCACCCCCGTTGCCACGTGCAGGGCGAAGGCGGTGCTGTCATAGGAGACGTCCGTGGAGATCGACCACGCCAGGAGGAAGGCCGTCAGCGGCCCGACGAACTGGAACGGGCCGTAGAACCCGCTCTGGCTGCCCTGGAAGAGGAACAGCACCGGCAGGAGCGGAACGACCACGAGCGCGCCGGCGTAGCGGGGATCGCGCAGCCAGTAGTACAGGGACCTCGCGGCGACGGCGGCGGCCGGTGTCGCCGGGAGCAACCCGAACAGGCCCGTGCCGCCAGTCCGCCGCTTGGATGTCCCGGCGTAGGGCGGGGTCACCAGGGCGCGCTGCAGCAGGACCTTCCACGCTAGCGCCAGCCCCGCGAGGGTGGCCGCGGCGATGAGGAATTTCACGGTCGCGGCCGCGTAGCTGCCGGCAGCCAGCTCGCCGCCGAGCGAGAACGCCGCCCCGGCCGGCGTCCAGGACAGGGCCCGGGCCAGGCCGGTCAGGAAATCGCCGGAACCGGCGATTCCCCTCGCGATGCCCGCCACGATGGGCCCCGTGAGAACGAGCGGGATGAGGAAGGCGACTGAGCTGATGTCCTTGAAGCGCCGGGAGCTTGCCAGTCCGGCCGTGGCCGTGGTCACGACCTTGGAGAGAACGATGCAGCTCAGCACGCCCAGCACGGCACCGACGAGGGCGCCGGCTGCGGCCGGCAGGCTGCGGGACCAGGTGCCCACCGTGGCGAGCGCAACGAGTGAGGTGGCGAGACCCGGTATGCCGATCAGGCCGCCGAGCGCCAGCCCGGCCAGCAGCTGCGGCATGGGCACGGCAAAGGTGGTGAACCGGGCAGGGTCCAGCGTCATGTCCGCGGCGGAGACAGCGACGGGAATGACGGCCCAGCCCAGCAGCGCCGTGGCGCCGCCCAGGACCACCACGGTCTGGGCGAGTTCAATCTCCACCCCGCGCAGGACGAACAGCCCGGCCACGCAAACAGCCACGATTCCCAGGGCATACAGGGCGCCGATCCCAAGGCCCACCAGCTGCCACGGGCTGCGCCGGACGCTGTTGCGCAGCAGGGTCAGCTTGAGCCTCAGAAGGTGCGCAACCATTCCAGCCCTTCCGTGTGGTTCCGGCCGCCCACGAGCTGCACGAAGCGGTCCTCGAGGCTGGCGCCGGCGCGGACTTCCTCCACAGTCCCGGCGGCGAGGACCCGGCCGCCCGCGACGACTGCGACGTGGTCGCACATGCGCTGGACCAGGTCCATGACGTGGCTGGAGACGATGACCGTTCCGCCCGAGGAAACGTAGCGGTCCAGGATGTCGCGGATGTTCGCCGCGGAGATCGGGTCCACCGATTCGAACGGCTCGTCGAGGACCAGCAGCCGCGGGGCGTGGATCAGCGCCGAGGCCAGCGCGATCTTCTTGGTCATGCCGGCGGAGTAGTCCACCACCAGCGTGCCGGCGTCATTGGCCAGGTCCAGGGCAGCGAGCAGTTCCGCCACCCGCGACGCCACCATCTCCCGGTCCATCCCGCGCAGCAGGCCGGCATAGGTGACCAGCTGCTCGCCGCTGAGGCGGTCGAACAGCCGGACGCCGTCGGGCAGGATCCCCATCAGCTTCTTGGCCTCCAGCGGATGCTGCCAGACGTCGACGCCGTGGACCAGCGCGGTGCCGAAGTCCGGGCGCAGCAGGCCGGTCGCCATGGACAAGGTGGTGGTCTTACCGGCGCCGTTGGGCCCGACCACCCCGTAGAAGGAGCCGGCCGGAACGTCCAGGCTGATGCCATCGACGGCGATTTTGTCGCCGAAGCGCTTGGCGAGGCCAAGCAGGGACAGGGCAGGAACCGGCGGCGACGACGGGCCGGGCGGGGCTGGCTGTCCCTGCTGGCCAGGGGGTTGGAATGTCATGACGCCAGACTAACCGCCGGACGGCGCGAAAAGGATAGTCCGCAAGGCGTACGTTTTCACTCGCGGGAACCGGCACAGCTGTTTCTGGAATGGATGCCGGTTCTGGAATGGATGCCGGTTCTAGAACGAATGCCGGGGCAGGGCGCGCTCGTACTGCGGCGGCCACGCGAGGTCATGGCCGAGCTCAAACGCGGCCCGCAGCCACCAGTGCGGATCCCGCAGGGCGGCACGGGCGATGAACACGCCGTCCGCCTGGCCGGTGGCCACCGCGTGCTCGGCCTGCCCGGCGGACGTCAGGAGTCCCACCGTGCCGGTCCTGATCCCGGTTTCGCGCCGGATCCGGGCGGAGAACCCGGTCTGGTAGCCGGGGCCCACGGGAATCTGCTGGTGCGCCACGGCCCCGCCGCTGGAAACGTCCACCAGGTCCACTCCGCGCTCGGCGGCGGCCGCGGCCATCCGGACCGAGGCGTCGGCCTCGATCCCGCCCGGCGCCCAGTCCGAGGCCGAGATCCGCAGCAGCAGGGGCATGGCGTCCGGGATGACCGCGCGGACGGCGTCCACCACGGCAAGCGTCAATCGGTTCCGGCCCGCCTCGTCCCCGCCCCAGCGGTCCGTGCGGTCGTTGACCAGCGGGCTCTGGAACTGGTGCAGCAGGTAGCCGTGCGCGCCATGGATTTCGATAGTGTCGAACCCTGCGTCGACGGCCCGCACGGCGGACGCGGCGAAATCGGCGATCACGCCGTCGATCTGCGCTTCCGTCATGGCCGACGGCGGCGCGTAGCCGTCGAATGCGCCGGTGCCAGGACCCACGGTGTCCCAGCCGCCCTCGGACGCCGGCACGCTGCCCAACTTGCCGGAGAACGGCCAGTAGGAGGACGCTTTCCGGCCGGCGTGCGCCAGCTGGGTGCCGATCTTGGTCTCCGCGGTGCCGTGTCGGTGCACGAAGGCGGTGATGCGTTCCCAGGCCGCGGCCTGGTCGTCGTTGTAGAGGCCGGCGTCGCGGGGGCTGATCCTGCCCGCGGCGTTCACGGCGTTGGCCTCGGTGAGGACCAGGGCCGCTCCCCCGGTGGCAAAGGAGCCCAGATGCATCAGGTGCCAGTCTGTGGGCACGCCCTCGCCCGTTTCCGGGTCGCAGCTGTACTGGCACATCGGCGACACCCAGCCACGGTGCTGCAGCCGCAGGGACCTCAGATCCAGCGGCGCGAAGAGTGCCGATCCCACTAGAACAGCACCCGGGCCAGCCCCTGGCGGGCCTTGGCGACGCGCTCGTCGCCGGTGCCGACGACGTCGAAGAGTTCAAGCAGCCTCACCCGGGCGGTCTCCCGTTCCGGGCCGAAGTTGCGGCCAATGAACGTCACGATCCGGCCAAGGCCGTCCTCGATGTGGCCGCCGGCGATATCCAGGTCCGCAACCCCGAGCTGGGCCTCGAGGTTGTCCGGCTCGTCGGCCGCGAGCCGGCGCAGGGCATCTGCCTCGGGCCCGGAGAGGGCCTGCAGGCGATCCATCAGTTCCACCTGCGCCAGGCCGGCCTTGGCCTCCGCGTCGGCGGGCATCTCGTTCAGGGCCTGCCGGTAGGCGGCGGCCGCGGCCGCGTAGTCGCCGGCCTCGATCGCATCGAACGCCGCCTGGTGCAGCGGCGGCAGTGGCGGCGCCTCCGGTTCCGCGCCACCCGGGCCGCCGGCGCCGATCCGTCCGGTCACGCCGTTGGCGGCCGCGACCTTGAGAAGTTCATCGAACAGGCTGCGTACCTGCTGTTCGTCCGCGCCGCCCTGGAAGAGCGGCACGGGCTGGCCCTTGACCACCGCGACGGCGGTCGGCACGGCCTGCACCTGGAACGCCTGGGCAAGTTCCGGGAACACGTCGATGTCCGCGGCCCCGAGGACCAGCCGGCCGTCGTAGCTCTCGACAATGCCTTCAAGGACGTCCACCAGCTGGCCGGAGCCTGGCGAATAGGAGGCCCAGAGCGCGATCACCACAGGCACCTGGGCCGAGAGGTCCACGAGCTCCTGGAAGTTGCCCTCGGTCACATCCACGCGCAACGGCCGGCCCGCGTGGTCGGCCGGGCCGGATGCCGGTTCCGCCGGGGCACCGGCAGCACCGGCGGAGCCCGCCGGGCCGGGGGCTGCGGCGCCGGGACGGGCAGGTTCCGGAGAACTCGGAGCCGGCCGCTGTTTCAGGGCGGAGAGATCGACGGCGCCGCGCAGGTTCAGCGGGCTGGCGGCAACTGGCGGGACCGGGCGGGAAGCTGGCGTAGTCATAGCTCCACTCTAGCCATTGAAGTCCCGCCCGGCGCCACCATGCCCGCCGGCGAAGGCTACTTGAAGGACGCCCCGACCAGGCCGCGGGTGGCGGCCACGAGCTTCATCGGATCCTTGGAACCGGCCGGCGGAACATAGACAGCCACGGACTCTGCGAAGTCCAGCACCATGCCGGTGCTGGTCTCCTTGCCGCCGGCCAGGGCGGCCGCGTCGTCGCCGATGGTGAGCTTGTCCCCGTCGGCCTTCGGAGTGCCGTCGAACGAGAAGTTCAGCCGTCCCAGGACCAAGGCCCCGCCGTCAGCGGTTCGGAACACGACAGTGTTGTCCGCGGCCGCCTTGTGCGTGAAGGCGAAGGTGCCGTTGACGCCTGATTTGACGACGTCGGCCTGGTAGGCGAGGGTGTCCGCGATGTACGGGGAGGACTGGCCTTCGACGAGCTTGTCCTTGAAGGTGGAGTCGGCTTTGGTCAGGCGGTCACCGAGCCCGGCGAGGGCTTCGTCGCCGCTGTACGAGAGCCCGGTCTTGTCCGCGGGCGCCAGCGTCTCCGTACCGGCCCGGCCGATTCCCGGGAAGGTGGCACCCGGCTGCAGCGGGGTGCTGCTGACCAGCTTGTAGTTATCCCGCGGGGACTCCTGGGTCAGGGTCAGCAGCTGCGGGACGACGTTGCCCTCGCCCTGCGTCACGGCCATGACCGAGCGCGGCCAGCTGCGCTTGTTGGTGACCACCGTGGTCAGCAGCTTGGTGGAGCGGACAGGCATGCGGGCCTCGTAGGAACCGACCTGCGAGCGGATCTTGTAGTTCTGTGTGCGCACCTGGAGTTCGGACTTGGCCACCCGCGGCGCCAGCTTGGCGGCGTCCTTGGCAGCGTCTCCTGCATCGACGGCACCGGCAACCTGTTCCAGGACGCGGCGGAACTGCGCGTCCAGCAGCACCGGCGCATCGCCGGTCTGGCCCTCGCTGCCCGGGGTCGCGGCGTCGGAGGCCGGGGCACCGGAGGCGGGAGCACTGGAGGCCGGGGCACTGGGCGACGGCGCGGGCGTCTGGCTGGCCTGGGCGGCCACTGACGTTCCGGCGACGGCTGCGGCGGTCAGCACTGCCACCACGATGCCGGAACGGCGCACCGTGCCGGAGCCCTTCTTCTGGCCGGCCGCTGCTTTCTCCGGCGCTGTTCTTTCCGGGCCTGTTTTCTCCGGCGTGGCCGGCTGCGGTGCAGTCTCGGGTGCGGGGGTGCCGGGTGCGGCAGGATCCTGGGTGCTTGCCGTCGAGCCGTTGTCCCCGCGGCGTGCCGCGGCCTTGGCCTGCGCGCGGCGGGCGAACGTGCTGCCGCCGCCGGTGCCGCCGCCGGCGCGGTTGCCTGACTTCGGCTTGAGGACCAGCAGCGCCCCGCCGGCGATGATCAGCAGGCCGCCGAGCACCATGAACGGAATGGCCCACGGCGTGGAGGTGTCGTTCGGGAAAGTCATCGTGATGGAGCCCGGGGCGGGCTTGGTGCCGTCCGCGGCGAGGAGCAGCGACCAGTCGCCGTCGGCCGGCGCGTTCCACGAGTAGTCCATTTCGCCGGTGGCGTTCTCGGTGGTGACCCAAAGATCCGATCCGGCGGGCGACGGCGCGGTAGCTTCGCCGTCGGTATGCGTCAGCTGCAGCGCCTTGCCGTCCTCGGAGACGCCGGCGACGGTGTTGTGGGCCGTCTTGCCCACCCAGGCGTCGACGTCGTCCGGCCGGCCCGCGGCCAGCAGGAAGGCCCCTTCACCCTTGACCGTAATCTTCACGGTCCCGGGGTGCAGAGTCTTCAGCTTCTCGTCGAAGACGGTCAGCGGCGCGGCGGTGCCGGTCGGAGCGGTGGCCGTAATCGTCTCCGGGGGAGCCCAGAACGTCTTCTGGCCAATCCCGGCCAGGAGTGTCAGGAGGCCAAGCAGCACCAGGGCGACTGCAGTCTTGAAACGCAAAATACTACCTATCATCAGCGGACAGTTAGCTTCAATAGTAACCATTTTGTTACCCGCGAGTCAGATCGGGGACCCGGACGGCCCCCAGCGGCGGTGCCCGCGGGGGCGTTTTTCCCCTCTGGTGACAAGCCTGCTGATAGTGTTTGCGGTGATCATCACACCAGTGCCGCCAGTGTGGCGCAGCAAGGAATTAAGGGCATTTAACGCAGTGACTGAACATACGGATTCGTCCTCCGCCGGACCAGAAGAAGCGCAGGAATCCGACAGCCAGGAACCCGGCCCCGAACAACCCGTTTCCAGTCCCCGGCCCACAACCTCGCGCCCCCGGATTGCCGCGGCAAATGTCCTGCTGTCCGCGGCCCGGCGCCTGCGCCAGCCCCTGCCCGGAGCCCAGCCGAGAATCCGCTTCGAGATGCCCCCGGAGCATGAGGCCGGTGCCGGGGACGAGGAGACGTCCGCGGCCGATGCCCGCTTCGGCAGTCCCGGTCCGCGCATGTCGGCCCAGCACCCCCTGTATATGGGCTTCATGGGCACGGTCGGCGTCGGCTTCGCCCTCCTGGTCTACTGGATCGGGTCAAATACGACGCAGCTGCTCTTGTGGATCATCACGGCGCTCTTCATCACCCTCGGCCTGGACCCGGTGGTGCGCTGGCTCGAACACCGGAATGTCCCCCGCGCCGCCGGCATCCTCCTGTCCGTATCCACCCTGGCGCTCGGAGTCGCCGCATTTTTTGCCACCCTGATCCCCACGATCGTGCAGCAGGTGACGCAAATCGTGCAGCAGGCGCCCAAGTGGGTCCAGGAGTTCATTGACTCGGAATTCTTCCGGAGCGTCGACAGCCAGTTCGGCATCCGGGACCGGATCAGCCAGGAGCTGGAGAAGTTCGTGAACAACCCGGACGCCATGGGCGGCATCTTCGGCGGTGTTGTGGGCTTCGGCTCCACCGTGGCAAACGGACTGTTCGGCGCCCTGATCGTGCTGGTCCTGAGCCTGTACTTCCTCGGTGCCCTGCCCGCCATGAAGAAGTGGGGCTACCGGCTCGCGCCGCGCTCGCGCCGGGCCCGGGTTGAAGCCCTGTCCGAGGAAATCACCGGTTCGGTGGGCAACTACGTGATCGGCCAGGCCGCCGTCGCAGTGCTGAACGCCACGTTCGCGTTCATTGTGATGTCGATCATCGGCGTACCGTTCGCCACGCTGCTGGCGTTCGTGGTGGCCCTGCTGGCGTTCATCCCGCTGGTGGGCGGCATGATTGCCGGGTTCCTGGTGACAATCGTGGCACTGACCGCCGGCTGGCAGACCGCGCTTGTCTTCGCCATCTGCTATTTCGCCTACCTCCAGTTCGAGGCTTACTTCATCTCACCGCGCATCATGCAGAAAGCCGTGGCGGTGCCGGGCGCCGTCGCCGTCATCTCGGTCATCGCCGGCGGCAGCCTGCTGGGCGTCCTCGGAGCCCTGATCGCCATTCCCACCGCGGCGGCCATCATGCTGCTGGTCAAAGAAATCCTCATCGCGCGCCAGGACAGCCGCTGACAGTTCCCCCTGGCGGATTTTCGCACCGAAACAGGACAGCCGCACCGTGGTCCACGGTGCGGCTGTCCTGTTTCGGTGCGGTTTTTTCTTTTGCGCCGTTGGCGGCTCAGGCGTGTGCCGTGGCGACCGGGCCGTCCCATTCCTGCGGAAGCGCAGTTCCGGCGCTGCCAGGTCCGGCACTGCCGGGGATGACCTCATCCACGATTTCGTTGAGAACCCGCCCGGCGTACTTCTCCCCCACCCACAGGTGCTTGGCGCCGTCGACCCCCAGCACCTGCGCCTGCGGCACCAGCGCGAATCTCGCGGCCGCAGCCGCCGGCTGCAGGTAGTCGTCGTGCTCGGGGACCAGGACCTTCAACGGCTTGCCGGCCTCGGCCCATTCCTTCAGGTGCACGTCCGTGGCCCGGTGCAGCGGGGGCGAGAGCAGCACAGCCCCCTCGATTTCCGAGGCGACGGGCTCGGTCGCGCCGTACATCAGGGCCAGTTCGGTGCCGAAGGACCAGCCGACCAGCCACCGGTTTGGCAGGCCGCGGTCCACGGCGAACTGCACCGCGGCCTCGACGTCGAGACGCTCGCCGACGCCTTCCTCGAAGGCTCCCCCGCTGGTTCCCCGCGGCGATGAGGTGCCGCGTGTGTTGAAGCGCAGGACGGCGATTCCCGCGAGGGCGGGCAGCCGGTAGGAGGCCTTGCGGTAGACGTGCGAATCCATGAAGCCGCCGTGCGTCGGCAGCGGGTGCAGCGTGATGAGTGTTGCCTTGATTCCGCCGGTTTCCGGGACGGCGAGCTCGCCCACCAGCCGGTGCCCGTCCGACGTGCGGAGTTCGACGTTCTCGCGGCGGGCCGGCAGGACCGTGGAGGCGCGGATGGCAGTGGGAGCAGAGGGCTGGGTGAAGACGTACGAGGCGGGATCAAAGCTCATGCTGACCAGCTTAGCGATACCGGTAGCTCCGCGAAGTCCAGCAGTTGCTGTGCCAGTGGCGCCGCTCGGCGAGACCCGCGGCAGCGCCAAAGAGGTGGTCCTCGGACCAGACCACCAGGTGGGCGATTCCCGGCAGCACGGCGGTGGAGCAGCCCGGGCAGATGTAGGTCTTCTCGGCGCGGCCCGCGGTGATGGGGCGGACCATCCATTCGCCGTCCGGTGCGCTCTCCCGGCGGGCGAAACCCGAGCGGGCGCGCTCCAGGTCAAGTTCCGGTGCCGGTCCGTGCTTGGCTCCGGCGGCTTTGCTCTTTCCGGGCGCTGTGCCCTTGCCGGAGCCTGTCTTCGCAGAACCGGCGCGGCGGGGTCGGTTGGAACGGGGCATGCCTCCATTCTGCCCCAGTCCGGCTGCCGCCCGTTGTCGCCCCGCCAAGCCGCCGCCCGCGCAGGCGGTAGAGTTGACCGGGTGCGTTTAGTCATAGCCCGCTGCTCCGTTGATTACGTCGGCCGCCTCAAAGCCCACCTGCCGCTGGCCACCAGGCTGCTGCTGGTCAAGGCCGACGGTTCGGTCCTGGTCCATTCCGACGGCGGGTCCTACAAGCCGCTGAACTGGATGAGCCCTCCTGCGTCCCTGCGGGTCTCCACACCCGATGAGGTCGAGGTCGAAGTCGGCGTCGTCGAACAGTGGACGGTCCAGTCGGCCAAGACCGATGACCGGCTCATCATCAACATCCACGAGCAGCTGCACGATACCTCCCACGAACTGGGCCAGGACCCCGGCCTGATCAAGGACGGCGTCGAGGCGGACCTGCAGCGGCTCCTGGCCGCCCAGATCGAACTGCTGGGCACCGGGTTCTCGCTGATCCGCCGGGAGTACTTCACCGCGATCGGCCCCGTGGACATCCTGGCCCGGGACGCGGATGGCGCCACCGTGGCCATTGAGCTCAAGCGCCGGGGGGACATCGACGGCGTCGAGCAGCTCACCCGGTACCTGGAACTGCTGAACCGGGACCCGCTGCTGGCCCCGGTCCGGGGAATCTTCGCAGCCCAGCAGATCAAGCCGCAGGCCAAGGTCCTCGCCAAGGACCGCGGAATCGACTGCGTGACCCTGGACTACGACGCCATGCGCGGCGTTGACGACAGCGAATCCCGGCTCTTTTAAGCACCCTGCGGCAGGCTTTCCGTGGCGGCGATTCGCGTTAAGACGTTCTTTGCACATTTTTTATGCAATTCTTCCGTTCGCCCGTTGACCTGACGCAAGTGTCATGAAATTCTTATACGAGTCTTTGTGTAGGTGTTTTTCATGCTCGCAAGACATGTTGCGAGCGTGAAGCTCCTGCCGCCACGGTCCGTGAATCCGGTTCCGTTGCCAAAGGTTCTTCTCGCAGAGTGACCAAGTCCGGTGCGAAGTGCGCCGGATTTATTCAAGATCCACAATGAGGAGAAACAAATGGCTCAGGGAACCGTCAAGTGGTTCAACGCAGAAAAGGGCTTCGGCTTCATCACCCCGGATGACTCCGATGGCGATGTCTTCGTTCACTACTCCGAGATCCAGACCGGTGGCTTCAAGACCCTCGACGAGAACCAGCGTGTTCAGTTCGAGATCGGCCAGGGCGCCAAGGGCCCCCAGGCCACCGGCGTAACGCTGGTCTAGTCTGCCGCCGGGAAGTGCTTTAGGGCATTTCCGGCACCAGGAATGATCCCCGGCATTAGTGCCGGGGATCATTTTTTTGTGCATTCTTCGGCGCGGTGTTTCAGGTCGTCCGCATTGGCCCGGTGCATTCTTCAGCCGAATTCCGCACTAACGCCGGGCACTAACCCGCAGGGCCCTGCCTAACGCACCAAAGTGCGCAGCAGCCGGGCACTTTGCCGGACGGACAACCCGGGAAGGTACGCGCGGCTCAGGGCCCGGCCCATCGCCGGCAATTGCAACGGATCCTGGTAGTAGAGGTACAGCGTGCGGTAGTCCGGTTTGAAACGCGACTTGAAGGTTGCCAGCGAGCGGAAGCCGTAGACGGGTTCCAGGGCCCTGCCCACCACGTCCAGGATCCCGGCCAGCCCCTCCGGCCCGGCGTCGCTGCCGCCGGAATCGCTGCCGGCGTCGCTGTTCCCGGAGTCGCTGCCCGAGTCGCTGGCGCCGGCAATGTCTCCGTCACGGTCCTTCGCCAGCGGCGATCCGGACAGGGAGATCACCTCAACCGTGCGCTTGAGTTCCAGCACGGCGGAAGCAATGAGGAACTCCATGACACCAGGGAACGCGTCGCCGCGCCGGCGCATGAAGTCCAGGGTCCAGCTCACGAGCTGTCCGTGCTCGTACACCGGCAGCCAGCTCGTAACGCCCTGCACGCGTCCGGAGGCGTCCACCGCCAGGCAGCACAGCACCTCGTCGTCGTCGAGCTCGTCGATGCTGCCGAGCGTGAAGCCCATCTCCGGCACGTGCTTTTGCGCCGCCCATTCTTCGGAGACCTCGCTGAGCTGGGTCCGCAGCGGGGCCGGGAATTCGCTGTAGCGCCCCCATACGGCCTGGACACCGGTCTTCGCGGCACGGTTCAGGGCGGTGCGGACGTTTTGCCATTCCTTGCCCTTGAACTCGAGTTCGCGCACGGCGAGCCTGGTTTCCTGGGCCACGGCCACGCGGCGGAATCCGCGGGCCCGGAGCATCGGCCAGAGTTCGGCGGTGCAGGAGTAGAAACACGGGATCAGGGCGTGTTCGGCGCAGTAGCGCATGAAACCCGCTGCGGTCTCCTCGCGGAGGGCAGCGGATCCGAACGGGCCCGCCAGCGTCAGGGCCACGTTGCCGTGCTGCTGATAGGCGACGCCGCCGCGCCGGTCCGGCGTAAACCAGTATTTGTTCGGTTCCCAGAGGGCCATCCAGGACAGTGAGTCCCCGCCTTGGCGGATCAGGTCACGCGCCGTGTCCCGGTCCCCGGAGCCGACGTCGGTGCTGTGTCCGGTACCGTGCAGCCGCCGCCGCAGCACCAGCCAGACCGCCGCCAGGGCCACCCCCCAGAAGATGATGCCGGCATAGGCGAACAGAAATGACTCGACGGCGTTGCGGTTCTGGAACAACCGGCTGTAGGCGCCCGGAATGGGCAGCGGCAGGTACTGCCGGGCTAGTTCCGCCGCGAGGCCCAGCACTCCCCCGTCGCGGTCCATCCCGCCGGCGGCGAGCCAGGCCACCGAATACGCCCCGGCGAGCACCAGCCACGTGCCCCCGACCACGATGCCCAGGGTCCGCCTGGCCCGCGGAGCAGTCTCCACCCTGAACTGCCGGCGGTTAAGCCAAAGCAGCACAACGAGCAGCAACGGAACGGCCACGAGCGGCAGGACGCGGACGAAGCCTGAGCCCATCACGGCCGTGTGCGGCTGGCTGGCGTAGTGCGGAATCCGGGCGAACAGGGCCAGGTACACGGCAGCCAGGGCTGTCACGCCGAGCTGGACGATGATCGCGATCCGCAGGGCCAGGCGGCGGCCCTGCCGCATGCCGTCCGCACAGATCAGCAGCAGGATCACCGGGACAACCGCCAGCGCGAGGCCCAGCGGACCGGCGAGTCCGGCGCGGCCGGCCTCCAGGCAGCTGACGTCCACCGTGCCGCCGCAGTTTTCCTCCAACTGGCCCAGTGTGGGCAGCGGGTTCAGCACGACGTCGCGCAACAGGGCCAGGGGCCCGGTGGGGCTGCTGACGGCGGCCGTGAGGATCGGCCCCACCGCGAAGATCGCGACCGTGAGCGCCAGCAGGTTGCGTGTCTCGCGTCCGGTTGAACGGTGCCGGTGCAGGGTCCCCCGGTCGCCCTGGATCCACCAGCCCGCGGCCAGGCCGGCAAGGGCACCGGCGAGCCCAACCACTGTCTCCGGATGCCCGACGTAGAGCACCAGCAGCAGGGACGCGGACAGGCCGGCGGTCCGCAGCCTGCGTTGCCACAGCGTGGGCAGCAGCCCGCTGGCGGCCAGGGCCACGGCCAGGACGGCGGCGTAGGGGCCGATCAGCCGGGCGTTGACCATGAGCCCCAGCCAGCCGTCGCCGATGTACCGGGCCAGCTGGGTGACCAGCAGGAACACCGTCACCGCAGCGAACTGGCCTACAAAGAAGAATACGGCCGTCCGCAGGGTCCCCAGATGCCGTTCAGCGAGTCCCAGCAGCAGGAGGATCATCAGTGATGCGGTCAGGTAGGCCAGCAGGTTGGTGGCGAAGAACAGCGAGGTGAACAAGGACCACCAGTGCCCCGCCTTCAGCCCCGAAGCGTTGACGGACGCTACGGGCAACAGGGCGTCGGGCGGGCCAGACAGGAAGCTGCCCGTGACGGCCCCGACACCGAGGAAGGCCGCGAGGACCGCCAGCGTGAAGGGTACGGCACGGAAGTGCGCCAGCGTCCGGCGCAGGCCCTGGCGCCAGACACCCTGCAGCGGCGGAATCTCCGGGCCCGGGCCCGCCGCGGTCCGGTTACTGCCGGTCTTGGCCTGGCTCATTGCTCGATCCCCCAGCGTCGGGCCAGGAAGTCCAGGCCGCCGGGAAGGCCGCCGGATGCCACGTCCCAGGAGTGCCCCGCGTTGGCTATCCGGTGTGTTTCGACGCTGAACCCGGCCCGGCGTGCCGCCTCGGAGAGCGCGTCCATGTGGCCGGTGAACTGCGGGTCGCGGTCTCCGGCGGCGAAATACACGCCGTGGCCGTCGAAGCGGTGTTCCGCCATGACGCGCAGCGGGGTCAGCTGGTCGAAGGCCGCGGCGTCGGCGCCGAAGGAGGCCTCAATGGTCTTGGCCCGCACCTTCGCGAGGGCAGGCTCCTCCTCGCTGGAGAAAGCCAGCGCCGCGCTGTAGACGTCCGGATGCCTCGTGACCATCTGCATGGCGCACGTGCCGCCAAAGGAGAAGCCACCGGCGGCCCACTGGCGGGGATCCGGGTCGACGTCGAGCGTGCGTTTGATCCAGTCCGGCACGTCCCGCGCCAGGAAGGTGTCCGCCCGGGCAATCCGGCTGTCCATGCACAGCGTGTTTCCCGAGGCCGAGCCGTTGGGATCGACCACCACCGTTACCGGCGCCACCCCGGCGTGCTCCGCGGCGAACCGGTCGAGCCGGCTCCGGAGTGCGCCGCCGGTCAGCCAGTCCGCGGGACCGCCCGGCTGGCCGGAAAAGAGGACCAGCACCGGCAGCGCGGGCCGGGGGGAACCCAGGTAGGCCGGAGGGAGATAGACGTAGGCGTCCCGGCTCTGGAAGCCGGAGACGGTGCCGGGGATGACCGCCTTGCGGATGACGCCGTCGGGAAGGTGGGCGGGCGCCTGCCAGTGGGCGAGCCCGGTGGCGGCAGGGGCGCCGGCGGCGCGCGTCAGGCCGGCCTCGAGCGGCTGGATCCGGGCTGCGGCCGCTCCGGTGAGGTCGCCGACAGTGTGGTTCAGGCCGAAGTAGATGTTGATCTGGACGGCGGCCAGCGCGAGGACGGCCAGGAAAGCGGCCGTGGCTGCTGCGCTTGAACGCCAGCGACGGCTACGGCTCGGATTAGTGCCGGTCGGATTAGTGCCGGGCCGTCCGCGGCCCCAGAGCCCAAGCAGGCGCATGAACCACAGCAGCAGGGCGAGGACGCCGGCAACGGACCAGGCGAGGGTCTCCCCCGGCAGTTCGGCAGGAAAGGCGGAGACGGCGTAGAGCAGGAACCAGTGCACGGCAGCGACGAGCGCCGCGGCGAGCAAGGTCATGGCAGCCGCGACGGCCACGGCCGCGCCGGGCTCGCGGCGGCCGGTGCGCCCAAAACCCGTGCGCGCAAAACCCGTGTGCCGGAGGGCAACGTGGGTCAGGAGGTAGGCCAGGCCCGCCGCGGCGGCGGCCCACACGAGCCACACCACCGGGCCGTCGACCAGGCTCAGGCCATCGAGGTAGTCCACCGGGGCTAGCGCCAGGTGCCGACGCCGATGACGGGTCCGGCCTCAAGCCAGGATGACAACCCTGTGTAGGCATCGAATCGCATGGCCAGGAGGACCTGCTGGCCCTCGTAGCGGAGCTCCACGATAACGGCGTCGGGCTGGACCTTGAGGAGCTCAGATTCGGTCGGCTTCCGCCGGCCAAGCAGCTCCAGCGAGCTGCGCCGGAAGGTGTGCTTGGGGCGGACGCTTAGTGAGACCAGGCGGAACCATTCGAGGTCGTTGTCCTGATAACGACAAACCCCCATCTGCCAGCTGTTTCCAGCCGTGCAGATGGAGGCGTCCACCGTGCCCAGGGCGCGCCGCAGATTGAAGCGGCGCACCCCCGAAAGGCACAGTGCAAATACCAGCAACGCAAACGCAGTTGCCAGGACGATGAACGGCAAACCAATATCGTTCATCAAGGTCGTGCTAGCGGATCCCCGCAGTAGCCGCTTCGCCCATTTGGGCGTTGTCAGCAACAATGACCACCCTGTTGTTGTCGACAGAGAAGAATCCCCCGTCAACGACTACAGCGATGCGGTCACCGGATACCGGCTCGATTGCCAGCTCACCTTCGGCCAGAATCGCCAGCAGGGGCGAGTGGCCGGGCAGGATTCCGATTTCACCATCGCTGGTGCGGGCCTTGACCATCTTGGCCGCTCCGGACCACACAAAGTGGTCCGCTGCGACAATCTCAACCTCAAGCTCAGCCATATTACTTGGTCTGTTCCTGGATCTTGGCCCACTGGCGCTCGACGTCGTCCAGGCCGCCGACGTTGAAGAACGCCTGCTCTGCAACGTGGTCAAGGTCGCCGTCGCAGATAGCGGTGAAGCCTTCAACAGTGTCCTTGATCGACACGGTGGAGCCCTCGACGCCGGTGAACTGCTTGGCGGTGTAGGTGTTCTGCGAGAGGAACTGCTGGATGCGGCGTGCACGCGACACGACGATCTTGTCTTCTTCAGAGAGTTCGTCAACGCCGAGGATGGCGATGATGTCCTGAAGTTCCTTGTTCTTCTGCAGGATCTGCTTGACGCGGACGGCCGTGTTGTAGTGGTCGTGACCGATGTACTGCGGATCCAGGATGCGGGAGGTCGACGTCAGCGGGTCAACGGCCGGGTACAGACCACGGGAAGCGATTTCACGGGAAAGTTCCGTGGTCGCGTCGAGGTGTGCGAAGGTCGTGGCCGGAGCCGGGTCGGTGTAGTCATCTGCGGGAACGTAGATGGCCTGCATCGAGGTGATGGAGTGGCCCTTGGTGGACGTGATGCGCTCCTGGAGGAGGCCCATCTCGTCAGCCAGGTTGGGCTGGTAGCCCACGGCCGACGGCATGCGGCCGAGGAGGGTGGAAACCTCGGAGCCTGCCTGGGTGAAGCGGAAGATGTTGTCGATGAAGAGCAGCACGTCCTGGTTCTGCACATCGCGGAAGTACTCCGCCATGGTCAGGGCGGACAGTGCAACGCGCAGACGCGTTCCCGGCGGCTCGTCCATCTGGCCGAACACAAGGGCGGTGTCCTTGAGGACGCCGGCCTCTTCCATTTCGACCCAGAGGTCGTTACCTTCACGGGTACGCTCGCCGACACCGGCGAACACCGAGGTGCCGCCGAAGTTGCGGGCAACACGGGTGATCATTTCCTGGATCAGCACGGTCTTGCCGACGCCGGCACCACCGAACAGGCCGATCTTGCCACCCTTGATGTACGGGGTGAGGAGGTCGATCACCTTGATGCCGGTTTCCAGCATCTCGGTGGAGCCTTCCAGGGTCGCGAAGGCCGGAGCCTTGCGGTGGATAGGCCAGCGTTCGCTGATCTGGAGTTCGGACTCGGCAACGTCGAGGGGCTGGCCCAGCACGTTGAAGATGTGGCCCTTGACGCCGTCGCCCACGGGCACGGAGATCGGGGCACCGGTGTCCACCACGTTGGTACCGCGGACAAGTCCGTCGGTGGCCTGGAGGGAGATGGCACGGATCAGGTTGTCACCCAGGTGCAGGGCAACCTCGAACGTGATGGTTCGGGTCTCACCGTTGAGAGTGATCTCGGTGGTGAGTGCGTTGTAAATCGAGGGGATTGCGTCAGCCGGGAATTCGACGTCGACAACCGGGCCAATAACACGTGCAATACGACCGGTAGCACCGGACGTTGCGGCTACGTGATCGGTAGCAGTGGCAGTCATCTCTCTCACTTCACTCAGTAGATGGCGTGGGGTTAAGTTTATCTTTTGGTGCAGGTACAGCTGGATCCGGGCTCGTGCTGGCTAGGACGCGGACAACGCGTCGGCACCGGCAACGATTTCGGAAAGCTCCTGCGTAATTTCAGCCTGACGGGCAGTGTTGCGCAGACGCGTGTACTTCTTGATGAGATCCGTCGCGTTGTCGCCGGCGGACTTCATCGCACGCTGGCGGGCTGCGAGCTCGGAAGCTGCTGCCTGCAACATGGCGGCGAAGATACGTGATTCGATGTAGCGCGGCAGCAGGGCATCGAGAACCTGCTCCGTTTCCGGCTCGAATTCGTAGAGGGGCAGCAGGTCCGATTCGGACGCGGCTTTCTCTTCGACAACCTCGAGCGGCAGCAGACGGACGACCGTCGGCTCCTGGGTCACCATCGACTTGAAGCGGGTGTAGACGACGTGGATTTCGTCGACGCCGCCCTCTTCGTAGGCGTTAGCGAATTCGGCCAGCAGTGCTTCGCTGACTTCGCGCGCGGTCGCAAACTCCGGTGCATCCGTGTTGCCGGTCCATACGCGAGCGTATTCACGGTTCCGGAAGTCGAAGTACGCCTGCGCCTTGCGGCCGACCAGGAACGTCTTGACTTCCTTGCCTTCCCCGTGGAGCAGCTCGTTGAGGCCTTCGGCCTGCTTGAGGACACTCGCCGAGTAAGATCCCGCGAGGCCACGGTCCGAGGTGATGACCAGGACGGCGGCCCGGCGGATCTGCGCCGGCTCGGTGACCAGGGGGTGGTCGATTTCGCTCTGGCTTGCGACAGCAGAAACGGCACGCGTGATCGCGTTCGCGTAAGGCAGTGAAGCTGCTACGCGTGCGCGGGCCTTGCCGATGCGCGAGGTAGCGATCAGTTCCATCGCCTTGAAGATCTTGCGCATCGACGTCGTCGAGCTGATCTTCTGGCGGTAGACCCGGATCTGGGCTCCCATACTTATCCTTTCCTAAGATCCCGATGGCCGGGACTGCCGGAACCCGTGCGGGTCCCGGCAGTCCCTGCCAGCGAAACTAGCGCTTCTGCTTGACGATTTTTTCCTGGTCGACCTGATCCTCGCCGATGGGGGCGTGTTCCTCGTGCCCCGCACCGACCAGGAGGTTGTCTCCCTCGCCGAAGAAGCCCTTCTTGAAGTCCACGATTGCGGTCTTCAGTGCTTCAGCGGTGTCATCGTCCATGACGTTGGTCTGGGCCAGCGTCGTCAGGATGGAGGACTTGTGCTTGAGGTGCTCCAGGAACTCGGTCTCGAAGCGGTTGATGTCTTCAACCGGAACCTCGTCCAGGTGGCCGTTGGTGCCGGCCCAGATGGAGACGACCTGGTTCTCGACCGGGAACGGCGAGTACTGGCCCTGCTTGAGCAGTTCCATCAGGCGTGCACCGCGGGTCAGCTGCTGGCGCGATGCGGCGTCCAGGTCCGAGGCAAACATGGCGAAGGCCTGCATGTCGCGGTACTGGGCCAGTTCCAGCTTCAAGGTACCGGAGACCTTCTTCATGGACTTGACCTGGGCGGCGCCACCAACACGGGAGACGGACACACCGACGTCGACAGCGGGGCGCTGGTTGGCGTTGAAGAGGTCCGACTGCAGGAAGATCTGGCCATCGGTGATGGAGATCACGTTGGTCGGGATGTAGGCGGAAACGTCGTTCGCCTTGGTCTCGATCAGCGGCAGACCGGTCATCGAGCCTGCACCGAGCTCGTCGGAGAGCTTGGCACAACGCTCCAGCAGACGGGAGTGCAAGTAGAAGACGTCGCCCGGGTAGGCTTCGCGTCCCGGCGGGCGGCGGAGCAGCAGCGACACTGCACGGTAGGCCTCGGCCTGCTTGGACAGGTCATCGAACACGATGAGGACGTGCTTGCCGCCGTACATCCAGTGCTGGCCGATGGCCGAGCCGGCGTACGGTGCCAGGTACTTGAAGCCTGCGGGGTCGGACGCCGGGGAAGCCACGATTGTGGTGTATTCCAGGGCGCCGTTGTCCTCGAGGGTCTGGCGGACGGCTGCGATCGTGGATGCCTTCTGGCCGATCGCCACGTAGATGCAGCGCACCTGCTTCGTCACGTCGCCGGAAGCCCAGTTGGCCTTCTGGTTGATGATCGTGTCGATGGCAATGGCGGACTTGCCGGTCTGGCGGTCACCGATGATCAGCTGGCGCTGGCCGCGGCCGATCGGGATCATGGCGTCGATAGCCTTGAGCCCGGTCTGCATCGGCTCGTGGACCGACTTACGCTGGGTCACGCCGGGTGCCTGGAGTTCCAGAGCACGGGTGGTCTCGGCCTTGATCTCGCCGAGGTCATCGATGGGCTGGCCCAGCGGGTCAACCACGCGGCCGAGGAAGGCGTCGCCAACCGGCACGGACAGAACCTGCCCGGTGCGGTGGACTTCCTGGCCTTCTTCGATTCCGGTGAAGTCACCGAGGATGATGACGCCGATCTCGCGGACGTCGAGGTTCTGGGCCAGGCCCAGCGTGCCGTCTTCGAAGCGAAGCAGCTCGTTCGCCATGACCGAGGGAAGGCCCTCAACACGGGCGATGCCGTCACCTGCGGTTGTTACACGGCCGACCTCTACGCGCTCTGCGTTTCCGGGTTCGTAGGACGCCGCGAACTCGTTCAACGCATTACGGACGTCGTCGGCGTTGATGGTCAATTCGGCCATCTGCAGTCCCTGCTCTCCTGTTTTCGTGATCATCGTTGCTCACGATGACCGGGGTTTCTTGTCGTTAGGTTGTGCTTGTCCGGCTAGCCGGCAAGCTGACGCTGGAGCTGGCCCAGGCGGCCGGCGACCGAAGCGTCAACCACTTCGTCACCTACCTGGATCCGGATGCCACCGATCAGTGCCGGGTCAACGTTCATGTTGATCTTGAGCTCGCGCCCGTAAAGGGCGTTCAGCCCCGCCTGCAGGCGGCTGATCTGCGTTTCCGTCAGCGGACGGGTGACGTCGACCGTTGCAATCCAGCGCTGCTGGCGCTTGGCGGCAAGCTCGGCGAAACGGCGGACCAGCCTGGTGACCTTAAGCCCGCGCGGAGCCGTGACGGCCTGCCCGATCAGGACTTTCGCTTCCTCGCTCGCACCGGGTACGAGCTTGTCGGCGAGGGACACCTTGGCGGCCGGGCTGGCCTGCGGCTCGGACAGAGCACGCTGGACCTCGTGGCTGGACTCGACGGCCTGGTTGAAGGAGAACAGATCGTTCTCCAGCGATTCCAGTCCGCTGAGCCCGGAGGCAGAGACGGCCGACTTGTTCTCGGCAACAGCGATGACCACCGAAGCGGCAAGAGTCTCGAGTGCATCGCCGATATCCCGTGCCGATGCCCAGCGGGAGCTGGCCAGTCCGGCTGCGATTTCAACAGCGTCAGCGGATACTTTCCCGCCGAAGAGCTGCTTGACCAGCGCCGACTTTTCGTCACCGCTGCGGGACGGGTCAGTCAAAGCACGGCGCAAGCCGGCTGAGCTGTCCACGGTTCCCAGGATTCCGAAGAGTTCCTTTGCCAACTGCAGCGACGCGGTGGGAAGCTTGGCCTCCAGTGCCGCCAGCGCAGCGGCCAGCGATTCGCTCGATACACCTGCCATTACTTAGCTACACCCGCGTTCTGGTTCTCCAGATCTGCCAGGAAGCGGTCCACCACTCGGGCCGACCGTGCATCGTCGCTCAGTGCCTCGCCGACGATGCGGCTCGCCAGAGTCGTGGCCAGCGTGCCGACCTCCGCGCGGAGCGACACAACGGCCGCCTGGCGCTCGGATTCGATCTGCGTGTGGGCCTGCGCGGTGATGCGGGCAGACTCGGCAGCCGCCTTCTCCTTCAGCTCTGCAAGGATCTGGGCACCTTCGGCGCGTGCTTCCTCGCGGATGCGGTTGGCTTCGGTGCGGGCTTCCGTGAGCTGCTGCTTGTACTCTTCGAGTGCTGCGGAGGCCTCGGCCTGGGCCTTTTCGGCCTTGGCGATGCCACCCTCGATGGCTTCGGCCCGCTCTGCGAAGGTCTTCTCGAACATCGGGACAACGTACTTGACCACGATGAACATGAGGAGCGCAAAGCCGGCGAAGACGACAAGCATTTCCCAAGGATTGGGAACGAGGGGGTTAGTACCGCCTTCGGTGGCGGCTGAGATGATCGCTTGATTCATATTTCACCCGTCCTTATCTACTCGGTTCTGGATGTTCGGTTGTTCTGTTTACTTGAGAACGAACGCGAAGACCAGGCCGAGGATGGCGAGGGCTTCAGTCAGCGCGAGGCCGAGGAATGCGATCGGCTGCAGGACGCGCTGGGCTTCCGGCTGACGTGCCACGCCGTTGATGTAGGCAGCGAACACGAGACCCACACCGATACCACCGCCGATGGCGGAGAGGCCGTAGCCGACGAGGTTGAGGGAGCCGTTGATGGAGCCTTCCATTTTTTTGTTCCTTTCAAGATGCCACCCATGTGGCAGGTTGTTTGGTTTGCTTCATCCCCTAGAGGGGAAGACTATGTTGTGCCGTCTGGCCTTCTGCCGTCTGGCGCTGGGCCTAGTGGCTGTCGGCGTGGAGCGCGCCTTCGATGTAGATCGCGGTCAGCAGCGTGAAAACGTAGGCCTGCAGCACCATGATCAGCGCTTCGAGCATGTACATGGCGATCGCACCGCCAAGGACGAGTACGGACGCGCCCTTGAGGAGGACGTTTTCCTGCATCACGAGGAATTCGATGCCCGCACCGGAGATCATCACGATCAAGTGGCCGGCCAGCATGGTGGCGAACAGACGGAGGCTGTGCGTGACCGGGCGGACCAGGAAGTTGGAGATGATCTCGATCGGGACGACGATCGGGAGAATGTAGAACGGCACACCGGAAGGAACTGTTGCCAGCTTGAAGTACTTCAGGCCGTTCCTCTTGATGCCGATGGCGATCCAGGTGACATACACGATCGCCGCCATCACGTAGGCTCCGCCGACATGGGAGAAGGTCGGAAGCTGGATCAGCGGGATTGCACCGTAGATGTTGTTCACGAGGATGAAGAAGAACAGGCTGAACAGCAGCGGGACATACTTCATGAAGTCCCGGCCGCCGATAATGTCCTTGGCGATGCCGTTGCGGACGAAGCTGTAGGCAGCCTCGCCTGCGAACTGCAGCTTGCCGGGAACCAGCTGCTGCTTCCGCGCAGCGATCACAAAAAATGTAGCGATAATGACAACCGACAGGATTACCAGCAGCATCTGCTTGGAAAATCCTTCGGCCGCACCCCAGGGGATGATAGCCGGCAGGTGAAGTTCTTCAATTCCAGGAGGCGTGAAGGTTCCTGAATCTTGGGCCGGGAGCGCAAGCGCGATCAACGCGTTTCCTCTCTGCAGTGTCCATCATTGGGCGTTGGGCGGGGACCGGCGACATTGGTGCCCGCCTCTCCCCCTGTAAAATTATTTGGCATTACTGTTCCTCGTCCTGGGACGGGCCACGTGCAGCATTGCCGTCACCAGCAGAAGTTCTGTTACTGGTGAGGCCGTGCATATGAGAAAGATAGAACCCTCCCGCAGCTCCAAGCAGAGCGCCTGCGAGCACAATCCAGCGGGTTCCCCACAGATTATCCAGTCCCCACCCTATCAAACTCCAGACGATGATTCCGCCAACAATGTAGCTGAAGACGGCGATTCCGGCGTTGTATCCGCCGTCGCTTCCGTCGGTCGATACACCGGGGGCACCGGGCGTAGTTTTGGGTGATTTGGCTGGCTGGTTTTCTGGTCCGGTATGTGGTCCGCCAACTGGCCTGCGGCCGGATTTGCGGCTAAACATCGGTGCCGCCTTTTCGCGTTTCGGGATCGTTGTAAATCTGAATCCTGGCCTTGCTGAAACCGTAAATTTCGGCTGCCTGCCAGAACACGACGGTGACGACGGCGCCGATCAGGAACCAGCGGTCGTGCAGCCAGGCCGGGGCGCCGATGACGAAGAGGACCACGGCGAAGCCGACAACCTTGACGAAGTACGTCGCGACGAACACTCCGATCGCTCCGGAGGGGTTGTTGCGGCCGACGAAGTGGCCCACCGCGAGGCTGATGGCAAAGAAGGCCATCACCAGCGCGCCCCCGAACAGGGCGGACCAGAACCCCACGGCGCCGTTAAAGATGAAGGCGGCTGCGCCGGTCAACACCAGTGCTGCGGCGGAGGCCGCTGAACTGATGGCCAGCAGCCTGAGCCACAGGGATTTTGTGGGGCCGGAGACGCCAACGGGTCCGTTGCCGGAAGCGGGTTCCGGTTCGGCGTTGGAGGTCATCAGATCCCAATCGTCGCTGGCGTATTGCTGGTCAAGGCAGGCGGCGAAGTACCGCCCCTGAATTCTACATTAGATAGAAATTATTCGGAAAAGCGCGTCGGAGCCGGTTCCCGGGCATGCCGGTCAGGCTATTCGGGAGTGCGGGCCATCTGCCGCGGCCCGCGCTGGCGCAGGTACGGCCAGGCAGTCGCCACGGCCATGATTGCCGCGGCGGCCAGATCGATGGCGAGGACTATGTGCCAGGGGAAGATCGCGAAAGCGAGGCCGCCGAAGGCGAGGATGCAGGTCCACAAGTACATCAGCACGACGGCGCCGCGGTGCGAGTATCCGATGTCCAGGAGTTTGTGGTGCAGGTGTCCGCGGTCCGCCGACCACGGCGACCGGCCCAGCGCTGTCCGCCGCACCACGGCCAGGCACAGGTCCAGCAGCGGCAGGAACAGCACCGCGAACGGCAACAGGATCGGGATGATCGTGGGGATGCCGTTGGCCCGGTCGTAGAGGCCCGAGCTGATCTGGCCGGTCGAGACGACGCCGGCCGAGGCCATCAGCAGGCCAATCAGCATGGCCCCGGAATCGCCCATGAAGATTTTGGAGGGGAACCAGTTGTGCGGCAGGAAGCCGACGCAGCTGCCGACCACGACGGCGGTCAGCAGGGTGGCGAGGTCCGAACGGTCCAGCAGGACGGCCGTGCGGTGGACCCAGTAGGCCGTGAGGAAGAACGCCGCTCCGCCGATGATCGCCACGCCCGCGGCGAGCCCGTCCAGTCCGTCGATGAAATTGAACGCATTCATGGTGGTGACGATCAGCCCGGCCGTCAGCACAATGCTCACGGCCTCGTTCTGGATCACGATCGGCTCGGGGATGAACGGGATGATCGTCATCCGGACCCCCCAGGTGGCCACGACCAGTGCCGCGGCGCTTTGGCCGATCAGCTTGACCCACCACCGCAGATCCAGCAGGTCATCCGCCACGCCGACAACGACGATCACGGCGGCCCCGGCCAGGATTCCCCATGGCGCCGTGTTGTTCCGGAAGATGTCCTTGACGAAGAACGAATTGCTCGCCGTGACCAGGGCAACCAGCACGCCCGCGAAGATGCCGAGGCCGCCGAGCCGGGAGATCGGGGTGGAATGCATGTCGCGGCTGCGGATCGGGGAATACAGCTCCAGCTTGTTGCCCGCGAGCCGGGCACCCCATGTCGCCGCGTAGGTCACGATCGCTGCCGTCAGCATCATGAGCAGGTACATGATCACGGGACGACCACCAGCCGAACACCGTCAGTACCGTCAGCACAGGCACCGCACGCCGGCACGTCCCGCAGCACCGGACGCGCCGGTGAGCTGCGGAAATGGGGTGGATTCGATTGCGGTGGAACTGTCTTTCGAAAAATGAAACTTCTCCGTCGCCGTGCGCAGGGCAGGCAGTGCGTAGTGCCTGACAGGGCTGTATTACAGTGGACTCTAGTCAAGATACTAATGCCAACGGCCACCTGTCTTCGCGTCACACGGCCCTCTGCCGGCGGGAAAACCACTGACGGTCGTGCTGAAAGGACCCCGCGATGACCCCCTCGGTTGCAGTCGCTGCCGTGACGTTTGACCGTCCCAGGGAGCTGGCGGTCCTGATGGACGCCATCAACAACCAGACCGCTCCAGTGCAGTCCATTTGCCTCGTCGACAGTGGCACCGTGCCGTCGACGGACGTTGCCGGCCAGCACGCCAACGTGGACTATGTCCGGTCCGAGGCAAACCTTGGCGGCGCCGGCGGATTCTCGTTGGCCATCCTCAAGGCCGTGGCCAGCGGGGCTGACTGGATCTGGATGATGGACGACGACGCCGAACCGGCAGATCCCGACTGCCTTGCCACGTTGCTCCGTGAGGCCCAGGAACGTGATCTGGACGCCGTCGTGCCCCTTGTGGTGGCCCCCGGCCACCCGGACCAGCTGTCCTTTTTCTTCCGGCTGGGCGGCAAGGTCACGCATGAGCGCGCGGAGGTGGAAAAGGTCGGATTCCTGCCCGACGACGGGCACTTCTTCAACGGCGCCCTGATCCGTTCCGATGTCTTCTTCAAAGTCGGGCTGCCGGACATGCGCCTTTTCATCCGTGGCGACGAGGTGGACTTCACGCTCAGGCTCAGGAAGGCCGGGATCCGCTTCGGCACGGTGACCACCGCCGCCATCACGCACCCGCACGCCTTCGCTGAAACCAAGCACGTCTTCGGTGCGCGGTGGCACGTGATCGTTCCGGATTCCGCCTTCAAGCGCTACTTCTACTACCGGAACCGCGGGTACATGATCCGCCGCCACTTCCGGGTCAAGTCCTTCATCGCGGATGTGGGCGGCTACCTCGGCTACTTCCTGCGCAGCGGCGACTTCCGCGGGCTCGCTGACTGGTTCCGCGCCTTTTCCGCCGGGCTCCGCGGCAAGGGCTTCGGCCCGCTGGAGGACCAGAAGTTCTGACGTGCTCCCCCGCTGGCAGCCCCGCCGGCAGCCTAGGGCTGCCGGCGCAGGCGCCGGCGGAGCAGCAGGCCCAGCAGCACCCAGGGTTCGCCGAACACCCGGTAGGCCACCCGCTGCGGGTGGAGCATGAGCCGCCAGGCCCACTCGAGCCCGAGCCGGCCGATCCAGCGCGGCGCCAGTTTCTGCACACCGGCAATCTGTTCGATGGCGCCGCCGACGGTGCAGTAGACCGCAGGCGGAAGCGCGGCAAGCCGGCGGGCCATGACCTGCTCCTGCAGCGGCATCCCGAGGCCCAGCAGCACAAGTTGCGGGCGCAGCCGGTTCAGCCATTCGACCGCGGCTTCCTCAACTTCCTTGTTCCAGCCTTCGCCAGGCATGCCGTCGACCCGCGCCCCGGGGACGATCTCCCGCAGCTTGGCCACGGCGCCGGCGTTGGCCACGGCGCCTGCACCGATGACCGCAATGCGCTCCAGTCCCGCGACATTGCCGAGCGCGGGAATCCAGTCGGTCGACCCCAGCCGGTAATCCATCACCGGTTCCCTGCCGTCGTCTTCTTCGCCGGTCTTCGCCCAGAGCCAGAGCACCGGTGCGCCGTCGATCAGGACCACGTCGCTGCGCTCGTAGAACGAGCGGAAGGCAGGATCGGAGTGCAGCAGCGTCACGCTGTGCAGGTTGTGCCCCACCACGATCCGGGTCCGGCCCTCGGCCATGAAGGTGCTGAGGACCGCGGTCAGCTCGGACACCGTCACGGGGGTCGCTTCGACGTCGAGGAAAGGGACGCGCTGACGCTCCAGCGTCATGCGGAACCGGGCTCCGGCGCAGCGGCGGGCTCCGGAGCATCCGCAGCATCGGCGGCGTTGCCGTCGATGTCCAGGACGCCGGGCACCACGCCGCGCAGGCGGTCGAGGCTGATGGCTCCCTGCCGGACGACGCGCAAGGGCAGCGCCGTCGCGTCGACGATGGTCGAGGCGAGGGCGTCGGCGCCGTCGGCGGGCCGGGGTCCGCCCTCCAGGTAGACCTCCACGGATTCCGCCAGCTGGGCTTCGGCGTCCGCGGCGGTCTGCGCCGCGGCGTGCCCGGTGCGGTTCGCGGAGGACACCGCGAGGGGTCCGGTAAGCGTCAGCAGGTCCTGGGCGATCTCGTCGGCCGGGATCCGCAGGGCGACCGTGCCTTTGGTCTCGCCGAGATCCCAGTCCAACGACGGCTGGGCATGCAGGATCAGGGTCAGGCCGCCGGGCCAGAACGCCTCGGCCAGCCGCCGCGCCTCGGCCGGAACGTCCGTGGCCAGGCCATCAAGGGCGTTCAGCCTCGGGATCAGCACGGGCGGCGGCATCTTCCGGCTCCGGCCCTTGGAGGCGAGCAGCAGGGTCACGGCAAGGGGTGAAAAGGCGTCGGCGGCAATCCCGTAGACCGTGTCCGTGGGAAAGACCACGCACTTGTTCTCCCGGATGGCCCGCTGGGCGTGCTCAAGTCCCGCAGCGCGCTGCTCGGCCGCCGTGCAATCGTAGCTAGTCGTCACTGGCCTATTCTTTCATCACTTGTCACACGATTATTCGCAGGCGTCGGCCCTGACGGTGCCAGGACGGCGCTGGTGGCGCGGTCCTTGCCGTTGAGGTCACGGTGCGTTGTCACCTCGGCGAACACCCCGGTGCGGTTGAGCATCGCGGCGATCCATTCCGACTGGACCTCGGCGTGCTCCATCACGAAGTAGCCGCCGGGGACCAGCAGGCGGGCAGCCGAGGCGGCCGCCGCCGTCGGAAGTTCCATCCCGTCCGCTCCCCCGCCGTAGAGCGCCTCGGGCGGGTCGTGCAGCGCCACTTCGGGTTCGTTCGGGATCGCTTCGGCGGGGATGTAGGGCGGGTTGGAGACGACGACGTCGAACGTGCCGTTGTGTTCGGCCAGCGCATCGCGCAGGTCGCCACGGATGAGGTGGACGCCCAGGGGAGCCAAGTTTTTCTCCGCCCACGCGTGCGCGAATTCGCTGAACTCGACCGCGTGGACTTCCGCGCCGGGAACCTCATGGGCGATCGAGCCTGCAATGGCACCGGACCCGGTGCCCAGGTCCACGACCTTGGGGTGCGCCAGGCCGTGCAGCCGTTTCCTGGCGCTGAGCCAGTCCAGGACCAGCTGCACCACGGATTCGGTCTCCGGCCGCGGGATGAACACACCGGGACCGACGGCGAGTTCGAGGTAGCGGAAGTGCGCCACGCCCGTTATGTGCTGCAGCGGGATCCGCTGCGCCCGTTCGGCGACGAGGTCGGCGTAGCCTTCCGGCGCCGGCGAGTCCCCGAGCATCAGCGCGCGCAGCCGGCCCAGTCCGACGCCGAGCAGGTGCTCGGCCAGGAGCTCGGCGTCCACACGCGGGCTGGGCACGCCGGCCTCCGCGAGGACCGCCGTCGCCTCGCTGACGGCCTCCGCGAGGCTCGGACCATCACCTGCAGTCATCACCAGTGACCCGCGCCTATTCGCCGATGGCGTCGAGCCGGGACTGCTCGTCCAATTCAATGGCCGACTGGATCACCGGTTCCAGGTCGCCATTCATGACCTGGTCCAGGTTGTAGGCCTTGTAACCGGTGCGGTGGTCCGCAATCCGGTTTTCCGGGTAGTTATAGGTACGGATGCGCTCGGAGCGGTCCATGGTGCGGATCTGCGACTTGCGCTGCGCCGAGTTTTCGGCGTCGATCAGCTCCTGCTGGTGCGCCAGGATGCGGGCACGCAGCACGCGCATGCCGGCCTCACGGTTCTGCAGCTGCGACTTCTCGTTCTGCATGGCGACGACGATTCCGGTGGGAAGGTGCGTGATGCGCACCGCGGAGTCGGTGGTGTTGACCGACTGCCCGCCGGGACCGGAGGAGCGGTAGACGTCGATCTTGAGATCGTTCTGGTTGATCTCGAGCTCCTCGGGCTCGTCCACTTCGGGCAGCACCAGCACGCCGGCGGCCGAGGTGTGGATGCGGCCCTGGGATTCGGTAACGGGGACACGCTGGACCCGGTGCACGCCGCCTTCGAACTTGAGCCGGGCGTACACGCCTTCGGCCGGATCGTTCGAGCTGCCCTTGACGGCCATCTGGACATCCTTATACCCGCCGAGGTCCGACTCGGTGGCAGAGATGATCTCGGTCTTCCAGCCGCGGGATTCCGCGTAACGGCTGTACATCCGCAACAGGTCCGCGGCGAACAGGGCAGCCTCGTCGCCGCCTTCGCCGCCCTTGACCTCGAGGATCACGTTGCGGGAGTCGTCCGGGTCCCGCGGGATCAGCAGCCGGCGCAACTTGGCCGCCGCCAGCTCCAGCGCGGCCTCCAGCTCGGGCACCTCGGCCGCAAACTCGGGGTCCTCGTCCGCCATTTCCTTGGCAGCGGCCAGGTCATCGCGGATGCCTTCCCAGCGGTGGTAGGCCTCCACAATGCCGTTCAACTGGGCAGAACGCCGCCCCAGCTTCCGGGCCAAGCGCTGGTCAGCGTAGACAGCAGGATCCCCCAGCTGAGCCTGAATAGAGTCATGCTCATCCAACAGGCCCTGTACGGACTCAAACATTTTCAAACCTCTTTCGACTCTCTCAAGTCTAGTTACTGCGGGTGGGTCCTTTTAAACCAACAACCGCTCGAGAAATTGGCGGCCAGGGAGTGGCTTCGGGCCTGCCGTAGCCGGGTGGCTCACGATCGCAGATCGTGAGCCACCCGGCGGAGGGGCGGGGCCGCCAATTTTCGAGCGGTTACGCGACGCTACTTGTCGTTATCGGACTTCGCACCAAGCGTCGTCTTCTGCACCTGCATGAGGAACTCGACGTTGCTCTGGGTCTCCCGGATCTTGTTGGTCAGCAGCTCAAGGCTCTGCTGCGTTTCGAGTCCGGACAGGACGCGGCGCAGCTTCCACATGATCTTGACTTCCTCGGGGGAAAGCAGGTTTTCCTCGCGGCGGGTACCGGACGCGTTGACGTCCACGGCCGGGAAGATGCGCTTGTCCGCGAGCTGGCGGGACAGGCGCAGTTCCATGTTGCCGGTGCCCTTGAACTCTTCGAAGATGACCTCGTCCATCTTGGAACCGGTCTCGACGAGCGCGGTGGCCAGGATGGTCAGCGAGCCGCCGTTTTCGATGTTGCGGGCTGCACCGAAGAAGCGCTTCGGCGGGTACAGCGCTGCGGAGTCCACACCACCGGACAGGATGCGGCCGGAGGCCGGTGCTGCCAGGTTGTAGGCGCGGCCCAGGCGGGTCATGGAGTCCAGGAGCACCACAACGTCCATGCCCATTTCCACGAGGCGCTTGGCACGCTCGATGGAAAGCTCGGCCACGGTGGTGTGGTCGTCGGCGGGACGGTCGAAGGTGGAGGCAATGACCTCACCCTTGACGGTGCGCTGCATGTCCGTGACTTCTTCGGGACGTTCGTCAACGAGCACCATCATGAGGTGGACCTCAGGATTGTTGGTGGTGATGGCGTTGGCGATGGACTGCAGGATGAGCGTCTTGCCGGCCTTCGGCGGCGAAACGATCAGGCCGCGCTGGCCCTTGCCGATCGGGGCCACGAGGTCGATGACGCGCGGGCCGATCTTCTTCGGGTCCGTCTCGAGGCGCAGGCGCTCGGAGGGGTACAGCGGGACGAGCTTCGCGAATTCGACGCGGTCCTTGAGCTCTTCCGGCGTCTTGCCGTTCACCGAGGTGACGCGGACCAGGGCGTTGAACTTCTGGCGGGCGGACTGCTGCTGGCTCCCCTGCTGGGCTTCGCCTTCGCGCGGTGCACGGATGGCGCCGACGACGGCGTCGCCCTTGCGCAGGTTGTACTTCTTGACCTGGGCGAGCGAGACGTAGACGTCGTTCGGGCCCGGCAGGTAACCGGACGTGCGGATGAACGCATAGTTCTCGAGCACGTCGAGGATACCGGCGACCGGCAGCAGGACATCGTCCTCGGTGACCTCGACGTCGTCGACGTCGGGTCCCTGCTGACGTCCGCGGCGGCGGTCGTTGCGGTCGCGGAAGCGATCGTTGCGCGAGGAGTTGTCGCGGCTGTCCTGCTGGCCCTGGCGGTCACCGCGGTCGTTGCGGTCACGACGGTTGCGGCGGTTCCGGCGGCTTCCGCCGTCAGAATCATCGCTGTCGCGGGTGTTCTCACGGGTGCTCTCGCGGGTGCCGGCCGAGTCGTCGCGGCCCCCACGGGTGCGGGTGTCACGGCGCTGGCCGTCTTCGCTGGGCTCACCCTGGCGCTGTTCACGCTGTTCGGTGCGCTGTTCACGCTGTTCGGTGCGCTGATCGCGCTGTTCACGCTGCTCGGTGCGCTGTTCAGCGGCGGGCTGTTCGGCCGGGGCCTCGACGGCGTTCTGGCCGGCATCCGTGGCCTGGGCTGCGGCTTCGCCGCGGCGGCGGTTGCGGGTGCGCGGCTGCCTCGTGCGGTCGCCGGATTCCGTTCCGGAAACGGCGGCGCCGGATTCTGCAGTGGCGGATTCCCGGGCGCCGGACTCGGTGGAAACCGCGGGGGCTTCAGCCGGGGCGGCGGCGGGTGCCTCAACGGCGGGAGCCGTGACGACTCCGTCGCTGCCTGCACGGCGGCTGCGGCCACGGCGGGCGCGGGGGCTTTCCTGGGCCGGGGCCACATCGGCGGCGGGCACCGTTGCGGGCGCAGCTGCCGGGG
>Ga0207691_10000531_pt1 | contig 38060 bp, 26 predicted proteins | sample KBSM13metaG_FD_184327 | JGI IMG/M metagenome (GOLD analysis project Ga0207691, IMG submission 184327) | Miscanthus rhizosphere microbial communities from Kellogg Biological Station, Michigan, USA - KBS M1-3 metaG (SPAdes) (version 2) | ecosystem: Host-associated > Plants > Roots > Rhizosphere >...
TCACCCGCGCCGCGCGGTAGCCGCAGTGCGGTGTCGGTTTCCAAGACGAAGTCTTGTCCGAAGTCGACGCCAATCAGCTTCCCGACCGGCTCGAGCCCGGAGCGCTGGACACGCTTGTCTTCGCCCAGCACCGGAGCCGCGAGCACGAAGGCGCTGCCTCCGCCCTGGATGAAAGCCACGATGCGCGCCGACGCCGCGTCATCGACCGCGACGCTCGGTCCGGCAACGACGAGCACGGTGCAATCGGCGAGCGTTGCGCCAGGCGACGCCAGATCCAGCGCGAGCACTTCGAAGTTGCTCTTCTCCAGACGGTGGCGCACCTCGGCCAATCCTTCCGGGCCCACGTCGTCGATCGATAGCTCACGGTGACCAGTCGCGAAGCAGGCCTTGGCCTTGCTTCCGCCGAGCACGTTGGCGATGCCCTCGGTCAGCGCTTGCTCCAAGCGCGGCCGCGCCTTGCCGGACTGCTCGTCGTAGTGCACGAGCTCCTCTGCGGTGATGAACCAGTGACGCTCGCCACGCGAGATGACCAAGCTCGCGTCCGTCACGACGCGGCCGTCCTCCGCGCGCCCAGTGAGCAGCCCCAAGTCCTTCTGGAGCGCCTGAAATTCAGCCGGATTCTGATCGGGGTCGACGAATCTCGAGCTCAGCTTGGAGGTCTCGGCGCGGTACTGAACCAGCATCTGTCGCACGCTCACGCTGAGCGGGTCGGCGCGACTCAAGAACACCGTGACCACGAGCGGCTGCTCGAGGGCGTGCAGGGTCGCGAGCGTGGCCGGCGAAAGTGTGTACAGCCGCTCTGCGGTCAGATCCCAACGTTTGTACCAACGCGCGACGAGTACGTTCAGGTTGACGGCCAAGAGCGCCGCGCCCAACACTCCGAGCGCCGCGAAGGCGCGAAACGTGCGCGACACGCCGCCGCGTGCGCTCGCCAGCGCGCGGGGTTTGGCTGGCGCGCTCATCCCCACCGCCAGGAGTCGACCACGCGGGTAGTCACGAACAGGCCCAGCGCCACCACTGTGCCGTCGAACACGACACGGCGCAAATCCAGGATCCCTTTCGAGAAGTCTTCCATTTGGCCCATCATCGAAACGTGCGCGCACACGTCGCGGAATACACCGGGATCGAAGATGTATTCCCCGACGCCCAGGATGAACAAGCCGAACTCGATGAAGATGGTCAGCAGCAGCGCGACCAGTTGGCTCTTGGTCATGGCGCTCATCAGCGTGCCGAGGCTCAAGTAGGCGGCTCCGATGCCGAGCAGCCCCAGGTAGCTCGAACCCACCACGCCCCAGTCGACGACCCCAGTTTTTCGCAGAATTACCAGGTAAAGTAGCGTAGGCAGCCAGATCAGTGCGTAGGTCGTGAGCAGCGCCGCGTATTTGCCGAGCACCACGCTGGTCGGCCTAATGGGTGCGGTGAGCAGGGCCTCGATCGTACCGCTGCGACGCTCTTCGGCGAACACGCGCATGCTGAGCGCGGGACACACCAAGAGCAGCGTCATGAGCAAGAAGATCGACTCTTGCCCGAAGTACGCTTGCACGGGTCCGGTGTCGACCGACACGTCGGCCATGCTCGCAAAGTGGGTGATGATCGAATAGAAAATAGCGCCCTGCAGCAGCAGGAACACCGTCAGCAAGACCCAGGCTAGCGGAGTCACCCACAGGCTGAGCATTTCGCGGCGATAGATGGCAATGAAGCCGTTCACCGAGCGCTCCCTGGCTCGCTCGTGCCGCTTTCGGCCTTCTCGTGAGCGGTCAGTGCGCTGAAGACCTGCTCCAGTGATGCCTGCTCGGGGATCAGCGCGTGAATGCCGATGCGCGCCTCGGTCAGCGCTCGCACCAGCATTTCGATGGCCGCTTCGGCGTCGCTCGCCTCACTCACCGCCAGGTGCAGAGTGCGGCGTCCTTCGCCCGCCTCGTCGCTGCTGACCGAACGCAAACTGAGCCCCGAAATGCCGGAAATAGCCGCCTCTGCAGCCAGCTGCGGGTCGCGCACGCGGACGCTCAAGGCGCTCGAGCTCTGGCGCGCGCGCAGAGCTTCCAGGCTGCCCTCCGCGACCAAGCGCCCGCGGTCGATCACGAGCGCGCGCTCGCAAGTGGCCTCGACCTCGGACAAGATGTGGGTCGAGAGCAGCACCGTGCGCTCGCTACCCAAGTCTTTGATCAGTGCCCGTACCTCGCGGATCTGATTCGGATCGAGGCCTGCCGTGGGCTCGTCCAAAATCAACAGCGGCGGGTCGCTGACCAAGGCATCGGCCAGGGCGACTCGCTGGCGGTAACCTTTGGACAGGTGGCCTATCACCGTGCCCGCCATGTGCGTGACGCCCGCGCGTTCCATGGCGCCGCCGATGGCTGCTTGTTGCTTTTTGCGCGGCACTTCCTTCAAGCGCGCACGAAACAGCAGGTATTCGAGCACGCGTAGCTCGGGGTAGAGCGGCGCACTCTCCGGCATGTAGCCGAGGGCGCGCCGCGCGGCCAGCGGCGCCTCGGCAATGTCGTGACCCGCGATGCGTACCTGGCCACTCGTGGCACCCAGGAAGCCGGCCAGGATGCGCAGAGTGGTGCTCTTGCCAGCCCCGTTCGGGCCGAGAAAGCCCACGATTTCGCCCTTTTTGACCGAAAACGAGAGCTCATGCACCGCGACTACGGTGCCGTAGTCTTTGGTCAGGTTCGAGACTTCGATCACGCGTTGGCCGAAGCGTCCTCGGTCTCGTCGTCGTCTACGGCGCCCTCTTCTTCCAGGATCGCGCCGTGGCACTTCTTGAACTTCTTGCCCGAGCCACACGGGCACGGGTCATTGCGGCCGATCTTGGGCGCCGGCGGCGCGCTTCTTCGCGGTTGAACCGGGAGCGGTGCAGCTTCCGGGACCCCGTCGGAATCGCCCGGATGACGCGCGACTGCGGCTTCCAACTCGGCGCGGTAACGTGCCTCGGCCTCCGCTTCGATGGCGGCGATCTCTTCCTGGCGATGCGGGCGCTCCTCGAACAGGCGCACGAGCACGGTGCTCGAGATCTTCGCCATCATGTTCAAAAACAGGTTGTAGCCCTCTTTCTTGTACTCGTTCTTGGGATCGCGCTGGCCGTACCCGCGCAGCCCGATGCCGTCGCGCAGATGCTCCATGTTGGACAAGTGCTCGACCCAAGCTTCGTCGATGCACTCGACGTACAGGCGGCGAAACGCCCGCAGCAGCATTTCCGGCCCGACCTCTTTTTCCTTTTCGACGAAGGCAGCCTCACCGAAGCGATACAGCTCGCGCACCAGGTAGTCCGCGTCCCCGATCTCGTTGACGCTCTGGTCGGGATCGACCCGGAAGTGCTCTTTGAAGCCCTGGTGGATGCCCTTCCAGTCCCAGTCTTCGGCTTGCTTGTTGGGCGGGCAGTTCTCTTCGACCATCGCGCCCACGACGCGATCGAGCAAGTCCAGCACGCGCTCGCGTTGCTCGGACAAGCCGTGCGTCACGAGCTCGACCAGCTCTTCGTACACGCCGAGGGGCGTGCGTTCGCGGCGCGTCTCCAGATCCAGCTTCACGCCCCAGGTGTGGTAGGCGTCGTTTTGCAGTGAGCGGAGCTCGACGAGTGTTCCGGCTTTCTCCAGCTCCGCGTCGCTGGGCGCGCGATACTTGCCGTCGTCGCCGGTCGGTTGCAGGGGCGGGTCGCAGTACATGCCGATCAACTGCGCGACCAACGGGCGCGAGCGCTCCGCGATCTTCTCGTCAATGGCAATGACCCGGATCTCTCCGGTGGATTTGCCGTTTTCGTCGTGCTCTTCGGGCGCGTATCGGCCGAGCAAGAGCTGCTGCCGCAGCGTGTACACGGTCTTGCGCTGCGCGTTCATCACGTCGTCGTATTCGAGCAGGTTCTTGCGAATGTCGAAGTTGCGCTCTTCGACCTTGCGCTGCGCGTTCTCGATGCTGCGCGAGACCAGCGGATGCTCGATCGGCTCGTCGTCGGGCATGCCCATGCGATCCATCAAGTTCTTCACGCGGTCGCCGGCGAAGATGCGCATCAGGTCGTCTTCGAGCGAGAGATAGAACTTGCTGTAACCGGGGTCGCCTTGGCGGCCTGCGCGACCGCGCAGCTGGTTGTCGATGCGGCGCGACTCGTGGCGCTCGGTGCCGATGATGTACAGACCGCCGAGCTCCACGACCTCGTCGTGCTCGACCTTGCATTTGGCCGCAATTTCGCTGACCAGCTGGGCGAACTCTTCCGGGTGCGTTTCCGGGGTCTTGCCCGACTTTCTGAATTCGACGCCGGCGATCATCTCGGCGTTGCCGCCCAGCATGATGTCCGTACCGCGCCCGGCCATGTTGGTGGACACGGTGATCGCGCTCTTCTTGCCCGCTTGCGCCACGATGAAGGCCTCGTTTTCGTGGTGCTTGGCGTTCAGCACGTGGTGCGGGATCTTCTTTTTGGCCAAAATCCGCGCGATCGCCGAGCTCTTCTCGACGCTGGTCGTGCCGACCAGGACCGGACGACCCTCTTCGTGGTGAGTGAGGATGTCCCGCGTCAACGCGTTGAACTTCTCGCGCTCGGTCTTGTACACGACGTCGTGGTCGTCCTGGCGGATGTTCGGCTTGTTGGTGGGGATGGCCGTCACCATCAGCTTGTAGGTCTCCGAGAACTCGTGAGCCTCCGTCTCGGCAGTACCCGTCATGCCCGCGAGCTTCTTGTACAAGCGGAACAAGTTCTGGAAGGTGATCGTGGCCATCGTGCGGCTCTCCTCTTGGATGCGCACGTTCTCCTTGGCCTCGACCGCTTGATGTAGCCCGTCGCTCCAGCGTCGACCGGCCAGCACGCGACCCGTGAATTCGTCGATGATCAGCACCTTGCCATCGCCGGACACCATGTAGTGCTGATCGCGCTTGTACAGCGCGTGCGCGCGCAGCAGCTGATTCAAGATGTGCAGGGTCTGCACGTTGACCGGGTCGTACAGGTTGCCGATGCCGACCAGGCGTTGCACGGTCTCCACGCCTTCGTCGGTGAGCGTGGCGCTGAAGCCCTTCTCGTCGACGTTGTAGTGCTCGTCCTTGATTAGCTTGGTGACGATTTCGTTCAGCGTGCGGTACTTCTCGCTGGCCGCGTCGGCCGCGCCGCTGATGATCAAGGGCGTGCGCGCCTCGTCGATCAAAATCGAGTCAACCTCGTCGACAATCGCGAAATTCAGCGGGCGCTGCATGTACTCCAGCGCCGAGAATTTCATGTTGTCGCGCAGGTAATCGAAGCCGAACTCGTTGTTCTGGCCGTAGCAAATGTCGGACTGGTAGGCGCGTCGCTTGTCCTCGTCACTTTGCTGGTTGACGATCGTGCCGATGCTCAGGCCGAGCCACTTGTACAGGCGCCCCATCCACTCCGCATCGCGCGTGGCTAGGTAATCGTTGACCGTGATCAAGTGCACGCCCTTGCCTTCCAGGGCGTTGAGGTACACGGGCAAGGTAGCGACCAGGGTCTTGCCTTCACCGGTGCGCATCTCGGCGATCGAGCCTTTGTGCAGCACCATGCCGCCGAGCATCTGCACGTCGTAGTGACGCATCTTGAGCACACGCAAGCTGGCCTCGCGGCAGACCGCGAACGCATCGACCAAAATGTCGTCGAGCGTCGCTCCGGAATCGAGCTTCTGCTTGAACTCGGCCGTCTTGGCTTGGAGCTCGGCATCGCTCAGCTTTTTCAGTGCCGCTTCACGCCCGGCGACCTCGACGACCAGCGGTTGCAACCGTTTGACCGCGCGTTCGTTCGACGTGCCGAAAAGCTTCTTCGCTACCCAGGTGAGCATGTTCTTTTGTCCACTCGCGAGGGGGCGGCACGAGTCACTCGACTCGCTCGCCCCCGCAGAAATTCGTCAATGCATTCGCAGGCGAGGGAGGAGGCAGGGGAGGGCCCGCGAAATCCCAGGCAACCTAATCCTTAGCCCCGCCTGGTGCCAGCCTGGTTTTCAGCTTCGGCGACAAGGGGTCAGGCCCGGCTCTGTCTCGTAACTATCGGAATTGACTTGGTTAATGTGTGCGGCCTGGCTGGTTTTTCGGTCGGGTGGCGGGTCAAGCATGCGTGCCCGGCTGAATCCGGTAACCGCCGGCGTCCCGCATTTAGTTCCGGGCGATACTCGCAGACGATGCGTGAGCTGGTGGCGGCGTGCGGGATCTGGCTGTTACCGGGCGGCGTGCTCACGCTCTGGCTGCTGGGGCTCGGGGCGTTGCTGCTGCTCGCGGCAACGCCCGTTCGCCATCTGGTGGGCGGCGCGCTGCGTGTCTTCGCGATCGCGGTCGCAGGACATGCCTTGCTCGCGCTGAGCGCGATTCGATACGCCGCTGATCTTTCGGCCCAACACCAGAACCCCTCCGATGCGCTCGGCGCCGCCGGAGCGGCCCTGGTTGCCTCTGGCTTGGTCGCCGTCTTCGGCTGCTGGCTGGGTCGCTCTTGGACACCGAAAGCTCAGCGCCGCCCGGCGCTGCCGGCTGCGATCGACTGGAGTCGCGAAGGTCCGCCCGCGGTGATCACCGTGCTCGTCGCGCTCGTGCTGCTGATCGTCTTGGGGCTGACCGCTCAGTGGTGGGTCTTGCTCCTGATTCTCGTCGTGCTGCTGTTCAATCTCGGCTCGGCCTTGAGCTGGTCTGCGCAATCGCTACAGGTCGGGTTCGCGCTGCTGGCAGTGCTCGCCTTGGCCGTCTACGCCTGGCTGTCGAGCGGGAAACGCGGCGCGTTGCGCGCACCGCTACAGCCGAGAGCGGCGCTTCCATTGGGGTTGCTCTGCTGCTTGCTGGGGGCTGGCTCGATGTTCGTGAAAGGCAGCCCCATTCGGCCGGCGTGGGCGGTCATGCATGACGGCGTATTGCTCGAGCAATTGCTCGAGTCCGCGGCGCAGGACAAGGGGGAGGTGTTCGGAAGCGCGCGCCGGGAGCTCGTGCGTCGTCACGGCTCCGAGCACACGCAGCGCGTGGAATCCGCGGCCCGAGAGCTGCGTCGAGTCGCGGCTGGACCGGCTTCGCTGAGCGCGCGTCTCGTCGCGCACTACGAGGCCCAGCCCCCGCGGCACATCAGCTCCGAAGACTACTTGGGCGGCGCTCACTTTTACAGCCTGGTTGGCGGCGGCGCGCCTGAGCTCGCGGTGCTCCTAGAGCGTTGCCTTGCGCAATTACCGGTCGAAACCTCTTCTGAGCTGCTCAGTCTCGGAGGTTACTGAGCTTGCGAGAGGGCTGGGCGCTCGCAGGTCTCGCTCTGCAGCTCGTGCTGCGTTTAGCCTTCTCGCGGGACGAGCTGGGGATCAACCGGTGTGCGCGCGACGGTGTCGTTGCCGCTCCACACCGTCGGCGAACAATTTGCGATCTTCATCCGTCTCGAGCTCGAGCTCCGGAACCGCCGTGGGGCGCCCATCGTCACCGAGCGCGACGTAGACCACGTAGGCGGAGTTGGTGTGCGTGGTTTGGCCGGTGATGGGATTTTCGGAGTGTACACGCACCGAGGTTTCGATCGACGTGCGGCCGACGTAGCTCACGCGTGCCTCGCAGATCAGCAGCGCGCCCACGTGCACCGGCTCGCGGAAGGTCATGGAGTCGATGGCGATGGTGACGCACGGGCGGTGCGCGTGCCGCATGGCAGCGATCGCCCCGCACTCGTCCACCAGGCGCATGATCACTCCGCCGTGAACGTTGCCGAACCCGTTACTGTGCTCGGGCGTCATCAGGTGATGCAAGGTGACCCGCGACAGGCCGGGCGATTTCTTGGCGGAGGCGGTCATGATTTTCCAGAAGTGTTTTGTCCGGGCGCCGCGCGGCGGACCAGCGGGCCCGCGATCAACCGAGCCAAGCGCCTTGATTTGTTGGAAAACTTTGGCTGATTGCCAGCCAGCGGCAGATGAGTGCTAGGGTTCCGCGACTTCGAGGATGGATCTTTTTTACCCCATCATCCTCATCAGCTCGCTGATATTCGTTCACGAGCTGGGGCACTTTCTCTTCGCCAAGGCGTTCGGCGTGAAAGTGCTGACCTTCAGCCTGGGTTTCGGGCCGAAAGTGTTGAGGTTACGCGGACGCGAGACGGAATATTGCGTATCGCTGATTCCGCTGGGCGGCTACGTGCGCATGCTGGAGGCAGCAAAAAGCGACGTGGTGCTGCCGGAGGATCGCAAGCGCACCTTCGAGTCGCTGCCGCTCTACAAGCGCATCGTGATCGTCCTCGCCGGCCCGGCGATGAACCTCGTGTTTCCGGTGTTGCTTTACTTCGCGGTGTTCGTCGGCGATGGCCCGTTCCTGCCGCCCACGGTGGGCGTGGTGCTGCCGGGACACCCCGCGGACGGCAAGCTGATGCCGGGCGATCGCATCATGTCGGTCAACGGCGAGGAGGTCGCAACGTTCGACGAAGTGAAGCGCATCATCGCCAAGAGCCCGGGCGAGCTCTTGCATTTCAAGGTTTTCCGCGACAATCGCCACGTCGACGTCGAAGTCACGAGTGAAGAAAAGGTCGAGCGTCGCGAGCTGGACATCACCGATCGCGTGGGCAGCGTGGGCATCGAAACCAGCGCGCCCTCGGCGGTGATCGGCGTGCCGAACGCCGAGTCGCCGGCGTATCGCGCGGGGCTGCGCACGTTCGACATCGTAACCAACGTGGGTGGTCTGCCCGTTCGGCGCTTCAAGGATTTGAACGAAGCCTTCGGCGACAACGCCGGAGAGACGATGCCCATCACCTACCTTCGCCCCATCTCCGTGCCGAACGCGCTCGGCGGTTTGGCCGACATCGCCGTGTTCGAGGCAGGGGTCGTCGCGCTCACGCCGGATGCGGCGGGTACCACGCTGCTCGAGCGCACCGGACTCGAGCTCGCCGATTTGTATGCGGCGGTCGTGCCCGAAGACAGCTACTTCTACAAAGCCGGGCTACGCCCGGGCGACAAGGTGTTGAAGCTCGACGGCGAGCCGGTCGCCGCGTGGTCGACGTTTCGCGAGCGGGTTTTGGCGCAGCCGGATCGACCGCACCGCATCGATTATCAGGCCGCGCGTGACGGCGTCGTCCGCTCGGGCACCTTTCAGGTTCGCCGTGAAGACTTCACGGACGACCACGGTCAGTCATTTTCGCGCTACGTGCTGCAGATCCAGGACTGGGTCCCCCTCGCCCCGGAAGACAGCGTCGAGCACTCGGCTCCGATCCGCTACGCGCTGACCAAAGCCATCGAAGAGACCGCGGACGTGACGCATTTCGTGATGGTTAGCCTGGTACGCCTGATCGAGGGGCGGATCAGCCTGAAGGCGCTCTCGGGTCCAATCACGATTTACGAAGTGGCAGGCGAGGAAGGGCGCAAGGGCGCCGATCACTTCATCTGGGTGATGGCGCTGATCAGCATCAACCTCGGCCTGTTCAACTTGCTGCCGATCCCGGTGCTCGACGGAGGTCACCTGCTGTTCTTCGTGATCGAAGGTGTGCTACGCCGCCCCTTACCGATGCGCATGCGTGAGTTGGCGCACGTGGTCGGCATGGCAATTTTGGTAGGGCTCACCTTGCTCGCGTTCAAAAACGATCTGGAAAAACGTTGGGACGCCAACGCGCAAGCGGCCAAGGGCCCGAGAGGCTGACGCGGTGACTGATTCTTCGGCACAGGCGCCGCCGCCGCACGTGCCGGGCGCGAGCGCCCGAGGCGTGGCGGTCCAGGCGCTGATCCGAGTGCTCCGCGACGACGCTTACGGAGCAGCCGCGTTGTCCATCGAGCTCGAGCGAAGTCAGGGCCTGGAAGATCGCGACCGAGCACTGGCGACCGAGCTCTTCTACGGCACCATGCGCGTGAAGAGCGCGCTCGAGGCGCGGCTCGCGCCGCTCGCCCCCCGGGGTCTGAAGGACGTCGTGGTCAAGGCCGAGCTTTTGGTCGCGGCTTACCAACTGTTGTCGCTCGATCGCATTCCGGCATTTGCGGCCGTGAATGCCGCCGTGAATGGCGTGCGCGCCGCGCGCGGAAAACAAGTGGCAGGGTTTGCCAACGCCGTTTTGCGCAAGGTGGCTCAGGGCGAGAAATTGCTCGGAGCCGACGCCGCTCGCCAGAACATCGCGCCCTGGTTGCTGCAAGCGCTGGTGGCTTCGGTCGGAGCAGCGGAAGCGGAAGCCCTGATCGTGCCGCAGCCGGAAAAGGTGGTTGGGCTGCGCCTGGTCTCCGGCAGAGCGTTGCCGAGCTGGCTCGAAAGCAGCGCAGTCGGTCGCGCTTCGCCGCGCTCGCGGTTGATTTCCGGTGCCGGTGACCCGCGCAAGCGCGAAGGCTACGCGGAGGGCGCGTTCGTGGTCCAAGAGGAGGGCGCGCAGGCGATCGCGCTCGCGCTCGGCGCGCGCCCGGGCGAACGCATCCTGGATGCTTGCGCGGGGCGCGGTCAAAAGACCACGCTGCTCAGCGAACAAGTCGGGAGTATGGGCGCAGTCTGGGCAACCGACGCTTACCCGCGCAAGCTCGAAGCGTTGTCGTCCGAATACGCACGCTTGCAACTGAGCCCACCCGAGGTGCGCGCGCTCGATTGGACCGTCGGCGTGGGCGACGTGCCGGCGGACTTCGATCGCGTCTTGGTCGACGCGCCCTGCTCCGGAACAGGCACCCTGCGCCGTCGCCCCGAAATCGCTGCGCGCCTCGCGCCCGAAGATCCCGCGCGCCTGTCGGCGCTGGCCGAGAACATCGTGCGTTCCGCGGCGACACGTCTGCGCAGCGGCGGACGCTTGGTGTTCGCGGTGTGCAGCGTGCTCGAAGCGGAGTGTGAGGCGCTGGTCCAACGCGTGCAGGACATTCTCGAGCCCGCCCAGTTCGATTGCCCCGAGCTGCAAGCGTTGTGGGGCGCCGAGCAAGCGCCGAGCGCGTTCCGCATCGGCCCGAGCCAATTCGGCACCGATGGCTACTTCGCCGCGAGCTTTCTGAAGCGCTGAGCCCGCCCCGAGCACGGCGGCCAGTCGGCCGTTCGCGAAATGACCATTCCACGTGCCGCCCTCAATCGTGTATTTGTGGGGGGACGGCGGCGGGCACCCGATGCCGGTCTAGGGCGCTAACAGCTCGGGATTACCGAGGAATTCGAAGTGCATCGTGTCGCGCAGCTCGGGGTCGCGGCCCAGCCAGTAGAAGCCGAAACGCTCGAAGCCCTCGATCCAACAGCGCGGCAGCGCGGTGCGCTCGAACACCGTCTCGTGGGGGCTGCGGCACGCCGGGTGATCGGGCCAGGGAGCGACGCAGCCGCAGCACGGGTTGCGATTGGGATCGATGTCGATCGCGATGCCGAACAGGTGGTTGGAGATCTCCCCACCGCGGTAGGTGTTGGCTTGGCGGAAGCCACCTATCGCGCGCGGCGTGTAGCGCTCCTTCGCACCGGTGCAGGTGCGCTCGAGGTAGCGCTCGACGCAGCGCAAGGCGGGCGCCACCTTCCTGTGGATCTGCAAAGGTAGGCCCATGAAACGCACGCCGACCGCGCTGGCATACGCCTTCTGCTTGTTGTAGCGCTCGAGGCCGAGACCCTCGACGTTGCCGTATTGCTCGGCGCGGTAGCGCAGCGCCTGTTCGTGAGCCGTAGGGTTCAACGCTCCGCGCTTGACGAAATTCGAACGGATCAAGAACGGCTGCGGCTTTTGTGCGGGACACGCCTTGCGCTCATGATGCTTGGCGTGCGTTCGCTCCGCGGCCGACACGTCGGGCAACGCCAACAGCCCGACCGCGAGGGTCAGCGAGCCGAGCACGGCGAAACGGGACGGGCACTGCATGGGGAGGGGCCGAGCAGTCATAGCGCGACTCGGCCGAAAAATGGGCTGCTGGCAGCCGGTTCGACGAGCGGCGCCAGCGGAATATTCAGTGCTCCTCGACCCAGGCTCGTGCGTTGCGGAAAAGTCGCAGCCAGGGCGCATCTTCCGCCCATTCGCGTGGCCGCCAAGAGTACTGAACGCTGCGGAACACGCGCTCGGGGTGCGGCATGAGCAGCGTCACGCGGCCATCGGCGTTGCACAGTCCGGTGATGCCGCTCGGCGAACCGTTGGGGTTCTCGGGGTAGTGCGAGGTGACCTGTCCGAAGTGGTCGACATAGCGAGCACCGACCAGTCCGCTTTCGTCGAGCGCTTCGCGTGCCGCGTCGTCTGCCAGCTCCGCGCGTCCTTCGCCGTGTGCCACCGCGATCGGCAGCCGCGAGCCTGCCATCCCGCGCAGCAAGATCGAGGGACTGTCCGTGATCTCGACCAGGCACACACGCGCTTCGAATTGCTCCGAGCGATTGCGCACGAAGCGTGGCCAGAGCTCGGCGCCGGGCACCAGCTCTCGCAAATTCGAGAGCATTTGGCAGCCGTTGCACACGCCCAACGCGAATGCGTCTTGGCGCGCGAAGAAAGTCGAAAATTCGCTGCGCGCACGCGCGTTGAAGAGAATCGACTTGGCCCAGCCTTCGCCCGCGCCGAGCACATCGCCGTAGGAGAAGCCGCCGCAGGCCGCGAGACCGCGGAACTCGGACAGGCCGATCCTGCCGCTCAGGATGTCGCTCATGTGCACGTCGACCGCGTCGAAGCCCGCGCGGTCGAAGGCGGCGGCCATCTCGATCTGCCCATTGACGCCTTGCTCGCGCAAGATGGCGACACGCGGGCGGGCGCCGGGGCCACGCACCAAGTGGCGCACGATGTCTTCTGAGGGGTCGAAGCTGAGCGCGACCGATAGCCCGGGATCCGCCAAATTCAGGCGCGATTCGTGCTCTTCATCGGCGCAGCTCGCATCGTCCCGCAGACGTTGCATGTGATGCGTGGTTTCGGACCACAGCGCGCGTAGCGCGGCCCGGTCCTGATCGAACAGGACCCTGTCGCCGCGCACGATGCGCACGCGATTCCCCGGCGCTCGCCGGCCCACCTCGTGCACGGCAGCCTCGAGCCCGTGCCGCGCGAAGCACTCCCGGATCGCCGGCAGCTCGCCACGTCGCACTTGCAGAACGGCGCCCAGCTCTTCATTGAAGAGCAGCGCAAGCGCGTCGCCGCTGAGCGCCGTCAGATCGATCGCCAGACCAGTACCGCCAGCGAAGGCCATCTCGCACAGCGTGGCGAAGAGTCCTCCGTCCGAGCGATCGTGGTACGCGAGCAAGTAGCCCTGCGCCGACAGTTCTTGGATGGCAGCGAAGAAACCCGCAAGCTGTGCTGGTTGGTCGACGTCCGGCGGAGTTTGCCCGACTCGGGAATAGACCTGAAACAGCGCCGAACCGCCCAGCCGACAGCGCCCGAACCCCAGATCCACGAGCAGCAGCTGGCTATCGGGCACGTCCCTGCGCAGCTCCGGGGTGAGCACTCGTCGCACGTCGCTCACCTTGGCGAACGCGCTCACGATCAATGACAGCGGCGCGGTGACGCTCTTCTTTGCGCCGTCCTCTTCCCAGACCGTGCGCATCGACATCGAGTCTTTGCCGACCGGGATGGCGATGCCGAGCGCTGGGCACAGCTCGCTGCCGACTGCGCGCACGGCTTCGTACAAGCGCGCGTCCTCCCCCGGGTGTCCCGCAGGGGCCATCCAGTTCGCCGAGAGCTTGACGTCCGACAGCTGCGCGATGGGCGCAGCGGCAATGTTGGTCAAGGCTTCGCCCACGGCCATGCGCGCCGAAGCTGCCGCGTTCAGTAAGGCGAGCGGCGTGCGCTCACCCACGGCCATCGCCTCGCCCGTGTAGCCCTCGTAGCTCGTGGCAGTCACGGCCACGTCTGCGCACGGCACTTGCCAAGGGCCGACCATCTGATCGCGCGCCACGAGCCCGGTCACCGTGCGATCGCCGATCGTGATCAAGAAGGTCTTGTCCGCGACGGTCGGCAGCGAGAGCACGCGGCGCGCCGCTTCGCTCAGGTCGATCCCGGCTAGATCGTCGTTCTCCGGGCTAAAACTGCCGGTCTCGACGTTGCGCGTCATCTTGGGTGGTTTGCCCAGCAGCACCTGCAGCGGCAAAGCAATCGGCTGATTGCCGAAGTGCTGGTCGTCGACCGTGAGCACGCCGTCGTCCGTGGCGTGCCCGAGCACGGCGTAGGGGCAACGCTCGCGCGCGCACAGCGCTTCGAAGCGCGCCAGGTTCTCCGGTAAAATCGCGAGCACGTAGCGCTCCTGCGATTCATTGCACCAAAGCTCGAGCGGCGACATGCTCGGCTCGTCGTTGGGGATCTTGCGCAACTCGAAGCGCGCGCCGCGCCCGCTGTCGTTGACCAGCTCTGGCAAGGCGTTCGAGAGCCCGCCTGCGCCGACGTCGTGAATGGACACGATCGGGTTGTCATTCCCCAGCTGCCAGGCGCGATCGATCACTTCCTGACAGCGACGCTGCATCTCCGCGTTGTCCCGCTGCACCGAGGCAAAATCCAAATCTTCGTGCGAAGAGCCAGAGCTCACGGATGACGCGGCGCCGCCACCCAAGCCGATCAACATCGCCGGCCCGCCCAGCACGACGATCGCCGCGCCCGCAGGAATAATGCCCTTTTTGATGTGATCGGCGCGGATGTGACCGAAGCCGCCCGCGAGCATGATCGGCTTGTGGTAGCCGCGCACCTCACGCCCCGCAGGACCCGGTGCCTCGAGCTCGAGCGTGCGAAAGTAGCCGGTCAAGTTGGGTCGCCCGAATTCGTTGTTGAAGGCGGCGCCGCCGATCGGCCCTTCCAACATGATGTCCAGCGCGGAGGCGATGCGTGTGGGCTTGCCGTACGCGGTTTCCCAAGGCTTCAGTGCCCCCGGCAAGCGCAGGTTGGAGACCGAGAAGCCGGTCAGGCCGGCCTTGGGCTTCGAGCCGCGACCCGTGGCCCCTTCGTCACGGATTTCCCCGCCCGAGCCGGTGGCGGCTCCGGGATGCGGTGAAATCGCGGTCGGATGATTGTGCGTCTCGACCTTGAGCAAAATGTGCTGCTCTTCTTCTGTACCCCGATACACGCCCCCATCGGGATTGGGGAAGAAGCGGGGCGCGCTGTGACCTTCGATCACCGCGGCGTTGTCGTGGTACGCCGAGAGCACGCCCGAGGGGCTCTTCTCGGTGCTGTGCCGGATCATCTTGAACAGCGAAAATGGCTGCTTTTCTCCGTCAATCACGAAGTCTGCATTGAAGATCTTGTGCCGGCAATGCTCGCTATTGGCCTGCGCGAACATCATCAGCTCGACATCGCTCGGGTTCCGCGACAGCGCGCGGTAGCTCTGCTCCAGGTACTCGATCTCGTCGCTCGCCAAAGCCAGGCCCAGGCTGAGGTTGGCTTCTTCGATCGCGCTCCGCCCCTGGCCCATCACGTCGATGCTGCGCATCGGCTTGGGCTCTGCACGGGCAAACAGCTGGCTTGCTTCAGCCTCGCTGCGAAGGACCGACTCGGTCATGCGATCGTGCAAAGCACGGAGGAGCGCAGGCTCGTCCTCGATCGAGCCCTCGACGACGTACTCGACGCCGCGCTCCAAGCGTCGCACTTGGCCGAGGCCGCAGATCTTGGCAATGTCGGTGGCCTTGGATGCCCACGGCGAAATCGTGCCCAGGCGCGGGACGACGAAGTAGTGCGTGCCCGTGAGCGCTGCGTTCGCGTCTCGCGGCCCGTATTCGAGCAGGCGCTCGAGCAGCTGCTGCTCGTCCGCCGAGAGCTCGGCATTCGCCAGGTCCACGAAATGCACGAAGCGTGCGCTCAGCGCGGACAGCGCCGGGTTGTGGCTTTGGATTTTGGTCAGGCGCTTGCTGAGACGCCCTACCGACAGCGCTGCGCGACCCGGGATGACGATCATGGGCGGAGCATGGCCCGCTCCCGGCATTATGCAATCCAATAGAAAATGATACAATCGATAAGTAATGACGATGATCTTGGACAGCGCGCGGCTGGCTGCCTTCAGCGCGGTGGCCGCCGCGGGCGGTTTCTCCAAGGCCGCAAAACAATTAGGGAAAACGCAGTCGTCGGTGAGCCAGTCGGTGCTCTTGCTGGAGCGAGAGCTGGGGCAAAAGCTGTTCTCACGCGACGGTCATCGGCCGCGTCTGACGGACGCGGGGCGCGCCCTGCTCGCGCGCGCGACGCGCATCTTCGAAGAGATGGCGCTCGCCGAGAGCGAGCTCGCGGGGCTGAGCGCCCTCGACTCGGGCGAGTTGGTGCTGGGCACCAGTGACACCCTGGCCTGTTATTTCTTGCCGCCCGTGTTCGCCGCCTTCCGCGAACGTTACCCGAAGGTCGAGCTGCGCATCGACAATCGCCCCTCGCCGGTGATCGCCGAGCGCGTCTCCGAGGGGCAGGTCGACCTCGGCATCGTCAGCTTGCCGTTGCCCGCTTCGCTGGCCGTCTCGGGGCGCCCGGTGCGCGAGCGGCTCTCGTGCGTCGAGCTCGCTCCGCAAGAGGACGTGGCCGTGTGCACTCCTGTGCACGCCCTAGCCAAGACCAAGCGAGCCCAGGTCGGTGTGCGCGAACTGGCAAAGCACCCGCTCTTGCTGCTCGATCGCACGACCAGCTCGCGGGCGCTGGTCGACTTGGCCTTTGCCGCACACGAGCTGAAGCTCGTGCTGGCGATGGAGATGAGCAGTGTGGAGGTATTGAAGCGCTTGGCCGAGCTGGGCTTCGGTGTCGCGATCGTGCCGCGTTTCTCGGTACAGCGCGAGCAGGCAGCAGGGACGCTGCGCGTGCTCGGTCTCGAGCAGTTCGGCGCGAAGCGGAGCGTGGGCGCGCTCACGCCGAGCGCCTTCGCGCCGACGCGAGCCGCGCTCGCTTTCCTAGAGTTAGCTCGCGATCATTCCAGACCGAGACGGTCGAGCTCTTCGTCGCTGAGCGAGTAGTAGTCGCCGATCTCCTGCAATAAAATGATCTCGATTTCCGAGGCCAGCTCTTCTTCGTCCTCGAATTCAGCCGGCAAATTCGCGGTATAAAGCACGATGCGTGTCGGGGCCGGGGGCACTTCGCCGGCTTCGGCCGTGAGCGGCTGCGCCTCGAACAGCACGAGGGTGCGCGGATCGAAGCCGTCCTTCACGCGCTCCCGGCTCGGACGAGGTTCGAGCTGCACGGGCACGCCTTTCAGGCGCTCTAGGTAGGGCGAGGGCAGCGCGTCGATCGCGGCCTTGGCGTCCTTCACGATCAGCTCTTGAAATTCACTGGCGTCGAAGCCGGACGCCTCGTCGTCCTTTTCGTCCAGTTCGAGCACGCGCATGAAATGCGTGATGCGCAGCGCGTCTTCCTTGAGCTCGCCGTACACGTCCGCCAGCGCATAGTGCGCGTCCGAAAAGTCAGGCTCCGCGGCGACCAGGGTCTCGAGCTCGCTGCGCGCCTCGGGGGCGCCCTTGGTCATCCAGATGGCGTGGGCGTGGGCGATGCGAATCAGCGGGTGTGCGGCGAACGACTCGTCGACGCTGTCCACGAGCTCCAGGGCGGCTTCGGGGTCGCTGCCGAGAAGCTCTTGGAACTCGACGAGGAACTCGTCGAGCTCGTCGGCGAATTCATCGTCACCGTGCTCATGGTCGCAATTTTCGTCATGAACATGGTCGTGGTCGTCGTCGTGTGCCATCGGCCGAAGCTAGCGGATTTGGCTGAGGGCGGTGGACAATTTCCGCCGCTGCGCGCGGCCATGCCGCATTTTTTTTGGCTCCCCGCGCTCGGAACTTGGCCGTGCTCCGCAGCCTCCGCTAAGGCTCGCCCATGCCCGCCCCCGAATCGTGCCGCTGCTGTAGCCGGCTCTCCTTATTGGACCACGGGATCTGCCAGGATTGCCGCCGTAGCCACGGTCCGCGTGTGGCCCGCCTTTTGGCTCGCTGCCAAGTAGACGCAGAGTTTGCCAGCAGCTGTCTCGCGCGACTGCCCGAGCCCGCGCGCACCCGGTTTGCGGCCGCGTTGAGCGCCAAATGTCTGAGCGCTCGACCGGGGCCAGGCTTGCGTTACACACGGCCCGGAATCGTCTCGAACAAGCGCGCGACGGCGTGAGCTCGCTCAGCGACCACGAGGTGATTCGGGCGCTCGGCCTCGTTCCGCACCCCGAGGGAGGTTTTTTTCGCGAGACCTTTCGCGCGCAAGTCAGCGTCAACGCGCCATTTTCCGGCGTGTCTCGCGCCGCTTCCACCGCCATCTACTTCCTGTTGCGGGCGGGCGAGTTCTCGGCCTTCCACAGCGTGCTCAGTGACGAGGTTTGGCACCACTATTGGGGGGCGACTCTGGAACTGCACACCATCGACGCTGGCGGGCTGCATCAGCGCGTCGAGCTAGGTCCGAACTTGCTGCATGGCGAATGCCCGCAATGGGTGGTACGCGCGGGCACGCTGCAGGCGGCCCGGGTGATCGGTGACGGTTTCGCGCTCTGCGGCTGCACGGTCGCGCCAGGCTTCGACTTCGCCGACTTCAGCATGCCGTCGCAGCGTGAGCTCTGCCAGCGCTACCCCGCGCTGGCCGATCTGATTGAATCCTTCACGCGCTGAGCGGCGCGGCTCAGCACACGCGATTGCGTCCGCTGTGCTTGGCGGCATAGAGCCGCTCGTCGGCGCGCCGATACAGCCCTTCGGGCACTTCGCCCGGCCCGAGCTGGGCTACGCCGAGGCTCAGCGTGGCTGGAATGATGGTGCCCTGGACGTCGCAGGCGGTGTCGTCGACCGCCACTCGGATCGACTCGGCGGCTTGCGTCGCCACGCTGAGCGGCGTCTGCGGCAACACCAGCGCGAGCTCCTCGCCGCCCACGCGACACAGGGTATCGCTCGGCCGGATCTGACTCTTGACCATGGCCGCAACGTGCTTCAGCACCGCGTCACCCGCGGGATGCCCGAAGTTGTCGTTGATCTTCTTGAAGTGGTCGACGTCGAGCACGATCAAGCTGAGCGGCTGCTGGCTTTGCTCGGCGCGTGCCACCTCTTTGCCGAACACTTCGTCGAAGTGGCGTTTGTTGTACAGCCCCGTCAGCGAGTCGACCGCGGCCAAGCTCAGGATGTGCTGCATGTACTCGAGCTCGAGGTTGTTCTCGAGGTACTTCAGCACGGTCTTGCCGGTGCGCAGCAGATCGCCGTCCTTGAGCTCGGCTCGCTCGACCCGTTGATCGTTGACGAACGTGCCATTGGTGGACTTCAGATCGACCACGATGTAGTGGCCGAGGATGCGGTTGATGACCGCGTGGCGCCGACTCACCAGGTCACTGTTGACGCACACGGTGCACTGCTCGCTGCGCCCGATCGAGACCTCCTCATTCGTCAAGTCGATGCGCCGCCCCATCTCGGCGCCCGAGATGATGACCAGGCATGGCTGACCAGCGCCTTTGGGCCGTTCGGACGGCAATGAAATCGCGGTCCGACGACCGGGTAGAATCGAGGCCATGATCTTGACCGGGTGATCGATACTACCCGGGGTTGCCACGAGGTCAATTCCGCCGAATCTGGCGCACCCCGGCATCCTCGCGAAAGTCGGGGCGTTGCGCGCGTTGCCCGAACAAAGCCGCACGAAAAGCGCGCCCGGAAGGTTGCGCTGCGCCCCAGAACGCGGGAAAAGAAGCGGCCCATGGCAGAGCTTAGCCTTTCCGGCGTGTACACGGCGCTCGTCACCCCGTTTTCGCCCGACGGTTCCGAGGTCGATTTCCTCGCCTACGAGAAGCACCTGGAGGCCCAGTTGGAAGGCGGCGTGGCCGGTCTCGTGCCCTGCGGCACCACCGGTGAAGTGCCCACGCTGACGGATTCCGAACAGCGCGAGCTGATCGTTCGCAGCAAGCGGATCGCCAAAGGGCGCGCCGTGGTGTTGGCGGGTACTGGCTCGAACAACACGAAGAAGAGCATCGAGGGGGCCCGAGCAGCCGTCGACGCGGGCGCCGATGCGGTGATGGTCGTGATGCCGTACTACAGCAAGCCAACGCAAGAAGGCTTGTTTCAGCACGTATCTGCGATCGCCAAATCGGTGAACGTGCCGATCGTGCTCTACAACATCCCCGGCCGCAGCGCGGTCGAGCTGAGCGTGGACAGCTCGCTGCGCCTGCTCGAGGCATGCCCCAACGTGCTCGGTTTCAAGGACGCCACCGGCAACGTGCTGCACTGCCAAGAGCTGCTGGCGCGGGCAAAACGCCCAATTTCGATCCTTTCCGGTGATGATGCGCTGACCGTGCCGATGATGAGCGTGGGCGCGACCGGCGTGATCAGCGTGACCAGCAACGTGTACCCGAAGCAGGTCAGCGCCATGGTCAACGACGCGCTCGCGGGGCGCTTGCTCGAGGCCGGCAAGAAGCAAGTCGGGTTGTTCGCAGTGAACAAGGCCATGTTCTCCGAAGCGAGTCCCGCGCCGGCCAAGGCAGCGCTCGCGCTCAAGGGTCGGATGAATCCGAGCGTGCGCCTGCCGCTGGTCGAAGCCTCTGCCGAATGTCGCGCGCGCCTCAGCGCGGTGATGGCCGAATACGAGGCATCGTGAAGCTCGCGCTGCACGGTGCGTCGGGGCGCATGGGCTTGGCCATCACGCGTCTCGCTCAAGGTCGACCCGGGCTCGAAATCGTCGGCGCTGCCTGTTCGAGCTCGGACAAATTGCTGGGGCGCGATCTGGGCGAGCTCGCTGGGCTCGGCGCGCTGGGCGTGGTCACGAGCGCGGACGTATCGTCCTCGCTGCTCGGCGCCGAAGTGGTGATCGATTTCTCGACCGCGACCGCCGTGGCTCAGCTCGCGGCACTGGCTGCTCGGCAAGGCGTTGCAATCGTCGTGGGCACCACGAATTTGGACGCGGCAGCCAAACGCGCCTTGGACAAGGCCTCCGAGGTCGTCCCCGTGCTGGTGGCGGGGAACATGAGTCTCGGCATCCAAGTCCTGGCAGAGGCCGTGGAGCTCGCGGTGCGCCGGCTCGGCCTCGGCTACGACGTCGAAATCGTGGAGCTCCACCACCGCAAGAAGATCGACTCGCCCAGTGGCACTGCCTCACGCTTGGCCGAAGCCGTGAAAAAAGTGCGGCCCCAGGTACGTGAGTTGCGGGGTCGGGACGGCGAGGTCGGCGCGCGGACCGACGACGAGATGGCGGTCTTTGGGGTCCGGGGTGGGGATGTGATCGGTGATCACACCGTCTACCTGCTGGGTGATGGTGAGCGGATAGAGCTCACGCATCGCGCCACCAACCGCGATCTGTTCGCTCACGGCGCCTTGCGCGCGGCCGAATTTTTGGCTGGAAAGAAGCCCGGCCGTTACGCGATCGCCGACGCTCTAGGCTGAGCCGCGCGCAGCGAAGCCGCCCGAAGCGCGTGTCGGGCCTGAGGCGTCGTTGTGCGACAGCCAGCGCGTTACCGCGTTTTCGGCGGTAATTTCCCCACATTCGTCGTGTCTCCCGTGACTCGCTGTCCCGCTTCTTGCAGGGCTGGCTCATTACATCGCCGGCAAAGCGGCCGTTACTTGTTCACGGAGATCCATGTTCGAGAAGCCAATAAGTTTGGCGCTGGCCTTGGCGCTGCTCGTCTTCGGCACTGCGTGTTCACACGGTGGGCACGACGGCGCGCCGTTCGCGGGTGTCGCAGACGCGGGGGACAAGCCCCTGCCCACGTCCGATCCGTGCGAGACGCCCAACAAGGGCTGCGCCTGCGAGAACGCCGACGAGGTCATCGACTGCGGTCAGGTGGAGCGACGCTCGGGCGACTACGTCTCTTGCACGATCGGCAAGCGTACGTGCGACGGCAACACCTGGGGTGAGTGTATCGGGGATCGCATCGCCACGCTCAACGTACCGGCGCGTGGTCAGCAGACGCAAGGTCTCGGCACTTCGAAAGCCTGCATCGACAATCCCTGCGATCCGTTCTGCCAGCGGATCGTCGACGACGCCAATGGCCTGAACTTGGACGGCGGACCGTTCATCAATGACGGCGGCCTGACCATGAAGGCGACCGTGCCGTTGGCCCAGGCGACCACTTGTACCAGTCTTCAGATCACGCCCGCCACGCAGGACGTCACGATTTCCGCGATCAACTCGGCCTACGTGAAGGGCGAGTACTTCAATAAAATCGACAAGACCGTCGGCTCGATTCCAACCAGCTGGACCGTCACGGCCACCCGCACCGAAGCCAGCATCAACAACAACTACGGAACCGCGGCCCCAGGACCTGCCGGTATCGCCGCGACCAACTGGTCGGCTCGCTGGACCGGCTCGTTCATTCCGACGAAGACCGAAGCGTACACCTTTTATACGTCCACTAACGACGGCGCGCGGCTCTGGATCAACGGCGTGCTCGTGATCGACAAATGGCTGGATCAGACCGCGACCAAGGAGTACGCCTCGGCCGCGATCAATCTGACGGCTGGCACCCCGGCACTGTTTCGCTTCGAGTTCTATCAGGGGTCAGGTAGCAGCGCGGCAATCCTCAGTGTTGGCTCCGCGAGCCTCACCAAGCAGCCCATTCCGGCCAGCATGCTGGGCGATGCCAGCGGCAAGCGCGCTCGTCTCACGGTCACGCCAGCCGATCCGACGTTCAGCGTGTCGTTGCTGCCGGTCGGTTGCTACGGGGGCACCGTGACTCCGGCTTGGTCGCTGGATCGCTTCGACGTGGCTACCGTGAATGCCGGCGCGGTGAGCCTGCTCAGCGCAGTTCCGGGCACGCTCAATGTCACGGCCTACGCGGGTCAGTTCTCCGCGACCGCCAAGCTCAACGTCAAGGTGAGCACGACCGACACCGCGCAAGCTCCGGCCAACGCCGTCACCAATCTCGCGAAGTCCCCGACGGCCACGGATCCGATGAAGATCCTCTATCCGTACGCCGATACCGTGCTGCCGCTGGGTCTCATCCCACCGGTACTGCAGTGGGAGACCGGTGGAACCGCCGCGAGCGCCGTGCAGGTCTCCCTGCGCTATCCCGCGACGGGTACGGCGACCTTTTCTTGGAACCTGATCATCCCGGAGTCCAGCCCGCCGAGCGCGACAATCCCAGCGCCCGTGTGGAAGGATTTCGAAAATGCGGGCAAGGGAGCCGACGTCTTGATCGGCGTGCAGCGCGTGATCGGCAGCACGCCGGCGCCCATGGTCAGTCGCAAGCTTCACTTCAGCACGGCGCCGGTGCGCGGCCTGATCTACTACACGCAATACAACCGTAATGGCGCGACCACGATGATGGTTGCCGATCCCACCTCGCCGGCACAAGCCAAGAGCGCGTTCCCCACCGTGGATGGTTGCCCGGTGTGTCACACGGTTTCGGCCAATGGCAGCTACTTTGCGACCGCCGACCGATCTTGGAGCGCGACCAACGGCGGCCTGTCGAAAGTCTCGAGTGGCGCGCTCACTCCACTGGCCGACTTCGTGTCGACCGGGCGGAGTACGTACACGGCGGGTAGCGACGATTGGCGTGGCTTTGCCTGGGCACCGCTCACCCCCGATGGCTTGCTGGCGTTTGCCGCCAATAATCCCTGGGGTAACACCGAGCAGACGGTGGTCGGTATCGACACTGTCAACCGCAAGGTCGCCGTCCCGAATACCATCCAATCCGGCGGTAACGGGACCGGCCTGCTCGCGAAATATTTTCCGAACACCACTTACACGGCCGCCAGCCCGATGTGGAAGCGCATCGATCCCATCGTCAATTTCGACTTCGGCACGGCCAGCCCAGGTGGCTTGGTGCAAACCAACTACTCCGTGCGGCGTACCGGATTCATTCAGGCCCTGACCAGCGAAACGTACACCTTTACCATCGACACCATGGACGCGGTGAAGCTGATCGTGAACGGGACCACCGTGATCGACCAGCCTACCAACCCGACCACGCTGAGGACCTCTACCGGCAGCATCGCCATGACTGCAGGCACGAAGGTCTTGATTCAACTGGACCAGGCGGATACGGCCGGCGCTTCCTCGATCAAGCTCTCTTGGAACACCCCCACCATTCCGCTGACGGTGGTGCCCGAGTCCCAGCTCTACCCGAACGACGGCATCCACGGCTTGGACGTGAGCTACTACCCGTCCACCAACTACACCGGGACGGCCGTGCAGCGGCTGGACCCCGACGTCTTTGCGGACTGGGGCACGGGCAGTCCGGCGACTGAAACCGCGCTGACGAGCGACTTCAGCGCGGTCTGGCAAGGACGAGTCGAGTCGCCGTACGCGGGCGACGTCTACTTCTGCGTGGACGTCGACGATACCGTGAAAATCACCGTGAACAATGTGCTGGTGCTTACGGTCAACGCGGCCGGTAGCAGTCAATGTAGCACCAAGACCACGATGGCTTTGGGCCAGCTGTACCCCCTGAAGATCGAGTATGTCGACAAGGGCGGCACCGCCACCCCCAATGCGCTGCTCAAGCTGTACTGGAAGTACAGCACGATCACCGAACGCGTACCCACGGCGAATCTTTATCCGCCAGCGAGCTATGTCGCGCCCACGACCGGCCTCACCGCGACCTATTACAGCGACCAAGTTTTCAATGCCAATCTTGCTCCGAGCCCGACGCTGCAGGCCTCTTTCACCCGGTACGACCCGACCATCTACGCCAACTATGGCAGCGGGCGCACCGAGTTCTCGCAGCTGACCAGCAGCGAAAATCTGTCGACTCGTTGGACTGGCCTGCTCACCGCGCCCTGTAGCGGCGTGTATGAGTTCCAGACCTCTGGCAACGTCGACGATGGCGGGCGGCTCTGGCTCGACCAGTTCCGCATCGCCAATACCTGGAGCGCCGGCGCGTTTTACGGTGCGACCTACTTGGACGCGGGTGACCACGACTTCAAGTTCGATTGGTACGAGGCGACCGGAGGCTCGGCAGTCCTTCTGCAGTGGAAGGTGAACTGCAACGCGGCCGGTTGGACCTCCATCCCGGCAACGGCATTCAAACCGACGGGCGACACGAACCGCTCCGGCATGATGCGGGACGGCGGCGACAACAGCAACAATACCAGCTACGCGGCGTGGAAGACCCCCCAAGCGAGCGGCGTTCCTCCGATCGACGTCACGGCGAACACGCCCGGAACGTGGGGGCTCGGCAGGACGGCGATGATGGTGCCGAGCTTCTCGCCCGACTCGAAGAAGCTGGTGTTCATCGACGGTGATTCTTCGGCCGGCGCTGGTTGGCGCAAAGGGCTCAGCACGTTCGACTTCAACCAAAGTGGCAAGCTGTTCAAGAGTCGCCGCTTGCTGGTCAACACGTGGCCCTTCGGCGACGTCATGAAGTGGCCGACCTTCGAGAGCGACTCGCGCAGCGTCATCTACCAGACCACCATCCCCACCGATGCTTGTTGTACCACCCCCAATTGGACCAAGTACGGCTACATGGGGCCGACCAACTACTACGAGGACCCGGGCAAGCTTTGGTCGATCGATGCGACGGCGACGAACCCGACGCCGGTCGCACTGACCAAACTCAACACGGGCGAGCGCGCGGTCGACGCGAACAAGGCCTATCAGGCGACCGTGTCTCCGCAGGCCGCGGGTGGCTACCGTTGGGTGGTGTTCACCAGTACTCGCCCCTACGGCAATACCTTCAATTTGCCAGCGGTCGAGCAGGACTACACGAACACCGCGAGTTACACGCAGATGACCAATTCTGCCCAGATCCAGAGCGCACTTTGGATCTCGGCCGTGGACGATACGCCCAGTGCGGGCGCCGACCGCAGTCATCCGGCCTTCTTGCTGCCGAACCAGAACTTCAGCACCTCGGGCGCCGACTACGTGAACGAGCGTGGCTACTGGGTGCTGGACAGCTGCAAGAGCAACGGCACCGCGAGCGCGAACGCATGTGAAGTCGACGAGGACTGCTGCGGCGGCCTCGCCAGCCCCAAGACCGCCGTATGCAAGATCGATACGCCCGTCAGCGACCCGCCGACGCGCCATTGCAGCACTGCACCACCGGTCGGCATGTGCGTGGCGGAAGGTGGGGTATGCGCCGTGACCAACGACTGTTGCATTGGCTCGGTGTGCTTGAGCGGGACGTGCGCTCCGCCTCCTCCGATCTTGTTGCTCGCGCCCGCCAACTACGAGCGCAACTACCAGGCCGTTTGCGAGTCGGGCAGCAAGCCGGTGTGGCGCTTCTTCGATTGGCAGACGATCACACCCGCTGCCAACTCCAAGCTGGAATTTTATGCGCAAAGCTCCGCAAAAGGCAGCGACTTCGCGACGCTGCCGGCGTATCCGACGGCCGTCAGCATCCCCGGCGTAGTCAAGCTCGGCACGGCGAGCGGTGCCCCGAACACGACTTGGATCGGTAGCGATGTCGGCGCGCTGCTGATCGCCGCTGGCTTCAAGTCTCAACAATATTTGAAAGTGACGATTCGCATGGTGCCGACCGATGATCTCAGTACCGCCCCGACCCTGACCAATTGGCGTCAGAACTACAGCTGCGTGCCGGCCGAATGAAGCGTTACCCGGTCACGTTTTTAGGCACGGCCTTGGGCATCACGCTGGGCTTGGCCGTCGCCTGCTCGTCCAATTCGGACGAGCATGCACCGATGGTGAGCGACGGCGGTGCTCCTGCCCACGCTGGCGCGGGCGGCCGTTCGCAAGTCGGCAAGAGTGGCAGCGGCGGGACCGCGGAAGCCGGCAGCACCGGCGAGAACGACGACGGTGGAATGGCCGGCGCCGCCGGCAGTGCAGGATACGCGAGCGACGAGGCTGGCGAAGGCGGCGAGGGCGGGGCTTGGGAGCCAGGCATGGTCGTTCCCGTCAAACCCGGCGCTTGTTCGGAAACCGCGACTTGGCCGCACGCCACTCCGCTCGAAGGCATTTCGACCGACGCGGACGAGCAGCTCTTGGCTATCACGCCCGACGAGCTGGACATTCTGTTCCTGCGCGACGGCAGCCCGATGAGCGCGCACCGCGATCTGGCCAGTACCGCATTCGGCGCAGCGGACGCGATGACCATTCCCGATGGCTACGGCACCAAAGATGGGGTTGCGCTCAGCTCCGACGGCAAGACCTTGGTGCTGCTGGCGACGAGCGGGCCGACGGCCGGGCAAAGCTTTGCTGCTTTTACGCGGCCTTCGCGCAGCGCTGCGTTCGACAGCACCGCGGACGCCACGGCGTTCGCCGTCATCAACCAACGCGCGATCCAAACCGGGCAGCACTACGCGGCTCCGATCCTGGCGCCGGATGGCAAAAGCTTCGTTTTCTCCGCCTTCACGCCCATCCCGGAAGGCGGTTTTCCCAACGGCTTCCAGGGCGTATCGCTGGTCTACGAGGCCGTGTGGACCGAGAGCGGTTGGACGATGCCGGAGAGCATCAGTATGGCGCTGTTCGACGGAAGCAGCGTGACTCGTGCCCTGCCCAGCGGTCTAGCCAGTGACTCGCGCACGCTGTTTTACTTCGACGAAGGCAGCGGTAAGCAAATGGCGCGCTTTCGCGATCGCCCAGACTCTCCCTTGTATGGCGTCGTGGAGCTCGACACCCGAAAGGGTGCCGTCCCGGACGCTCCCTGCGACCGGCTCTATTATTCGAGCGGCGGTGACGTGCTAGTCGCTGCCGAGTAACCGCCAGCGCTTTGCGTTTGCCTGAAACCGTGGCAGGACTGGAACCGGTTCCGGAATCCCAGTATGCAGCGCTTCAGCTTGGCTCGTTCGAGAATGTGGTGGTTACCGCTGGCGCTCGCCAGCGGGCTTTGGCTGGCTGGCTGCCATAGCGCGCCCGAGTCCACGCCCAGAGGCTCGGTGGCCGAGAAATACGCGGACTACTTCTCGATTGGCGCTGCGGTCAGCGCTTGGCACTTCGACCATACGCCGGACGCACTCGCTCGTGATTTCAATCGTCTCACCTGCGAAAACGCGATGAAGGCGCAAAACATCCACCCGACGGAGGCCACGTACGATTGGACGGAGGCCGATCGCATCGCGGACTACGCGCGCGAGCGCGGCCTGAAGCTGACCGGCCACACCCTGCTCTGGCATCGGCAAGCCCCGGATTGGCTGTTCGCGGGCGTCACTGCAGGCGATTCCGAGAGCCTGGAATTACTCAAATCTAGGCTGAAATCGCAGATTGAAGCCGTGATCAACCGCTACGCAGACGTGGTCGACAACTGGGACGTCGTGAACGAGGCCATCAGCAATGCCTCCGGCAAGGTGTATCGCGACCGCTCAGAACAGTCGCAATGGTACGAGCTGTTCGGTAGCGAAGAGTATATCTACTGGGCCTTTCAATACGCCCGCGACGCGCTGGAGGCCATCGAGCCCGGCAGTTCGCTGGGCAAGCTGTATTACAACGATTACAGCGTGACCGCGAAGGTGGACAAAATCCTAACCATGTTCGATTGGCTCGAGAGTCGCGGCATCCGGGTCGACGGCATCGGCTTTCAAAGCCACGAGAACATGACCTGGCCCAGCGCGAACGACTTGCAGGGCGCGTTCGATAAGTTCGCTTCTGCCGGCTACAAGATCAAGATCAGCGAGCTCGATGTGACCGTATACAGCGATTCTGCTGCGCCCGAAGTGCCCTATACGCCCGCTTTGGAGACGGCTCAGGCCGAGCGCTTTGCCACGTTGTTCTCCGTGTACCGGAAGAACAAGGCCAGCATCACGAGCGTCACTTTCTGGGGCGTGTCCGACGATCACTCGTGGCTGAACAATCAGCCCGTGGTCGGCCGCGATGACTACCCGCTGCTGTACAAGGACGCCAATACGCCCAAGGCTGCGCGCGCAGCGATCATGGATTTTTGACGGTCGCGCCTTTCACCAGCTCAGGCGGAGCGCTTGCTCCAAACGCCCAGCACCGACTTACCCAGAGCGTGTAGAGCGACGCGATCGAGGAGCCGCGAGAGCGGCACCATGGCACCGTCCCACAGCTTGATCTGAGCCCGTGACGGAGAGGAGCTTCCGGCGATGAAGCGGTTGCCTGCCGACGCGAGCAAACCAACCATGTCGAGGTAAATCAGCTCGACGCATGCGAGCTCGTCCGGCACGGCTGCGGCGAGCGACTGCTTCGTGTAGCGGCGAAAGTGCCCGATCGCGCGATCGAAAGGGCTGTACAGCCACTGGTGTGCGGGCGCGAGCACGATCAGCTTGCCGCCCGGCCGCAGGTGCGCTGCGGCGCGCGCCGCCTCGCCTCGGTCGTCCTCGATGTGCTCGAGGACGTCGATGTACAGGATCGAATCGAACAGCGTGTCGGCGGGCAGATCAGCCAGTGTCGCGGCACGGGCCTCGATGCCCGGCAGCTCGCCGCGGGCGATCGCCTGCTCGATCTTGCCGAGCAGAGCGCGATCGGGCTCGAGGCACAGCCAGCGTCCTCCGTGCCCGGGGCTGAGCAGCGCGGTCGTGCCGCCGATGCCGGCACCGACCTCGGCCACGTCGGCGCCCAGGTGCGGGCGGATCTTGCTCGCGAAGTAGCTCTTCCAGTTCCGCGCCTCGGCGAAGACCTCGAGCTCGGTCCCGATGTAGTGCTCAGCGTCTACCGACATCGACGTTCTCCAAAATGTCCACGAAGTGCGCGTAGTCCCGGCTCGGCAGGAACGTGTACGCGTTGCGGCCGTGCAGCACGGTCCCAGCGAAGAAAAGTGCGATCACCAAGATCTGCACGAGCATGAGGGCGAGGATGCCGAAGGCGGTGGTCGCCCAGCCGGGGATGGCCAACGTCGTGAGCAAGCGGACGCCCACGACCCCGCCCATCGCCAGCAGGACGATGCCGGCGAAACTCAGCGCGAGCACGAGCAGGCGTGTGCCGATGGTCTCGGCGTGGACCGACATCGCGCTCATGCCATGCGTGACGAGCGAGACGAAGTTCATCTGGGAGCGGCCCGCTAGGCGCTTCCCGCGGTCGGTGGCCAGGTACACGCAGGGGACCTTCGCGCGCTGAACGCCCGAGGCGTAGTGGTTCCAGATCTCCGAGACGGCCACCAGGCGGCGCAGCACCGGCTGCGGCACGAGGCTGAAGTTGCCGACGCGGATGGCCTGGCCCGTGCCCAGCTTGAACAGTACGCGGTACAGCGCGTAGAAGCCCTGGAAAGCCAGGCCTTCCGAGCGGCGCGAGCGCAATGCGAACACCAAGCGGTCGATTTTCGCGCTACGCCATTCGTCGACCAGGCGAAGGACGTCGCTTGGGCGATCCTCGCCGTCGGCGTCCATGACGACGACAGCGGCGCACGGCACGTTGCCCTCGATGTAGGCGAGCGCCACGACGATGGCGCGTTGGTGGCCGAGGTTGCGGCGCAGGCGCAGCACCTCGAACGTGCGGATGGCCGAGAAGGTCAGACCCGAAAGATCTCCCGCCGTTTCGGAGCCGTCGTCGACGACGATCACGCTCGCGCTGCGGTTGGCTCGTGTCAGCTCGGCGTCGAGCTGCTGGAGGAGCAGCCGCAAGACCTGCCAATCGTTGTACACGGGGGTGACGATCAGCAGCTCGGAGCGCTGGGGTGCTTGCCGCCCCTCGGACTGCTCCTGATCGACGGCGTTCATGCGGTAGAAGCCACAGTACTGGGCGCCTCCGCGATCTTCAACCGCGACGGTCGCGCCGCAATCGGTCTCGCGCCGCCCTTTCTTTTTCGGCCGGCGACAAGCAAAGGCCAACTGGTCTAATGTCCGCCGCGAATGAACGCAAACGAGTCTCCGGCTGCAGGAGACGACCTCCTCGCCGCAGCGGGCCCTCGGCTCGTCCAGGCCCTCGGCACGCTGCTATCAGCCCTGGGCGCCGCGTTGACCGCATTGCATTTCACGAGCGGGCTCGGCTTTCCGAGCGTGGCCCGGCGGGCCGCCATGTTGCCCTTCAATCTGCTGCCGCCGACCAACACGCTGTTCCAGTACGCGGTCGCGCTCGCGACCCTGTTTGCGGTGGGCGCTCTCGACGTGTGCGTCCTCGCGCGTCGCATGGGGCCCGTTGCACGCCGCCTGGACCTGCTTGCGGCCGCCGCGCTCGTGCCCATCGTGTGGTGGACGCGGGCCTCCGGCGTCGCGCTGGCGGCGTTCGGAGCGCGGGTCGCCGTCGCGGCCTTGCTCAGCCTGGCTCCCGGGCGCGCGCGCATCGAGAGCGTGCGTCCACTTTTGCGCCTCGCTGCCTGGGCGCCCGCGCTCGCCAGCGCGCTTTCGCTCGATCTGCTCTCCTTCGCGCTGCCGGCGGGCTTGCACACCGCCGTTGCGGGCGCTCCCAGGTGGCTGCTGGCCGTCGTGGCTGCGCCCGTGGTGCTGTTCCTGGTCGAGGAAGTGTCACCCGCGCGTGCGCTCGTCTGGCAGCGTCGCGCGCTGAGCGCCCTCGTGTTGCTGGCGATCCTGCGCCTCACGTTCACGACCGAGGCGGCCTACTTCGATCCGGCGATCATCGTCGGCCCGGTCAACGATCTGATGCTGGGCAAGGACATCCTGGATGGGGTCGTCTCCACCTACGGTTTCCTGTTCTGTTACTTCCTGGCCGCGGTCTTCCGCCTCTTCCAGGTGAGCGATCTCTTCGTCGGGCTATCGGTCGTGAACTCGCTCGCCTTCGGCGCGGGCTACGCCGCGATTTTCCTGTTCTTGTTGCGCCGGGTGCGTCGGCTGTCGCTGTGCTTGGCCGCCATGACGTCGATCCTCGCCGTCCACTACTTCCACGTGTACGTGCCGATCGGTTGGTTGCCGCAGGTGGGCTTCCTGCGCTTTGGCGCGATGTTGCCGGTCTTCTTGCTGCTGTACGCGCTCGACGAGCGGCCCCAATCCCGTCCGCTCGAGCTGGCCCTGGCCGTCACCGCGGCCATCGCGCTGTTCTGGACGATCGAGGTGGGCGTGTACATCGCGCTGGGGCTCGCGGGCACGTTCGGCCGGGCGCTGCTTCGGCGCGAGCGCGGCGATCGCGCCGTGTTCCGCCGGCTCGCCCAGTTCGGGGTCGCGCTATTCGCGGTGCTGGCCTTGGTCTTCCTGCGCATCCTAATCCGACACGGACATGCGCCGGTATGGGCCGATCTGGTGCACTTCCAGCGCGCTTTCTCGGCGGGGCTGGCGATGGTCGCCGTGAGCACGCCCGAGCGTTGGCCGATCCCGATCCTCATCTACGTCGTCGCACTGCTCGCGTCGCTGACCGCGCCGCGTGTGCGCCACGGCGGGGCCTGGACGTTCCTCGCGCTGTTCGGTCTGGGCGCCATGGCCTACCCGATCGGCAAGGGCGGCACGTACGATCTCTCGCGCGTCGTGCTGCCTGCGCTGCTGCTCGGCTTTGCATTCGTGGGCTTCGTCGTCGAGCACGGAGAGCGCCTGAAGCTCGAGCTGCAGCGGCGCAGCTACCGGCTCGACACGGCCGTCGCGCTGGGGCTGTTCGTCGTGAGCGCGGGCCTTACCTGCCTGGTCCACGCCGACGCTGCCGCTCAGCTCGAGGTGTTTTTGGCGCAGGCGAAAGACAACATCAAGCCCATCGCTCACTCCTCTCCCAGCTGGAAAGCATTCGTCAGCACCCCGGCCAACCGCGCCCTGTTCGAGCACGACCTCGAGGCCATCGCGGCGATCGTCCCCCCGGGCGAGGGCCTGCCCATCCTCTCGAAGAACGACACGCTTTACACGGTGTTCGCCCAGCGGCCGTCGATCTACAAAAATTCCTTCTACCCGCACGCGTTCTTCAAGGCAGACATCGATCACATGGTCGAGGCGCTGCTCGCGTCGAAGGTCGGCTTCATGTTCCTCGACAACTCCGGGTTCCAGGTCTACGAGAACCGCGTCGATCAGGAGATCGCCAACGGCGTGTGGGGCGGCGTGGCCTCTCACTACCGATTCGTGCGGCACGCGGGCCTGCTCGACCTCTATCAGCGGCTCCCCGCCCAGTGACGGGCGGGCGGGAAGCCCGCTGCTCAATCCGTGAGCAGCTCGAGCTCTTGCGGTAGCTCGAAGCTGCCGTCGGGGCGACACGGAAAATCGATCATCGCAGGGATGGCTTCGAGTGGGATCGGCCCATAGCAATGTGGGAAGGCTTCGCCGTCGGCGCTTTCGTAGCGCAACCGATCAGCCAAACGCTCGGCCTCGATACAGAGCAAGACGAGCCCCGAGCGCCCGGCGAAGAAGCGCGCGGCCGAACGCAGGATCTGCGCACGCGTCGAGCAGTGAATGAAGCCTTCGCCGTGTAAGCTATCGGCTTCATAGGCGCCCGATTCGAGCGCGGCGGCGAATGCACCGCGCTCGGTGATGTGGAACACGTGGCGGTGGCTTGCGTCGGTCATGACGACGCACGCTACTCCGCCGCCGTGACCTCTGGCTTCGTCCGTAGTTGGACCAGGCGTTCTTCCTGAATTTGCTGGGCCGTTCGTGGCTCCACGTAGTCGGAATGACACGAACCTTTGGAGCTGTCGGCGCCGACCGCCTTACGCGTCTTCGAGGCCAGGCGGTGGATCTCTTCGGGGCTCAGCACGCCGCGCTTTTCCAGGATCTCGCGCTGCTCCGGCGTCAGGGCCGCCGATTGCACCACCTGGTCGCGCCCGAAGCCGTCGGCTTTGCCGCTGGCGAACTCCACGATTTCTTTGGAGATGCGGACCGAGCACCAATCGTGCCCGCACATGGCGCAAAAATCCGTATCGACGTCGAGATCTTCGTCATGGAAGGCACGCGCTGTATCGCCGTCGAAGGCGAGCTCGAAATGCTTCTCCCAGTTCAAGGCGGCGCGTGCCTTGGTCAGCGAGTCGTCCCAATCGCGCGAGCCGGGGATGCCGAGCGCGACGTCCGCGGCGTGCGCGGCGATCTTGTAGGCGATGCAGCCTTGTTTGACATCGTCCTTTTTGGGCAGCCCCACGTGTTCCTTGGGCGTCACGTAGCAAAGCATGCTGGCGCCGTGATAGGCGGCTGCGGTCGCGCCGATGCAAGAGGTGATGTGGTCGTAGCCGGGGAATACGTCCGTCACCAGCGGGCCGAGCACGTAAAACGGCGCGCCGTGACACAGCTGGCGCTCGAGCTTCATGTTGTACTCGATTTGATCGAACGGCACGTGCCCAGGACCTTCGATCATCACCTGCACCCCCTTCCGCCAAGCCCGCTCGGTGAGCTCGCCCAGCGTCTCCAGCTCGCGCAGCTGGGCGTCGTCGCTGGCGTCGGCCAAACCACCGGGACGCAGGCCGTCACCGAGTGAGAAGGAGACGTCGTACTCGCGCATGATCTCGCAGATCTGCTCGAAGTGCGTGTACATCGGGTTTTGCTCGCCGTGCACCAGCATCCACTTGGCGAGCAGCGAGCCCCCGCGGCTGACGATGCCGATCAACCGGCGCTGGACGAAGCTCAAATGCTCGCGCAGCACGCCGGCATGGATCGTGAAATAGTCGACCCCCTGCTGAGCCTGCAGGCGCAGGTTATCCAGGATCACGGGCACGCTCAGGTCTTCGATCTTGCGCCCGATGATCATCGAATAAATCGGCACGGTGCCGATCGGTACGCGCGAATTTTTGATGATGGCCTGCCGGCATTCGTCCAAATTCCCGCCCGTCGATAGGTCCATGACCGTATCGGCGCCCCAGCGCTCGGCCCATTTCAGCTTTTCGACCTCCTCGTCGGTGCTCGAAGACACGGGTGAAGCGCCCATGTTGGCGTTGATCTTGGTCTTGCTGGCGCGACCAATGCACATCGGCTCGAGCGCGTGCCGCAAGTGCTGCGTGTTGGCCGGGATAATCATGCGACCCGCGGCCACTTCGCTGCGAACCTGCTCCGCAGTCAGGTGCGGCTCGCGCTCGGCAACGCGTTTCATCTCGGGCGTCACTGTCCCGAGCCGCGCATGTTCGAGCTGAGTGATCGGAATGAAGCCCGCAGGAGCGATCGCGCGCTCGCGGCCGCTCTCGCGCTGCCAACCGGGCGGTAGGAAATCCCAAGCGGTCTTGCCGCTCGGCTGAGGCATGCCGGGAGTGTCGGGCGAAGAGAAGGTCAGCGCGCCACCGAGGTTCGGCGCATTGGCGAACGAGCCGGGGTTGGTTCCGTCCCGATGACTGGAAGGGTTTGCGGCGCCACGCAGCGGCAGGGTTCTCGTCGACATTCGTTTCTTCCTCGTTGGGCGACGGGACGAACGCCGATTTCTTCAGCGCGCTTCCCTACGCCGGTGCAAACCGGATCAGGTTCTACGGGTACTTCTCAGCGGTTTCTGGGACCGCGCCCCGAGCGTGGGCGCAGTCTATCCGAGTGGCCGGCGGGGGCAAGTCTGCGCCGCTCATGCCGGAAAAGCCGAGCTGCGGCCATAAAGTTAAGCTTCCCACGCGCTGAGGCTATCCTGCGCGCATGTTCGTCTGCTCACTGTCCGGGAACGAGATCTTTTGCCTGCAACAGAAGGGCTTCTTCCCGGGCGAGATCGTGGTCGGAAACAGTGTGCGCAGCTTGGGGCTGGCGGGCGCGATCGGCTCCTCGTTTCGTACGCTCGCCGGCGGCGAGGTCGAAAACGTCACCGCCTTGATCTCCGAGGGCCGCCACGCGGCGATGGAGCGCTTGATCGCCGAGGCGCGGCGCCACGGCGCTCACGGCGTGACCGGCGTCACGACGGAGCTGTCTTCCTTGGCTGGCTACACGGAATTTCTGTCCCAGGGCACGGGCATAGCCTCCGACGTGGGTGGGCATCCGTTCTTCACCACCTCCGCATCCGGCAGCGAGCTCTATTGTCATCTGGAAGCAGGCTACACGCCGGTCAGCTTCGTGATGGGCAACGTGGCCTACGCGTTGGGCATTGGCCGCGGCATCACCGGCGGTCTCTCGACGCTGGCGCGCGGCGAGGTCCACCAGTACTCGGAGATGTACAATCGCATCCGTCACTTGGCTCTTTTCCGCTTGCGGCGGGAAGCGGCCAACGCAGGTGCCAACGCGGTCGTCGACGTGCGCATCGATTTACGCCCCTTTGGGCCCGGCGTGGTCGAGCTGCTGATGACCGGCACGGCTTCGCATCACGCTGCGTTTGGCGCCGCCAGCGACGATCCCGCCCAGGTGGTGAGCAGCGAATTGACCGGCGCCGAGCTGTTCAGCATGGCGCAACTCGGCTACGCGCCGGTGCAGCTGGTGATGGCGACCAGTGTCTACTCACTGGGGCTCATGGGCGGGATCGGCGCAAGCTTCGCCGCGCTCGCCAAGGGCGAGTTGCGTGAGCTCACCGAGCTGATTTACGGCGCGCGCGAAAATTGCTTGCGGCTGTTGAAGGACGAAGCTGCTTCGCTGGGCGCGGAACGAGTGATCGGCAACCGTCTACAAATTCGAGAGCTCTCGCCCGGCTTGATCGAAGTCGTGGCGATCGGCACGGCCGTCCGGCGCGTGGCTGGCATCGCCCCGCACAGCCAGAGCCTGCCCTTTCAAGCCATCGTTCGCGATGATGATTCCTTGTCCATGAGCGGTGGCGGCAAAGCCGGATTTGCCGAAAGTGTCGCCTTCGGCGCGGGCGTCGGGCGCAAGGTCCAAAGCCAGGTCAGCCCCTCCGGCTGCTTCATCGCGCTGCTCACCCTCGGCCTGTTCGCAATCGGCACGCTGATCGCGATCTTGCTCGCCGCTCGCGGGCATTGAGCCCTCAGTCGAAAACCACGGTCTTGTTGCCGTATTCCAAGACCCGGTCTTCCAAATGCAGCCGTACCGCGCGCGCCAGGACGACTTTCTCCAGATCGCGACCCTTCCGCACCAGGTCGTCGATCGAGTCGCGGTGTGAGCAGCGCACCACGTCCTGCTCGATGATCGGCCCTTCATCGAGGACGGCGCTGGCGTAGTGGGCCGTGCCCCCGATCAGCTTGACGCCTCGCTGGTAAGCCTGGTGATACGGCTTGCCGCCCACGAAGGCAGGCAAGAACGAGTGATGGATGTTGATGATCTTTCCAGGAAAGCCTTCGATGAACGAGGCGCTCAAGATCTGCATGTAGCGCGCCAGCACCACGAGATCGATGCCGCGCTCCTTCAGCAGGGCCAGCTGCGCGCCCTCGGCCTGGACCTTGTTTTCGGCGCTGACCGGAATCAGCTGGAACTCGATCCCGAATTGTTCGGCGACGCGGGCCAGGTCTGGATGGTTGCTGACGATCAGCGGCAGCTCGCAGCAGAGCTCCCCGCCGCGGTGGCGGAGCAGCAGGTCATACAAGCAGTGATCGTAGCGCGAAACGAACAGCGCCACGCGCTTCTTGCGTGCTCGGTAGCGCAGCTCGTAACGCATGCCGAAACGTTCAGCCACCTCGGCAATGGCGCGTTCGAGCGTGCCGCGGTCGGTCTGTAGGTCCGTCAGGTCGAAGTGCAGGCGCTGGAAGAACTGCGCGGCGAGCGGGTCGGTGTGTTGGTCGGAATCGAAGATGTTGGCGCCGTGGCCGTACAGAACCTGCGCCAAGGCGGCAACGATGCCGCGCCGATCGGGGCAGGACACCAGCAACGTCGCACGCTCGGCTTCACTTGGGCTCATCGACGCTTCTTATAGCGCGAACATTCGCCAGGTGTCGCGCGCCAAACGCCCCCGAACGCCTCCGGCCTGGGTCTGCAACTCAGGGCTGTGCAGACTGGGTTCGAAGCATTAGATTTGGGGGGTGAGCGAGCCGCCCGACACCGTACTCCGCGCCATTACCGACGACGGCGCCTTCCGCGTCATCACCGCGCGCACGACCGAAACCGTGCGTGGCGCCATCGAGGCGCAGGGGGTCACCGGACAGACCGCCCGTCACTTCGGGGATCTGCTGACCGGTTCGATTTTGTTTCGGGAGACCATGGCCCCCAATTTGCGGGTGCAGGGCATCATCAAGGGCTCGAACGGCAGCGGTAGCCTGATTGCCGATTCACACCCCTCGGGCCAAACCCGGGGCCTGGTCCAGCTCAAGGGTGGGGCACGCGAGATCGACCTCGGGCAGGGGGCCGTGTTGCAGTTGATGCGCACCCTGGGCAGCGGGCGCATCAACCAAGGCGTGGTCGAGGTGCCCAAGGACGGCGGGATCTCGCATTCCTTCATGTCCTACATGCAGACCTCCGAGCAGGTCATTTCCATGCTCGCAATCGGCACCTTGTTCGACGGCGATCGCGTGCACAGCGCGGGCGGCTACATCGTTCAGCTGTTGCCCGAGGTCGGGCGCGGCCCGCTGATGGTGATGACCGAGCGCCTGCGCGATTTCGAGTCCATCGACCAGCAGCTCGGCGACAGCGCGTTCACGCCCAGCTGGCTTTTGGACGAGCTCTTGTACGGCATGCCCTTCACGCGCCTGGAAGAAAGCTCCGTCCGTTTCGAATGTTGGTGTGACGAGCTGCGCGTCGTCTCGGCGCTCGCGAGCCTCAGCCGTGATGACCTCGAGCACCTGCTGTCGAGCAATGAGGTCTTGGAAATCGCCTGCGAGTATTGCAAGCGTGATTTCCGCATCGCACCTGCGAGGCTGCGCGGGCTCTTGGAACAAAGCTAGGCCGTCGCAGCTGCCTTGGGT